>ERZ842401.5930-NODE-5930-length-13286-cov-4.087824_pt1 | contig 13286 bp, 12 predicted proteins | sample MGYA00521270_ERZ842401 | MGnify/ENA primary metagenome ERZ842401 (study PRJEB31892, sample SAMEA3878208) | bioreactor metagenome | biome: Moose rumen | place: Sweden | collected 2011-10 | study: EMG produced TPA metagenomics assembly of the PRJEB12797 data set... | reverse complement strand
TGCGGCTAGTTGGGGTGAATGTTGTGCTGGTTCACGGAGGCGGCCCGGAGATTAATGACCTCATGAAGCGTCTCGGCAAAAAGCCCGAATTTGTTGACGGCCTAAGAGTTACGGATAAGGAGACAGTAGACATTGTGCAGATGGTTTTAGCTGGCAAGGTCAATAAGTCTCTTGTAGGGCTGCTTGAAGCTAATGGAGGACGTGCTGTCGGACTCTCTGGACTCGATGACAGGCTCATTGAGGCAAAGTGCAAAGATGAACGTTTAGGCTTTGTCGGTGAAGTTACTAAAGTCAACCCTGAGAGTGTGTATGACCTGCTGAGTAAGAACTACATACCCGTGATCTCGACTATAGGCTGGGGAGCTGATGGAGAGACCTACAACATCAACGGAGACACCGCAGCTGCATACATTGCCGGAGCACTCAAGGCCGAACGCCTAATCATGATGACGGACATTGCAGGCATACTCAGAGACCCGGAAGACCCTGCAACACTGATTCCTGAGATTACGGTTGATGAGGCACAAAAGCTCCGTGAAGAAGGCATAATTTCCGGAGGCATGATCCCTAAAGCTGAATGCTGCATCAAGGCAATCACTGAAGGTGTCCACAAAGTTATAATTATGGACGGCAGAGTCCCTCATTCAATCTTGATAGAGCTTCTCACTGATGAGGGAGCAGGCACAATGTTTTTAGCGTAAGGAGAGGTTACGAACATGAACATTCAGGAGACAGACAAACAGTATGTAGCAGGAACGTATGCGCGTTTTCCTGTAGTTATCGTTGCGGGCAAAGGCTCAATAGTTACTGACATTGACGGTAAGGACTACATAGACATGACTTCGGGAATAGCGGTAAATTCTTTCGGAGTATGTGATGACGTGTGGTACAAGGCAATTTGTGAACAGGCTGCAAGAGTTCAGCATATGTCGAACTTATTCTACACAGAGCCGTGTGCGAAACTGGCTCACATGCTTTGCGAACGTACAGGCATGAGCAAAGTCTTCTTCTCTAACTCCGGAGCGGAGGCCAACGAGTGCGCAGTAAAGGCCGCAAGGAAATACGCTGCTGACACTAAAGGCCCGGACTACAGCACAGTGATTACCCTCAAGAATAGCTTTCACGGCAGGACAATAACCATGCTTTCTGCGACTGGCCAAGATCATTATCACGAACTCTTCAGGCCATTAACGCCGGGATTCGTTCACGCAGAGCCGGATAACTTCGAGTACCTGAAGGTGTTAGCTGATGCGCACAAGACTGCGGCAATAATGATTGAGTGTGTGCAGGGAGAAGGAGGAGTTGTTGCGCTGAGTCAGGATTACGTGAAGAGTGTTGCGGAGTTTGCTCATGACAACGACATAATGTTAATCGTTGACGAGGTACAGACGGGCAACGGCAGGAGCGGACAGCTCTACAGCTACATGAACTACGGGATAAAGCCTGATATAGTCTCTACGGCTAAGGGACTCGCTGGAGGACTTCCGTTGGGAGCTACGTTACTCGGCGACAAGGTCAAGGACACCCTCAAGCCCGGAGATCACGGCTCGACGTTTGGGGGCAACCCTGTAGCGTGTGCTGGAGGAGTGAGCATACTCGGAAGGATAGATGATGCTCTGCTTGCTGGAGTGAGGGAGAAGAGCGAGTACTTGTTCCGAGAGTTCACGGGAGCTTCAGGAATAGAGCATGTTTCAGGAATGGGCTTGATGATGGGTCTGAAGACGACTAAGCCCGCAAAGGATGTAGTGAATGCGTGTATAGCAGAAGGAGTGTTATGCTTGACGGCGAAGGACAGGGTGAGATTGCTTCCTGCACTGAATATCCCTGATGATTTGCTGAAGAGGACTGCAGAAGTGATAAAGAAGTGCAGTGCGGAAAGGGATGTAGTGAGAAAGAACTTCCCCCAGTCTCACGACGAGGCCGGGGGGAATTTTTGTGCGTGATTAACGGGAACGCTTGAGGATTAGGGCAGATAGTGCGAGGGAGAGGAGTCCGAGTCCGGAGTTGCATCCTCCTCCACTGCTAGAGCCAGGACTGTCCACAGTGTTGGCATTAGTAGGAGTCTGGTTGGTAGTCGTAGTTCCATCAGTGGTATTGCTTCCTACGTCGGTGTGAGTTGTCGATTCGTTACTGCCGCCTCCGTCGTTATTGTCTTGTGCCCATATAGTTCCGCTTCCTGAGCAGCGAGTACATGTTTCTGTTCTTTGCCCATTACAGTTAGAGCATGTTCCGCTGCCGTTGCATTGGTTACAGCGTATGTCCTCTCCCTTTGTGACGCCATAGCCTGGAGCGTAGCCAAGTTTCCCATCGCCTCCGCAGAATACGCATCTTCCTGACCCGTTGCACTCATGACAATTGACCTTTCCATCTCCTCCGCAAACATAGCAAGGCTGACTGCCGGCAAAAGACGCACTGGAGATGACAGTAAGAAGCAGAACAACCAGCACAAGTGCAAAATATTTCTTTCCCCTGTGTGATACAAAGAGTTTTCGGGACATTACATTTTATCCTTTCTTTCTAGTCCGAAGAATGCTCCTGCAAGTGCAAGAATGAGAGCAAATGTACTGCCTGCTGCATTACATCCTCCTCCTCCGCCGCCGCCATCGCCATTATTCTGGTCGTTGTTAGTCTGCTGGTTGCCGGTGTAGCCTGTGCCGGTGTTGCCGGTGTTGCCGGTGTTACCAGTATTGCCGGTGTCCGTGTTGCCGGTGTTACCAGTATTGCCGGTGTCTGTGTTTCCAGTATTGCCGGTGTCTGTGTTGTCATTGTTGTTGTCAGTATTGCCGGTATTGCCCGTGTCTGTGTCGCCGGTGTTGCCGGTGTTGCCGGTGTCTGTGTTGCCGGTATTGCCCGTGCCTGTGTTGCCGGTATTGCCCGTGTCTGTGTTGCCGGTATTGCCCGTGTCTGTGTTGCCGGGATCGTCGCCGGTGATGGTAATAGTGAATGTTTTCGTTGCCTTTCCGTACTTGTCCTCCACTGTAAGAGTGAATGTAAACTTTCCCGTTTTTGTTGGACTCCCTGAAAGTGTTACGTTTTCAGTTGTAGTTCCTTTGAGACTTAAGCCGTCAGGGATATTACCGCTCGTTAGAGACCATGAGAATGGTGATGTGCCTCCAGATGAAGCTACAGTACTAGAATACGTCTGTCCTACCACTCCGTCAGGAAATTCACCATATGTTGCAATGTTCTGTATATCGGGATTCTCTGCAATCGTTATGACGAACTCTTTAGCTGCGCTGGAAACAACACTAATGCTACTGCTATTCGCTGATACCTTAACAGTAAATCTATACGAGCCAGCTTGTGTAGGCGTGCCTTCAAGTAAAGCATTAGAACCTAACCATCCATTTTTTCGCAACGTTAACCCAGGCGGCAGTGTCCCGCTCGCGACTTCCCAAGTAGGATCACCTGGAGTGTAGCGTACGCTGACATCTTTATAGCTACGATATCTTTTTCCAACAGTACCATCTGGAAAATCCCCCTGCACCTCCATAGGCGGGAGAGCCCAAGAGCTTGATGCGCAAAACAATTCCGCCAGCATGACCGCCAGCATCACAATTAGAGAACATTTCTTCATGAATATACCTCCTTGATAATTGATGAATTTGATGAACGGATAAACTTTTTGCACATGACCATCTACCCTCCTCTCTGTGTGATATAATAGGCAACACTAAGATAAGGTAAGCAAAAGGAATTTCCCTCTAGCCATGTGCTAAAGCTACTTACTATTAGAATGAAGTAATTATAGCACACCTTATCTTTTTTCTTGCCCATTAATTACCATGCACCATGACACAAAAAATGCCTCCCCCATTCTCTGAGAGAGGCCGAATTATCATTACTTTTAGCTTCTTTCCTTCACCCTCCGGACTCGCAACACTCCATCAATCTCACGCAGTCTCTCCGTCGTGTCGTCAGGCATCTTGTGCGATATGTCCAATAACGTATACGCATATTGTCCCCTCGCCTTGTTCTGCAGGTTCTCAATGTTGAGGTTGTTGCTCCCAAAGAATGACGTTATCTGTGAAAGCATGTTCGGGATGTTCCGGTGCAGAATAGCTACCCTCGCCTCAGCTCCGCATGTCCCAGCGTTCAGTTCAGGGAAATTCACACTGTTCGTAATGTTGCCGTTGTCCAGATAGTCCTGAAGCTGTAGTGCCGCCATCACTGCGCAGTTATCTTCTGCTTCCTCCGTAGACGCTCCCAAGTGAGGAAGTACCGTCGCGTTCAGCAAATTCGCACTCGTCGTGTTCGGAAAGTCTGAGACATACCGCGAAACTTGGCCGGAAATCAGAGACTCCCTCAAGGCTCCCTCGTCTACAAGGACATCTCGCGCAAAGTTCAGTATCTTGATACCCTTCTTCATTCTGGATAGTGCCTCTGCGTTAATCATGTGCCTCGTCGAGTCCATCGCAGGAACGTGAATCGTAAGGTAATCGCTCTCAGCATAGACCTCTTCAGGTGAATCCGCGTGCTTCACCATAGGGCTTAACATCCACGCAGATTTTACGGACAAGTACGGATCATAGCCGAGCACATTCATTCCCAGGCTCACAGCAGCATTAGCAACCTGTACACCTATTGCTCCTAAGCCTATTACTCCCAAAGTCTTACCCTGAATCTCATGACCCGCAAAATTCTTCTTGGCCTTCTCTGCAGCTTTCGTTATGTCAGGATTATCAGCATTAGCCTTCACCCAAGATATACCCCCGAAAATATCCCTAGACGCAAGCAATAATCCCGCTATCACTAATTCCTTTACGCTGTTGGCATTTGCTCCGGGAGTGTTGAAGACTACTATTCCGTTCTCTGAGCAGGCATCTATAGGTATGTTGTTCACTCCTGCTCCTGCACGTGCTATTGCTCTCAGGCCTTCAGGAAAGCTCATCGTGTGCATGTCAGCACTCCTCACAAGAATACCCGCTGCCTCATCAACGTTCTCCGTAACTTCATAGCCCTTCCTGAACTTGGCCAAGCCCACACCAGCAATATTGTTCAGGCAGAAAATTTTGCGTTCTTTAGGTGCTAACATTCTTAGTGTGTCCTCTCAAATTCTGACATGAACTCAACAAGTGCTTTTACTCCGGCAAGAGGCATTGCGTTATACAGTGAAGCCCTCATACCTCCGACTGAACGATGTCCCTTAACGTTGCGTAATCCTGCTTTCTCTGCGGCTGAGCAAAATTCTGCATCAAGGTCTTTGCTGCCCGTGATAAATGGGACGTTCATCATTGAGCGGTCTTTTTTCTCTACTGTGCCGTGAAAGAGCTTCGAGCCGTCAAGGTAGTCATAGAGAACTGCAGCCTTTTCCTCGTTGAGCATCTTCATTGCCTCAGTCCCTCCAAGATTCAGCAGCCACTTGAACACTAAGCCGCACACGTAAATGTTGAAGCACGGAGGAGTGTTGAAGAGTGATTTGTTGTCCGCATGAGTCTTGTACTTCATCATTGTGGGAGTGAAGGGCAGAACGTCATCGTGAATCAGGTCGTCCCGAATAATCACTATTGCTACTCCAGCAGGGCCGACGTTTTTCTGCACGCCTCCCATGAGCACACCGTACCTGCTCACGTCGAGGGGTTCGCTCAGGAACATTGACGATATATCTGCAACAAGAACTTTTCCCTTAGTGTTCGGGAGAGTCTTAATAGTTGTGCCGTGAACAGTCTCATTCTGGCAGATGTAAACGTAATCCGCATTAGGCGTAATGTTCAGGTCTGACAGGTCGGGAACGTAGGAGTAATTTTTGTCTGCTGAGTCCGCAATGATGTTTACTGTGCCGAAAATCTTGGCTTCTGTTGCGGCTTTCTTGCTCCACTGGCCGGTAACGATATAGTCAGCGGTTTTGTTACGCATTAAGTTCATGGGGATCATTGCGAACTGAGTATAGCCTCCTCCCTGAAGGAAGAGTACTTTGTAGTTGTCAGGAATGCCCATAAGTTTGCGGAGGTCTGCTTCTGCGGTGAAGAGAATATCCTCGAAATCTTTTGACCTGTGGCTCATCTCCATAACAGACATTCCGGAATTGCCGTACTCTAATAATTCTGCTTGTGCTTGACGTAATACTTCTTCAGGCAGAACTGCCGGGCCTGCGCTGAAGTTGAATACTCTGCTCAAAATATATACCTCCTTTAAGTATGCGTGTATTATAATTCACCCCTAAAACTTTTATCGACAATCAGCGTAAAATATCTAGCTTTAACTATGTGGATATAAACCGCAATATAGTATAATTTTCCCATCATGAAAACGTATTGCTTCAAGCTGTACAAGTCCGACCACAATGCTGTATTGATGAGGCAGATTAACATAGCCGGTATAATATACAATCATTGTGTGGCTCTGCATAAAAGGTACTACCGACTGTTCGGGCAGTCTCTTAATGCTAATCGATTGAAGATGCACTTGACGAAGCTAAAGCGAACCCAACGATTTGCCTTCATCTGTAAATTAGGTTCCCAGGCAGTGCAGGATATAGCCGAAAGAATTGACCGGGCATATAGTTTGTTCTTTGTCAATCTGAAACGCAAAGTGAAAACCTCACCGCCAAATTTCCGCAGAGTGAAGCACTATAAATCGTTCACGCTGAAGCAGGTGGGATGGAAACTAGACGAGGAGCAAGGGAAAATCCGCATAGGGAAGAAGTGGTACAGTTATTTCGAGAGTCGCCGAATAGAGGGCAAAGTGAAGACAGTAACAGTGAAGCGTGATGCAATTGGAGATATATACGTCTATCTAGTATGTGAAGTTCAGGCCGTGCCAGTCGAAATACGAACAGGTAAAAGCGTCGGTTTAGATTTCGGGCTGAAAAAGTTTCTCGCAGGAAGTGATGGACATGATATAGTCTCTCCAGATTTCTTTATGCAGAACGTTAAACGTATTCGTGAAAAAAGCCGCAAATTATCACTGAAACAGAAAGGTTCGCATAACAGAGAACGTGCGTGCAAAGACTTAGCCCGCGCCTACCGCAAGATGGACAATCAGCGTAAAGACTTTCACTTCAAGCAGGCACGTAAACTATGTGAAGAATATGCGTGCATCTGTCTAGAAACGCTGAACATGAAGGGTATGGCTAGACTATGGGGCAGAAAGATACACTCACTAGGTTTCTCCAGCTTCGTGAAGATATTAGAATACGAGGCGTTGACGTTCGGTACGCAGATAGTGTTCATACCGCAGAACTATCCGTCAAGTCAGGTATGCAATAAATGCGGATACCAGAATGCATTAGTGAAGGATTTGAAGATACGGGAGTGGACATGTCCAGAATGTGGAGTGCACCATGACCGAGATAGAAATGCGGCGAAAAATATATTAAGAGTTGGGACATCAACTCTTAGCGGAGGCACAGTGCCTAAGGCGGGCTTTGCGACAAGACCGTAGCAATCTGGCAGTGCTGTTGATACTAGAATCGCCTGCCTAAGTTAGCGTGTGCTACGCAGCATAGCATGGGGGGTATGTCAAGACGAGAAAGCTATATTACGATGACTTATACGCCAGAGAGTTTGATGCAGAGATAATCTCTCAGTCTGAGCATGACGGAAAATTTTACGTTGTCCTGAATCAGACGCTGTTTTACCCCGGCGGAGGAGGACAGCCCTGCGACTTAGGGACGCTTGAGGGAATAGATGTGCTTGATGTTCATGAACACGGCAGAGAAATAGTACACGTCCTGAAGTCCGAAATTCCCTGCAAAAACGTTCACGGCGTGCTTGACTGGTCTAGACGCTTTGAGCTTATGCAGCAGCATTTAGGTGAACATTTGCTCGCAGGGTGTCTCTACAGTCTTCACGAGGTTCACACGGCAAGAATGCGCATTGAGGGCGGTAATGTCTCAATAGACACTGACAAGCCCATAACTCTTGACGCGATACTTGAGGCAGAGAGAGCCGCAAATGAGGCAGTGTGGGCAGATATTCCTGTAGAAGTGATTTACCCGGACATTGAGGAGGTCAAGGCCTGTGCACGAAAACTCCCTCCTGAAAACGCAGAACTCCCCATAAGGATCGTCAAGGTTGCCGGAGTGGACTATGTACCTTGCTGCGGACTGCATGTCAGCTCGACGGGACAAGTCGGACTCGTGAAGGTTACGAGCGTCGAGAATCACAAAGGCGGCTCACGGATATATCTACGGTGCGGTAGTGCGGCGTACAAGTGGCTTGACGAGGTCTATCACGTCGTGAAGAGGGCGGAAAGTGAGTTAGTGTGCGGGTATGACGGCATTAATGAGAAGATTGCTGTGCTGAAGGGGCAGATTCATGATCTGAAGGCTCAGAACGAGGCAACGACAGAACGCTTTTTGAGGCCTGTAGCTGAAGAGTTAGTGAATGAGGCTGAGACTCTGGGAAAATACAGGCTCGTGAAGTATGTGATGGCATCTTCCGGGCAGGATGACGTGAAGAGGATGTTCCGGATATTGACGGAGAGGCATGATGTAATTGCTGTGCTTGCGGGGGAGAATGAAGAGGGAGTGTTTCTGACGTTCGGGACACACAAGGACAACAAGGATATTGATGTGAGGTCGGCATTCCGGAAGGCGATAACTGCACTTGAAGGCAAAGGCGGAGGGAGTAGTTTTTGTGCTCAGGGCTGGGGAAAAAAGACATCCAGTCTTGGCCAAGTGCTGGAAGATGCAGCAAGCGGACTGAAGAATAATACGAAGTGAGAAGCTGAGATGAATACTGTATCAGTAGCTATGGCGACGTACAACGGCATAAAGTATATTGCGGAACAGCTCGACTCGATTCGGACGCAGACTCTTCTTCCTGATGAGGTGATAATTGCTGATGACAGGTCTTCAGACGGAACATACGAGTTTTGCAGGGACTACATAGAGCGTTACGGCCTGAAGGGGTGGAGGGTTTACCAGAACGAGCATAACGCAGGCGTTAGGAAGAATTTTCGTGAAGTGATGGCCAAGTGCACAGGAGAGTATATTTTTACGTGCGATCAGGACGATATATGGATGCCCGACAAAATCAGCACTATGTTTTCAGTTATCAGAGAACGTCCGGAAATAAGGCTTCTTGCGTCAAACTATATTGCTCTTGTTGGCGGAAAATCTGTGAAAGTTCCTGTGAAAAACTTATCCCGCAATGACGGAGCAGTTATTCCCATAAGGATTACGTATGCCGGATTAATGCCTATGAGGCCTGGGTGTGCGTACTGTTTCAGGCGTGAGCTGTTGGACAAGTTTAACGTTATGGATATTGATGCTGCTATTCATGATGCTATGCTTTGGGGGTATGCAGTGGCTTCGGATTCACTGTATTTGCTGACGAGGCAGCTGATATTCTGGAGGAGGCATGAGAACACTGTAACGGGTGCGGCTTTCTCGAATTATCCTGGCATAGAGCGACGTATAGATGAGACTTACGAGATAGAAGAGATTTACCGCAAATTTCTTAATGCGTCGGAGGGTTTAGAGATACCTTCTTACAATGTCAAGTTTATGAATGAGATTATAGATTTTCAGCGCAGGAGGAGGGGTATGCTGGCAAAGAGGAGTGTATTGTGTTCTGCATTATTCGTGATGAGGAACATGAAGTACTACCCAACTTTGAGGAATGCGCTCTCTGACGTATATGCAATGATTTTTCTGCGGTAAAGTGAAGATGATATTAACGAGAAATGAGGTTGACAAACTATGAATAATATAATAATGGAGTCAGGAGTCAGGAGTCAGGAGTCAGGCCTGTTGTGTCTTTCTGCATACCCGTCTATAACAATGCGGAGGCAGCGGTAAAAACTGTCAGCAGCATTCTTTCTTCTCCTGATTCGCGCTTTGAGGTAGTAGTCAGCGATAATGCATCTGATGATAACGTACAAGAATTGCTCTCACAAGTTCATGATCCCCGCTTCAGATATCACCGTAATGATAAGAATTTAGGCGCACATAAAAATTGGGAAAAAGCTCTTGAGCTTGGCAGAGGAATATATTTGTTTCTTAGTATGGTGAGAGACAGGCTTTACGGGGATAAAATCACTAATCTCATCGATATACTGGAACATGCTCACAAAAACAATATTACTCTTCTTCAGGACGGCTACAACCCAAATACAGAATATCAGATTTATAACGGTATTGATGCAATGATAAAGTTTGTTAAGATTGACCATCCAACAGCCACTATTTTCAACCGTGAATGCTTTCAGTCAATTCCTGACCGTACAAGATACTTTGAGATTTCTGACATGTACCCGGAAAATTATGTTAGGCGTGATCTACTTCTTATGGGGCAGGGCGCAGTAATATTCAGCGGAGTATACAGCCGTGAAGGAGATTTCTACAACATGAAGAAGGCCAATTCTACGGTCGAGTGCGGAAAAGATATACATGACATGTATTTTGCTCCGCGCAGGAAAGCTGTTCAGACATTCGAGCTTCTGGACATGATAGGGCTTGAACTTTCCGGGACATTCAGTGAAGCTGACGTGAATAAATACTTCAAGGCGAGATTCTATGAACTGTTAGGAAGTGTTTCTCTTGGATGGCGGTGGCAGTGCACCAGCGAAACATGGCAGGCATATTACGGCCAGAAAGTCAGGCATGTATCAATCCGAGAAATGTTAGGTAACATCATAACCGCTTACCGCAGCACAAAATCTCACCTGCAAAACAATGGCACATTTACTCCCTCAAAGCAGCGGGTAATGTATCTATGTACCGTAAAAGCATTCATGAATGTATTAGTATATTTTCCTGTGAAATCAGCCGTAAAGAAAGTGCTGGAGCCTTTGGGAATATGGAAAGTGTTGAAGACTCTGAAACGCAAAATCAAAAATTCCCCCGCATAACTTCACGGGGGCTGTCTCTATGACTGTGAGGGCTGCTGAATCCAAATAGTCGCTGCCTCGTTCAACGGCAAGTCATAATCCTGACGCGCAACAGTACACGTAAACTTTTCCTCCCGGTTGTCGTGGAGCTTCACTTCCGCACCTACAGCAAACCCCTTCTCTATGAGCTTACGTCTCAGCGGTTCGTCAGCAGTCAGCCGCAAAATCAGTCCCTCAGATTCAGGCTCGCACAGCGTCAACGGAACAGGCACAAGCAAAATTGGCTTCTCTATCGCTAAGAATATCTCATCAACCCAAGGCTGATGTTCTGCCTTCGCCTTCCTGAAGTACTCAAGAAGTGCGTATAACCTGTCTTCTGTCGTAGAGTCTATGTAGTGCTCCATCGAGCAGGCCATCTCAGACGAGTGATCCCTATCGAGTCCTAACAGCTCGTGAAAGAATGCCCTGAACCCTTCGTGCCGATGAAACACTGTCATTCCCTTTCGCCTTCCTGCGTCGGTCAGGTGCAATGTCCCATAACGCTCATGATTCACTAACTCAAGCTCGACCATTTTCTGGATAGTCGCCGTAACAGTACCCTTAGTGATTTTCAGGCGGTCGGCAAGATCTGTTACTGTAACTTTCCGGCCAGTGCTCTCAAGCAGGAATAACTCTTCTAGATAGTCTTCAATTCTGGGGCTTAACATATTTTTTTCACCTCATGTTGTCGTGTATTTCTTGATGTCCGGCCTTCACAGCAAATATTCCGCAGGCTGATAGTCCGGTCATTACCGTAATCACTCCTGATGCTATGGCAGTAAGTGCCGTGATGCTCAGCGGGGGAAGAAGAAACGGAAGATGCAGAGTCTCCGCAGCGTATGGAGTAAATGCAGGAATGATTACCGCTCCGAGAATTATACCCGTAACAGCTCCGAACACGCTAATCAATAATGCCTCATGCAGAATCATAGCCGCTAGTTTTCTGCGCGTCGCTCCTATTGCACGCAAAATTCCGTATTCGTTCCGCCGTTCGCTGACCGTCAATGAGAACAGCAGAGCAATGATTATCACTGCCATAACCCAGAGCATCACGAGAAAGTATCTGATTATCCGCGAGACAGTGAGCAGGCTTGAGGATATGTTGCTCACAAATTTTTTGCTGAACAGCGCATACATTCCCTTAGCGTTGAGGGACTTGTTTATCTCACGGGCTGTCTGTGTAGTGTCTGTGCCGGGCTTGAGCTTGAGCATGATAACTGAAACTAGATTGTGATTCGCTGCGAGCTTTTGGGGCTTTATCCTGTCTGCGGCTTCGGCCAAGTCAATAATAGTGTTCCTGTTCATGAAGACCGACGAGTCAAAACCCATGCCTGTACGTTCGAGTCTTCCTGCAATCTTCAAGTCCCTGCCGAAAAACGTAATGTTGTCGCCTACGTTACCGGTGCTGTGAAAGCCTAAGATAATTTCTCCGTCGTTAAGAGGCCTGTTCAGCGAAGCATCAAGCCAATTCCGCACAATAAAATCAGAGTCGTAGTCTATGCCCATAATCTGGACTGGGTAAGCACAGCAGGACGCTCTTAGAGTCGCCATGAACACCTGCGGAGTAATCTGGTCTACTTCGTCGAGATTGAGAGCCTGAAGTGAGGTCAGGGCATCTTCAGGAAGGTAGAACGCGCTCGGTTTTCCAGTGAGCAGGATATTATCGATGTGAGGGTCGTAGCCTGCAGGGACGATCATGATGTCAGCTCCGAGCCTGTTGGAGAGGCTGATTGCTCCGTCAGAGAGTCCGAGAATGATTACTGTTCCGACGAACAGGAAGGCCGCAAGAATTATCTGCGCAGTGATGAGGCAGAAGCTCCTGACCGGATTACGCTTGATGTTCCTGCGTGCTATGGTGTAGTTATTCAGATGCATCATGTCTCTCCGCTAATACTCCATAAGCCTCAAGATACAGCCTCAGCCTGAATCTCCTGCTCATGCTCTGCTCTCCTTGCTCTTCAGCTTCAACGCCTCCCCAAAAGTCGCTGACTGGTCAATATCATCAACTACCCTTCCGTGCTCAAGGATTATCTTTCTCTGCGCCACATCCCCAACTTCAGGATCATGCGTAACAATAATTATCGTTACTCCCTCATCATGCAGCCTCCGGAAAATATCTACTACTATTCCCTCGTTTTCCTCGTCAAGGTTGCCGGTCGGCTCGTCCCCTAAGAGTATTTGCGGCGAGTTAATGAGCGCTCGTGCAATACACACTCTCTGCTGTTCTCCTCCGGAAAGCTGGGCAGGTAAATGCCGTGCTCTGTCAGCGAGTCCGACTTTTGCGAGAGCCTCCATAGCTTCTTCTTCGTCAGGCATACTGTGATAGTACTGCGCAACCATGACATTTTCTACTGCGGTCAAGTAGCTTATCAGGTGAAACTGCTGAAAGATTAATCCTATCTTGTCCCGGCGTATTCGTGTCAGGCTCGAAGCGTTCTCCTTGCTGATGTCCAGTCCGTCAAGAATCACGC
>ERZ842401.5929-NODE-5929-length-13286-cov-5.839241_pt1 | contig 13286 bp, 17 predicted proteins | sample MGYA00521270_ERZ842401 | MGnify/ENA primary metagenome ERZ842401 (study PRJEB31892, sample SAMEA3878208) | bioreactor metagenome | biome: Moose rumen | place: Sweden | collected 2011-10 | study: EMG produced TPA metagenomics assembly of the PRJEB12797 data set... | reverse complement strand
ATAAGTAAAGCCTTTCCCGAGCTCAAGAAAAAACTGACTGAGATTGTTGGTTAATGCTTCCTCCAGATCCCCCTCCTTGTATACCGGTAAATCCGGAAGCCCCGTAAATTCAAAAACATAAGGTTCCTTCAAAATATCCTCTGGTTTTTCTATAATTTGCCCCTCCTGAGCTAGTTTCAATACCTCGTTCTTATCTGAGCTGAGCGCAATCCTATGGAAAAGCATACTCTTCATTTGACGCTGCAGTTCCTTGACACACCAGTGCTCATTCACACATTCTTTTTCATAGAATGATCTTTCCAAAGGATCCTCTATTTTAAGAAGCTCAACATAATGACTGAAGCTTAATTGGTCAGACAACGTCTGACTATTTGGGTACACCAGATATAGTTTACGAATATAAACAACATTACTCCTGCTGAAGCCCTTACCATACCTCTGAGTCAAATCGCTTGACAGACGATTCAAGATCTTGGTTCCATATTCTGCTTTGGCATTTCCATGTTGCTCATATTCAACTATTTCACGTCCAATTTCCCAATAAGTGCCAACCATGATGGTTTTCACTGCTGATGCAAGCCTGCTTCTCCCTCGCTCGAGCGTTTCCCCCACTTGTTCAATAAGTCTTAAATAATCCGGCTCATTATTTATCTGTAGCTCATTTTTGCTCATTTTACATCCTCCCGTGTATATTTTTCGATTATATATTTACGATTTTGTTGCAATCATCCTACCCATGATTCTATTGGCTTTTTCAACATCTCTGCTGTCACCCATCAATCCATAGACAACTTCCATGCATAGCGACATATAGTTGTTTCCCAGACACTCTATAAAATCATAGTCAATTTCCCAAACATCTTTGTCCGGATCAAAAACCTGATCATATACTGTACCAAGGAGTCTCTGCCAACTACAGGTTTGTAGCTTATTGAATCTCTTCAGTTTTTCAAAAGCCGCTTCTTTATCAGGAGCCTGTATGATCTCCTTTGAAGTCATTATACTGAGTAGCATATCCGTAATCCTAGTTTTTATAAATGGTTTGCCACCGGCAATTTCATCCAGCAGCCCGTTAATTTCCTTCGTATTTCCTCGCAAGGCAAAGTCTGCCATATCAAAATCAAGAAGTCTCGCAAGGAACTCTGCTACAAACTCTCGCCAAATAGCATATCCACCATTTATAATTCCATCCAAAGAAGATTCTTCCGGATTTCCTATGCAGTATCTCTTAAAAAAATTGCTGCCATCCTTAAGTTCATGTGTCACGCAGTAGATATGGCTTAGCTCATGCAATACAATATGCCGCCAATACAGGCCTCTTTCTTCTATATCAGTACGAACAACAAATCCAAATTTGTTTTCGGTTACAAATGCCTCTCCCTTAATCTTTTTATAATATCCGGGTTCAAGCATCTCTTCTTCCACATCGTCGGGAAACATTTTTAGAAATTCTGCTATTTCCTTGTCTGCATTCTCCGCCGTAAGATACAAGACTTCGACATTATCAAAAGAATAGTCCGTATTCATCTGGGCATTGAACATCTGAAACGCTTGATTAACAAGTTGATCGTATTTTTCATTTTCCATATCAATACACTTCCTTATCCCTACGCTTGTTCACAGTGAGATGCCATATTAACCCTCACACGGTCAACTTCTGGACATCGTGTCCAGAAGTTAACCACTGATACCTCTCAAGATCAACCCTGCCGTCCTTCACCTCGATACCATCAGCTTCAAGAAGTTTCGCCTGCTCTCCGGCACCACCGAAAGCGAATTCTCCGGCAAGCTCTCCCTTGGCGTTAACCACACGAAAGCACGGTATATTATCAGGATCCGGATTCTTGTGAAGTGCATTTCCGACAGCTCTTGCCATTCTTTTATCTCCGGCAAGCTCCGCCACTTGACCATAGGTTGCAACCTTCCCCTTCGGAATCTTCCTGACTGCCTCGTAGATTCTCTTTGTCGGGTTATCCGAGATTAGATCGTAGCTTTCCGCTATCATGCACTCGATATCTTTATCCGGAATGCTTCCATCCAAAATAATCGTATTCCAATGTTCCTTATTCTGGTGATATCCGGGTACGACTGATTCATAAATATCACGCCAGAAAAAAGCCTTATCCGGTTCCACCTTTACGTTAAGATTTATAAATCCATCTCTCTCATATGTCCAAAGGAAAGCTTTCTTATTCCCCTTATACCTTACAAGCTGCCAGTTTTCATCATGAAACGGTGCATCCTGATAAGTATCCGGAAATGAAAGCCCGTAGCCAAGTGCTTCCTCTCTTGTTCTCATAAAACCTTTTCTTCCCACTCCGATTCCTTGAATCCTACCAGAACATCGTTATTTGTGATAAGCAAAGGTCTTTTTACCAGCATTCCGTCTGTAGCGAGCAAGTCTATCATCTCCTGATCGGACATATTTTTGAGTTTTGCCGAAAGTCCCATCTCCCGATACAGCTGTCCGCTGGTGTTAAAGAACTTACGCACTTCTTTTCCGCTTTTCTTTATCCATTTAGCCAGCTCTGTAGCGGTGGGATTCTTTTCCTTGATAGGTCGAACCTTATACTCCACGCCTTTGGTATCCAGCCACTTCTGTGCCTTCTTGCAGGTTGTGCAACGCTCATAGCAAATAAAAGTATTCATAATCCTCTCCTTCTTTCAGAGTAATTCTATCGTCTTCTGATCCGGTTTTCCTTCAAAAAACTTATCCAGTACCTTCTGAAAAACTTCAGTCTCCGGTGCCACCTCATGAAACAGTGTCATGGATGAACGAAGCTTCAAGTCATCCGGATATCCCATAACTTCACCTGCATCATTTGACTCAAGCCGCAAAAGAGCCTCGCTGATTTCTACCAGCCGTTCCCGTAACAGATCATTCTTCAGATATTCTTCTGCTTCCTTGCGATCCTTGATCGCATAATACTGAGCCGTCGAACTAAAACCAAGTCCGGCGATTTGAGGAAAAATATACCAGATCCAATGCGACCTCTTATGACCAGAACGGATTTCGGATAAAGCCCTTTCATAATCCGTTTCCTGTGCCTTTATAAATCTCGACAGATCAGACATTCTTTACCACCTCGTACAGTTTTTTGCCAAAACACTATGCCCATCCGGAGTAAGATTAAGTGAATCAACCTCGGAAGGATAAATATATTCTGCTGCGTTAAAGAATATACATCCATACTTTTCGGCTACAGCTCTGTAATACTGATCTTTATCTCCTCAGTTCCGCTTATGTCCGTATATACCGTAACTTCCTCTTCACCGAAATACGTCATCCCAAATATGTTGTCATCGAGCGGAGCATAATATATCTGCATCCCCATCTCTTCCGCAATCTCTTCTACTGCTTGATATCAGCCATCGTGACCTCCCCGCGTTTTTCTTTTTCAACATATATCGTTATATATTCCATCAATAACCTTACGCTTTCAAAAATACAACCTACTACTCTTTATATTTTATGGGTTTAAGCGAATAAAATAAAGTGTTTTAACACCCAGACGCAAACTTAACATTACGATATGAGGCGGTCATACGACCGCCCCATATTCTTTACAAAACGGCTATTGCCACTTCCTGCCATTCATCTGAAAGCGGTCATGTTTCACGCATTATCAATCCCTATTTTGTTGCAAAATCGTTGCAAATTGCTTTCTTAAAACCAATAGAAAAGCCATGTATCTGCAAGCATTTCAGCAAGCCTATTTTTCCATAATCTCCTACATCTCCTGCATATCTGTCCTGCATATGACCACCTCAAAAACCTCAACCCTTCACGATATAATGTATGCAAAATCCTCACACAACTTCATAATCCAATCCTTCTTAACAATCACATCCCTCCAGTCTTCTGGGATGTTCTCATATCCATATGCCAATCCGGCAAGCCCACCGGCAACTGCCCCAACGGTATCGGTATCATCTCCGAGATTTACCGCTTTCAAAACACATTCGGCATATGAATCTGAATTCAGAAGACACCAGATAGCCGCTTCTAATGTATCAACCACATACCCACTACTCTTTATCTCGCCGTCCGGCAGATTCATAAATACCTCCAGATCACGTAATCTCCCATAGGCATCTGTAGCCATTTCCCTCTTGAACTCCTCACTATACCAAGGGAGCAACGAAGCCCTCCTCTCATAGAAATCGAATGTCCCATTAATCCCTTTCCAGAGAGCCATATAAACAGGCTCTTTTCCACGATATATCAGTTCATGGCATATCGAAGTATGCATAAGGCAAGCAATCTGACTTCTCGGATGTCCGTGAGTCAGGCTTGACGCATTATGAGCATTTTCTGCTGCTTCCTCTATGAAGGTATCATTCCAGTATTCCTCTTCCAACGCATCATACAGGGACACCGGCATAATCCTCATGAGAGAGCCATTTCCGTTATCTCTCTCCCCATAACCGCCGCATTTCGTAGGATCCATTCCCGGACGATAACTCGCAATAGCCCTGGAGCAGGTTATCCCTACATCAAACACCCTGCCATGCGGTGTATACTCACCCTCGATCTTCCATTTACGGAATCTTTCCATAATATCGTCAAGATGAATTCCACCGTTATATATGATGCTGTCTTGCGTGGCAAGCATCATACTGCTGTCATCTGACCATGTTCCCTTTGGCTGATTATGAGTACCATATTCTCTCATATCCGCTCGATAGAGATAGCTTTGATGGTAAACGGTTCAATATCAAACTGTCTTGCCAGCTCAGCTCTTTCTTCAGGCGTGGCAAGATCAAAAATAAGAGGAGTTATCTCCATTTCATCGACCGGCTCACTGATTGTAAAGGATGTAGACTCTATCATCATCCTCCCAAACCTCTGAAGCTGGTCATCCTCATCGTAATCAACTACCGGTTCATAGTCATAGTATGTGATGACCTCCGACTTATTTGTCCTGCCCGATGATTCATCCCTTACCATGGAATCATATCCCTTTGTCGCAAGATTTAGCCTCTTCTTATTCTGAGAGCCGCTGCATCCCATCGTATCTACAGATAAGTCAATATCCTCTGAAAAGCGCTTTGCGTTTTTCAAGAGCTTATACAACGCCGTGCCTCCCTTGAAATATGCCGGAAGCCCCTCCTTCTGCTTCCCTGACAATTCCTTCAACATCAGAACGACATAATAATCCTTTTCAAGTACATCCGTACGGTATCCTTCCCTCTTTCCTATTTCTATAAGCGTCCTCTTAAATGCACTGACATCCTTATGAAGCAACATATCTTCTCTCCTTATTTGCCGCTAAATGTCCCAGGCGAATCACTGTCTTCTGGTTGTAAAACATATCCGCATAAGACAAAAGCATTTCATAGTTTAAATTACACCGTTCAACATATCCGCTGATTATATCGTAGGGATGCTCCGCATCATACGGTATGTCATCCATCTGGTATAGGACATCCAAGACTCTGAGATACCTCTTGTTTTCAGCTGTAACCGTTGTTTTGGGTGGGCAAATGGTAACTTCGAGTTTCTCGTCATATCTCGTTCCCACCCGGATCACATTGGTAGCGATATAGCGCATCGCCGGAATTTGTGTCGTAAGCCCCATCCGGTAAAATAATCCTGCCCCTGTTTCATATCCCTTGTCCGGGCTGATATACTTTCTGTCGATGAGCTTTCCGGTATCTATTTCAACATCCCCAAAAATAGTAGGCTTTGTCCTGTAATAAATACCCTTCTGGTATTTCCTTAGCTCGGGCAGGCTTTCACTATCCATAATCCTTTTTACTGCAACGGATACCGCCGCAGCGGCTTTATTATCTTCAAGCGAATATTCCCTTGCCATCTCCGGCACAATATCTTCCGTATAGATGGGATTCCCGTATTCTATGCCCTTGATATAATCCTCAATGAATTCCATATATGTCATTGTACTTCACCCTTGATATATTGTTTTTATTTTCCATATTCCTATTCTCAAAATATTATATCTCCATATCAAGAGCAAATGCAACGAAATCATCGACTTCTGTAATGCACATGTTCGCACCTCCATAGCATTTCTTGGAGGTTAGGCTTGCCGGCTTGCGTCACCTCTTGCTTACATATGTCATTCTACGGAACTCTATGTAAAAAGTCGTTCCCCAAACCTTGTACTTTTCGGCTTAAAAGTACAACGGCATTGTACTTTTGAAACAAACATCAAAAAAAGACACCTACATCAAAGTAAGTGTCTTTAACGGCATCCTAAAAATATCATTTCAAAAGTTCTTCATTCAGAAGAAATTGTTCTATTCCTACATATGTGATCCCGTTTTCATCCTGCCACGGTTTAAGATAATCCCGAACTACAACCATCTTGCTGAAGGAATCAGGTATCCTTTTCAATGATTCAATCTCCTGCTCCTTTTTGTCCGGGTCGGCTATAGATAAGGCAGATTGGATATAAAACCGCTTGCCGCCTTGGTTTACGACGAAATCCACCTCCAGCTGCTTTCGGATCTTCTTACCGTCAGCATCTTTCGTATTGTATTCCACCACACCCACATCAACATTCATTCCTCTCCGGATGAGATCATTGTACAATACATTTTCCATGATGTGAGTCTCTTCCAGTTGCCTAAACCCGAGCCTTGCATTGCGAAGCCCCAGATCGGTGTAATAGTATTTAGCGGGAGTTCCGATATACTTTCTGCCTTTTACATCATAACGTACAGCCTTCTCTATAAGGAATGACTCCTCAAAATATCCGATATATTTTTCGATCGTTTCAGAGCCTATGCCAATCTGCCGTTCACTTTTAAACGTATTGGCCAGCTTGCTTGGATTGGTAAGTGATCCGATCCCCGATGCAAGGACATCAAGCAATATATCCAGCACCTCTGTATCATTCTTGATTTCATGTCTTTCAAGTACGTCTTTTATATAAGTCCGGTCGAAGAGATCCTTTAAATACCTGCTTTTCTCCTCGTGTGATTCAAGTGAAGTTGCAAGCGGCATTCCGCCATAAGTGTAATAATCCTGCCAGGCTCCTCTCTTATCCCCTTCATATTCGTTATAAAACTCCGCAAATGACAACGGATATACCCGGATCTCATCACCCCGATCTCTAAACTGAGTCAATATATCCGAAGACAACATTTTGGAATTACTGCCGGTTACATACACATCGGCATTATCCATATGCATGAATCCGAGAATAACATCGATAAACGTTATCTTGGCATCCTCATTATCCACGTAAGGATTTTGAATCTCGGATACAAACTGGATCTCATCAATGAAAATGTAATACCTCTTCTTAGGATCGACCATATGATCACGAACATACTTATCCAATTCCAAAGGATTACGATATCTGGCATTTTCCAATATGTCCAAAGCCAAAGCGATGATCTGGTCTTCCTTCACCCCTTCTCCCAGAAGCCATTCCCGATACAGCTGAAACAATAGTACCGATTTGCCGCTTCTGCGCAGTCCCGTAATGATCTTAATACGTCCGTTATCTTTCTTTGAGATGATCTCTTTCAAATACTGTTCCCTCGGATACATCCAAACACCTCACATGATTTATTTGCGGTTATCCGCAATTATTTCATATATAATATAGCATTCTCTCCTCTTATAAGTCAATGATGTTCATGAAATTTTTGCGGATATCTGCATTTTTTTATCAAAGTTCCGCGCTCATAGTCGCCAGTAGTTTCATCTGCTCCAATGCGATTTGCTTTGTTTTAGAACCTTTCAGGTTCTTATATACTGTAATTATCTCCAATAAGTCCTCTTCATAATCCTCCATCCCCAGCAAATAGTTCGGTGATGTATGCAAGCATGAATCCTCTGCGGCCACTTGGCTCTCTGTTAAACGCAAAAAAGAGGGGCACCCCACCGGATGTGATTCCGATTAAATCGCTTCATACGCTTTCCCCCTTCTTCTGATCCTGCTCTGCCTTCCATCCGTCCAGCTATACCTCCTACCAGCTTAAATGGACCGAAGGTATCAAATCCAAGGCATCCATAGTCCCCAAGATATTTGCCATGCCGCTCAGATACAAGATCTTTTAACTCTTTTGTATAACTGTCCCATTTCTGACCACAGGTATACAGAGCAAAGACCTCTTTATTCTCCGGAAGGTGCTTCTGTTGCGTATCGTGTGGGGATAACAAAAAGCCCGGCGAGATACGGAGATATCCTCCAGAACTCGTCGGGCTCATGTTACAATGATATTCTTTACGGTTTATACCTTTTTCTTAATTGCAAGCGCATATCCTATGGAATCCAGATAGCGGATTATTGTCTCTATCGTTCCGCTTGCGCCTTTTTCCATGCGGCTGACCGCCTGCTGAGACAGCCCCGTCATACGGCTTATGTCCTTCTGCGTCAGGGACTGTGATTTTCTGGCATCTATCAGTTCCTGCTTAAATGCCATTTCCGCTTCAAACAGTTCGTGCTGTCTGCGCAGCTCATCATCCTGAATAAGTTCTTCTATCATTTGATGCTCTTTTAATCCATCGCTTTTAACCAGCATAATATAATTCTCCTTACATCAGCCCTTCGTTCTTCGCTCTTTTAATTGCCTTATCAAGCTCCTGCTTTTCAGCTTTCCCTTTTTGCTTCTTGCATATGTGCAAAAAAGCAACTCCATCTTTATCAATGATCACATACATGACCCTTGTCTGCGAAGCTCTGATTTCCCAGAGTTTTCCTCGCAGCTGTCTGGTATCCAGCTTTTCAAAGGCATCCAGCCCGGATTTCCTGATCTCCGCTCTTATATCGAGTAATTCCAGTTTCTCAGGCTTAGAAAGGCTTTCGATATAGTCCATGATCAGATTCTTGCCACCGGACGTTTTGTAATCGTATATTTCCATTGAATTTACCTCACTCTCATAATACATCAATTTTGATGTATCGTCAACCCTCATTTTTTCCGTCCATTCATCTGGATCTTCAATGTAGGTATCCTGTTTTTATTCAGTTCTTATCTTTACTTTTTTCCCTGAGAATGCTATTCCAAATTTAATGATATCCGCTACGCCCTCCTCACGCATTTCAGTATCGTAGCCTTTGTCGTTTATCTGATCAAGAGCTTCTGCAGATAAGGCATCCAGTTCCTCATCATTCAGATCTTTATCCCATTTCAGTTCCATGATCATCCCCGGATATTTTTTTTCCCTGGGGAACAGGCTGATATCATATCGTCCGTCGCCGGACTCTCTGTTGGACCTGATCCGATACTGATTATCCATCAAAGCAATAAGCCCAAGAACAAGTCCATGATAAAACCCTTCCGCACCGGCATCATAGAAGCTGATGCTCTTCTTTAAGTATTCTCCTATTCCGTCCTGCAGTTTCTTTGTATCCTGTGAAAAAAGACTCTCAGCAATCTTATTGGCTGTAGCTCTTCCCATTGCACCGATCTGCATCAGATGTGAGAGGATCTCACTCTTATATACTGCCGCTATTTCACGGTTCGGTATCGAAACCTCGCAGAGCCACGCTCCATCGCCCTGAAGTTCCTTCTTAGGCGTCTTCAGATATCCGGCCACCAGAAGCAGACTGTAGATATTTGCAGGATCTTCCGCAAGTGATCTGTACACCACGTTCTGATCGATCCTCGCAATGACACGCTCTCCCTGAAGAAGAGAATACAGTTTCTCAGTGATATCATCCGTTGCTGTCTTCAGTACATCTTCCAGTACCTCGTTCTTTCCGGTGTTCACCCAGTATGCCTGCGGCAGGCATCCTCTTGACAGATAATTGATCACTGACCACGGGTTATATATTTCCCTGTTCCCGAAGAAATATCCATCATACCAGTTACGAAGTTCCTCCTCCTTATCGGATGCTCCGTAATAAGCAAGCATTTCACCCACCTCGGATTCAGTGAAGCCAAAGAAACCGTCGTACTCCTCGTCCATTACCGAATTAACCGTAAGATTGTTCAGACCACTGAAAATGCTCTCCTGCGCTATCCGAAGTATTCCGGTCAAGAATCCATATGACAGATTACTGTTGTCCTTGAATGCTCCGGAAAAAAAGTTCCTCATGAATCCGATGATCTCATCATAGAATTCCTTCGAATACCCTTCCTGGATCGGAGTATCATACTCATCAATAATGATGATCGGGGCTTTTTTGTAATGAGTTGCAAGCATTTTGGAAAGCTTTTGAAGCGAAGCCGAAAGCTCTACTTCATTCGCCTGTCCGCTTAATACTTTCTCAAAATAGTCTTTCTCATACTTTTCGAGTTTATCACTGTTTTGTAGTTCAGAATGTCTTCCGAATTCTTCCTGTAGCAACCCGGAGATCTTTGCAAAGGTTGCTTCCCAAGAATCATATTTTACATCTTTAAATGTCAGAAATATCACAGGATACTTCCCCTGATGCTTTCTGTACTCATCCCCGCACTTCCAGATCGCTTTGTCCGTAAAATACCTGCTTGTATCTTCATCGGATATTTCAAAGAAAACCCGAAGCATATCCATATTCAGGGTCTTTCCGAAACGTCTTGGTCTTGTAAATAATGAGACAAAAGCTTTACGATCAAGAAACTCTTTGATCAGAAGAGTTTTGTCCACATAATAGTATTCCGACTGTGCACGGATATAATCCGATATTCCTACCGGAAGTGGTTTTTTTCCATTCTCTACTCCCGACTTGATATATCGTCCTGTAACGATACGCTTATCAGCCGGACGCTTTACATCATCCGGTATCTGCCATTTCTTCCTGACTTTAACCGCCCCCGGAATCATACCTTCCTTGCAGAATTCCGTTACTCTGCGCTCCGATATTCCCCATACCACAGCCATTTCCTTGCAGGATTTCATATGAACATACCCCCTTTGCATCTATCATCTCCTACAGTATAAACATTATTCGGAAGGATGTCAATTTGTATTTGATATCCTTCCGAATATATTTCCGAACAAAGTCATCTTTATTTGGTTGATCTATAATCTCACACGTTAAAAAAGGATCGGATTTATTATTTCCGACCCTTTAACTGCATCATTTTTGCTCCCTAACTCATATTTTTTTGAGGTTACGGAGCATTTTTATTTAAACAAATCATCTAAAACAACCTCATAAGCCACAATATCGCTATTAGGATTTCGCTTAACACCATAAGTTGTTACAAATGTACACCTTAAATCCTTCTTGATTTTCGCAGATGCTCTGAACATTGCCATCCTTTCTTTCACATTCTCGGCATACTTAGGAGTGATGATGTACTCATCCGACGAATATTTCATTTCACAGGTATTCATAACATCATCATTTCGGTCTATGATCAGATCTATCTGACCACCATCCCATTCTGTTCCATCAGAATCAGTGAATGCCTTTCTACTCCATGCATAGGAATTGCTAAGAATACCCGTTATCCCAAGCTTCGTCTTTATCTGTGGAATATGATTCAAGCATACCTGCTCAAAAGCATACCCAGACCATGCATTCTTTTTCCCTGTTTTTCCTAGGTTTGTCCAGTATTGCTCGTCAGTGCCTGAGCTTTTTCCAACAAATCTCAGATAAAAAAGAGAAAACATATCCGTAAGCTGATAAACCTTAGCTCTTTGCTTCTTTCCAGGAGACATATAACATCTGATGAAATCGCATGCCACAAGGTTATTGAGTATCTTTGTAAGCTCTCCACCTGTCAACTTACAATTATCTGATATATCCTCTCTGGTAAGTCCAATCATCTTTGTTGATAAGTACTCTATAACACGCCTATAATTCGTACTGTCCTTAAAGAGTGAACGAAAGAGGAAATCAAACTCCGGCTTTAATGGAGCATTGTTTGAAAAGAACAAGGTGTCAACATTTTCTGACAAAGGCTTCTTGTTATTAAGCATATCAAGATAATACGGAATACCTCCAAATATCATGTATGTATCAAGGACAAGCTTTCTGCCATATTTCATTTTCTTGATATCATTCAGATACTGCTCCGTTTCTAACAATGTGAATGGTGCAAGATAAATAGGTCTGCTAACACGACCGTACAATCCGCCTTTATCCCCAATGAATTTATCAATCATCCAAGTAGTTGCCGAGCCACAAACATACAGCTTTAGAAGTGTTTTCTTGCTCCTCCAACCATTCCAAAATGCCGAAAGCGCTGCCAGAAAATTGCTTTTAGCAGTATCCATCCAAGGAAGCTCATCAAGGAAAACCACTACCTTATCCTTTTTCAGTCCAAGCAGATACTCCTTCAAATGATCAAAAGCCTCGAACCAATCCTTCGACTCACCAGACTTATCCTTGGTATGCCTGTTAAGTTCCTTTTGAAATTCTGCTATTTGAACTTTGGCAGCCACCTTGTGTTTTCCTGTATAGTCAAAGTCGAAACGTTCTTCCAAAGTCTCACATATCAAATATGTTTTTCCAACGCGGCGTCTTCCATAAACAGCAACAAGCTCTGATTTATTAGAATTGTAGTATTCTTCAAGAAGTGCGATCTCTTCAGTTCTTCCAATAAGATTCTTACTACGCATTTATTTGCCTCCTCAAAACCTGTATTCCACGAAAAAATTATACAAATTTTAAGTCGGACATTCAAGTTATTTTTGCTCCCTAACTATCAAAAAAATTGAGTTAGGGAGCAAAAATATTTTACATCAACTTGCGCAATCAGCTTTCAGCACCCTTTTCAGTTTCTGTGAAAAGGTCTGTCCCTGCTCCTTAAAGTGAAGATTTGCAACATAGGTGGTCTTGCCTATTTTGCATGATATTGTGCATATGAACATGGAAGAAGCGCAGGTATCATTGTTGACAACTGCGCCTTCCTGCTCCTGTATTAACTTTTCTGTATTCTCCAATTTCATCCTCCTCGTAATCTGTTAGCGGTAATCTCACCTCTCCATGGAGCCATGCTTTCTTGACGGATGCAGTTCACGTTCCTGCTGTCGCTCTTTCTGATGCGCCTCATTACTACGCTCTCGCTGTTCATTTTTCCTGTTGTAGTCAATGACTTCAACGCAGGCAAGATCACCAACTTCCTTCTGGAGCATATCCTTCATGTCCTCTCTCTTATCAAAAAGAGCCTCCATGTCATTCTGCCACTTCTGAGGTTCAATCCTCTCGCCTTTATGAACCACATTTCGGAAATCCTTCAGCCGGGCAGGGTACTCATCAAGCATAGTCTTACCGAAATCATCTTCGCCTCTATACTTGCCATTAACGTAAATAATGTGAGCTCCATCATCAAAAACTTTTCCTGTTTCTCTGATAATCTTATCTACATGATATATTGTAGAACATCATTTTATACATATCTTCTAACGACTTATTTTCATCATATTATTT
>ERZ842401.5927-NODE-5927-length-13289-cov-5.607979_pt1 | contig 13289 bp, 14 predicted proteins | sample MGYA00521270_ERZ842401 | MGnify/ENA primary metagenome ERZ842401 (study PRJEB31892, sample SAMEA3878208) | bioreactor metagenome | biome: Moose rumen | place: Sweden | collected 2011-10 | study: EMG produced TPA metagenomics assembly of the PRJEB12797 data set... | reverse complement strand
GAGTTCTTTTGGTAGATCTCGACCCACAAGGTTCGCTTTCATTGGGACTTGGGATTAGAAACAATAAGGAGCTTCCATATACGGTAAGCACAGTTATCCAGAAGGTTATCAATGAAATAGAAATCAGCGAGGGAGAGGGAATAATCCATAACGACGAGGGAGTAGACATACTTCCGAGTAATCATAGTCTCCGGACAGTTGAGCAGCAGCTGGATGAAGTGATGAGCAAGGAGCATATCCTTGAGGAGTACATCGACGGCATTCGTGATAGGTATGATTACATCATTATTGACTGCAATCCCGGTGTTGATAATCTTATTCTCAATGCCCTAACCTGCTGCGATAGCGTCCTGATTCCATCGCCGCCTGAATATCTGTGTGTAGAAGGTTTACAGGAAATCATTAGAACCATCGGGCAGGTAAAGAAAAGATTAAACCGAAAGATTGAGATTGAGGGAGTGCTTCTTACCATAGTAAATGGCAGGACAAATATTGCCAGGGACATCATGAATAAGATGGAAGAAGCTTATGGTCAGCATTTGAAGATTTTTCAGACTGTTATTCCAGAATCCGTTAAAGCGAAAGAAGCTGTTGCAAACGGCATAAGTGTTTATGAGCAGTCTCCAAAGAGCAGCGTGGCTGTTGCGTATGAGGCATTCGTCGAGGAGGTGCTGGATAATGAGTAAGAAAAGAGCTTCTGATAATATCAGCCTTACAGCGTTTGATGACCTTTTTGGGGCACCATCTGAGGGAGAACAGATAGTGGAGGTCGCTTTAAAGGAATTGCATGAATTCCAAAATCATCCATTTAGGGTTCTCGATGATGAGAAGATGTATGAAACAGTAGCAAGCGTTAAAGAGCAGGGAATAATAGTTCCCGGAATTGTAAGACCACGTAAAGAAGGCGGCTATGAGATAATTGCAGGCCACAGACGTAAACGTGCTGCAGAACTTGCAGGACTTAAGACTATGCCTGTATATATCAGAGAATACTCTGATGAACTTGCGACCCGTCTTATGGTTGATACGAATATCCAGCGTGAAGATATCCTTCCCAGTGAAAAAGCTCACGCTTACCGTATGAAATACGATCAGATAAAAAGTCCTGGTGTTAAAGGAAACTCTCTCGATGAGCTTGGAAATGCAGCCGGCGAGAGCGGGAAGACTGTTCAAAGGTATCTATGGCTTTCAAATCTGATAGATGGATTGATGGAACTTGTAGATACAAGAAAAATCGGAATGGCTCAGGGAATAGATTTATCTTTCCTGTCTGAGCAGGAGCAGATTTGGGTACTTAACGCAATAGGTGAGCTTAAATGCTCCATGAGCATGGCTCAGTCTGCACGAATTAAGGAACTATCAAAAAACGCTGAACTTACGGAGATAGCGATAAAACTTATATTAACCGAAACAAAGCCAAAGCCTAAGAAGTTTGTCTTAAAGGCTGAAAAGATTGCGGATTATTTTCCAGAAGATATGTCTGATGAAGATATAGAGGAGACAATCATCGGTCTTTTGGAAGAATGGAAATCAAAAAGGAATTAATACAGCGAGAGGAGGAGAACAGCGATGGGCTACAGGTCAAGCGGCAACCTGACGGTAGATGCCATGGGAAGCATAGCCATAAGCGGCAATGTTATACCCGAAGAATGGTATAAGCATATTCTGAAACCTACCACGGGAAAGCCTTATCTGTTGGCAATTACTATATTAGCTGATCTCGTATATTGGCATCGCCCTACTGAAGTCAGAGACGAAAGGACAGGCGAAGTAATTGGATGGAAAAAGAAGTTTCATGGGGAGATGCTCCAGAAGAGTTATCAGGAGTATGCAAATAAATTTGGCGAGTCAAAAAAGACAATCAAGCTTGCTTTTGATCAGCTTGTGGAGATTGGTGTCATCAAAAGATTTTTTTACAATATAGAATACTCCAACGGAAGAACTATTCCAAATCAAATGTTTATTGATCTGAATATATTGGTTTTGAAAGAAATCTCATATCCAAAAGAAGAAGGCGGCACTACTTCAAAGCAGGTTTCAAGAAAATTAGTGCCAAGTAATTGTAATGAAAGTGCCGAGAATGCTGATGAAATGGGCGTTCTGAATGATGCTGAAAAAACAGACGGGATATCAGGACAAAATGAGGAGGATATGCTGACAAATTTGTCAGGATACCCTGCCGAAAATGTACCCATATCCCAGCCCGAAATTTCAGTATATGGTGACAGTAATGAAATGGAATCCTGCAATTATGAGGATGGATATCCCTCCGGGAACTTCCGGACAAATACAAATAATACTACAAATAATATTTACAAAGATCACATCATATCTATCACGCAGGAGACTCCTGTGCAGAGACAAAGGCGGGAAGAGATTGATGCGATAAGACAAAAAACAGAATTTTGGGATCAACTGATAAAAAGGCATATTAACTACGATTGGCATATGGAAAATGACGATGTTACCAGACGTGAAGATTATCATGAGTTATATTTGATCATGCACGATGTTATGTGTGGAGAGCACTCTGGACCAATGATTGTCAATAAAACACCGATGGATCCGGAAGAGGTGAAGCGCAGATATTTACAGCTTAATGATTCTCATCTTGAGTACGTTATAGACAGGCTTCACGATAATCCGAACCAGGACGGTATCAGGGATATCAGGTCATATATGATTACCTGTCTTTATAATGCCACGTTGGAATTTCCGGAAACATATGAGTATGTAAATGGAGGATTCAGAAAAGAGAATCCAAGAGTTGCGCTGCTACCAACAGAGACAGATAATGATTTTTTTAAGCTGTGCAAAGTATTTGGCCCTCCGAGTCAGCATGAACGCTGGTGTTGTACGATATTTAAGACGAGCAATCTAAACAAGGAGTTCGATAACCTTCCGGGGAAGAGCCTTACCTTCCTTGGCATTCGTCATAGTGAATCTGTCGCAAGATCAAGGTATGAAAGGACTCGAGAGGAATCTAAAATATCGTCGCAGATCAATGCGATGCCTATAATCGAATGGAAAGATTATGATGTGTGGCTTTACATATTGTATAAGAAGATGACGGTTAATCCATGCTATCAGTATGGATATAAGAGAGTTGGATGCTGGTGTTGCCCAAATAATTCTGACTGGTCGATGATGCTGACAGAGATTTATCATCCTGATTATATGCAGCGATGGAAGGATATGGTATATGACTTTGCACTAAAAACAGGCAAGGAGGATCCGGATGACTATTATGAAGAAGGTCGCTGGAGAACACGAAGAGGCGCAAGCGGTTTAAAAGTAAGAAATGTTTCTATTACAGATACACCATGCAATCTTTCGGACAAAGCCAGAAATATCATCATAGATAAAAAATTGTCTAAGGATGTTATAGAACTATTTAAGCCACTTGGAGATTTAAAAATTGTAGAAAAGAAAGATTCAACATACATATCTGTATTCGATTACGATAAGTCAAATGAGTACAGAAAGGTTTGTGAACTGATCATCAAATTTGGAACAAATATAATAAAAGTACTTCCTGAGGACAGAATCGATGCGACTAATCTGGTTAACAGAATAAAATGCCAGATGAGAAAGTATCAGTTCTGTATCAGATGTACGGCATGTGATTCGACCTGTCCTAATGGAGCTATAGACACAATACATGGTTCTTATCACATAGACGAAACAAAGTGTACGCATTGTAAGCATTGCATGTCCTATTTTTTTTATGCCTGCTCATGCGCCGATTGAGTACCCGTCGGAGGCAATCAGAGTAAAGGAGTGAAAATCTTATGGCAAGGGCAAAGAAGAAATATCGGGAATTGACGGTGAGTGAGGCATGCTGCTATGGACGGAAGTCTGCACCGATGCTTCGCATCCAAGGATTGTGGTTTCAGGATCTGGGCTTCAATATCGGGGATCCGGTGTTGGTCAAGTGCGAGGATGGTAAGCTGGTCATTACGGCGGATACCGCATTGTCGGAAATGAAGAAAGCGGAACAGGCATTTTTGGAAGAAGAAGCGAGGAAATTGCAGGAACGCTTCCGGGATGAAAAGAAAGAGCTGAGGGCAAAGTTCGTGGCTGAGAGGCAGTCAAATTATTGCATGGTTGCGGAAGCCGGGTCGGAGGCTGCCTATGTTTGATGTGAATGACTTTAAGTGTCTGGATGGCCAGTATTTTCAGATCATCAACATCAATGAGTATGATGTGACAGTAATGAGTCGGAACACGGGGCATTATTGGTATCTTTATAATCCTGAGTATCCGGAAAAAGGAACGGTGATCATATTTCACTCACACTGTGCGGACAGGAAGGGGCAGATCAGGTATCATCTTCACGGCAGGGCGAATACCCTGCAGCAGGCGGTGAAGAGCATCCGAGGGCATGATCGGTGGCAGATGGCGGGCAGACCGCAGAAAAAATAATCACTCGGCGTATCATATCATTCAAAAACAGCCCACATTGGCATAAAAGCTTATGTGGGCTGTTTTCTGCCTTAAAATGGCAATGTTTCTTCTTCTGGTGGATTGATATACTTTCTCAGTATCTCAACATCAGCATCAATATTGCGTGGGCGGATTCGTTCCAATACCTTTTTCTCGACTTCGGGAGTCCAGTAGATTTTCAGATCCTGCCGGGCTCTTGTTATTGCCGTATAGAAGATGTTATGCGTAATAAGTTCATCCACCTCATCCGTAATGACAATTTTAACAGAACTGTATTCCAGCCCTTGTGCCTTGTGTATGGAGACGGCATAGGCAATCTGGAATGGAACGATGGTTCTGGCGGTATTGCCGTCATCATCCTCATCCGTTGTCTTGTTCTTATTTACACAAAAACGGACGATGGTATGTTTATCCGCAGTGTTTCCGATATATTCAAGCTCCGAGAATCGGAAATCTCCGGGATCATATGAGGTGAATAATTCAATATCAAATTGAATCCGCTCAGCAGGGGTGTCCACATCCAACTTTTCGACACCTGTGATTTTTCCTCTCATATTGTTGTATATGAGAGGATAGAACCGGTCGTTGTCGAGAAATAGAACCGGATCGCCGACCTTGTATTGTTGTACATCCCAGTCATATGCGGGATTCGGATTGGTTTCCTGAAGAAAGCGGTTGATGTTGTTGATGCCGTAGAGTCCATCGTAATTGAGGCATAGGACGGCTTCATCTTCTCCCACAGCGGTCAGAAGGGACTCATCAACCTTCAGGGAATGGCTCTGCTTCTCAATGATTTCCTCAACGCCGTTTTCCATGGTTCTAACCTTTGACCATACTTCGAGCAGATGATCGTCTTGTGTACGGTATGGCTCAGTAAGTTCAAAGATGCATGATCCAGGAAGGAAGCTTCGCAGAGCTGTAAACCAGTTTCCAAAGCGTATGGAGTCTATCTGGTAGGTATCGCCCACAAGCAGTATACGGTTGAATTTTGCAGTATCGAGTATTTTGCGCATATCTTTGTTACTGACAGTACTGCACTCGTCTATGACCAGAAGATCGTACTCAATGCCGTTGCATGAGCCGAGGAAGCTTGCAATCGTGGAAAAGGTGCATTTGCTCTTATCTGAATTCACACGTCTTCTGAGGTTGTCTATTGCCGGATTCGTATGGGTAAGGAATAGCTTTTCCTTGTCGTCATAATAGTGTGAGATATGGTTTACGAGCGTTGTTTTTCCTACCCCGGCGGAACCATAGATTACAGCGACCGCTGATGTGGAGAACATCTGCTTCAATATTTCTTGTTTTTCAGCACAGTCCACTTCATAATCATCGAGCAGCAGCCAGAGATCAACAGCATCGTAGTATTCCGGATCAGAAATCAGGCTTAGTTCCAGCAGCCTCTCTATGATATTGCAGGTATCTGTCTTGTATTCATTGATATAAGCATAGCCGTTTTCTATTACGATACCGCTTTCCTCCCTGTGCCCATGCCACAGCGTTGCATTATACCTGTTGCTAAGACGTGATATATCACCATAGTGTGCCAGCTCTTCAACAGGTGTAAATATGTTTCCGGAGATTTCGGTATTATACCAGATTTGTCTTGCGAGCAGTTCGTGCATCCTTTTATTGTTTTTAAGGAAGTTGAAAAGATCATTTAACCTTACGTTGTGCTTCAGTGGCGACTGTATAAATGGCATCCTGTCGAATGGTCTGCAGCCATGCTGAAGATACAGATTGGAGAGGGAAGCATTGGCTGTCGTCTGCCATTGATGCTTAATGACCGCATTGTGCATCGTGTAGAGAAGATACCGGAGCATATTCTGTCCCGGACGTTCTGATCTTATGATATCCCTGCAGCGGTCAAGCGCATCGACAAAATAGCAGGTCTTTTGAGAAGAACGCCAGGAATCAGTAAGCCTCTGATATTCTGTATCAGGGAAATCCATCAGTTCGGTCAGTGTGTATCTCTGTTCAGTAAGAAAACGGCATATTGTACGCCGTTCTCCATACGGAATTTCACGTTTGCTGCCACATACGATGTGATAGAAGTTTTTGAATTCACACGCCCGTATCTCCACTTCCCATCCGACGATAAGGCGGATAGGCATGGTTTTCCCGAGGATTTCAACACTCTCGTTTTCTATAATGAACTTTGACGCATAGTTGCTCATGATGGGCAGTCGTGTAAATGCGATGACACGCTCCGACTTATTATCACGGTCATTTGCAGGCGTAAATGTTACCTCAAAGTACCTGCGATTATTTACAAAGAAAGGCTTTGTCTTCTGGATATAGTATTTTTCACCGTCTCCGTTAAGCGTATGCTTATATTTGCGGATCTTGTCGGCTATCTTGGCATAGTATTCCTGAAGGGCTGTATCAAGATTCAGAGGGAACTTATCCAGATTGTGAAGTATGTTGATGCCGAAATCAATCCTAAGCAGCATCTGAACCTGAAGCAGATAGTCATAGTACTTTAGCATCAGTCGCTCAGAGCCGTTCTCGTCAAGGGTGTAATGGGCTGCAACGACTTCAAGATAGTTTCTGAAACGGTACAGCGTTTTCAGATGTCCGGTGGTCTGGGCAAGCTCTACAGCTTTGAGAATATTTTCTTCGTTATCATCTATATCGCTCTGAGGGGAGTAATATTTCAGCATCACCTGATCCACCAGATGCTTCAGGCGGGTAAGGATATCCTGTGATATAACGCCTCTTGTTGAATTATCTATGTTATCAAGATACCGACAGATCGTATCGTCGATGATCCTGATTCTCTCATCGATCGTGTGCATACGGCATCCGTCCTTTCAAATCAAACGAGAAACAGGTAAAGTTTCTTTCTAAATATATTCATCATCCCAGTCATCGATAATAGGCTCATATGGGAACAGGCCTGAGTATTTATCGGGATGTATTTTTACATAGCAGTCCTGCAGTTCCAGCCGCAGCTTTCTTAACGGTGTAAGCGTGGCTGTGTTGTCCGGATCCAGGGCATTACAGAAATCCTTCAGCGCGGCTATGGTGCCAAGCATATCTGACTGAAGGCGTACATCGCTTAAGTCTGTCATGAGATCTCTCCACTTGCTGTTCAGCGTATTTATCCTGCTCGAAAACTTTCCAGTGAACCAGACATCAGCCTGGCTACCGGTTATGCACTTTTCTATAATGCCGTCATAGTCCATGCAAAAATCCCTAAGCAGTTTTTTGTCATTTTCTGAAAGACGCTGGAGGATTGGGTTTTCTTCTATGGGTAAAACCTGCGCGGGCGGCAGTTCGAGCGCATCAGTATCATCAGTGAAGGGAAACGCTATCTTAAAGAGGATATCCCCAAGAAGCTCATTACACTTCTCGGATACATCATCAAACTCTATCTCATTTTCCGCAAGCCAGTCCTCAATTTTGTCAAAGGTGTCCAGCATCTCCATTCTTTCATACAGCCAATTGACATATCCATTTCGATCATGCTTGTCATACATGTATTTGGCGGCTTTAGGATTTATTTTTCGTGTGTTTTTCTGCTGGATGTATCGCCTTTTGGTATCAGGTGGACAGTTTAGGAGCTTGCAGGCTTCCTGTGCTTCTTCGTATATAAAGTTTCCCATCATTACATCGTAAAAATCCAATGGTTCCTCATTATCTGACAGGTATGGATACAGAGCATGAAAATACTCTGAAAATGTCATGAAATCACCTACTTCCGTTTGCTTCCGTCCGCTTCCGTTACTTCCGGGTTTTGAGGGTACCGCTTTGTTATACTGACCGCAACAATACAATCAAGTAATCGGCATTTAAGCAAACAAATATTATAGCATTTCATGTGGATATGAGCAATTTCTTTGTGAAGGTATCGGAATCTGCGGGAAATGGGAGCCAAGACTTATGAAGGGGATTTTTAATCGGAAAATTGTTGATAGGGGGAACTTTATAGGGTGAGAGATGGGAAGGGGTTGAAAAATATCCCAAGAAATATAGAGGGGGAAATCGGAAAACCGGCATTTCTGATACCTAGACATATGTAAGGGTTGGATGCGGATCAGAGCCGTCATCACAGGATGAAGTCTCTGATGGGTATCCAGCGGATGCCCGGATAGCTATTTACAAATTTCATATCGGCCCATGTGCGCAGTGGACAGGATACGAACATATTGCTTTTCACATTGCTGCTGATGCAACTGTGGAAAGCGGTATGCAGGTACCCTTGCTTCATTGCGCTTTTTTGCATGGGTGCTTCAGGGGATAAGTCTGTCGGTGTCCTGTCCATCTGCCTCCGGGTCAGCAAAGGAGGCAAAAGATGTTATTCAGGAAAACACCGACAAGGGAAAGAGAGACGTATGTGTACCACTTTGACAATGGTGACAAGGTGGAGATCACGCCGGAGGCTTTACAGGCTGAGGTCGTGGGGATTGTAAAAGAGAGCGGACACTCTGATTTCTGTGACGCTCTTGGTATTGAGCCGGATGATGTTGGGAAGTTTTTTGTAAAGAAGAGACACGCCAGCGATGATGCGGAGGTTTACAACAACATCACCAACAGCAGGCCGCCTGTGGAGGCCTGGCAGAAAAAGGGCATCGAGGAATGGAAGAAGACTCATCCGGGGGAAGAGCCGGATAAGAACTGGAACCTTTCCATGGACGGCTTGATGATGACGGCGGATCAGGATACCAGCGTATACGCAAAACAGCTTGCGGAAAAAACGGCGGATGATCCGGATCCGATGAAGGAGCTTCTTTATGAAAAGGTGGAGGAACTGTCGGAGGAATATCAGGAGCTTTACCGGCTTTACTTCATCGAGGGATACACACAGGAAGAGATTGCCGGGATGAAGGGGGTGTCTCAGAACACCATCAGTAAAAAGATCAGGAAGATTCAGAGGGAGCTTACGGAACGCTGCAGAAAAGAAATCTCAAAAAATCTTGCGCAAGGGGTTTAAGGACGGCTTTTTCCTTTGACTGGGATATGTAAGGAAGAGGTACTTCCTACAGAAAGTGAGGTAAGAGAGATGGCACTAAAACACAGGATAACCATCAACGTCTCCGATCCCCACGGGAGGACGGCCAACGTGCTTAAGGGAGCGGATGCAAGGCTTCCGGCGCGGCTGATCCGGTTTCTGTTCGGTGACTTTCAGCAGGTTTACCTGCTGTCGCCGGGACAGACGGTGGAATCGGTAGACATCCATGAAGTCAAGGAAGGAGGAGCCAAAAATGTCAAAGATGAGCGAGCTGGCAATGGTTTTATCGGAGCTGAAACAGTGCGGCGAAAGCCTCATGCACATCTCCGATGAGCTGACGGAAATCTTTTCCGGTACCAACGAGGAAAAGAAGGAGCCTGTAAAGAAGAAGGCAGCAAGGAAAACTGAGGAATCTGAGGAGGCTAAGCCGGAACCGGAAGAGCCGAAGAGGGAATATACCTTTACAGAGGTTCGGACATTCCTGGCTGACAAGTCCAGGGCAGGTCATACCGCAGAGGTAAAGAAGATCCTTGCGGCGCATGGCGCGGACAAGCTGTCCGATCTGGACAAGGCAGAGTATGCGGCTGTGATGGCTGAAGCGGAGGTGCTGTGATGGCTAAACACGCATTATTATCGGCATCATCGAGCCACAGGTGGCTGGAATGCCCGCCGTCAGCGAAGCTTGGCGAGGAATGCGAGGACAGGGCAAGCCCTTATGCCAAACAGGGCACTGACTGCCACGAGCTGTGTGCCTATATGGTGGAGAAGTCTCTTGGCAGGGATGTAAAGGATCCTACAGAGAGCCTTGATTATTATGATCAGGAAATGCAGGAATGCGCCGAAAGCTACCGGGATTTTGTGGTGGAGCAGGTCGAGGCGGCAAAGCGGTATTGTCCGGATCCTCAGATCCTGATCGAGCAGAGGCTGGACTTCTCAAGATGGGTCGAGAACGGCTTCGGCACCGGCGACTGCGTGATTGTTGCGGATGAGGTGCTTCAGATCATTGATTACAAGCATGGTCTGGGCGTGCTGGTATCCGCCGAAAAAAATCCGCAGATGATGTGCTACGCATTGGGTGCTCTGGAACTGTTCGATCACCATTTCCATGAAGTCTGCGGATCACTTAAAGATGCCGGAGCTGGTCAATTCAAGGTACATGGTGCATCTGGATAAAAAGGAGTACCTGAAATATGTGCGGATGAGCCAGGATCTGCTTTTGAAGCTGCCAAAGGGCGAAGTGACGGCTGCGAACGCAGCGGCATTGTCTGGGAAGCTTATGCAGATGGCAAACGGGGCGGTTTATTCCGATGACGGTGATTTTGAGAAGATCCATGACCGGAAACTGGATGCCCTGGAAGACATTATTGAGGCGGCCAATGGAAAACCGGTGCTGGTGGCGTACTGGTATCAGCATGACCTTGAACGGATACAGGAAAGGCTGACTGAATTGAAGCTGGACTTTGCGAGGCTTGATAAAGAGCAGAATATCCGCAGGTGGAATGAGGGAAATGTCCCTGTAGGTCTTATCCATCCGGCATCCGCCGGGCATGGACTCAACTTACAGAGCGGCGGCAATATCCTTGTATGGTTCGGGCTTACATGGAGCCTGGAACTGTATCAGCAGACGGTGGCAAGGCTCTGGAGGCAGGGTCAGGAAAATACGGTGTCCGTGATCCATATCATTGCGGCAAAGACGATCGATGAAAAGATCATGAGGGCACTCGAAACAAAGGATTACACACAAAAGGCACTTATCGATGCCGTGAAAGCTGAGGTGATGACAGATGGCTAAACAGGATCTTGATCCATATGAAAATCTGGCGAACGCCATTATCCTGCAGGCGGTGAAGGACTACCGGCTGGCACTTAAAGCCATAAAGCGGAATCCGGATAACAGGGCGAAGCTGGATGAGGCTTTGGAGATTGAGAGGTTTTTCCGTTCCGACTGGTATTCCGTGCTTACGGATGTGGACGGGGAGTTCCTTATCAGGAAGCTTCAGGAAGAGATAAGACAATCAAAGTAAAAAAAGACAATCAGAGTCAATCCGAGGGGAAACCAATATTTTTTCAATCGGAGGTAGCTTATGAACAAACAACAGCTGGAAGCAAAGAATTATCTGATGGGTGCGAAGTACATTGATATCAGCATCCGGTGCAAGCTGGCACAGATCGATTCGCTAAACGATCTGGCTACAAGGGCATCATCCACCTTGTCGGATATGCCGGGAAGCCCTAACAGGAATATCCACAAGCTTGAAGATGCGATAGTGAAGATCGTTGACCTGCAGGATGAGATAAGCAGGGATATCAACGAGCTTATCGCAGCGAAGAAAAGGATCAACGGGAGTATCAGTCGTATCGACGACAGGGAGGAGCGCATTGTGCTGGAAGAGCGGTATCTCAGGAACAGCAAGTGGGAGGATATCGCAAGCATCTGTAACTGCAGCATGCGCCAGGTATTCAGGATCCATGACGGAGCTTTGAAGAAAATTGCTATTTCTTAAAGTTGGCAGTAAATGCTATGGAATGACATATTGCCTATGTGATATTGTTAAGATGGCGAAAATGAAAGATGCAGAATATGTATCCTGATCATGGAGCCTCCTTTCTGGGTAGGGAGCCGTTGCGGATAAAACCGTGGCGGCTCTTTTGATGTAATGAAATGGAAGTGATTTGAATGCCAAGAAAACCGAAAAGACCGTGCAGCTATCCGGGGTGTCCTAACCTATGTGAGGGTCGGTACTGTCCGGAGCATCAAAGCAAGGTCAACAGCAACTATGAAAAGTATGGGCGTGATCCCGCTACAAAGAAAAGATACGGAGCGGCGTGGAAGCGCATCAGGGATAAGTACGTGTTAGAGCATCCGTTTTGTGAGCTGTGTTTTGAGCGTGGAGTTCTCGTGGAAACCGAGGAAGTTCACCACAAGTTGCCACTCTCCGAGGGTGGTACGCATGATCAGGGCAATTTAATTGCGCTGTGTAAGTCCTGCCATTCGACGATTCATGCGAGGCGGGGAGACTACTGGGGAGACCGCAGGGGCAGGGGGAGTGAAATTCTCTAATCACATACAGCTCTAGGAACGGCGGGGGGCTCTCACGTGAATTTTTTGGTTTTCAAACGGGGTATATACCCTCCGGTCATATACAGGTAGGTGAGAGTCATGGCAAAAGACGGTACCGCACGTGGAGGTGCGAGGGTCGGTGCCGGTCGCAAGAGCAAGGCATTGACGGAAAAATTGATAGAGGGGCGCGATGCTCAGGTGATGCAGATCCCGGCTGATATGGAAGCTGTGGAGATGCCGCCGGTCAAGGAATACATGAAGGAAGACCAGAGAGACGGCAAGCCGCTGGGTGCTGAGGCTATCTATACTGACACTTGGAATTGGCTGGAAAAGGTCGGGTGCGCTGCATTTGTGAATCCGCTGCTCATTGAGCAGTATTCGATGACGGTGGCACGCTGGATACAGTGCGAGAAGGCTATCTCCGAGTTCGGGATGATCGGGAAGCATCCGACTACGGGAGCGCCGATGGCTTCGCCTTATGTTTCGATGGCGAGGGATTATCAGAAACAGATCAATCAGGTCTGGTATGAGATTTACCAAATCGTGAAAGAGAACTGTGCCGGGGATTATTCCGAAAAGTCCGAGGATCCGATGGAGAATCTGCTGGCCAAAAGGAAGGGCTGATTATGGGTAAGAAGAAAATGACTGCTGAAGAGCTGTCAGCAAATATGAAGGCGGCGATGGCTAACCGTGGAGACATACAGTGGGTACCGGTTGGTTACATACAGCCCTATGAGAAGAATCCGAGGGATAATTCTGAGTCCATACCCAAGGTTGCGGAGAGCATAAAGGAGTTTGGCTTTTTGTCGCCGATTGTATGTGACGGTGACG
>ERZ842401.5926-NODE-5926-length-13291-cov-18.139015_pt1 | contig 13291 bp, 10 predicted proteins | sample MGYA00521270_ERZ842401 | MGnify/ENA primary metagenome ERZ842401 (study PRJEB31892, sample SAMEA3878208) | bioreactor metagenome | biome: Moose rumen | place: Sweden | collected 2011-10 | study: EMG produced TPA metagenomics assembly of the PRJEB12797 data set... | reverse complement strand
GAATGCGAAATTCTTCTTTCCGTGGCGCTGAAGACGAATTTTAACAGCCATTGTGAATCTGTTTGATTAAGTTGATAATTAAAAATGTCCCCTGCTCGAGGGGACCGCAAAGATAGCAATTATTTTTAAAACTTCACCTCGGCTCCGAGATTGACCGCGAAATTCTTGCTGTTTTCGCTGCGGTGGGTGACTCGCCACAGGAAATCCACCCGGAGCACCCGGAGGATGTTGCTGATGCCGACGCCCGCTTCGATGAAAGGAGTCTTCCCGAGAGCCCTCATGCCTTCGGGGAAAAGCAGGGGCGCATGCACGCCGCCCGCCTGCAGCAGGGCGGTATCGCCGTTGTTCTTGTCGGACAGACGCCCCCAGGTCGATCGCAGGGTAAGCTCTTCGCGCAGCCCAAGCTTGCGCACGAGGGGAATCTTGCCGAGGAAGGCTCCCCCGAAGGAATGGTTCCAGAACAGGGTGGCCCAGGTGTCCGAGGCGAACTCGAAATACCGCATGGTGCTGAATGCGCGCTTGTTGACGATATAGGTGTTGTTGCCCTCGTGGATATGCAGGAAAGGATAGGGGACCTGACCTATCAGGGTGCCGGCGTTGACGTAGATTTCGCTGACTCCGAACGGCGGGGTGTAGAGCTTCCAGTTCATGGAGGCCTCGGGGCGGAAATAGCCGTAGTCTCCCTCGCGGATGCCCGGAACGGAGCCGCAGAGGTCTATGGTGACCACGGGATAATCGGAACGGATGTAGGTCTTTTCGTAGATGCCGCGCGACGACGTCTCGCTCTTGGAGATGCGCGAAATCAGATGCAGCTCGTTGGTGGCCACGCTGCTCACCGGTTCGCCTCCCGGGGTGATGAGAGGCACCGAGGCGCTGGGGAAGTAGCGGCGCATGCCGATTTTGGCGGTGGCGGTGTAGGCCGGCGAGAACTCGTGCTCGTAGCTGGCGCGGTACTCGGTGATGAGGCTGGAACGGTCGCTGGTGCCCGCGCCGAGCAGCGAATAGAAGAAGTTGCCCGAATAGAGCGCATCGTTGGGGGTGCCGAGTTGCACGCGGTCGTATTTCGCGCCTATGATGAACTTGCGCATGGGTTCGACGCTGAAGAGATGCTCCCACGCCGTGCCCGCCTTGATTATCTTGTCCTTGGTGCCGTACGCCACATATGCCGACAGGCGGTCCTCATGGCTCCAGGCGCGGGAACTGCGGATGCCGAACTGGGGCCTCACCCCTTCGGTGTTGTTGAAGCTGATCCACTTGTAGAAGGGGCCGTAGCCCACGTCCCCTATGTCGAGATAGCCGTTTGCGAGCGTGTAGACGAGATGGTAGATGCCCTTATAGAAGTTGGTGCCCTGCACCTTGTCCACCATCGGGTAGATGCCCGCCTCCACCTCCGAAAGCGGGGTGGGCCTCACCGAATTCCAGTAGCGATCGTCCATGTGGCCGGCGTCGGGTGCCACCGTCGCCGGGGCGTCGGTGCTCCTGAGGGACATGGGGCTCACGAAATCGGGCTCTCCGTAGGTGATGTCGCGGTTCACGTGGAAAGATACGAGCTTGCTGGAATCGCTCTTGCTGAGACTGAGGTCGGCGAAGAGCCGGTCTTCGTCGAAAAACCATCCGGAACCCTCGACCCGCTTGAAGCTGCCGTCCAGGATGAAACCGCGTATATGATTGACATTCACCGCGTTGCTCATGTCGGCATGGATGCTCCTGAGGGCGTAGTCTCCGAGGTCGATGTACATCTCCCCTTCGAATGCCGGCGACGAAACGAGCGGCCTGGGAGCGAAGCGCACCAGAAGTTCGGGACGGCCGGCGGTATACACCGTGTCCACGATCTGATAGCTGTAATACTGCAGGCCGTCGGCAATCAGCGGGGAGACGAACTTGATTCCCAGCACGTCGATGAAGTCGGAGTAGAAGTTGGCCCTCACGTACACGCTGCCCGTGAACTGGCTCAGCAGGTTGTAGTCGGGATTGACGCCGGAGACCCTGTTGGCAACGATTTCTTCGCTGTCTTTCAGCGGGTTGGAAGAATGCTGGCGGACCGCCACGGCCTCGGAGATGAGGCTCGGCAGATACTCCGCGCCATTGGCGGCGGACTTCGCGACATAGTCCTCCGCGAAGGGGAACTTCTTTCTGAGGAAAGTGCGGCCTATAACGATTTCGGGATGCGTGAAGCCGATGTGCATCCTGTCGTACAGGCGTATGGTGTAGGGGCGGGCGTCGGGGTTGTTCCGAGCACGGTTGGCGTTTATGTTCTGCAGCAGCTCCCGGGCGGCGTCATCGTCTGAGGGCTGCGCCGCGAGCGTCAGCCCCGCCGAAAGGAGGAGCAGCGTGAGCGTCAGATATTTGAAAAATCTCTTCATTTGGTCCTGGAGTCCGCAAAGATACCGAACACCGCGGAACCCGAGCCACTCATGGCAGCAAAAACCGCACCCCGGGAATACATATTCGACTTAAGAGACTCTATTTCGGGATGTTTGGCAAATACAGAGGGCTCAAAATCATTGACGATGACATCTTTCCACCTCTCCACCGGGGTAGCGGAAAGAAGCGTCCTGAGATCTGTTCCCGCAGCTGCGGGGCCCGAGGGAGTGATCCCGGCATAAGCCTCCCGGGTACTCACGTGCACCCCCTGCGGAACCTCCACCTCGAAGCGCCAGCCGTCCAGCGGAAGCGACAGCGGTTCGAGGACCTCCCCACGGCCGGTGGCGTACATCGGGAAATTGTAGATGAAGAACGGACAGTCCGAACCCAGGCATGCGGCGTAAAGGGCGAGCTCGCTTCGCGAAAGCCCGAGGGAGAACATGTCGTTGAGCACCTCCAGGGCGAAGGCGCCGTCTGCCGAACCGCCTCCCAGGCCGGCCCCGACGGGACTGTTCTTCTCGAGCGAAATGTGCACCGGAGCTATACCGAAATCGGCCCGGAGGAGCCTCCAGGCGCGGGCGGTAAGGTCTTCCGAGGGTTCCCACCCGCCATACTGCGGGCCGCTTATCTCCACTTCGAAAGAAGACGCCGGAACGATTTCAAGGGTGTCGGAGAAGCCGTAATACGGCACGAATGCCGTCTGAAGCTCATGATAGCCGTCCTCGCGCTTTCCAAGCACGCGGAGGCCGAGATTCAGCTTGACATTCGGGTATACGGTCATAGCCTCGACAAAAGAAAATTCTGCCGGTCTTCGGGAAGACGGGACAGTATGGGAGAGAGGAACGAGAGAATCTGCAGGCGGCGGGCCTCCTCTTCGGGAATGCCGCGGCTCTGCATGTAAAAGCGCTCATCTTCATTGAGATAACCGCAGGTGGCGCCGTGCGAGCACTCCACGTCGTCGGCATATATCTCGAGCTGGGGATGGGTTTCGACCACGGAGCCCTCGGTGAGCACGAGCCCGTGACTCTCCTGGAAGGCCCTGGTCTTCTGGGCGTCGGGGGCGACATAGATGAGCCCGTTGAAGACGAACTTGCCCTTGCCCGCCACAACACCCTTGATGAGCTGGCGCGAAACCGCACCGCCCGAGATGTGGCGCACGTTTATGTTGAAATTCTGCTTTTCGCCGCGGGTGCAGAAATAGATTCCGGCCATGTCGAGCTCGACCCCGGGGCGCAGGATGTCGATGCTGAAATTGACGTTGCCGCTGTATCCCGGAGGGCACACTATAGTGAGTTGGACCAGGTCGTTGTCTTCCAGGGTGGCCTGCTGCGGAATCTCGTCTATGCCGGCTATGTAGAACTTTTTCATCAGATGCTGTCGTATCCCTGATTGTCAATCTGTTCCACCAGTTCAACACCGCCTTCCGCAACTATGCGGCCGTCCCGGAGCACGTGCACCCTGTCGGGAACGACCATTTCGAGCAGACGCTTGTAATGGGTTATCACCATCGAGGACTTGGAGGGGCTCCTGAGGGCGTTCACGCCGTCGGCAACGGTCTTGAGGGCGTCCACGTCGAGGCCGCTGTCGGTTTCGTCGAGGATGCTCAGGTCGGGATTGAGCATGGCCATCTGGAAGATTTCGCCACGCTTTTTCTCGCCGCCGCTGAAGCCCACGTTGACCTCGCGCTTCGCGAATTCGCCTTTCATCTTCACGAACGCCATCTTCTCCTTCATGAGCCTGAGGAACTCGGCAGGAGTGTACTCGTCCTTGCCCAGGGCCTTGCGCCTGGCGTTAACCGCGCTCTTCATGAACGAGGTGATGCTCACTCCGGGAATTTCGATGGGATACTGGAAGCTCATGAAGATTCCCGCCCACGCCCTTTCCTCGGGCTTCATTTCCAGCAGGTTGCGGCCCTTGTAGCTGATGCTGCCGCCGGTTACGGCATACCCGGGCCTGCCGGTGAGGACGGCCCCGAGCGTGCTCTTGCCCGCCCCGTTGGGGCCCATGACCGCGTGCACCTCGCCTTCACCTATGGTAAGATTCACGCCCTTCAGGATTTCCTTTCCTTCTACAGAAGCATGCAAATCCTTGATTTCCAATAAATTCATATCTGTGTTTAAACGTTTATAATCGTTTGTACAAGTTATCCTATCGAACCTTCCAGGTTCACGCTGAGCAGTTTCTGCGCCTCGACGGCGAACTCCATAGGCAGGCGGCTCAGCACCTCGCGGGCATAGCCGTTCACTATCAGGCCTACCGCCTCTTCGGGATTCAGACCCCTCTGGTTGCAGTAGAAGAGCTGGTCGTCGCTTATCTTCGAAGTAGTGGCCTCGTGCTCCACCATGGCGGTTGGGTTCTGGTTGCGGATGAACGGGAAGGTGTGGGCGCCGCACTTGCTGCCGATGAGCAGGCTGTCGCACTCGCTGAAGTTCCGGGAGTTCGAGGCTGAAGGGAGCATGCGCACCATTCCGCGGTAGGAATTCTCGCTGTGACCGGCCGAAATGCCCTTGGAGATGATGCGGCTGCGGGTGTTGCGGCCCACGTGTATCATCTTGGTGCCGGTGTCGGCCTGCTGCCAGTTGCCCGTGAGGGCCACGGAATAGAATTCCGATGTGCTGTTGTCGCCCTGCAGGATGGTGGAGGGGTATTTCCAGGTTATGGCGGAACCGGTTTCGACCTGGGTCCAGCTCAGGTGCGCGCCTTCCTTGCAGACTCCCCTCTTGGTGACGAGGTTGAGGATGCCTCCGCGGCCTTCCCTGTCGCCGGGATACCAGTTCTGCACGGTGCTGTAGCGGACGTCCGCGTCTTTCTCGACTATGATTTCCACCACCGCCGCATGCAGCTGGTTCTTGTCGCGCATGGGAGCCGTGCAGCCCTCCATGTAGCTCACGCTGGAGCCTTCGTCGGCCACGATGAGGGTGCGCTCGAACTGCCCCGTGCCCGCCGCGTTGATGCGGAAGTAGCTGCTGAGGTCCATCGGGCAGCTGACGCCCTTGGGGATGTAGCAGAACGAGCCGTCAGAGAACACGGCGCTGTTGAGCGCGGCGTAGAAATTGTCTCCGTTGGGCACCACCGTGGCCAGATACTTCCGCACCAGGTCGGGATATTCCTTCACCGCTTCACCGAAGCTGCAGAAGATTATGCCCTTTTCGAGCAGGGTCTTGCGGAAGGTGGTACTCACCGACACGGAGTCGAACACGGCGTCGACCGCGGCACCCGGGCGCACTCCCGCCAGGGCTTCCTGCTCGCCCACGGGGATGCCCAGCTTGTCGAAGGTCTTCTTGAGTTCGGGGTCGATCGAGGTGGGAGCGTCGGCGTCGCGAGTAGGGGCGGCGTAGTATATTATGTCCTGGAAGTCGATTTCGGGAAGGCGGCTGAGGTGTCCCCAGCGGGGCGGAGTCATCTTCTGCCACTTGCGGAACGAATCCAGCCGGAACTCCAGCAGCCACTCCGGCTCATCTTTCTTGGAAGAGATAAGCCGGACTATGTCTTCGTTGAGCCCCTTGGGAATAAACTCCTGGCGGATATCCGTTACGAACCCCTCGCCGTATTCCTTTTCCGCGATGTCCTTAAGAAGCTGATTTTCGTCCATATCCTGTATGACTATAGCCTACAAAGATACAAAATAATAAAGACTTACAACAGGTCGGCCAGGACGATGGCGGTCATGGCTTCCACCACGACCGGGGTGCGCAGGGCGAAACACACGTCGTGGCGGCCCTTTATCTGGAGGATGTCCTCGCGCTTCTTGGCAAAGTTCCAGGTTTTCTGGGGCGCCGCGATGCTGGACGTGGGCTTGACCGCCACCCTGAAAATGATGGGGCCGCCGTTGGAGAGCCCGCCGTTGATGCCTCCGGCGCCGTTCTTGCGCGGACCGTCGGGCCCCCAGGGGTCGTTGTGCTCGGAACCGCGCATGCGGGCCGCGGCGAATCCGTCGCCGAACTCTATTCCGCGCACTCCGGGGATGCTGAACATCGCGTGCGAAAGAAGCGATTCCATGCTGTCCCAGAAGGGCTCGCCGAAACCTATAGGAAGATTTTCCACTCGGCATTCGATGACGCCTCCTATGGAGTCGCCCTCCTTGGCCGTACGGTCGAGCAGCTCGTCCCATTTGGAGCTGTCGCTCTCGCCTCCGATTTCGAGCAGCTCGGCGCGGATGGTCACGTCGCGGCGCTCGATGCGGTCTTCCGCCGTCTGGAAACGGGCCTGGGGCAGCTTCGAAAAGTCTATCCCCTCCTTCTCGCCCAGCTCGTAAGTGGCCTCGGGGGCGTCTTCCGGGAAGGGCTCGGGATTGAACTGCGAGGCGAGTATCTTCTTCGCCACCACGCCCGCCGCCACGATGGGGAGGGTGAGACGGCCGCTGAAATGCCCGCCGCCGCGGGGGTCGTTCGCAAAATTGTATTTGAGGTTGGCCACCAGGTCGGCATGGCCCGGACGCGGGATGTCGTCGAACTGGAGGTAGTCGCGGCTCTCTACGTTGGAGTTCCAGAATATTATGGTGAGGGGCGAACCGGTGGTGTAGCCGTTGTACACGCCGCTGAGGATGCGGGCCCTGTCAGCCTCCTTGCGCGCGGTGGTTCCCTTGCGCCCTGGGGCGCGGCGGGCGATGTCTTCCTCGAAATCTTCCTCGTCGAGCACTATGTTCTCGGGCACTCCGTCGAGAGTGACCCCTATTGCCGGCCCGTGGGACTCGCCGAAAACGGTAACCTTGAAAAACTGTCCGAAACTGTTCATGATCCGTTGTCAATTAATAATTCAACTTTCTCAAGTCCTTTCGCCATCCTGCCCGTTCCTGCGGCAGTTTTTCAGGCGTAAAGGCCTGCGCACTTTTTATTTTCCACGTTACCCCATCCCTAAATCCCTTCCCTCGGGGAAGGGACTTTGTCGCCTTGCAGGCTCCGGAAAGAGGTTGTTTCTCATCTGCGAAACTTAAGTTAATAATCAAACATTTCCCAGAAGCCCGGGAAGGACTTGGCCACGCAGGCGGCGTCGTCGAGCACCACCGGCGAATCGGCCCCCATCGAGGCTATCTTGAGCGCCATGGCCATGCGGTGGTCGTGGTGGGTGGTGAAGCTGCCGCCCTTGAGGAGATTGCCCCCGACAATGCGGGAGCAGAGGTTGTGCCCCTCTATCTGCAGTTCGTCCCCGGCTATCTGGGCCCTGACGCCGAAGCGCGCGAGCATCTCCAGGATGGCCACGGCGCGGTCGGTTTCCTTGTCGTGCAGGCGCCCCACGCCCCGCAGGGTGGTGATGCCGTCGCAGAAGGCGGCCAGCACCGAGCAGATGGGGAAAAGATCGGGAGCGTTGCCAAGGTCGGCGTCGAAGCACTCCAGCGGGGCCTTGCTCACGCACACGGCGCCGTCCAGCTCGGACACCACCGCCCCGGCCTGCACCAGGATGTCGGCTATGGCAAGGTCGGCCTGCAGCGAGTCGGTGTTGAGCCCGGACACTTCGGCCTTTCCGAAAATGGCGCCGGCCACGAGGAACACCGCACCGGCGCTCCAGTCGCCTTCGATGGCAAGGTCGGCAGCCTTGTAGGACTGTCCGCCCCTGATGCTGAAAGTCACCTGACTGCAGCCGCTCCAGTCCTGATCTTCAAGCATCCTCTCGTCGCCTTCCATCTCGGCCTTGACTCTCACCCCGAACTTGCCCAGCACGTCTTCGGTGATGAACATGTAGGGGATGCTCTTGGGTTCGGACACGTAGATGTTGGAGTTCTTGCCGCAGAGGGGCAGGGCGGTGAGCAGGCCGCTGATGAGCTGCGAGCCGTCGCGGCCCGAAATCTCGGCGTTGCCGGGAATGAGCGGCGGGGTGATTTCCAGGGGGACCTTCTCGCTGCGGACGGGCACGCCGAACGAGGCCATGATGCCCTGGACCCCCTTCAGGGGCCGCTGCAACAGCGTTTTCTCGCCGCTTATGACGAGCGGACGGTCGTTCAGGACCGCCATTACCGGGATGCAGAGGCGGGTGAGCAGCCCGCTTTCGCCGGTGTTCAGCACGGAGAGCGACGTTCGGGAGCCGCCGGTGCCGTCGACCGTGATGGTGGTGCCGTCGATGCGGACCTTCGCCCCCAGGGCCCTGGCCACCCGGATGGCGCTCTCGGAATCCTCGCAGGGCGTGTAGCCGTGCAGATGGCTCCTTCCCTCCGCGAGCGCTGCGCAGATGACGGCTCTCTGGGCGAAGCTCTTGGAAGACGGCACGGCAAGGTCGCCGACACGCCAGAAGCCCCGGAAACCGCCGTACACCATGCGGTGCATCTCTTCAAAGGTGTACTGCCCGTCCGCGGTGGCAAGGCCCGCGGAGAGCGATGCGTAGGTGAACGGCGCGCCTTTCTTCAGGCAGCCGATGCGGGAAGGACGGCCGCACTCGCCCATCGCGAAGGCGATGAGGGGCCCGTCGGCACACTCGTAGAGGGCCTCCAGCGTCCTGCAATCCCCGGGCGACGAAGCGTGTGTGACTATCTTGGCGATGTCGGCGCCGTAGCGGAAGCATCTCGCCTCCACCTGCCGGAGGAAATCGAGCGACGGAGTCTCCGTAAAGTTGTGGTACGACCTGATGATTTCGGTCCCGCACTCGTGGCAGAGGTCACGGAAACGCTTCGAGAAAGCGGCGGACGCCTCCAGTTCGAGGTCGGCACAGCGGGCGCCCGCCCTGACTGCCAGCGACAGCCGCCTTTCCGCCTCTTCCTCCCCGAGTTTTTCCGCCCTGCACGTCGCCACCAGCGGGGTGTCGGTGTTGGAGAAGATGTCTTCCGTCTCTTCGTCGGAAAGGGAGCACAGGTCGAGGCGTATCTCCGCCATTTCAATCCACGGGTCGTCGAGGAGAGAGAGTATCTCCCCGTAGGTCTTGCTCTGTATTACCGTACAAATCATTCTGGCAGCAAAGATAACGCTTTTGCAAAGATAGATAATATTTTAAGCAAGACGGCACCTCGAAAAAAGGTACCGTCGACAGCCTGCGTGCCCCGGGCCGGGCTCGAACCGGCACGTCTTCATCAGACACAGGATTTTGAGTCCAGCGCGTCTACCAATTCCGCCACCGGGGCAATAGGGATTGCAAAGATATACAAAAAATGGAAAGTTCGCATCAGCGAACCCGCCGAGGCGTGTATTTTTTGTGCAGCAAAAAAATAGTATCTTTGTGTTATGACAATTCAAGAGGCATTGGCGTCGCACAAGCAGATTTTCACGGTGTGCGACCGCAACGTGGAAGGATTCGCCCGATTCCTCGGCGACTATCCCCTTCTGGCAATAGACACGTCCGAGGAACTGAAAACCATGGACGGCGTGCTGGACATCTGCCGGTGGCTGCTCGCGCAGGGAGCCGACAGGGGCGCGCTCGTGCTGGCCGCCGGCGGCGGAATCACCACCGACATGGTCGGATTCGCCGCGTCCATCTACAAGAGGGGCATCGACTACGCCAACATCCCCACCACGCTGCTCGCGCAGGTCGACGCCTCCATCGGCGGCAAGACAGGGGTCAACCTCGACGCCTACAAGAACATCCTGGGCAGCTTCCGACAGCCCGAATTCACCTACATCTTCCCCGACGTGCTCAGGTCGCTCCCCCGCAGGGAGTTCCTTTCAGGCGCCGCCGAGATGCTCAAAACCTTCATAATCAACAATATACACGGCAACTACGAGAAGGCTGTCCGCCTGATCGGCGACTATGCCTCGCACGGCACCAACCCCGCCTGCACCGCCGAAGGGCTCACGGAGCTTTCCTCCCTCATCCAGGACGCATCCTCCGTCAAGCAGGACATCGTCGACAAAGACCCGCTCGAAAAGGGCGAAAGGCGCAAGCTCAACCTCGGCCACACCTGGGGGCATGCTATAGAATGGTGGCAGATGCAGCCGGGCAACCACGCCCTCAAGGCACCCTTCTCCCACGGCGAAGCGGTAGCCATAGGCATAGTGCAGGCGGCGCGGCGCTCGGAAGAGCTCGGTCTGGCCGAAGAAGGTCTCGCCGCAAAGCTCAAGGCCGATTTCGAGGCATGCGGCCTCCCCACCGAGCTTCCCTGCCCCGAAAGCGAGCTGCTGCCGGCCATGAAAAAAGACAAGAAGGCCGAAGGCGGAAAAGTGCGCTTCGTCCTTCCTGTAAAAATCGGCAAGGTGGTGGTGAAAAACCTCGCTATTTGACGCTGAAGGCGTAAACCGTGTGGCTGCTGTACTTCCCGCCGGGGCGGAGGAGGGCTGACGGCCACTGCGGCTTGTTGGGAGTGTCGGGGTACTTCTGGGTTTCCAGGCAGATGGCTGCATGCTTTCCGTACACTATGCCTTTCTTGCCGGTCACGGTCCCGTCAAGGAAATTGCCGCTGTAAACCTGCACCCCCGGTTCGTCGGTATATACGTCCATGTTGATGCCGGTGAGCGGGCTGTAGAGGCTGGCGGCCACCACGGTGTCGTCGCCCTTGCCGTCCTTGTAGGTGTTCAGGCAGAAGTTATGGTCGAAGCCGAGGCCGTTGCGGATCTGTTCGAAATCGAAATTGTCGATGTCCTTCCCTATCGGCACGCCGGCCCTGAAGTCCATCGGAGTGCCTTCCACGGGGAGGATTTCGCCCGTCGTCATGAAGGTGGAATCAACCGGGGTGAAGCCGTCGGCGTTTATCGTGAGGATGCAGTTCCCGACAGTCAGCTCCGGGTTGCCGTTCAGGTTGAAATAAGAATGATTGGTCATGTTGATGACCGTGGGTGCGTCGGTAACCGCCTCATACCTGATGTCGATTGCGTTCTGCGGCGTGAGTGTGTAGGTGACCCGGGCCGTGACGTTGCCGGGGAAGTTGTTGTCGCCGTCGGGAGAGTCGATGCGCAGCCGGATGCTGTTTTTGGTAACCTTTTCTACCGTGTAGGGCTGATACTGCCAGCCCGTGGGCCCGCCGTGGAGGCAGTGACCGTAGTTGTTCTGCGGCAGCTGATACTCCTTGCCGTCGATTACCAGGCGGCCGCCGCCGATGCGGTTGGCGTAGCGCCCGATGGAAGCCCCGAAGTCGGTGAGGTTGTGGTCGGGATGATAGCTGATTTCGCCGTCGAAGCCCAGCACCACGTCCTGCATGTTGCCGTCCCTGTCGGGCACGAGCACGGACACGATGCGCCCGCCGAACGGCGTGACGACCACTTTCATCCCGGAGGCGTTGCTCAGGGTATACATTTCTTTCTGCTCCACCGAGCAGCCCAGGATGGCGAGAGCGGCAAATGCCGCCGCGAGAATGATTGCAATCTTTTTCATACCCTAAAGGTAGCAATTATTTTTGAATTGTCCCATGCCACTTGAGTGGACCCCTACCGACACTTCGCCGAAGGACTGGAAGCAGCCGCTGTCGTTTAATCACAATAAGTTGTGATTTTGTCTTGTTTTTCTCCAGAATAGATGCTATTTTTGCAAAAATCACAGTATAATGTGATATGAGCACAATAGGAACACATATTAAAGCAAGAAGGAAATACCTGAAAATCTCCCAAAGGCAGCTCGCCGATCTGTCGGAAGTAAGCATCAATACCATCACGAAGATTGAGCGTAATGAGGGCAATCCGACGCTGGATGTGCTGGAAAAAGTTTTGGATACGCTGGGTATGGAACTCACCACCCGAGTAAAAAACATCAGTGAATGATGAGAAAGGCTGCAGTATATAATCATGGACGGCTGGCCGGACTTTCCCTTCTGGGATAGGGAACAAAGATTTCCACGAGTTCGGTCTTTGTCTGGGGCTGCCGGAAAAGGTCGTAGCCAAGGAACTTGACCGCTTCTGCGCAGATTATCCCGCCATTGAGAAGATGGTCCGAGAATCCTCGTTTTCAGACAAGGTGAAACGTGACTATTACGAACACTATCACATCCGCCTTGTGGCTTTCCTCAGGGCATAGCACCGGATGCATATTGTAAACTCATTGAGAGATTCACATTGTTGTCCCATTGTTTCACCCAAATATTGAAAATTTTTGCAATCTCCTGAAATCAAGAAACTTGTGAGGATGCAACGGAAGTTTCCTAAACCTTAAATCTAGGTTCGATTCCTAGTGGGGCCTGATCCCCCAGACCCCCTGGGTCGCTCCGCTCCGAGGTGCCGCCGGTTGATTGAGCAGCAATAATTAGGTCATCCTCCATTTTTATCGAGATAGCGAGCATACAGGTCCATGCATGTGGACCAGTGTAGTCAAATAAGGCCGTTTTTGCGCATACCCTGCGAAGTTCATGGACCACTAGCGTCACATACGGCAAAGGAAGTGCAACGAACCTTGCTGACACATTTTAGTAACTATGAAAAAATTACCTGCATCACTTCCATCGCCTGTGCCACCCTCGGCATCATAAGAGGGAGGGGCCCATCGCTCGCGATGGGAGGGGTCGCCCGCAGGGCGACGGCAGGGGAAGTGATGCAGGTAATTTTTTAACCAATACTTAGCCAGGTCAACCTGCATGCCTGGTATCTGCCTATTGGATTGCCCAGCCATCGATGGTTCGGGTTTTTGACGAAAAGTTCAAGCCCAGGCGGACAATGTTCTTTCCGCTGCCAGCAAAACGGTCGGCATAGCCTTTCTCTTCTATCTGATTGAGTGCCTCCTGTGGTGAAGAATCCAGTTTGGCCTCCACGATGTACACGGTGTCGCCCAGGTACAACAATGCGTCCGTGCGTCCCTCGCTGTTCATCACTTCAGTATAAATCTGGACATTCATAAATGAGAAAACGATGTAAAAGAGTCGCTTGAAATAGGCTTCCTTCTTTTCGAACGTATCCAGGGCGTCGCTGCCGAATTCCGGGTAGGGGATGGAGGAAAAGAACCCTTTCAGGATATCCAACGCCGATTCCAGGTCGTTGCTCGTCAATGCTCTTTTGAAACGGATTGCGACATTTTGTGTTTCTACGGGAGATTTCTCGGCAATCGCCGGCAGCAGATTATCCATCAGTCCTGAACGGACTTCAGCATTGGG
>ERZ842401.5925-NODE-5925-length-13292-cov-8.934049_pt1 | contig 13292 bp, 9 predicted proteins | sample MGYA00521270_ERZ842401 | MGnify/ENA primary metagenome ERZ842401 (study PRJEB31892, sample SAMEA3878208) | bioreactor metagenome | biome: Moose rumen | place: Sweden | collected 2011-10 | study: EMG produced TPA metagenomics assembly of the PRJEB12797 data set... | reverse complement strand
CGCACGAGCCGCAAGGCTTCAGCTTTTACGCTACGGCGGAAATTAGTACAACTATCTGAATCTATGTCAAGCAAGATTGTTCATCGTGGAGTTGTTGACAGCATGGCGGATGGCATCGTCAGGGTGCGTATTATGCAGCCGGCTGCTTGCGGGTCGTGTAAGATAGCCGCCCATTGCAATATACCGGGCGCGGGGAGCGAGGCGCGGGGAGCAAGGTTGATAGATGTGCCGATGATACGAGGGCGCGACTATACAAGCTTTCATGTTGGCGACGAGGTAACGGTTGCGGCATCCGAGCAAATGGGCAGGCAGGCCGTAGTATTGGCATTCATCGTTCCCTTTTTGGTATTAGTGGCTGTGGTTTTTGCCGTAAGCCGTTTTACCGACAGCGAACCAACGATGGCCCTTGCAGGTTTGTTCAGTCTTGTACCTTATTATATTGTATTATATGCGTTCAGGCGGAAAATAGCCGAAAAGATTTCATTCGATTTACTAATCAATTAAATAATATCGCGACATTATGAGTTTTATTTTGACGGCAGTAATCGTTCTTGGCAGTATCGCGCTCATTGCAGCAGTGATACTCTATGTGTGCTCCAAGAAGTTTGCTGTAAAGGAAGACCCCAGACTGCCCTTAGTGACAGCAGCACTTCCTGGAGCCAACTGCGGAGGTTGCGGCTTCCCCGGATGCTCAGGAATGGCTGATGCCCTGGTGAAAGGTGCTGATGCCGGGTCGATTGAGGGACTTAATTGTCCGGTTGGTGGCGCCGACGTGATGAGCAAGGTTGCCGATCTCTTAGGGATGGCCATAGCTAACAGCGAACCGATGGTGGCTGTGGTTAGATGTAACGGTACGTGTGAGAATCGTCCGCGTATCGCAGTTTATGACGGCTTGATGACTTGTGCGGCCATGAATGCCACAGGTGCAGGCGAAACAGCATGTGGATTTGGATGTCTGGGCTGTGGCGACTGTGTGGCTGCCTGCCAGTTTGTTGCCATTCGCATCAACGAAGAGACCGGGTTGCCAGAAGTCGACGACGACAAGTGTACGGCGTGTGGTGCCTGTGCGAAGGCTTGTCCGCGCCACATCATTGAACTGCGAAAGAAAGGTCCGAAGAACCGTCGCGTCTTTGTCAGTTGTGTGAACAAAGACAAGGGGGCAGCAGCCATGAAGGCTTGTAAGGCTGCTTGTATCGGATGCGGAAAGTGTGCTAAGGAATGTAAGTTCGAGGCTATCACCGTAGAGAACAATCTCTGTTATATCGACTTCAACAAGTGTCGATTGTGCAAGAAGTGTGTGGAGGCTTGTCCCACGAAGGCTATCCACGCCGTGAACTTCCCATTGCCTAAACCCAAACCAGAAGAAGTAAAGGAGGAAAGCGTATGAATATCAGAACATTCCGTATAGGCGGCATTCATCCTGAAGAAAACAAACTGACACATGAAGTGGCCACGGTGGTAGCTCCCCTACCTAAGCAGGCTGTATTCCCCCTGTCGCAGCATATCGGAGCACCTGCCAAACCCGTTGTTCAGAAAGGTGACAAGGTGAAAGTGGGTACACTTATTGCTGAAGCTGGTGGATTTGTTTCAGCGCCCATCTACTCATCAGTTTCTGGCACCGTGTTTAAAGTAGATACAGCCCTCGATGCAACCGGTTATCGCAAACCTGTAATTATCATTAATGTAGATGGCGACGAGTGGGAAGAGTCGATCGACCGTTCAGATAAGTTGGAACAACCGGCTGATCATCCCGAACTTACACCCGAAGAAATCGTGGAACGCGTCAAGATAGCTGGTGTGACGGGTATGGGCGGTGCAGGTTTCCCAACCTTCATCAAGCTGACTCCGCCTCCAACGGCGATGGCAGAGTGTGTGATTATCAATGCAGTAGAGTGCGAACCCTATATCACATCGGACTATCGGCTCATGATGGAGCATCCCGACGAGATACTCGTAGGATTGGAACTGCTGATGAAAGCTGCTAAGGTAACAAACGGATATATCGGCATTGAGACCAACAAGCCAAAGGCTATCGAACTGCTCGAAAAGAAATGCGCAGAGCGTTTTGCTTCGTCTACGTATCAGGTAGAGGTGGTTCCGCTTAAACAGCGTTATCCCCAGGGCGGTGAGAAGCAACTTGTGGATGCCGTGATTCGCAGACAAGTGCCAGCACCACCTGCCATTCCCGTGAATGTAGGTGCTATCGTGCAGAACGTAGGTACTGCCTTTGCTGTATACGAAGCTGTGATGAAGCACAAGCCTCTGTTTGAGCGCTATACCACAGTAACCGGCAAGAAGGTGGCTCACCCGGGCAACTTCCTGGTACGTATGGGTACGCCCATGAGTCTTCTCATAGAGGCTTGCGGAGGCATGCCCGAAGGCGAGAACAAACTCTTGGCTGGTGGCCCGATGATGGGAAAGGCACTCAACTCGGTGGATGTGCCTGTTTGTAAGGGAACCAACAGCGTGACGATTCTCTCGGGCGATGATGCTCACCGCCAATCGGCTCAGCCCTGCATACGCTGTGCCAAGTGTGTGGAGGCTTGCCCTATGGGATTGGAACCCTATCTTCTTGCAACGCTCTCCGACCAAAAGCTGTGGGATAGGGTAGAGCAGGAAGAAGTCACTTCGTGCATCGAATGTGGTTCGTGCCAGTTTACATGTCCTGCTCATCGGCCTTTGCTCGACAATATCCGTCAAGGAAAGCAAACCGTGATGGGTATCATCCGCGCAAGGAATGCCAAGAAGTGATGACGTCGACTCTTGCTATATCGTAATACCGAATATATCGTAACATCGTAATACAGAATAAAAAATGTTAGTAGTTTCATTATCACCGCACGCACATGGCAACGACTCAGTGGAGCGCAACATGTATGGGGTTATCATAGCCCTCATACCAGCCCTGCTCGTATCGCTGTTCTATTTCGGCATCGGATCGGCCATCGTGCTTGCCACAAGCGTTATTGCCTGCGTTTTCTTTGAATGGGCAATAGCCAAGTATATTTTGAAGAAAAAGGAAACCACCATCTTCGACGGGTCGGCCATACTCACAGGATTGCTGTTGGGATTCAACCTGCCGTCGAACCTTCCTATCTGGATTATCATTATCGGAGCCTTGTTTGCCATCGGTGTAGGAAAGATGACCTTTGGCGGATTGGGCTGCAATATCTTCAATCCTGCTCTCGTTGGCAGAGCCTTCCTGCTCATCAGTTTTCCTGCACAGATGACTTCGTGGCCTCTGCCCGGACAGCTGACCAGTTATCTGGATGCAGAGACAGGAGCCACTCCGCTGACACTCATCAAGGAAGCCACCAAGACAGGCGATGTCAGTCTGTTGGAAAACTTGCCCACGGCTATTCAGCTGTTGCTCGGTGCCAACCCCGAGGGCGGACTGGGCACTATTGGTGAAGTCTGTGCACTGGCCCTGCTCATCGGATTTGCTTATATGCTGTGGAAAAAGATTATCACCTGGCACATCCCTATCAGTATCTTTGCCACTGTATTCGTGTTCTGCGGATTGCTCCACCTCATTGATCATTCGTATGCCGATCCTCTCGTGGAGATTCTGACAGGCGGACTGATGTTGGGAGCTATCTTCATGGCCACCGACTACGTCACGTCGCCGATGACTCCTCGAGGACAGATTATCTATGGCGTGGGCATCGGACTGCTCACTGTGGCCATCCGTAACTGGGGAAGCTATCCCGAAGGCATGTCGTTTGCCATTCTCATCATGAATGCATTCACACCGCTGATTAATATGTATGTGAAGCCGAAGCGTTTTGGCGAGAAACCTAATAAATAAGACAATCATGGAAAAGCTGAAATCATCTATCACAAATATGGTGCTGGTGCTTACGGGCATCGCCATCGTCATGGGTTGCATCTTAGCATGGGTGAACCACGTGACGGAAGCACCGATTGCTCAGCAGAAAGAAAAGACACTTGCCGACGGTATCAAGTCGGTGATGGGCGGAGGTGAACTTTCCGTAACAAAGACCGATACCGTACCAGGTAATGTCAACGGAAAGGAATGTACCTTCGTGGTTTATCAGACTGCTGATACGAAAGGACAGAACCTGGGAGCCGCTGTGGAAAGTACGACAATGGGCTTTGGTGGCGACCTCAAAGTGCTGGTAGGACTGAATCCCAAGGGAGAGATTTTGGGTTACACCCTGCTTGAACATGCTGAGACCCCGGGACTTGGAGCGAAGGCCGACAAGTGGTTCCAAAAGGGAGCTAAAGGCGACATCATCGGAAAGAATCCGCAACAACCCCTCGTTGTCAGTAAGGATGGTGGACAGGTGGATGCTATCACCGCATCGACCATCACCAGCCGTGCCTTTCTCTTAGCGGTAAACAATGCATACAAAGCCTATATGGCCGTACCTGCAGAATAAAAATGAACTTGAATTGTAAACTATGAACTATCTGAATATCATCAAAAATGGCATCGTCAAGGAGAACCCGACGTTCGTCCTGATGCTGGGTATGTGTCCTACGCTGGCCACTACCACCAGTGCCATCAATGGTTTGTCGATGGGATTGGCCACCATGTTCGTGCTTATCTGCTCTAATGTGGTGATTTCCCTGATCAAGAATCTTACCCCCGATATGGTGCGCATTCCTGTCTTTATCGTGGTCATCGCATCGTTCGTGACCATCCTGCAGATGGTGATGCAGGCCTTTGTACCGGGCATCTATGCTACTCTCGGACTTTTCATACCGCTGATTGTGGTCAACTGTATTATCCTGGGACGTGCTGAAGCCTTCGCTGCAAAGAACAATGCGGTGGCCAGTCTGATGGATGGCATCGGCATCGGTCTGGGTTTCACCTTCGGACTGACGCTTCTTGGCATCTGTCGTGAGATCCTGGGTGCAGGTTCAGTGTTTGGTTTCGTGCTTTTGCCGGAAACCTACAACCTTCTGATGTTTGTTCTGCCTCCTGGAGCCTTTATCACTCTGGGCTTCCTTGTGGCCATCATCAATCGAATCAAGAATTAAGTATAAAGCATTGAAGATATGGAATATATACTGATTTTCATTTCGGCGATATTCGTTAACAATATCATTCTGTCGCAGTTTCTGGGCATCTGTCCCTTCCTCGGCGTATCGCAGAAGGTGAGTACCTCGCTTGGTATGTCGGCTGCAGTAGCATTTGTGATGACGTTGGCCACTATCGTGACCTATCTCATACAGCATTTCGTGTTGAATCCTTTTGGCTTGCAGTATTTGCAGACCATAGCCTTTATTCTGGTGATAGCTGCTCTGGTGCAGATGGTAGAGATTATTCTGAAGAAAGTTTCACCGCCGCTCTATCAGGCGCTGGGTATCTTCCTGCCACTTATCACTACTAACTGCGCCGTGTTGGGTGTGGCTATTCTGGTGATTCAGAAGGATTTCTCACTGCTTCAGAGCATCGTGTATGCATTCTCTACAGCCATTGGTTTTGGTCTGGCGCTCACCGTGTTTGCTGGAATCCGAGAACAAATGGCACTCACCAAGATTCCACGTGCTATGCAAGGCACAGCTATCGTGCTGATTACGGCTGGTTTGCTGAGTCTTGCCTTCATGGGATTCTCCGGTGTCGACAACGGTCTGCGTACACTCTTTGGCCTGAACTAACAGTCGCATCGTATTCTCACATTGGAGAGACAAATTAGCTCTGCTACCTACTCAGTTCCTGCTTGACTCCAAAATGCCGACTGATGAGCAGGCGAAAGTAGGTAGCAGAGTTTACAACTTGTTATTATAGAGAGCAGAAGTATCTTTGTTAACGTTTCTATAAAAAATACAAAATGTTACATTGATATCATAGTTTTTCCAACAACTATTTGCAGATTCAACGAAATTATTGTACTTTTGCACGAAATCCAATAAATAACTTACACGTGTACTAATCATAAAAAACACTATGAACGAAAAAAGAGTTTATCTCTTCGGTAACGGAAAAGCCGAAGGCAACGCTAAAATGCGTGAACAACTGGGTGGTAAGGGTGCCAACCTTGCCGAAATGAACCTGATTGGCGTACCTGTTCCTCCGGGATTCACTATCACTACAGACTGCTGCAACGAATACTATGCAGTAGGGCAGGAGAAGATCATGGAACTGCTCAACGACGACGTGATGGCAGCCGTGAAGCACATCGAGGTGCTCATGAACAGCAAGTTCGGCGACAAGGAGAACCCGCTGCTCGTTTCTGTACGTTCGGGTGCGCGCGCTTCTATGCCGGGCATGATGGACACCATCCTGAACCTGGGTCTGAACGACGAGGTAGCTGAGGGAATGGTGAAGAAAACCAACAACCCGCACTTCGTGTACGACTCATATCGCCGCTTCGTGCAGATGTACGGCGACGTAGTGCTCGAGATGAAGCCCGTGAACAAGGAAGATATCGACCCGTTTGAGGAAATCATCGAAAAGGTGAAGGCCGAGCGTGGCGTTAAGCTTGACAAAGACCTGAGCGTGGACGAGCTGAAGAAGCTTGTTGCCCTGTTCAAGGATGCCATAAAGGAGCGCACTGGCAAAGACTTCCCCAACGACCCGATTGAGCAGCTCTGGGGAGCTATCTGCGCCGTGTTCCGCAGCTGGATGAACGAGCGCGCTATCCTCTATCGCAAGATGGAAGGTATCCCCGACGAGTGGGGAACAGCCGTGAGCGTGATGGCAATGGTATTCGGCAATATGGGCGACACCAGTGCTACGGGCGTTTGCTTCAGCCGCGACGCCGCCAACGGTGAGAACGTATTCAATGGTGAGTATCTCGTCAACGCACAGGGTGAGGACGTTGTGGCTGGTATTCGTACACCACAGCAGATCACCAAGCTCGGCTCACAGCGTTGGGCAGAGCGTGCCGGCATCAGCGAAGAAGAGCGCGTGGCCAAGTATCCTTCAATGGAAGAGGCTATGCCGGAGATCTATGCTGAGCTGAATGGTATTCAGGAGAAGCTTGAGAACCACTATCGCGATATGCAGGACATGGAGTTCACCGTACAGGAAGGTAAGCTCTGGTTCCTCCAGACACGTAACGGTAAGCGCACAGGTGCTGCTATGGTGAAGATTGCCATCGACCTGCTGCACGAGGGAATGATCGACGAGAAGACCGCCATCATGCGTTGCGAACCCCAGAAACTCGACGAGCTGCTGCACCCCGTATTCGATAAGCTGGCCCTCTCTAAGGCTAAGGTTATCGCTCAGGGTCTGCCCGCCAGCCCCGGTGCTGCCTGTGGTCAGATTGTGTTCCACGCTGACGATGCACAGGAATGGCACGCCGACGGTCACAAGGTGGTACTCGTTCGTATCGAGACATCGCCCGAGGACCTCGCCGGTATGTCGGCTGCTGAGGGGATCCTCACTGCTCGCGGTGGTATGACCTCTCACGCTGCCGTCGTGGCTCGTGGTATGGGTAAGTGCTGCGTATCGGGCGTAGGTTCGCTGAACGTTGACTATAAGACAAAGACCGTTGAAATCGACGGTAATACTTATAAGGAAGGCGACTATATCTCGCTGAACGGTACTACAGGTCAAGTGTATGCTGGCGAAGTACCTACAAAGGCTGCTGAGCTGAGCGGAGACTTCAAGGAACTGATGGACCTCTGCGACAAGTACACTAAGATGAATGTCCGCACCAATGCCGATACACCGCACGATGCACAGGTGGCTCGCAACTTTGGTGCCAAGGGTATCGGTCTGACACGTACCGAGCACATGTTCTTCGAGGACAAGAAGATCATCGCTATGCGTGAGATGATCCTGGCCGAGACTGTTGAAGGACGCGAGAAGGCTCTTGCTAAGTTGCTGCCCTACCAGAAGGCTGACTTCAAGGGAATCCTCGATGCTATGGACGGACTGCCCGTCCCAGAGGCCGGATGCGGGCGCTTGCTGGTTTCCGGCCTGCGAATCCACCGGCAGAAATTCAAAGAAGTTGTTGTCTTTCATGCATTCGAAGATGTCGCTATCGTCGGCAACGGCCTTGCCCATGACCGTGGTCTTCAGGAAGTCGTAACCGTGATTGTGCGGCAGCTCACCGATATAGCGGCGCAACTGCTGCATGCTGCGGCTCATCTTGCCGGCGCCATAGCACACCACACGCTTCAGCCCGGGCCAGAGCCTTGCGGCTATGGGGGTGTCAAAACCGGCGGAGAGGACACGCCGCACCTCGTCGCGACGCTCACCCTCGGCCATGCATTCAACCATGTCGGGCCAGCGGTCCTCGAGGGTCTTCAACGCGGCAAGCAAATCCTTGGCTGTGAATGCCACCAGCTGCTCGGCATCGGAGGCGCTGAGCGCATCGGTCATCAGTGCGAAGAAGTCGTCGTCGCCGGCGGCGCTGAAATAGCGCTCTACCGGGGAGGAGAGAACGGCCTGCGGCATCCCGCCGCCGAAATGGCATTGGCAAAAATAGTCTTTCACCACCGAACTGTTCAGCGTGTCCACCACCGCTCCGTCGTTGGTCTGCATCAGCGCCGGATGGCTGAAGGCCAACAGGATGTTTTTCCGGCCACGGAGGGTGGCGGCGAGGCAATCGGCATACCGTCGGGCGTGCAGCCGGGTCATAGGCAGCAACTCGCCGTCGGAGCTGGCGAGGTAGCGCACAATGCTGTCAGCCGCCAGAATGCCGTATTCGCCCACCTTTGTCTGCAACTGGATGAGCGGACGGTAGGTGCTCATATCGGCCAGAGGCAAGCGGTTGCGGTAGGCCTGCACAGAGTCCAGCCTGTCGAAATGGTAACGCCGCCCGATGTCGGTCGCCGCGTTGCGGTGCAGGATGCTCCTGAGTTCCGCCACCCCGTTGGTGGTGCTTCGGAGGTACTCGACACCCGGATTTTCGGGGTTGAGGATGACGTCGTGGACGATAAGCCACATGTTCTGCAATGTCCCGGCATCGAACGTCTTGGTGGGCGAGAACTGCCGAACGGTCAGAATATAGGGGGAGAGGATTCCTTTGATGCGCTGCCGGTCCTCGGCCGTAAGCGAGGGCGACGAAAGAATGAAGCGCGCCATGACGCTGCACAGGCCAAGGATGTGCTGTGCGTCGTCGATGCCATAGCTGCGCATGGTGTCGAAAAGGAGCCGGAACCCCTCGGCATACGACAGCAAGGTCCGGGCATCTTTGTTGCCGCTCTGCACCAGCGAGCCGGAATTGACGAAGTAGCGATACCCGATGAACTGGGGCAGATAGCAGATGCGCGAGGCTTTGGCGCAAACCTGGACAACGAAAAGAAAGTCTTCGGCAAACAGCATGGTCTCGTCAAAAGCCAGCCCGGCCTGTCGCAGGAATTGGGTACGGTAGATGAATGTGGTGGCATAGCCGAACGAGCCGTCAAACATCCTCTCGTCGTCCCAATTGCCCCGGTCGATAAGGATACGCTCCGATGTGTTGTTCCAGATTGTGATAGGCATCGCCAGAACCAATTCGGGACTTTCTTTTTCAACCTCACGGCGGAACCATACTATATCGCTCCCTGTCTCGATGGCTTCGCGAAGGGTTACTTCAAGGCAGCCGGGGAGGTATATGTCGTCGCCGTCCAGATAGCCCACATAGGGCGCCGTGGCGAAACCGGTGCCGTAGTTGCGTGGCGAGGACGGCGTGCGGGCCTCGTTGTTCAACTCTTTTAGCACCACGTTGGCGTCGGCCTCAAACATGGCGGAAAGAGTCTCCAGGTAGCCTTTGTCGCAGTTGTGCAGCACGATAATCCACTCTACGTTTTCAAACCCTATGGTTTGCGCACGCATGCCGGCAACGCATTTCTCAAACATCGGTATACTCACATTGTGGAACGGAGTAACGACACTTACTTTATAGTTTTTTTTCATTTTTGGGGTGGATGAGCAATTATAACACACTTGTTGTACAACACAAATCACCGCAGGCCATCTATAAACCTATAATATGGCCATTGTTTTGACGGGGCTTACGATTGGGATGCCGCTTGCCGGCTGACGATTGCGAATTTTTCATCTCCGGGCACATCAGCAATGGCTTGTCCGACCGTGGGAGCAGTCATCAAGCCTTTGAGGTTGGCCGTGTAACGTTCGGTCCAGCGACGGATATAGCCATCGCTGAATGTTTGAGGGCTGAAGATGCCTATCAGGCGGAAACCATCCGCCGGCTTGTCGAAGAACAGCTGGAACTCAAAGAGGGAAAAGACACGCTTGTCTTCAGACGGAATCTCTTCAAGCCCGATTCCGTCCACACTAAGCTCTCCTGTCAATTCGCCTTGGCAGATGAACTGGTAGGCCGGATAGCATCCCCACTCGCCCACCACATCGCCGAAGCAGAACAGACTGTGGGCCATTGAATCCACAAGAGCCTGGCCGACCTGATGGACAAAAGCCGATGCAGCCATTCCGCTTTTCCAATGCGCCCTCACAGGCAGGTTGGTGGCGAAATAACCGACGGTGTTGCGAGTCCTTGCATCCTCGCGCCCATTGAACGCCGTCAAGATGGTTACATCCTCCGTGTCGGCATAGCCACCCAACGTCAGCATAAAAGCCGCCGTGGTGATTGCGTTCATCGTTACTCCTTCCTTCTGGCAGTAGCGCTCCACTTCCGAGTAGGAAAGTTTCAGGTCGAACGGTTTTCTTTCGCTTTCCACTTCGCCGGTTACAGGCGGAACCAGCCTGTCTTTGTCGAAGCTGCGCCTGAACCAGTCGCGGGCTTCCGCCATTGCGCCGCCCTGCCGCAGGCTGCATTCGTCTGCCGCCATCTCCCCCAATGTCCAATCCTCCGCTTCAAGGGGCAAGCCACGATAGGCACGGTCTATGTCGCGATAGAATATACGCCGCGAGGTGCCGTCGAACAGGATATGGTTTGCATCGATAAACAGATAGTGGCGGACGGCTGTAGTATCAAGATCTGCGACTTCGAAAAGGCGTATTCTGAACAGTGGTTCTCCAAGCATCCGATAGGGTTGGATGAGTTTCTTCCTCTCGGCCTCGAAATGGTCTGCGTCCATCTGCTCAACGACTATGTGGAACGGTTCGGCGATTGTTTTTTGCCGCGGTTCGCCGCTGTCGGTTACAAAAAGGCGTGTGCTGAATGCAGGATGGTTGTCTACGGCTTGCTCGATGGCCGCTATCAACCGACCAAGGTCCACCTGATTCGGGACCCGATACAAGATTGGGATGTTGGCAACGGGTTCGTCGCCATTTTTCATACAGGCATTGAAATAGCCCATCTGTCCTACGCTCAACGGATAGTCGTCCATCTGCACTTTCACCTTGGGCTGGGTTTGAGCCAACATCCGCGCCATCTCCCGGGGCGTGCAGCCTTGGTAGATGACGGAGGTGCTGATTCCGCGCAGCTGCTGCAACTCGGATTCGGCACACAGCGTCTGCATCGTCATCATCTGTATGCTGTCGCCGCCCAACTTCCGGAAGTCGTCGTCAATGCCTACCCTTGGCATGTCCATCACCTTGGCCATGATGGCTCATAAGGCAGCCTCTACTTCATTGCGCGGCTCCACATACTCGGCTTCGGACATTGTGCGTTCGGGAGCCTCCAATACCAGACGGTTGATCTTGCCGTTGTTGTTGAGAGGGAAGGCATCGAGATGCACCATACGGGTCGGCACCATATAAGAAGGCAGTTTACGACCAAGCACGGCACGGAACTCCGCTTCTGTCATCGGAGCCGCCCCGGATTCCGTTGTATAGTAACCTACCAGATATTGGCTCCCATTGCCGCCGGCAAATCCTTTCACCACCGCCCTCTGCACGCCCGCAATGCTGCACATGGCGGCCTCAACCTCGCCTGGCTCCACACGCTGTCCGTTCACCTTCACCATCCAGTCCTTGCGATTGACAAACTGTATGCGTCCATCGGGCAATACACGTCCCAAGTCTTTGGTATGCAACCATCCGCCACGGTACAATTCCTTTGTCTGCTCGTCGTTTTTAAAGTAGCACTTGCAGAAATAGCCCTTCAAGCAGATTTCCCCCTCCTGTCCCTGTGGCACAGGGTTCAAGTCGTCATCCAAGATAGCGAATGACACACCGGGTATGGGCAGGCCGATGGGGGCGTTCTCGGTAGGCTCGCTTACCTGGGTGTGCACCACCGGTCCAACAGTCTCGCTGAGACCATAGGTATTCTCCACCCGGTAGGAGGGCTTCTCCCGACAGATGACGCGGTCGCTGCCAGTGATGATGACACGCATCGTAGGGGCGATGCACTTGTAGATGGGGAAAACCGTGGCGCTGACAAAGGCTATGGTGATGCCGTTGTCGCGATGGTATTGTGCCAGCTTCACTATATCTTTGGTGATGTCGGCCTCCACTATGTGTACCTCTGTTCCCTCGATAAGCTTCCAGTAGTAGATGGCTGCGATGAAATACGGTGGTATGCCGCCCGCAAAACGGTCGTCGGGCGTGAGGCTGTAGGTGTCGAACATCCGCACCCCATTGACGGCAATAGACTTGTGGTCGTGCAATATGCCCTTGGGAGTACCGGTGGAACCCGAAGTGTAGACCAGCAGGGCGTTGTCGAGTTCGTCAGGGATTTCCGGGTTTACTGTTTGATGCCGACAAGCGTTTATGTCGTTCAAAAGGGATACATCGATATTGAGCGCTGCGTCGCAATGTCGGCGAATATAGGCTTTGCGCTCCTCCGGGAAGGCCACTCCTATGGGCACCGCAACACATCCCGCTATCCAGACACCCATCTCGACTGCCAAAAAATCGACCGAAGCCGGGAGCTCGATGGTGATGAACGACTGCGACGCAATCTTACGAGCCTGGATATAGGCCACCACCCGGTGGGCATACGAGAGCATTTCGACGTACGTCGTTCTTCTCTCGCCCCCCTCTACAACTGCCACTTTGGAACCAAATTGCCCCACAGCCTCAAGAAAACGTTTGACAAGTAATGATTTCATAGTATATGTTTAAGTTTGTACTTATCTTGCACTTTTTCAATAATATCATCATCATTTAGTTTCTATTCCCCCATGCCATGCCTCACAACTCTTTACCAATTACAAAAATACAAAAAAAAGTTGAATGGGGAAAAAGTATTATCACACATTTGGGCTGCAGACTGCATGAATCCATCTCCCGTATTATCCGTTTGCGGGCTTATGACCCTCTTTTCAAAAAGGCAGGACGCAAGTAGGTAGATTGATCCACCTAATATATATATGGCGAGGCAGATGTCCCTATTGGAACATCTGCCTCGCCGTTTTTTTAATTGTCAGCTTATCGGCGACGTCCACCACCGTTGCCGCTGCGACGCTCGCCGCCGCCGTTGCCTTCGCGTCGGGGCGCGGGACGGCGACGCTCCTCGTATCCC
>ERZ842401.5924-NODE-5924-length-13293-cov-19.522511_pt1 | contig 13293 bp, 13 predicted proteins | sample MGYA00521270_ERZ842401 | MGnify/ENA primary metagenome ERZ842401 (study PRJEB31892, sample SAMEA3878208) | bioreactor metagenome | biome: Moose rumen | place: Sweden | collected 2011-10 | study: EMG produced TPA metagenomics assembly of the PRJEB12797 data set... | reverse complement strand
AAAACGGCAAATCTTGGAATTCAACTCCAGACCCTCAATGGAAAAATCCGAGCAATGAATTGGAGGTCTACAGACGAAACAAAAGAAGTGCTTAATCCTGTATTTTTGATATTGCCTCTGGAATAGGGATATGCAAATCGTTGCAGCAGTCTATAATTTCCTTTTTGCCCCAAAAGAATTTTATTAAAACATCATTATGCTCTTCCAATCCGAGAAGAGCATTTGCCATTTTATAATTCCAATCTCTTGTTCCCGGCTCTTTGTAAAAAGTATTTCTGAAATCTCCATCTCCTTTATATACCAGAGGAGATTTTAAATTTTTGTCCTTGTAAAATGCTATAAGCTGAAGCCAATGCCTGATATATGGCTTGCCGACGGCTTCTTTTATTCCCCAAAGTGCAGTTACAAACTCCAAACTATCCTGCCCGATAGGATATTTTATACTGTAGCGTTCTTCTTTCACCAATTCTGTTGCCAATTTTGCAGAAATCGAAATACGACCGTAAGCGTCAAGTTTGTCAGTAGGAATTTTTCTTTTTGCATGGATAATGATATATCTGTCATCAGGATTTTCACTAACAACGTGGATTTTATCCCAATCTTTTTCAACTCGAAATTCAACAAGGTCGTCAAGTTTTCTGAAATATTCGTCTGTAAAAATTGTGTCCTCTGCCATTTCCGTACCCCCTGTTCACATATAATATAGGTATTTCAATTCCTATTTTTCCAAAAACAGCATTTTTTATTTCCACTAATTAAATCATATAAAACGAAAGTAGCAGTTGCTACCAACAACCACTACTTTCTAGCACAACCAATAAGAAAGGTATTGATTATGTTGAATAAATTAGTGAATACTGCTGAAATCCAGCATAGAGCATTAAAATTACGAATATATCCTACAAAGCAATAAAAGTTGTTAATCAATAAAACTTTTGGCTGCTGCCGACAGATTTATAATAACCGTCTTTTCGAGAGAAATCAATTCTATGATACAGTAATTCGTCCAGTTGAAGACAAGGCAAAACAAAAAGAGTTGTGGAAAACTGCCCATTTCAGTTCAGAAAAAGAAATGCAGGAAAAATTCGCCGAGTTTGTGCGTGCGGTGGACGCGCAAAAAGCAAAGGCGCAACAGTCGCTCGACAAGGCGGAAACGCTCTACAAGGCACTAATGCAGGAATATTTAGGCTGAATGAGAAAAGATTCAATTTAAAAATACGAAAAAAACATTTACTTTGCATGTATAATGCAGTATATTTTGAAACTAGGAGGTAGTAATATGACAAGTTTAAGCATTCGTATGGAAGATGAAACAAAAGTCGCGTTTGATAAATTTTGTGACGAAATAGGGCTTTCTGTTTCTTCCGTGTTCAATATGTTCGCTAAAAAAGTTGTTCGGGAGCAGAGAATTCCTTTTGAAATCAACGCAAACCCGTTTTATTCAGAAGAGAATATGAAATTTTTGCGTGAATCAATCGCGCAAGACAAGGCGGGCATCACAAAAAGCATTTCGCTGAATGAGCTGGAAGCAATGGCAGAAACAAAATGAATATAGTTTGGACTCCCAAAGCAATGGCAGACTTGACGCAATTGGTCGAAAACAACCAACGAAAGATTCTGCTAAAAATCATCAAGCTGATAAACGACATACAACGCAACGGTGCCGAAAAGGGACTTGGCAAACCCGAAGCGTTAAAGCACGACTTATCTGGCTATTGGAGCAGGGAAATCACAGATGAAGACCGCCTTGTTTATCGCCTTGACGAAAATGGCGATTTGCACATAGTTTCCTGTAAAACTCACTATCACAAATAGTTTTTTCATTTCGTTCAACATATCAGAGTGTGTACCGTATTTTTGAGAAAGTGAGCTTTGCGCAAAATAATCAAGAAACGGGGAGGACAGATATTGATAAAAGAGAGCGATGAAAATACAATGATGTGCGAAAAATATCTTTTGGAGGAAAATCAATGAAAGAGTTTGATTTAGACAAAATCTATAAAGCACGCCGCGAAAGAGTTGCCGAGTTTTTGCGAAAAGAAAAAATCTTCGCCGTCGTGTTTGAAGACACCGAGGGCGCGCGCGATGTGGCGATTCGATACCTCACAGGACACCCGAGCGACGCGATTTTGATTATCACGGAAAAGAGCGAGAGCGTTTTGACGGCGTGGGACGAAAACTTGATGAAGGAAAAGGCAAAAGCCGACCGTCTTATCCCTTACACAGCCTTTGAGCGAAAGAAAGAGCGGGCTATCCGTGAGATTCTCGCGTCTTTTTCGTACGCGCCGAAAAATGCGGTGGTGGAATTGCCGAGCGTAACGAGCTATTTGCAGTTCAAGAAATACGAAAAGGAGCTTGAGGGCTGGTGCATTGAATGCCGCGAAAAAGGTGCGCACGACGCGGTGGTGAAGATGCGCGCGGTGAAAGACGAGTACGAAATTGAGTGCACTCGCGAGGCGTGTCGCATTACGAACGGCATTACCGACCTCATCGAAACAATGGCGCGAAACGGCGAAATCAAAACAGAAACCGATGTGGCGTTGCTCATCGAGCGAAAATTGCGCGAGGCGGGCTGCGAGCGAACGAGTTTCGACACATTGGCGGCAGGTCCTGCGCGGAGCTTTGCGATTCACGCATTTCCTCCATACACAAACGGCGCGTGGCCTGCACAGGGGCTTTCGATTCTTGATTACGGCGTTTGCTATGAGGGCTACGCTTCAGACGCGACAATCACGATTGCAAAGGGCAAGCTGACCGATGAGCAAGAAAAACAGCTCGCTTTGACACAACAGGCGTTCGACGAGTGCTTAAAGCTCTATAAAGCAGGCAACAAAACGAAAGACGCGGCGAAAAAAGCCGATGAGATTTTTGCGAGCGCAAACCGCACTATGCCGCACGGGCTTGGACACGGAACGGGCTTGGAGATTCACGAATCTCCGAGCGTAAGTATGAGAGCTGACGATGATGTGATATTCCAAGCGGGCAATATCGTAACGCTTGAGCCGGGATTATATGACGCACACATCGGTGGCTGTCGTTTGGAAAACGATGTTTTGATTACGGCGGACGGAAACGAGGTGCTCACGAACAGCCGCATTATTCGCATTGACTAATTGATTCTTTTTCTAAAAGCTGTTGCATATTGCAATGGCTTTTGTTATTATATCGCAATGAGTGCGTGCCTTTTGAGGCAAAGGAGAAGAAGGGTGCAATTCCCTCGCTGTCCCGCAACTGTATAGCCAGACCGCCTGCGTATCTCGTATCTTTTATTCACGATGTATGGATAGAGGCTTTTATGTCAGTTCTAAAACTATCTCTTTGTGTTTTTTTCATTTCGATTCTGTTTCTTTCGTGCGGCAAAAAGGCGCGTGATGTTTCTGTTCAAAGCACTTCTTCACACAATCAAGCCGACGCAACAGCCATCGAGTTCACCGACGCTCTTAACCGCAAAGTTACGGTAACACAAGCGAATAAAGTCGCCGTATTGCAAGGAAGCCTCGCGCACATTTGGCTTTGTGCAGGCGGAAAGCTCGCGGCGACCACAGCCGACACATTCACGGAAGCAGACGAACTCTCATTTAACAAAGAGGCTCTTTCTAATGCCGAAAACCTCGGTGCATTGATGAGCCCGAATGTAGAGCTGCTCATCGGTGGCGGATACGATTTTATCATCTTGTCTTCGGCGATGAGTGTACACACGAAATTGCAAAGCACGCTTGAAGCGGCAGGTTTTACTATCGCATATTTCAAAGTGGAAACATTTTCGGATTATCTTTCGATGATGCAAATCTGCACGCACATCACGGGCGACGAGGAAGCATACAAAACAAATGCGCTCGCGGTTTCGCAAAAAATCGACGAACTCAAAGCGACCTTTAACGAAAAGCCCTCTGTTCTTGTCTTGCGCACGTCAAGCGGCAAAATCACCTCGAGAAGCGCACGGAACGATATGAGCGCGGCAATGCTTAGCGATTTGGGCTGTGTGAACATCGCCGACGAAAAGCAAAGCCTTTTAGAAGACGTGAGCCTTGAAAAAATCATCGAAGCCGACCCCGATTTCATCTTTGTTACGATGATGGGCGCAGACAGTGCAAAGGCTCTTTCACATCTGGAAAGCACTTTTGCCGCAAATCCTGCGTGGGCTTCCCTTTCTGCCGTCAAAAGCGGACACTACATCATTTTGCCGCGCGCGCTCTTTCACTTCAAGCCCTGCGAAAAATGGGCAGACAGCTACGCGTTTTTAATCAGCACACTTTTATCTTAGGAGATAGAAATGAATACATTATTGTCATTGACCGCGATTATCCTCGTGAGTTTCGGCACATCATTCAAAGAAAGCCGCGAAGCCACGATTAACGCGGTAACACAGGACGTGCAGGCAGTTTACGCTGAAGCACAGGTTTACGAAGCCTACACAAGCAAGATGATTCGCAACAAAATCGAGCGAACAGAAGGCACGCACATTATGGACGTGGGCGAGGCTATGCAAAAGGCAATCGACGCGGGTTGCAAGTATGTTGTTTTGCAGCCGACCCACATGATGTATGGTTTGGAATACAACGAGATGAAAGAGCTTGCATCTCCCTACGTTTCGAGCTTTGACAAAGTTGTCTACGGCGAGCCGCTCCTTGCCGAGAATGACGACATCAGCACCGTGCTTAAAGAGGTCGTTTCCTCTCTCAATGCTGGAAAAAAAGAAGCAATCGTCTTTATGGGACACGGCACAGAATATTTTTCTAACTTCTTGTATGCCGCAATGGATTATCAGGCGAAAGCAGAGGGCTACAATAACGTATTTGTCGGCACAGTCGAAGCGTATCCCGACGTAGAAACCGTGATTAAGAGCGTGAAAAAGAGCGGATACAAGAACGTCATCTTAACGCCTTTGATGCTCGTTGCAGGCGACCACGCAAACAACGATATGGCAGGCGACGACGAAGACAGCTGGAAAAATGAGTTCAAGCGTGCAGGTTTCAAGAATGTGAACTGCGTTGTAAAGGGCTTGGGCGAATATGCGGGCGTGCGAAAGCTCTACATCGAGCATATCAAAGACGCTCTCGACGACCTTAACGAAACAGAAGACAATGACTAATCTTTTAGCCACGGCGCAATACGTTTTAAGCGGAAACAAGAAATTGCGCTGTGGCTTTACGACAGGAAGCGCGGCGGCAATGGCATGCAAAGCGGCCTGTCGTCTTTTATTGCTCAAAGAAAAGCTCACCGATGTTTCAATCATCACCCCGAAAGGCTTTCTCGCCTCCGCCCCCGTCATTTACAGCGAAAAAGCTGCAAACAGCGCGAAAAGCGTGCGCTGCGGCGTGAAAAAGGACGCAGGAGACGACGCAGACGCGACGAACGGCATAGAAATCTTTGCGACCGTGTCTGTAATCGAGCACAATGGCGAAAACAGCTCTGGAGTAAAAGTAATCATCGACGGCGGGCAGGGAGTAGGCAGAGTTACGAAAGACGGGCTTGACCAAGCTGTCGGAGAGGCTGCGATAAACTCGACCCCGCGAAAAATGATAGAAAAAGAGGCTTTATCCGCCTGCTTTGAAGCGCATTTTTCGGGAACTCTCAAAGTCGTCATCGACATTCCGCGCGGAGAGGAAATCGCAAAGAAAACGTTTAATGCACATCTCGGCATTACAGGCGGAATCAGCGTTATCGGAACAACGGGCGTTGTAGAGCCGATGAGCGTTGAAGCCTTAATCGGAGCTATCGAAGCCGAGCTAAACGTCGCTTTTGCCGCCGTGCGCGAAAAAACAGTGCGCCCCCTCATCATCACGCCAGGCGAATACGGCGATTTCTTTTTGAAAAACAACTTTTCTCACATTCTGCAAAGCGTTTCTGTCGTCAAATGCTCCAATTACATCGGCGACACGCTCGACAGGGCGGTAAACAAGGGCTTTTCTCACCTTTTCATCATCGGACACGCAGGCAAAATCGCCAAAATCGCAGGCGGCATTTTCAACACGCACTCCGCTGTTGCCGATTGCCGCGCCGAAATTTTTGCAAGCCACGCCGCACTTTCAGGCGCATCTACTTCCGTCGTGCAAAAGATAATGAAAGGGGCGACCGTTGACGCAATGCTAGACATTTTGCAAAACGAGAGCCAAGAGCTTTACGACTCCACTCTGCAAAGCATTTCCGAGAAAATCGCCCAGCATCTCGCGCGCCGAATCGGAGAAAACACCGCTTTCGCCTATCTTTCGTTCACCCACCAGCACGGCACGCTTTTTTCAAGCGACAACCTCGCCTCATTCCTCGAAAAAATCTCACTTTAACTTTTTCTCGCCCTCATACTTCGCTACAAACAAAAATTTCCCCCTCGCCTACTAGGAGAGGGGGTCAGGGGGTGAGGTCAGCTCTCGCCAAAATAACAAAGAACGTCAAAAGGTGAGGTCAACTTTCGTCGCAAAGAAAAAAACTTACTCGCCGATATATCTGTTCTTCAATTCCGCCAACGCCTCGCTGAACGTGCCTTCGGGGTTCGTTACGGCGAAAGAATACTGCTCCTCGCTTTTTTCCTCGTTCGTCAGCAAAAACACAAGCTGCCCGCCCGACGCAAACAAATCCGCCACCAGCGCAGAATTATCCTTGTTCAAAATCAGCTTTCCGTCCCGCATCGCCTCGCTTAGCACGAACTCAATGCCGAAACTATCCTGCACCGAAACCGAAAACGACGTTGACCACGTATTAACCGCCTTTTCTTTCTCTCCCTCAAACCAAATCGCCAAGCGGTTTTCGCTCTGCACTTCAATTTTTGCCCTCACGCCGCTTTTTCCGTCCACCAAAAGCTCTTCTGCATTCTCTATGCGCTCTGCCCCGTTTTCACCGACCACGCGCCACCAGCCATTGCTCCACTCCTGCCTTTCCTCAACCTTTTCCGCCTCTTCTTCCTCTTTTTTCTCTACAGCTTCGCTCTTTTCCTCGACTTCAGCCTTCTGCTCAATCTCGGTTTGCTCAATCTTCTTTTCCTCTTTCTCTGTCTGCTCGATTTTCGTCGAAGACACGCAAGATGTAAAAGCCAAAGCCAACACCAACGCAGAAAACGCGATATTTGTTTTATTCATAAAAACTCAGCTCCTATAACACTTATTTTATCGCATTTACCAAAAAAATTCAAAGAAAAAAGCCTCATTTTCATCAATGCTTTAAAGCAAAATGCAAAACAAGCCTCTTTTTGCTTTCTGCTTTAAAGCATTGAGCAAAACAAGGCTTGTTTTAGTCAATGTCCTTAAAAAATTTCAATAAATGACCTTGTTTTCATCTCTGCTTTAAATGCAAAGACGAATTCGTACTACTTTTAGCATTTTGTCGCGGAACTTTGACGAATTCAAGCCTTGTTTTGCATTTTGTCTTTTGACAATAAGCAAAAAAGAGCTAGTTTTGATAAAATCGACAGGACTAAAAGGTATGTTGCCCTCTTTACACTCAGCACAAAAGCGTCATCGGTGATAACGAGGCTTCCCAGCGCAAAAATCACCTTGCCGCTCGGCGAAAAGACGCACTGAAGCGACACGAAGACAAACAACGATATATATGGAAGAATCTTGACTTTCCGCTTTGCCGCAGTCGTCGATTTTGGCGCAGAAGAGGAGAAATCGGCGCGGTAGGCGAGAAATGCGGTGATGAAGGCGGAGAAGACGGAGAAAAAAAGCGTGATGGGCAGAAAATAGAGGACGCTTTGTGAAATAATTTTTGAAAGTATCACGGTTTGCACGGCGGAAAAGACGGCAGAACCCAGCACCGACACGCCATAGAGCGAGATTTTCGGGAAGAGCGCGAAAAAGGCGGCATACATCACGAGCGCGCTTAGCAGAGTGGCGGCAAGAGATGAAATGAAAAACGGAGTGAACAGCAAGCCTGAATACACGTTCGACACGACGCATTTTGCAAAAGCAAGCGAGAGAAAGTCCGTTATGTTTTCTTTCGCATTTTTTTCACGGCTCCGTAAATCGATTAAAAGGATTGAATTGGAAAGTCCGATTTTTAAGAAAGGCAGGGGAAAGGGGATGCTCGCTTCAAGAAGCGAAAAGTCTGCAATACGCGCGATTTTGTCGCGATACTGTGATAAAAATTTATTGAGTAATCGCATCGATTTTTCTGCTCGAAGCTGCTTTCACGGCGTGCGGGCAAAAGATTTCCACTCGATTAGGCAAACACACTATCGCCGTGCAAAATCCTTGCTTCACGCAGATTTTATTCGGGCAGCTACTGTCTATCACGCGCACTTTTTTGTCTTTCACCTCGATGACGGTTTCTCCTTTTTCGCCTCTAACGCGATAAACTTCGTTTATATCGACGGGGAAGCGATATTCGCTATTCGGGGTTTTTACGACAATGCTTTCTGAGGCAAAATCGCGAGGAGCTAGGGCGAAAAGGCTTGCGGAAATGGCGAGAACGATAAAAGCTATTATAAAATCGCTGATTTTTGCGCTAATCATAAATTCTGATTGTTTTATCGGTAAAACAGTGCTACTATAATTAGTATAATTATTTGAGGGGTTGAAAAATGTGTTTAGTACTAACAGTGATTGCTTCTCTCATCACTTCGATTTGCTATGCCGCAAAACTCTTCGCGCGCAAAAAAGGCGATAAAGCAATGCTTTCGGTGAGCTTGATGTTTTGGTCTGCGGCTTTGATGTTTTGCTTTGTGGGCTTTACCGATATGATGTCGGGCAAGCCGTTTTTAGAATTGACGATAAAGGACGCTGCGATTGGTGCGGTCGTGATAATTGCGGGAATTGGTATGTATTTTTATTTGCGAATGAGAAACAAGGGCTAAACGAGCTTTTGTGCCTTGACAAATATCGCCTTGACGTGCAAATATAAATTATGACTATGACAGGCTCTCAAATTATTGTATCACTACTGAAAAAGGCTGGAATTAACACTGTTGCAGGTATTCCTGGTGGCTCGATTTTGCCGCTTTATGACGAATTATGCAAAAGCACTATAAATCACGTTTTGGTGCGCCAAGAACAAGCCGCTGGCTTCATTGCGCAGGGAATAGCGCGCACAACGGGCAAGGTTGGAGTATGCCTCGCGACTTCAGGGCCGGGAGCGATGAACCTTTTGACTGCAATCGCAGATGCGCGCTGTGATTCAGTGCCTATCGTCGCGATTACAGGGCAAGTAAACACATCTTTAATCGGAACGGACGCATTTCAAGAAGCAGACACGTTCGGCTTGTCGTTTCCGATAACAAAGCACAGCGTAATGGTGAAAAGCGTCGGAGAGCTGCTCACTGCGTTTCCAAAGGCGTTCGCAATAGCGCAAAACGGCAGAGCGGGTCCTGTGCTTATCGACGTTCCGCGCGATGTGCAGACTGCGTCAATCGACATAGACACACTTCCCGATATGCCCGTTTTATGCAAGGCGCGCGACGAGCGATTTTTGGGCTTGGGCGATTCTGTAAAATATCACACGAGCAAAGACGAGATAGATGAGCTTTTAGAAAAGGCGACAGAGCTTCTTTTAGCTTCAAAAAAGCCTGTGCTTTACGTCGGAGGCGGCGCAAACACAGAAGATGGAGCGCGCGGGCTTTCACGGTTCTTAGAGGTCTTCCCTTGCCCCGTTGCAATGAGTTTGATGGGAATCGGAGCCGTGCCGAAAAGTTATATCGGAATGACAGGCATGGTCGGAATGCACGGAAGCATTTGCGCAAATAAAGCGATGCACGAGAGCGATGTTATCATTGCTGCAGGCTCGCGCTTTGACGACAGAGCCACGGGCGTGATAGAAAAGTTCTGCCCGAATGCAAAGATTATCCATATAGACATTGACGCGGCGGAAATAAACAAGATTTTAGACAGTGAGATTTCTATCGTCGCAAAAATCGAGGACATTCTCCCCTCTCTTGCCTCGCATATTGTATCGAAACGGGAAAGAGGCGAAGACAAGTTTATGCTTTCTGATGTGCGGCGCAAATGGCTTGACGAGATGGAAAAACTGCACAGAGAGAGCTTTTCGCTTGAGATTGGCAGTCCTGAAAAGAGAGCAGATGGCTTAATCAATCCGAGAGAGTTCATCGAATCGATACCAGATATGGCGATACAAGCGGGATTGAGAATGCAAGACATCATTGTTTCAACCGATGTCGGTCAACATCAAATGTGGGCGGCGCAATACTATCCTGTAGAGCTTCCGCGCCATTTTTTAACGTCGGGTTCTCTCGGAACGATGGGTTTCGGCTTGCCTGCGGCGATTGGGGCGGCAATAGCGAACAGAGATAAAAGAATCATCTGCTTTTCTGGCGACGGCTCTATTATGATGAATGTGCAGGAGCTGGCGACGCTTGCAGAGCTTGGTTTGGCGGTTACCGTGATTGTATTTGAAAACGGAACGCTTGGTATGGTGAAGCAGCAGCAGGACTTTTTGTTTAACAAGCATTATAGCGCAAGTGTGTTTAAGAAAAGCCCCGATTTGCTTTCGATTGCCAAAGGGTTCGGAATCGACGCGATAGACGCAAACGAAGACGCTGAGTGGCACAAAAAAGCGTTTAAGGTCGGGCCTCATTTTGTGAGAGTTCGTATCAGCAAAGATGAAACAGTGCTTCCGTATGTAAAAGCAGGATACGCAAATATAGAAGCTATTGTAAATTAGGCTTTTAACTCAATGTGCAAAAATTATAACGGTCTGCCGATACTATGTATATCATTATAGAGGCGCATTTGTATGGATAAAAAGAAAATACTGCAAGTAACGAGAATCTCAGCTATTATTATCGCTTTTGTTTTTTTACTGCTTGCCTCTTTTGTCTTTTTGAATAGATTTATCAGAGATGAGGGAGTAACAAAGATAAAGCCGATAAGTGCCGCTGAAATATCGCATAAAGTGCTTTATATCGGCTCTTATACGCCGCAGTATTTTACTTACGCGCCTCAAAAGGAAGGTTTAGAGAAAATCCTTTATCCGCGCGGCATTGAATTTGATACGTTCTTTATGGACACAAAGCGATATAGCACGGTGCGCGATAAAGATGATTTTAGGGAGTTCATACAAAGCCGTTTAGCAGGCAGAGATGATTATGAAGTTATCATAGCAAGCGATGACGAGGCTTTGCAGTTCGTGATGGACAACCAAGAGGAGATGTTTAAGAATCTGCCTGTGGTGTTTTTGGGAATAAACGATTATGAACTTGCCATACGAGCGGCGCAAAATCCTCTTATAACGGGGTTCTATGAAGATACGCACCTCGAAGAAACGCTTGAGATTGCGCTAAAGCTCTTTCCTGAAAAAAAGAAGATTGCAGCCTTGCACGACAGAAGTGCGGCGGGACTTTCTGACCTTTTAGGCTGTGAAGAGTTTGTAAAGGAACACAACAACCTCTCTTTGATTGATTTAGATACAACGCAAATGGGACATAAAGAGCTTGTGGCTAAATTAGAAGAGTTAGAAGAGGACACATTGCTGTTCTTTATGACTTGCTATACAGGTTCTAACGGCGAGAGCTATTCTATCGTATCAAGAACAAATACCGTTTTGAAACACACGAATGTACCGATATTTAGGAACTATGTCGGCGCGGACGGTATGGGAGTTTTAGGCGGTGTATATCTTGATTTTGTTGAACAAAGCGAAGAGGTTGCTTTAGCTGTTGCAGACATAATCGAGGGCATAAATGTGTCTTTGATACCGCTTGCAACGCAAACACCGAGAAAGGTTATGTTTGATTACAACCTTGTCAAAAATTACGGCGTGGATTTTTCGCTTTTGCCTTCTGATACCGTTTTCGTCAATCGACCAGAGTCTTTTATGGAGCGATACGGCAAGATTATGCCTGTAGCAATCTTAATTATTCTATCGCTGGTGATGATACTCATTTCCGTGCAGATTTCTGTAGGAATTATGCGAGTGTCGAACGCAGAACTGACGGCTTCGCGAAATAAATTGGCAGAATCTGAAGAGTTTATGCGCTATCAGACAGAACACGATGAAATGCTTGATATTCTAAACCGCAGAACAGCGATGGAATATTTGCACAACAACACAACAGATGAGCAAGTATATTCGATTGTCATCATCGACCTAGACGGCTTTAAAGAGCTCAATGAAAGCTATGGGCACGCCGTTGCAGACTCTGTTTTGCAATACCTCGTGGCATTGTTTAAGGATTTGGGCAGAAGAAATAATTGGCTTTTGGCGCGCTTTGGCGGAGATGAGTTCTTATTGATGATTCCAAACGAAAAGCTGACTGAAAACGGCGAAACCACAGAAAAGATTTTAAGCACAATCCGCTCCCCTATTCCGCTCGGAGATGAAAGCGTAAGCGTTACTGCAAGTATGGGTATTTCTGTATCTGACGGCGCGACCCCTTCAGAGCAAAACATTGTAAATGCAGAAATCGCTATGTACGAAGCCAAAAGGAGAGGCAAAAACTGTGCTTTCCTTTACGGCGAAGAGATGAAAGAGAATATGAAGCAAGAAAATCTCGTGAAAACAAAGCTACTTGAGGCGTTTGACAACGATGGTTTTTATATGCTTTATCAACCAAAGGTTCATTCTAAGACAAAAAAAGTATGCGGCTTTGAAGCATTAGTTCGTATGAAAGCGCAGGGAATTTATCCAGGTCAATTCATTCCGATTGCAGAGCGCAACGGGTGGATTTGGCGAATTGGGCGCATTACGACAGAATTGGTGATAAAACAGATTGCCGAGTGGCGAAAAGAGGGCTATGACGTGCAGCCTGTGTCTATAAACTACTCAAGCAACCAGCTGAACGACCACGGATACATCGGATTTGTCGAAAACCTCTTAGAGAAATACAACGTTCCTGCGTCTTTGATTGAAATAGAAATTACAGAGGGTGTCTTCCTTGAAAAAAGCGCGCTCGCAGATGAGCTTTTCCAAAAATTCAAGTCAAAAGGCATTCGGCTTTTAATGGACGATTTCGGCACGGGCTATTCTTCGCTCGGTTATTTGACGTACATTCCTGTAGATGTGATAAAGCTCGATAAATCGCTTGTTGACACCTATCTTGTGGACGGAAAAGACTCCTTTATCCGCAATATCATCAATCTTATGCACGATTTGAACAAAGAGATGGTTATTGAGGGCGTTGAAGAAGAATGGCAGTTTAAGCGGCTTCAAGAATTCGGTGCAGACACGATTCAAGGCTATTATTTCTCAAAGCCGATAAGCGCAGAAGACGCAATAGTGTTCACCGTAAAAGACGCATAAAGCAAAAAACGCGTTATAAAACAAATGTAAAATTGCAATTTTTCATTTCATAACATATACTCATTTTTGTCGAGCAGTGAAAGCGTAAGTCCGGACAGAACGGGCTTG
>ERZ842401.5923-NODE-5923-length-13294-cov-4.326611_pt1 | contig 13294 bp, 11 predicted proteins | sample MGYA00521270_ERZ842401 | MGnify/ENA primary metagenome ERZ842401 (study PRJEB31892, sample SAMEA3878208) | bioreactor metagenome | biome: Moose rumen | place: Sweden | collected 2011-10 | study: EMG produced TPA metagenomics assembly of the PRJEB12797 data set... | reverse complement strand
CCGACGAACCAAGCATCGGAGTGGTTGTTGGACGTTCCCGTCTTGCCGCCGAACTCGGTGTCGGAGAAATTGCGCACATAGGTCCACATGTTCATGCTGGTGCCTCCGCGCTCGCGCATGCCGGCCATCAGCATCTGCTGCATGAGAATGGCTGAGCGCAAGGGTATCACCTGCTGCTGTTCGGCATGCTCGCTATAGATGAGGTTGCCGTCGCGGTCGAGAATGCGTGTCACGAGAACGGGGTCGTGGTATTTACCGTCGTTGACAGCCGTTGAATAGGCGTTTACCAGTTCCAGCAGGTTGACATCGCTCGAACCGAGAGCCAGCGAGGGTGTTTCGTCGAGCTTGCTCTTGATGCCCATTTTGTGGGCTGTCTGCGCAATGCGGTCGATGCCGAGTTCCTGACCCAGTTTGACGGCCACGGAGTTGATGCTTTGGGCAAAGGCCGACTTCAGTGGCATCTCCATATCCGAGAAATATCCGTTGGCATTCGTGGGTGCCCAGAGCACTTCCTTCTTTTGCTCAGCGTCATAGACTTTCATGGAGAAGTAAGAGTCCAGCTTGCGGTCGCAAGGGGTGAGGCCTTGATTCATGGCTTCGGTATAGACGAAAAGCTTGAAAGTGGAGCCCGGCTGGCGCATGGCGGTCACCTTGTCATATTTCCATGTGTCGAAGTCTACGTCGCCCACCCATGCTTTGACGTGCCCTGTGACTGTCTCCATAGCCACAAAGCCGCAATGCATGAAGTGCTCCATGTAGCGTATGGAATCGAGGGTAGACATCTCGGCGGTGAAGTCGCCCTCATAGCTGAACAGCTTCACGGGGTGCGGCTGGTTGAGATAGAAGTTGACGGAGTCGGGGGCTTCGGGGAACTTCTTCTGCAGGTATTTATAGACGGGCAGTCGCTTGGCTATGTTCTCAATGAAGTTGGGAATTTCCTGATGACGCTCGTTCTGCCAGGGGTTGGTGCGTCCCCAGTGGTCGTTGAAGCGTTGCTGAATGAGCTTCATCTGTGTCCATGCGGCTTCTTCGGCATAGTGCTGCATGCGGGTGTCGACGGTTGTGTAAATCTTCAATCCATCGGTATAGAGGTCTACTCCCGTCTCCTTGCACCAGTCGTGCAGATAGTTGGCTATCTCGTTGCGGAAATAGGTGGCTTGCCCGTCGTAGGCGTTCTCAACGCTATAGTCGAGCTCGATGTCCTTCATCTTCAGCGAGTCGCATTGCTGACGGTCAATGTCGCCATGCTGTAGCATCAGGTCGAGCACGGTGTTGCGGCGCTTCTTGCTGTTTTCAGGATGCAATCGGGGATTGTAGTAGGTGGTGGCTTTCAGCATGCCCACCAGAATGGCTGCCTGATCGGGGGTGAGCTGTTGTGGCGTGATGCCGAAATAGGTCTTGCAGGCGGTCTTGATGCCAAACGAGTTAGAGCCGAAATCGACAGTGTTGGCATACATGGTGAGTATTTCTTCCTTGGAGAAGTTGGCTTCCAGCTTGACGGCTGTAATCCACTCCTTGCTCTTCATGATGAGCATCTTCAGACCAGGCAGATTTCCCAGCAAGCCAGTGGAATATTCCGTTCTGACACGAAAGAGGTTCTTGGCCAACTGCTGGGTGATGGTCGAGGCTCCTCGTGCGTCGTGGTGAACCAGATAGTCTTTCAGCGCAGCAAAGAAGGCTTGGAAGTCGATGCCGAAATGACGGAAGAAACGTTCGTCTTCGGTGTCGATGAGTGCTCGCCAGAAGATGGGACTTACTTCGTCGAACGATACTGGGGTGCGGTTCTCGCTGAAGAACTTTCCAATCAGCACGCTGTCGGCACTATAGATTTCGGAGGCCTGTGCCGGACGGGTGTTCTTCACTGTCTGCATGCTGGGCGACTTGCCGAAGAGCCACAGGAAATTATTGTCTACGGCCAGCAGGTAGACAACGAAGAGAAGGATGAGGGCCAGCAAGCTGGCGAGAATCTTCACGTACCAGGGTTTTGTTCTCATAAGGATGAAAGGTAATTGATGATTTGTTCTTTTTCTTCAGGCGAGAACCACACGACGCTGGGGTCTTTCTTATACCACGTCAGCTGCTTGCGTGCATAGCGACGGGTGTTCCCCTTAAGTCGTTCTACGGCTTCTTCCAACGGCCATTGGCCATCGAGATAGGCAAACATCTCTTTGTAGCCGACGGTGTTCAGGGCATTGCACTCCCGTTTCGGATAGAGCTCTCGGGCTTCCTCCAGCAGGCCTTGCTCCATCATCAGGTCGACGCGCTGGTTGATGCGCTGGTAGAGCTCTTCGCGCGGCCGGTTTAGACCTATCTTCACGATGCGGAAGGGGCGCGCTTTATTTTCCTGTTTTCTGAATGAAGTGTAGGTGGTGCCGGTCATCAGGCAGATTTCAAGGGCATGAACGACGCGGCGCGGATTTTGCTTGTCAACAATCTCATAGTACTCAGGGTCGAGTCTTTGCAGCTCTTCGCAGAGCGTGGGCAGTCCTTCATTGGCAAGTCGCTGTTTCAGGAGTGTGCGTGTGGCTTCGTCGACGGTGGGAATGTCATCGATGCCGTTGCATACAGCATCGATATACATCATACTGCCGCCACTCAGCAGGGCATAGTCGCTGGTGGCAAACAGCTGGCTGAGCAACTGCATGACCTGTTCTTCATACATCGAGGCGCTGTAGTAGTCGTCGATACCCAGCGTGCCTACAAAGAAGTGCCGCACCTGCCGCAGTTGTTCCTGGGTGGGTGCGGCCGTTCCTATCTGTAGCTCTCGGTAAATCTGTCGCGAATCGGCATTGATGATGGGAATGCCGAAATGCTGGGCGACTTCAATACACAAGTCAGTCTTGCCAACAGCTGTAGGGCCTGTTATGACAATAAGTGTCTTCGTAGATGTTATCGGATGATTCCGCGTTTCGAATTTTCAATGAACGAGCAGATGTACTCCACTTCTTTCGATTCAGGATATTTCATCCTGGCTTCGTTGATGCCGTCTTTCAGCACGCTGCTGGCATAGATGATGCGGTAGGTGTCGTGTATCATCTCGATGACTTCGTTGCTGAATCCACGACGGCGCAGGCCAATGAGGTTCACGCCAGCAAAGCGAATGGGCTCCTTGCCTGCAATGACGTAGGGAGGAATGTCCTGACTGGTGCGGCTGCCGCCTTGCACCATTACGTATCCGCCTATATTATTAAATTGGTGAATGAGCACTTCGGCAGAGACGATGGCATTGTCGTCGACAACCACTTCGCCGGCAAACTTCGTTGAGTTGCCGATGATGCATCCGTTGCCGATGACGCAGTCGTGAGCCACATGCATGTTCTCCATCAGCAGATTGCCGGAACCCACAACGGTCTTTCCCTTCGAAGCCGTACCACGACTGATGGTGACATTCTCGCGAATGGAGTTGTTGTCGCCAATCTCGGCAGTGGTAATCTCGCCCTTGAACTTCAAGTCTTGGGGCTTAGTGGAGATGCTGGCACCAGGGAAGAATTCGTTGCCGTTGCCGATGCGTGCTCCGTCGTGAACGGTCACGCTGTTATAGAACTTGTTGTTGTCGCCGATGACCACGTCTTTGTTGATGACGCAGAAAGGACCGATGAAGTTGCCGTCGCCGATTTTTGCTTCAGGAGCAACAACTGCGAGTGGATGTATTGTATTCATTCTGAGTTCGTTTTGTTGTTTATTCTTTAGTAACTGTGCAATATAAACGTTACTTGTTCTTAACAATCTGTGCTGTGAAACTTGCCTCTGACACGATGTGGTCGCCCACGAAGGCATAACCCTTCATTGAAGAAATGCCGTGACGCAGCGGTGCCAGCAGCTCTACCTTGAAGAGCAGCGTGTCTCCAGGAACAACCTTCTGGCGGAACTTCACGCCGTCAATCTTCATGAAGTAGGTGCTCCAGCGCTCAGGCTCTTCGACGGTGTTCAGTACGAGCAATCCGCCGCACTGGGCCATTGCCTCAATCTGCAGCACACCTGGCATAACGGGCTCTTGCGGGAAGTGTCCTTGGAAGAATGGCTCGTTCGACGTTATGTTCTTCACACCGACAATGCTGTTGGGACCTAAGGCAATCACCTTGTCGACCAGCTGCATGGGATAGCGGTGGGGGAGCAGTTCGCGAATGCGGTTCACGTCCATGATGGGTTCGTCGTTCGGATCGTAAGCAGGCGCTTGAATCTCGTGCTTACGAATCTCGGCACGCATCTGACGGGCGAACTTGTTGTTGATGGTGTGGCCTGGACGTGTGGCAATGATGCGGCCCTTGATAGGCTTGCCGATGAGGGCCATATCACCAATAATGTCGAGCAGCTTGTGGCGTGTGCACTCGTTCTCCCACACCAGCGGCTTGTGCTGAATATAGCCAAGCTCGGTGGCATCGCGATGCTCCACATGCAGCATGTCGGCCAGTTTGTCCAGCTGCTCCTGAGAAATCTGGCGCTCGTACATCACAATAGCGTTGTCGAGGTCGCCACCCTTGATCAGGTTGGCCTGCAACAGGGGCTCGATGTCGCGAACGAAGACAAAGGTGCGGGCAGGAGCTATCTCGGTGGCATAGCTCTTCACGTCGTCGAGTGTGGCAAACTGACTGTTGATGAACTTCGACTCGAACGAGCACATCGTGGTCAGCGAGAACTCTTCATCGGGCAGAATGGTGATGCACGATCCGGTAGCTTCGTCTTTCACCTCTATCTTCTTGCGAATGATATACCAGTCTTTGGGCGCATTCTGCTCCTCGATGCCGATTTCCTGTATTTTCTCAACATACTGGATAGCGCTTCCGTCCAAGATGGGGAACTCAGGACCGTTCACCTGTATCAGACAGTTATCGACCCCCAGTGCATAGAGAGCTGAAAGTCCGTGCTCAACGGTAGATACTCTTGCGTCTCCCTTCGAAAGCACGGTGCCGCGCTGTGTGTCGGTAACGTTCTCGGCAACGGCATCGATAACAGGCATGCCTTCTAAGTCGATACGTTGTATTTTATAACCGTGATTCTCAGGTGCAGGATTGAAAGTCACTGTAAGACTGAGTCCTGTGTGAAGGCCTTTTCCGCAGAGTGAAAAACTGCCTTTCAGAGTTTTTTGTTTCATCATAAGTATAAAGATTTATGAAATGTGTCGTATTGGCTGGGTGCTTATTTCGCACTGTTGCTCTTCAGTTTGTCGAGTTCCTTGCGCAGGGTGTAGATCTCTTTGTAAAGATCGGGCAGTTTGCGGAAGATGGCACTCGACTTGAAGAAATTGGTGGGTTCGATGGCTGGCGAACCGATGAGTGTCTGGTTCGATTTCAGTGAACTGTGGATGCCCGACTGGCCCCCCAGGTTGACGTGATCGCCAATCGTGATGTGGCCGGAAAGACCTACCTGACCGCCAAACATGCACCATGAGCCAACTTTTGTTGAACCGGCCAATCCCACTTGTGCCGACATCACGGTGTTTTCGCCAACCTCGCAGTTGTGGGCGATCTGAATAAGGTTGTCCAACTTTACGCCCTTGTGTACGATGGTGGCTCCCATCATGGCGCGGTCCACGCACGAGTTGGCACCAATCTCCACGTCGTCCTCTATGATGACGATGCCTATCTGCGGAATCTTCTCGTAGCCCTCAACGTTCGGAGCAAAGCCGAAGCCGTCGGCACCAATCACACTTCCGGCATGAATGGTTACGTTGTTGCCTATCTTGCAATCGTGATAGATGGTGACGTTGGCATAGATCAGACAGTTGTTGCCCAGCTTTGCCTGGTCGCCGATGACCACATGCGGATAAATCTGCGAGCCATCGCCGATGACGGCTCCGTCGCCGATGACGGCAAAGGCACCCACGTAGACATCCTTTCCGATGCTTGCCTTGGGCGAAACGCTTGCCAAGGGATCGATGCCTGTCTTCTTCGGCTTCATCGACTCATAGAGCTGCAGCAGCCGTGCTACGGCCTCATAGGCATTTTTCACTCGGATAAGCGTTGCAGAGACTTCTTTCTCCAACTGCAGATCGTCGTTGACAAGCACGATGGTCGATTTCGTCTCGTAAAGAAAATGTGTGTATTTGGGATTGGAGAGGAACGAAATGGCTCCTGGCTGTCCTTCTTCGATTTTTGCAAAGGTGTGCACCTTTGCGTTTTCATCGCCTTCTACGTGGCCACCGATAAAATCGGCAATTTGCTTGGCAGAAAATTCCATTTTTTAACGTTTATAATGTTTTAATGTGTGCAAAGGTAATAAAAAAAATTAAATTCTATGATAACAAAGGTAATATTTTCTTATTTTTTTTGAAAGAAGAGCCACATTCAGTATTTCCGAGGCCTCTGAGATATCTTTTATCGTGCCGTCTTTGTAGAGAATGTCGATAGAATCGTCGTCAACGGAATACATGTCTTTCTGGATGGTGTTCAGGCTCATCAGGTAGTGGACATCCTGCTTTTCAATGCCTGTTGCCTTTGCTATGCGCTCTTGCAACAGGTCGATTTCTTCATTGGTGGGCGGCTCGTCGAGTACTTCCACCTTGAAGATGCGGCGGTCAAGCATGTTGGTAGCCAGCATGGCCAGTATCTTGTCGCTGCTGTGCTTCCATGCTTTCATGGCGCTCCACAGGTCGCTGTCGTCCAGTTCTTCATACATCTGGAGGGCTTCTTCGTGCTCTTCGAACCACTTGGCATCCACATCGTTCTGCAGGAAGTAAGCGAGGGCAGGCGAGGCGAACAGCTGCTCGCCCTGACGGCACAAGTGTTTGGCTCGCCGAAGCATGTTGACCAGCACTTTCTCGTAGCCCACCGCAGTCTTGTGCAGATATACCTGCCAGTACATCAGCCGCCGAGTGGTCAGGTAGTTCTCCAGCGAATAGATGCCTTTTTGTTCCACCACCAACCGGTCGTCGACCACATTGAGCATCTTGATGATGCGAGCCGAGCCGATGTTGCCCTCAGTAACGCCAGTAAAAAACGAGTCGCGCCTGAGGTAGTCGAGGCGGTCCATATCCAGTTGCGAACTGATCAGTTGGTGCAGGAACCGTTTGGGATATTCGTCTTTAAAGATGCTGATGGCCAGATTGAGCTGTCCGCCCAAGTCGCGGTTGATTTGCTCCATCATTAGCAGCGAAATCTCTTCGTGGGAAATGCCGCTGATAAGGGTGTTCTCCAAAACGTGCGAGAAAGGCCCGTGACCGATGTCGTGCATCAGGATGGCGGCTTCAACGGCTTCGGCTTCGCTGTCGAAGATGAACAGTCCTTTCTGCTGCAAACTGATGATGGCCTCGCTCATCAGGTGGAAGGCTCCCAAGGAGTGCTGAAAGCGCGTGTGGCGAGCACCTGGATAGACCACTGAAGCCAAGCCTAACTGGTTGATGCGGTTCAGTCGCTGCATGAGCGGATGGCGCACAATGTCGTAGAGCAATCCGCGTGGTATCTTGATAAAGCCGAAGACGGGGTCGTTAATGATTTTCGAGTCGTTCATACGGTTCTGGCTGTTCTCCCACAATCTATTTCCTCGTGCGAAGGAATTCCTCAGCTCGCTGCAGGTCCTCAGGGGTGTCGATGCCTACGGTTTCTGTCTCCGTGATGCCTACCTTGATGCGGTAGCCGTTCTGCAACCAGCGCAGCTGCTCCAGACTCTCGGCCAGTTCCAGCGGACTCTGTGGCAGCTTGGTGACAGCAGCGAGAACCTCGCGGCGATAGGCATAGAGGCCAATGTGCTTCAGGAACGGGAACGACTGTGCCCATTCTGCACGCTCTTTGCCGCGTATGAAGGGAATGACGGAACGGCTAAAATACATGGCATAGCCGTCAATATCGGTCACAATCTTCGGCGAATTGGGATTCTCTGCGGCTTCGATGCTCTCGAAAGGCTTGCCCAGTGTTGCTATCTGGGTGCGAAGATCGTCGAAGAGCGACTTGACAGTAGAAAGCTGTGAGGGATGGATGAAAGGCTCGTCGCCCTGAATGTTGATGATGACATCGGCATTGGTGCCTATCTTCATGGCGGCCTCTTGAATGCGGTCGGTGCCGCTCTTGTGGTTCGGCGAGGTCATTACGGCCTTGCCTCCAAAGGCTTCAACGGCTTCGTAGATGCGTTCGTCGTCGGTAGCCACGTAGGCTTCTTCGAACACTTTGACAGCCTGTTCGTAAACTCGCTGAATGACGGTCTTGCCGTCCAGCATTGCAAGGGGTTTGCCCGGAAAGCGCGTCGAAGCGTAGCGGGCAGGAATGATTGCGATGAATTTCATGATGCAAAGGTACAACTTTATTTTTAAACTCCAAACGGCAAGCGAGTTTTGTCTGCAAAAAACCGTCAAAACGCTTGCAGGGTTCAGCTAAAATGCCTACTTTTGCATCAAGATACTAATCTCTAAACACATTATTCTTATGTATAGTGATCCCCAACAGTGCCTTTATTGCACGAACAATCAGACGCTTCACGATCTGATGATTGAAATCTGTCCTTTGAGTGTTTCACGCGCCTTCCTTTTTAAGGAGCAGACCTATCGTGGTCGTTGTCTGGTGGCTTACAATGGACATGTGAACGACCTGAACGAGCTCTCTGATGATGAGCGCAATGCCTTCATGGCCGATGTGGCCCGTGTTACACGAGCTATGCAGAAGGCTTTCAATCCAGAGAAAATCAACTATGGTGCCTACAGCGACAAACTTTCACACCTGCATTTCCATTTGGCTCCGAAATATGTCGACGGTCCTGATTATGGAGGCACGTTCCAGATGAATCCAGGAAAGGTGTATCTCAGCAATGCTGAGTATCAACAAATGATCGACGAAATTCGCCGCTTCCTGTAAGAACGACAAACGGCTCCAAGTATTTGCGTCAAACTCTCTGAGAATTTGATGCAAATACTCATGGGATTTAACTGAAATACTCCAAGAAGTGTTTAGTCAATGAAACGGCGTGTCAGCTGTTCGTAGCTGTCAATGCGGCGGTCGCGCAGGAAAGGCCACCAGCGACGCACCTGCTCAGCACGGTGCATGTCAATGGATACGATGATGCTTTCTTCTTCATCGGTAGATGCCTCGTAATGAATTTCCCCCTGAGGCCCACAGACGAACGACGTACCCCAGAACTGTATGCCATTCGTCTGGTGGCTTGGATCAGGTTCGTGTCCCACGCGATTGACTGCAATGACTGGTAGCCCGTTAGCTACAGCATGACCACGCATCACCGTTTGCCAAGCCATGCGCTGACGTTGTTGCTCGTCGGGTGTGTCGCTGCTCTCATAACCGATAGCTGTAGGATAAATCAGTATTTCAGCTCCTTGAAGTGCCATCAGGCGTGCTGCTTCAGGGTACCACTGATCCCAGCATACAAGAACGCCCAGCCGTCCTACGCTTGTCTGAATGGGATGGAAGCCAAGGTCGCCAGGGGTGAAATAGAATTTCTCATAGTAGGCAGGGTCGTCAGGAATGTGCATCTTGCGATACTTGCCGGCAATGGTGCCGTCTTTCTCGAAAACAACAGCCGTATTGTGATAAAGTCCTGGTGCACGACGCTCAAAGAGCGACGTTACGAGAACAACACCCAGTTCCTTCGCCAATGCTCCGTAGAGTTGGGTGGAAGGGCCAGGAATCGGTTCTGCTAAATCAAAATTGTCGACGCTCTCTATCTGACAGAAATACAGTGAGTTGTGCAGCTCCTGTAAAATAATTAGTTCGGCACCTCGACGAGCCAAATCGCGAATGCCTTCTGTGAGGCGATGAATGTTGTTGGCGGTGCCTGCAACATTGTGCTGTTGCAGAAATCCTATGTTCAGTTCTTTCATAATCTTAGTGGTTGATATATACTCCTTGTGGAAATTGCATAGTACAACAGTGGAGCGAACCGTGCTGGCGAATGACCGGTCGACAGTCTATGCCCACCACTTCGCGGTCAGAAAACACCTCTTGTAGCAGCTGCAAGGCTCGCTGATCGTTGTCCGGCTGGTTGTAGGTGGGACAGAGCACCGCTCCGTTCATGATAAGGAAGTTGGCGTATGTGGCAGGCAGTCGCTCGTGGTCTGGGCCGTATGTGGGGCGCGGCATTGGCAGTTCCACCAACCGATAGGGGCGACCGTCGAGCGTACGGAAGGTCTTCAGTTGCTCTTTCATCTTCAGCAGCCCTTCGTATTGTTCGTCCTTCTCGTCCGTGCAACCCACATAGAGCAGCGTGTCGTCAGGACAAATGCGCACCAGAGTGTCTATATGCCCGTCGGTATCGTCGCCGGTCAGGCTTCCGTAGTCAATCCAAATCACCCGTTTGGCACACAGGTATTCCTTCAACCGCTCTTCAATTTCCTCGCGGCTAAGCGGCTGGTTGCGGTGGGGAGCCATCAAGCAACAGGAGGTTGTGAAGATGGTGCCGCAGCCATCGCTCTCTATGCTTCCGCCTTCGAGTACGAAATCGAGGTGGTCAACATATTCGCCGTTGAAGCGTCCTTCGTCATAAAGGCGGCGGTTGATGGCGTTGTCGAGACGCGAAGGAAACTTCTCGCCCCATCCGTTGAACTTGAAGTCGAGTAGGCGAGGGGGCAGACCGCTGTCGCTCACCAGTGTGATGAATCCGTGATCGCGTGCCCACGTGTCGTTCGATGGGGGCCCAACAATCAGCAGCGGCTCAAACCTCTGAATCGCTTGCGACATCTGGCTGTAGGTGGTCTCAATTTTCTTGAGCATCGGCGCCCAGTCGGTATTGCTGTGCGGCCAAGTCAACTGAATGCCGCTTTGCGGTTCCCATTCAGCAGGTAATCGGTAGTCGTTGTTGTTAATCATGTGTGCAAAGGTAGAAAATAATTGGCAAATGATGGAAATTTTCAGTTAAAAAAACTAATAATCTGTACATATTGCATCGCTATTCTTTGCACATTCGGCTTTTTTTCGTAATTTTGGGCGATTAATTAATAGAAGAATACTTTGAAACGTTATATATTTATCATATCATTGGCTTTCATCTCTCTGGCTGCAAATGCCCAGAAGATTTCGCTGGGCTCGTGCGTCACGAAGGACGGCGGAGAATACAAGGGTGAGATGATGGCCGGCAAGCCTCACGGAAAGGGTGAGACGAAATGGAAAGATGGTGACTCGTTCAAGGGCATCTATGTGAAAGGCAAACGTCAGGGCTTTGGTGTCTATACGTTTGCCGACGGCGAACGCTATGAAGGCGAGTGGATGCAAGACCATCAGCACGGTATAGGAACCTATTATTTTTCAACCAACAATAAATATGTGGGCTTGTGGTATCGCGACGTTCAGCAGGGACACGGAGTCATGTATTATTATAATGGTGACAAGTATGACGGCAACTGGCGCAACAATGAACGCGACGGAAGTGGTGTCTACACCTTTGCTAGCGGTGCCTACTATACCGGTGAATGGAAGAACGACAAAAAGAGCGGCAAGGGTCGTTTTGTATGGGGCGACGGCAGCGTCTATGACGGTACGTGGAGCAACGGCCTTAAGTCTGGAAAAGGTAGCTATAAATATGCTAACGGCGATGTCTATGTAGGTCAGTTCTCAGCCGATTTGATGCACGGAAAAGGCATCTATCGCTTCGTAAACGGCGATGTCTACGAAGGCGACTACAAGGAAGGCGAGCGAAGCGGAATGGGCATCTTCAACTATGCCAACGGCGACAAATACACAGGACAGTTCCTTGATGGTGCCAAGCACGGACAGGGAACGCTCGTGTGGAGCAATGGCGACACGTATACTGGCGAATGGAAGAACGACCAACCCAACGGGAAAGGCAAACTGACAACAAAGGCTGGCGATGTGGTTGACGGCCAATTCAAGAGCGGACAACCTGAAGGTGTATGCATTGGCCATCTGGCTGACGGCTCGAAATTTAAGGCTACCTACGTGAACGGCAAACGACATGGAAGTGCCATTGAGGAGACAAAGGACGGCAAACGCTTTGAAGGTTCCTACTACGAAGGAAGGCGCGACGGCAAGTTCGTTGAGAAAGATCGCGATGGCACCATCGTTGCCCAAGGAACGTATGTCTACGGAAAAAGACAAGTAGACAAGTAATAGCAAGTAAAGAAGTAGACAGTAAACTTATAAATATAATCAAACAAAACAGTTATGGTAATCGACACGCTCGACAACCTCGCCAAGTACGAGGCACTGAATCCACTCTTCAAGGACGTAGTGGATTTTCTGAAAAAGAATGATCTGAATGCGCTGGAAGCAGGCAAGCATGCCATCAAGGGCGGCGACCTGTTTGTTAACATCACCACCGCTAAGGGACGCACCCCTGACGAAGCCGTCCTTGAGACGCACGTCAAGATGATTGACATCCAGATTCCCCTCGACGGACCTGAGACCTACGGCTATACACCGCTGTGCCGTCTGCCGGAGACACCCTACAACGAAGAGAAAGACATCACGAAGTATGGCGACCTGATGGCCGAGAGCTTCGTAGACTGCCAGCCGGGCATGTTTGCCATCTTCTTCCCACAGGATGGACATGCGCCCTGCATTTCCATGAACCCAGAGATTAAGAAAGCTATTTTCAAAGTTAAAGTAATGTAATTGCTATGGCAGAGAATAAAACCACGAAGAAAGCCGCTCAGGAGAAAGCGCCTTCAAAGAACCCCCAAGTAAAGAAAGTTGCAGAGATTCAGCCCACCCATATCGGACTGGTGCAGAACGACTCCTGGCTGGAACCTTTTGAAGATGCCATCCGCGGCCGTCATGAGCACGCACTCTGGAAGATCGGTCAGTTGACCAAGAATGGCAAGAAGACCCTTAGCGACTTCGCAACAGGACATCTCTACTTCGGACTTCACAAGCAGACACGTGGATGGGTGTTCCGCGAGTGGGCTCCCAATGCTACGGACATTTATCTGATTGGTGATTTCAACGACTGGAAAGAAGACGAGCACTACCGTTGCAAGCGCATCGAGGGCACAGGCAACTGGGAACTGAAGCTGAAGGACAAAGACCTGCAGCATGGACAGCTCTATAAGATGAAGGTGAAGTGGAACGGTGGCGAAGGCGAGCGCATTCCAGCCTGGTGTCGTCGTGTTGTTCAGGACGACCAGACGAAGATTTTCTCTGCTCAGGTGTGGAACCCCAAGACTCCCTACGTATGGAAGAAAGCTGGCTTTAAGCCGAAGAAGAACCCATTGCTCATTTATGAGTGCCACGTGGGTATGGGCGAGGATGCCGAGAAGGTTGGAACCTACGAGGAGTTCCGCCTGAATGTGCTGCCGCGTGTGGCTAAGGACGGCTATAATGCTATTCAGGTGATGGCCATTCAGGAGCATCCCTACTATGGCTCGTTTGGCTATCATGTATCGTCGTTCTTCGCTCCCTCAAGC
>ERZ842401.5921-NODE-5921-length-13296-cov-36.746092_pt1 | contig 13296 bp, 7 predicted proteins | sample MGYA00521270_ERZ842401 | MGnify/ENA primary metagenome ERZ842401 (study PRJEB31892, sample SAMEA3878208) | bioreactor metagenome | biome: Moose rumen | place: Sweden | collected 2011-10 | study: EMG produced TPA metagenomics assembly of the PRJEB12797 data set... | reverse complement strand
AGCCTGGCCTCCTCGGCCACGGCGGGCAGCGCCAGCAAGAGCGCCGCCGCAAGAAGAAGTGAGCGTTTCATAACGTGCAAAGATAGGAAAAAGATTCTTCGCTTCGCTCAGAATGACAGTGCGGAGCAAGGCGGCAGGGTCAGAATGAGAAGCCGAGGGCGGTGAGGCCGGCCCGGACGTCGGGGTCCTTCATGAAGGTGTCCCAGACCAGGCCGGACCTGTAATTCTCGGCCATCACCACTATGGGACCCTGGTCTATCGCTATGTAAGAGCTTGCAAACCAGTGGTTTTCAAGCGAAAAAGCATCCCGGAAGCCGTAGTCCCCCCAGAGCCGGTCGCCGTAGGTGTAGTAGAAGGTCTCCATCGCGGCGAGGCTCTCTTCCGGCGTGTAGGGCATGGACGCCAGGGCCGCCGTGGGGGCTATGGTCCCCTTGTCGTTCGCAGGCGACGACGCGCCGTATCCCGAAGGAAGGTCGCTTGCCGTAAGGCCCCAGCAGTCGGAGGAATAGCCATACCTGTGTCTTGGATTTGCGCTGCAGTAGGCGTGGTTGATGCGCGCGTGGGCGGTGTTCTGCTCCCAGTAGGATGCGTATGCGTCGCAGAGTTTCCTCGGGTCCAGTCCCATGAAGGAATAATGCGCGAAGAAGAGCGGTCCTCCGTAGTCCGACCCGAGGGGCAGGGTGATGCCGTAGAAACTCTTCCCGTTGCGTATTTCCCCGTTCCGGGCCCAGCCGTCGTCGTAAGCCTCTTTCCCTATGGGGTGGGTTGGTGATGCGGCGGCCAGTACATATACTGTCAGAGCCTCGTTCCAGCCGGTGATTCCCATGTTCATCTTCCAACCGTATTCGGGCGACCAATGCCAGCGGAGCTGATTCGTGCCGTTCAGGAACCAGTCCCATTCCACGGCTTCCCACAGGTCCGTAATCTTTTCGCGCAGAGGGGCTTCGGCCGCTTCGGAGAAATACTGCCGGCAGGTGAGCAGACCCTCCATGAGGAAGGCAGTCTCCACGAGGTCGGCGCCGTTGTCGTAGGTGCTGAAGGGCTTCGCGGCCCCGGTGGCGCCGTCCATCCAGTGGGGGAAAGCCCCGTGAAAACGCTCTGCCTTGTCGGTCAGGAAGTCTGCGGCCTTCAGCAGGTGCGCGTATCCATCTTCCCGGGAGATGAACCCGCGCTCAATCCCCACCAGGATGGCCATAAGGCCGAATCCGCTGCCTCCGGCGGTCACCGTCTCCCCGCTGCCCAGCCTCTCCCGCGCAAGTCCGCTGACGGGGTGTGCATAGTCCCAAAAATAGGCGAAGGTCTTCTCCTGCACCAGGTCCAGCAGCTCTTCACGGGGAATTCGCGGGAACTTGTCGGAGGGGTCGTAGGCGGTGAGAAGACGGCAGCTGAAGCCGAAAGGGATGTTCACCCCGAGCATCCTGCCGGAGAGGACACTGAGCTTGTAGTTCCCGAAGTGCTCCAGTCCGGTGACGTCCAGGATCAGGGTGTTGTTTCCGGACAGGCTGCAGGTGTAATCCCCGCCCGACAGGACGATGTTGCCGCGGTCCAGCAGGGAAAAGTCTATGGGTGAGGAAAATTCCAATTCCACGCGCACGCCGGAAGGGTCCAGACCGGAGACGGAGCCGTCATCCTTTACGGCCGTCCCGTCCACGGTGCACGAGACGACGGCATTTGGAAGGTCCCTTCCGGACTCCACCCCACCGCCGCAGCCGGCCAGGACCGTCAGGAGGAACATCAGCAGTTTTGATTTTTTCATGGGAGCAAAGGAGGGTTTCACCCCTCCTCTGCCATGGGGATATTAGTCGAGACCGTCTGCGACGGCGACTTCGGCCTTGTAGAGCTTCTGCATCTCATCCTCGCTGAGGGCCTTGTTGAAGACGCGGACCTCGTCGATCTTGCCGGCGAAGTAACTGAGCCAGGTTTCCTGGCTCTTGCCTGTCTCGCGGGATGCGAAGGCGCCGATGTAGAGGCTGGTGACCTCGGGGAGGACCACCTTGCCGACCTTGTCCTGATTGCCGTCGGCGTCTGCGGGACCTGCCCAGCAGAGGTTGGTGCCGAGCACCTTGCCGGTCTCTTCGTCGATGTTGCCCACGAGGGTGCCGTTCACGTAGAGGTTGGCATAGGAGCTGTTCTCGTCATAGCTGAAAGCAACCTGGATCCACTTGTTCTGTGCAACCTCGGCACCCTTGTAGTTGGGATAGAAGCCGCCCCATTCGGTCTTGGTGCTGAGCATGTAGCCCTTCAGTACGGTACCGGCGTCGTCGCCGCCGTCAAAGAAGAGGTCCCATGCACCCCAGTTGGCGTCGGTGCCGCCGTCGAAGGTCACGATGCCGCCCCTGTTGGTCGGGGTGTTGATCCAAGCGCTCACGGTGAAGCTGCTCATCTTGGAGAGGAAATCCTTGCCGACGTTGAGCTTGAGGTAGGCCTGGGTCTCGTGGTCTGCGCTGGAATTGTTGTATGCGCCGCCGCGGAAGCCCTTGGTGGTGAATTCGGCCTTGCCGCCGATGCCGGCATAGCTGACGCCTTCACCGAGGGTGACTACATCCTTTTCGGAGTTGAGGGGGAAGTAGGCGACAAGATTGGAGGCTGCTACGCTGACGCCGCCGGTGGTGTCGGCTTCCTGTTCTTTGTCCTTGTTGCAGGACACGAGTGCTACGGCTGCTGCAGCCGCTGCAAACATGATCAAATACTTTTTCATTGTGATTTGAAGTAAAGGTTGATTGATGATATTGGTTTAATAATTGGGATTCTGGTCCAGGTGTTCGTACAGTTGTTTCTGTGTGCTCGGAATCGGGAAGAGGTTGTGCTTGCCCTCCACGTAGCCCAGGGGGCCGAGGACGGCGGCGGCGCGTCCGGTGCGCACGAGGTCGAGGAAGCGGTCTTCTTCGAGCGCCAGTTCAGCCCTGCGCTCGTCCAGCACATTGTCGAGAGTGGCCGCCACGGGTGCGAGTCCGGCGCGGTTGCGTACAAGGGTGAGCGCTTCAAGGGCGCTCATTCCGCTCTCCGTGCCGGCGGGGATGCCGCGGGCAAGGCATTCGGCATACATGAGAAGCACGTCCGCGTAACGGATTATGCGCAGATTGTGGTCGTAGCCGTAACCGTTCCCGCTCCAGTCGTTATAAGAAGACGGAGTGTAGACCTTGCCGTTGTATACCGGGTTCGGGCAGCCGGCGCTGATGACGTCGCCTTCCGGGGTGGTGCTGCCGCTGTAAAGCAGCGTGGTGGCCGGACGGACGACCTCTCCGCGGTCTTTGTAGAACTGGATGAGGCTCTCGCTCGGGACCCCGAATCCCCAGCCCTGCATATTGCCGGGAGTATTGTTCCTCGGACCCTGGACGTAGGCGTAGGTCGTATAGGCCGCCGAGCCGCTGGATTTGCCGAGGTCGGTACTCTCAATTTCGAAGAGGCTCTCGCTGCAGTATTCGCCTTCCACGGAGAAGAGGTTGCGGAAATCGGGATTGAGGGAGTATCTGCCGCTGGCGATGACCTTGTCGCACAGGGCCGCCGCCTCGTCATATTCTCCTTGATAGAGATGGACTTTCGCGAGCAGGGCCATCGCGGAGTACTTGGTCGCCCGGCCGGTGTATTTTGCGGGCCAGCTCTCCGGAAGCAGGCTGACGGCTTCGGTCAGGTCGCTTTCTATGAGACGGTACACATCCGCCGGAGCGCTCTGCCGCACCTTCGCGAGTTCTTCGGAAGTCATGATCCTGTCGATGACGGGAACGTTTCCCCACATGGACACGATTCTGAAGTAGGCGAAAGCGCGGATGAACCTGGCGTCTCCCACGGCCTGCGCGGCAATTGCCCTGTTTTCTTCGCTCAACAGTTCCTTCTGGAAGAGTTCCATCTGCGCGATGGCGTTGTTGGCCGCCGAGACTATGTCGTAATAGCCTGTCCATTGGGCTGTTATGAGTTCGTTACCGGCATCGTAGGTGAAGTTGTCCATTGCCTTGGTGGAGGCGCCGTCTTCCGGGGTGGAGCCTTTGTCCTGGTCGTCGGAGGTGACCCCGAGGCACCCGAGGAGCGGGAATGACGAGGCGTTGTAGCTGCGGAGTTCGGCATAGGCCGCGCTTATGGGCTTGATGATGTTCTCGGCCTTGGTGTAGTCGAGGCCTTCGGAGGTCGTGGTGCCTTCCGGGCGGATGTTCAGGAAATCGGAGCATCCTGCGAGCAGAAGGGCCGCTGAAAATATGATGACAGTCTTTTTCATGGCCTATTTGAAGTTGAGTTTGGCGCCGAGCGTATAGATTGCCTGGAGCGGATGCGTCGAGGTGTCTATGCCGGATGCAATGGGGGATCCTCCGATTTCAGTAGTGAAACCGTTGTAGGTGAAGAAACTGAGAGGCCTCTGGGCCGCAAGGTAGACGCGTGCGGAGCGGAGGAAGTCAAGACTGCCGAACCTGGAGAAAGTGTAGCCCGCCTGGACGTTCTGGATGCGGATGAACCAGCCGGGTTCCACGAAGAAAGTGTTGGCCCTCTGGGTGTAGGCGTCCCCATAGGCTTCAGCCGAAGGATATTTGTCCGAAGGGTTGTCCTTGGTCCAGCGGTTTTTGTAGAAGTCCAGGTCGTAGTTGCCGTCGGAGAAGGTTCCGCGGTTCATGCGCTTGGCGTTCAGGATCTTGTTGCCGAACTGTCCGTAGAGGGAGATGGAGAAGTCGAATTCCTTCCAGTTGAGGCCCAGGTCGAGGCCGGTCTGGAGCCAGGGAATCGGACTGCCCAGGTAAGTGAGGTCGTCATCATCTATCTTGCTGTCCCCGTTCTGGTTGCGGTACTTGAAGTAGCCGGCGCTCATGACGGTCTGGGTCACATCCGAAAGCATGGCCTCCTTGGTCGAGGCGTAGACTCCGTCGATTTCGTATCCCCAGAAAGAGCCGATGGGGTAGCCGACCATGGTGCGGGTGGTGTAGTTTCCGCGGACGCTCGCACCCGGGATGTACTCCCTGTCCTGAAGGGCTACGACCCTGTTCCTGACCGTGGTGGCGTTGAATCCTATGTTGTAGGAAAGGTCTTCGCTCAGCTTGTCTCTCCAGGAGAGCTCGAGTTCGAAGCCTGAGTTGCGGACCGTACCGTTGTTGGCAAGCAGCTCGGCTGCACCGCCGCCGGTCGCGATAGGCACGTAGAACACCACGTTGCGGGTCGTGCGGTTGTAGTAGTCGAGGCCGCCGCTGAGCCTGGCGCTCAGGAAAGCGAAGTCCGCGCCGAGGTCGAACTCGTCCACCACCTCCCATTTCAGGTAGTTCTGGTAGACCGTCTGTGCACCCACTCCGTCCACAAGAACTCCGTTGAACACCGCGGAAGCGTCATAGCCGCTCTTTCCGACTATGGTCGCGGAGTTTGCCGGGACATTGTCGTTGCCGAGCAGGCCCCATGAGGCGCGCAGCTTGAGGTATTCGAAGGCCGGACGGCTCTTCATGAAGTCCTCTTCGGTGAGGACCCATCCGAGGCCGACGGAGGGGAAGAAGCCCCATTTCTCCTGGTATTTGCTGGAAGCGTCGGCGCGGAAGGTGACGGTGGCGAGGTACCTGTCGGCCCAGTTCCAGGTTCCCCGGGAGAAGAAGGACAGCCCGTGGTAGGTGTAGGGGCCGGGGTTGAGGTCGCTCACGGAGATGTTGGTGGTGCTCCCGAGGCCGATGTAGCGGCTCTGCGCGTCGATGTCGGGAACGTCGGTGGACGAACCGGTCATGCCGGTGAGGCTCTCCGTCCTGGTGCTCTGGCCGAGCATGGCGCTATAGCTGTGCTTCCCCTTGCGGTCGGCCCAGGTGAGGGTATTGTCCAGAATCTGCTTGCGGCGAAGACCAAAGGTCTTGCTCATCGAGGAGACGTTGGATCCCTGGGTGCCGTAGACCAGGTGTTCCGGTGTATAGCCCTCGCTTTTGTAGCCCTCGTAGTCGAGGTTGTAGGCCGTCTTGAACTTGATTTTGTCCTGCATCATCTTCACCTCGGCGTAAGTGGAGAAAACGAGGTTGAGGCCCTTAGTGGAGTTGTCGGAATAGTAGACTGTGGCGAAGGGGTTGCCGTAGGAACCGCCGAAACCGTAGCGCTGCGGGGAGTCGAAATCAACAGGGTACGCATCGGTGTTGGCGTCGTTGTAGACGGGGTAGACGGGCGGATTCACAAAAGCCTGGAGGAAGGCGTCGGAATTGGCGTCCTTGCGGCTGTAGTCGCTGACTATCACGTTCATGCCCATCGTGAGCCAGTCCCTGACTTTCTGGTCGGCGCGGCCGCGGAGGTTGATGCGCTCGTAGCCGTTATCGACATTCATTATCCCGTCCTGCGAGAAGTAGTTGAGCCCGAAGCTGTAATTGGTCTTCTCGGTCGCCCCGGACACGTCGAGCGAATGGCTGTGGGTGAGGGCCTTGCGGAGAAGGGTTGCGTACCAGTCGGTGCTTGCGGGATAGTCGGAGGCGTTTTTCGCCACATACGACGGATCGCTGGCGAAGGCCTCGTTGAGAATCTCGACATACTGTTCGCGGTTTGCCAGCTTCATGACGTTGACCGGCACCTGCAGGCCCGCGTAGCCGTCATAGCTGATGTCGGTGTGGTCCGTCGTTCCCTTTTTGGTGGTGACGAGAATGACGCCGTTGGCGGCGCGCACACCGTAGATGGCGGCCGCGGATGCGTCCTTCAGCACCGTCATCTCCTCGATGTCGGATGTGGCGATGAAGGAGATGTTGTCCACGAACACTCCGTCCACTACATAGAGCGGGGTGGCGTAAGAGCCTATGGAACCGGTGCCGCGTATGGTCACCGACGGGGCGACGCCGGGAGCGCCGCTTTGGATGATGCGCACGCCGCTGGCCTTTCCCTGAAGGGCGGAGAGCGCGTTGCCGGAAATCTGTTTGTTCAGTTCGTCACCTTTTACGTTGACGATGGGGGCGGTGAGGTCCTTGGCCTTCTGGGTGCCATAACCCACGACCACGGCTTCCTCCATCATGAGGGCGTCGGTGGCGAGCCGGAAGTCGTAGGTGGCGGCCTTGCCGACCGTCGCCTGCTGTTCCAGATAGCCCATGCAGGAGACCACCAGTACCGCACCTTCGGGGACCTTTATCTCATAAAGGCCGTCGATGTCGGTCATGGCACCGTTGCTGGTTCCCTGCTGCAGTACGAAAGCGCCGGGCATCGGGTAGCCCGTCTCGTCGAGCACGGTGCCGCTCACCGTTTTGTTCTGGGCGAGCAGCGCAGCCTGAATGAGGCAGATACCTGCCATGAGAGAAATCAGTTTTTTCATTTATCTTGGGAATATTGGAATCCGAGTCTGTCGAGGCCCTCCCTGATTTCGGGAGCGCTCATGAAAAGCTTCCAGAGAAGGCCGCTGCGGGCGTTCTCTATCATAACCACTTCGGGGCCCTGGTCTATCGCCAGATAATGCGGCACGACCTGGCTGTCTTTGGGGAGGGTGTAGTTCACTGCGTCATAGAACCCGCAGGGGCCCCAGGTTCGCTTGTCCTTGAAGAGCTTGCGTATGACGCGCATGCTTTCGGCAGGCGTGTAGACTATGGAAGAAATGGCGGCCGTGGGGCTCACGGTGCCGTTTTCGCCCGGGGTGCCTGGATAATGCCCGGAATAGCCGGTGAGGGCGTCGTCGCTGGAGGTGAATCCCCACCAGTCGTCCGGCAACCCCTTTTCCCTGGCGTAGGCCATCTGGATCAGGCACTGGTTGCGGTTGCGCTCGAAGTAATCGGTGGTGTCGTCTTTCAGCCCCCTCGGGTCGAGGCCGAGGAAGGAGTAGTGGGTGAAGAAGAGGGGACCGCCGTAGAGTTCCATCCCTATCGAGAGCGGAATCCCGTAATATTCGCGGCCGTTGTAATAGTAGTCGGATGTCTTATAGGAGGCTTCGTAGCATTTGCGGCTGATGGGATGGGTGGGGGACGCTGCCGCCAGCACGTAAGTGATGAGGGTTTCGTCGAAGCCCCGGATGGGGTGGTTCATCTTCCATTCCCAGTTCTTGCTCCAATGCCAGTAGAGGGTGTCGGTGCCCCGGGTGTACCAGTCCCACTCCACCTCGCGGTAAAGCTTGTCGCAGAGCGACCTGAGATCCTCGTCCCGGGTCCATTGCCGGGCCGTGAGGAGGCCTTGCACCAGGAATGCCGTCTCCACGATATCGCCTCCGTCGTCATAGGTGCTGAAACTGAAGGGCTTGCCGGTGTCGCCGTCGTACCAGTGCGACCATGCGCCATGGAAACGCTCCATCCTGTCGAGCGACCGGGCGATTTTGCATATCCTCCCGTTCGCTTCGGCTTCGGGGAGATAGCCCCTTTCAGCTCCGGCTATTATTGCCATGATGCCGAATCCGGTGCCTCCGGTAGTCACGATGTTGCCTTCCTGATGCTCGTTGCGTTCGCGGGCGAGGCCCGTGTTCGGCTCCGCGAAGGTGGTGAAGTATTCCAGTGTCCGGCGCTCCACTTTGTCAAGGAGAGCTTCGTCCCTTGCGGTCAGGCCCCCGGGGGTTTCCTGGGAGCAGGCCACGGCGAGCACGGTCAGCGCGGTGATGACGTAAAATCTATTCATTGTAGCGGAAGTTTGCGTCCTTGACGTCGTTGGAGGCGTGGCCGATGAACAGGGTGAACTCCCCGGGCTCGGGACCGAAGGTCATGTCCTTGCGCCAGAAGGAGATGGTTTCGGGGGTGACGGTGAAGCTCACGGTCCTGCTCTCCCCGGGCTGCAGTTCCACGCGTTCAAAGCCCTTCAGCTGCTTGAGCGGACGGGTTACGCTGCCCACGAGGTCGCGGATGTACATCTGCACGGTCTCGGTGCCGGCACGCTTTCCGGTATTGGTCACGGAGATGCTGGCCGTAAGCCCGCCTTTCGGGCCGAACTCATTGGAGCTCAATAAAATATCCCCATATTCAAAGCTAGTGTACGAGAGACCTTCGCCGAAAGCGTAGAGAGGCTCGTTGGGAACGTCCAGATAGCGGCTCTCATACTTCACGGAGACATCGCCGCGGAAGGGCCTGCCCGTATTCTTCGCGTAATAATATATAGGAACCTGCCCGAGGGTGAGGGGGAAGGTGACCGGGAGACGGCCGCTGGGGTCCGCCTCGCCGAAAATGAGGTTGGTGACCGCCTGTCCGCCCATGGTTCCGGGATACCAGACCTCCATGAGGGCACCCGCCGCCTTGCTTTCGCGCTCGAGTTCGAGCGGTCTGCCGCTCATGAGCACCACGGCCACGGGCTTGCCGAGGGCGGCTATCTTCTCCAGAAGTTCGGTCTGGACTCCGGGAACGTCGATGCGGGCCCGGCTGGAGGCCTCCCCTGTCCAGTAGCAGTTCTCTCCGATTACCATTATGACTTTCTGCGCGCTGCGTGCGGCCGCAATTGCCGCGCCGAAGCCGCTGCGGTCGTCGCCTTCCTTGCCGCAGCCCCGGGCATACACCACGTTGGATGCACCGTTGTAGTTCTTTATGGCATCGAGTATGGTTTCCGCCTTGTCGGATTCGCCCGCGCCCCTCCAGGAGCCGAGCAGGTCGTCGGCGCTGGCGGCGAGTTCGCCTATGACGGCCACCTTCGTGCCTTTTGCAATCGGGAGAACTCCGTCGTTCTTGAGCAGCACCGCACTTTCCTCGGCCATCCTGCGGGCCGCATCGAGTTTGTCGGGACTCATTGTCTCGGCTGCGAGACGCTCCTCGCTGCAGTAGCGGAACGGGTCTTCGAACAGGCCCAACTGAGCCTTGACGGTGAGCACTCTGCGCACGGCCTGGTCGAGGGTCTTCCTGCTCACAAGACCTTTTTCCACGGCGTCCTTCAGGTGATCGTAGTAATATGCGCTCTGCATATCCATGTCGTTCCCCGCGTTGATGGCCTGCACAGTGGCGTCCACCGGGCCGTCCGCGCTGCCATGGTTGGTCATCTCCATGATTCCGGTGTAGTCGCTCACCACGAAACCGTCGAAACCCCATTCTTCTCGGAGTATTTCCGTCAGCAGGTGGCGGTTGCCCGTAGCAGGGGTGCCGTCATATTCATTGAAAGAGGCCATTACGGTCACGGCTCCCGCGTCCACCGCAGCCTTGTATGGGGGAAGGTAGAATTCACGCAGCCACCTCTCGCTCATGTCGACCGTATTGTAGTCGCGTCCGCCCTGGGGGGCACCGTAGGCAGCGAAATGCTTGATGCAGGCGGCGAGTGTGTACGGGTCGGAAAGGTCGCCTCCCTGATATCCCCTTGTCATTGCTGCGGAGATGAGCGATCCGAGATACGGGTCTTCGCCGGCCCCTTCGGAAATGCGGCCCCAGCGAGGTTCCACGCAAATGTCGCACATGGGTGAGTAGGTCCAGTGCAGGCCCGCCGCAGCTGCCTCCCGGGCGGCTGCCCTCGCACTTTCTTCGATGGCGGGGATATCCCAGGATGCGGCCATGCCGAGGTTGATGGGAAAAATGGTCCTGAATCCGTGGATAACGTCGTAGCCGAAGAGCAGGGGGATGCCGAGCCGGGTTTCGTTAACGGCTATCTCCTGCAACCTGCGGGTGTAGGCCGGGGTGTAGGCGTTGAAGATGTTTCCGCATTTGCCTTCCCGGATATCCTTTTCGTAACCTTCACGAATGGTGGGTCCGGTGATGCTCCAGTCGGAAGTGAACAGCACCAACTGTCCCACTTTCTCTTCAAGCGTCATCACTTTGAGGAGAGAATCGACCTTCCGGAAGTCTTTTGTTTTCGTGGTTGAGGAATTCCTTCCGCAGGAAGCTGCAAGCAGAAGGATGGCCAGTGCCGGGAGGAGGTGTGTCTTTTTCATGTGGCAAAACAATTGTTCCGCCACAAAAATAGATGAAAATCAGATAAGTAGAAGCAATGAGGACCCCACAAAAACCCTACATCGTCATCAATTGAATTTAATTAAAAACGAGGTGAGGCTTTCTTTGGAGGGAAGCCCGATTTTCTTTCGTACCCTTGCCCTGGCGGCCTCGACGCCTTTGAGGGTTATGTTCTGCAGGTCGGCAATGTCCCTGCTGGAAAGATTCATCCTGAGGTAGGTACAGAAACGGAGGTCGTTCGGGGTGAGGGCGGGATAACGGTTCTTGAGCCTGCGGCACCATTCCCCTTTCATCATCTCGTCGGTCACCGCCTGCAGTTCCCTCTGCTGGGTGTGGACCTTGTTCTCCAGGGCAGCCTTTTCCGCCGAGAACGCTTTTTCGAGCGTCTCCCTCTTCAGTATCTCTTTCCTGCGGAAGCGCCGTACCAGCCAGAACACCGCCGCCAGCATCAGGGTCAGGAGTGCCAGTTTTGCCGCAAGGCTCAGGTACCACGGCTGCCTGATGGTGAACGGATACTCTAGCGATGCGAGTTCGCTGCCGTCAAGGGCGCTTTCCGCCCTAGCCCTGAAGACATAATGCCCTGGGGAAAGATACCTGTAGGTCCAGGTCCTGGACGGGGACGGAGGCTGCCAAACCTTGTCAAGTCCCTCCAGCATAGTCCTGAACAAGGTTCTGTTGGAATATTCCGGCCACAGCAGGCGGAACTCCGCATTGCGCATACGGTGCGACAGCCCCGGATTTGCCGCGTTCAGCGCCATGAGCGAGTCGCGGCCGCTATAAATGTCCGAGAATCTTATTTTTTTAATCCCGAGCCCGGGACTTTCATGCTCCGGGCCTTCATTCCGGTCCCGGACCAGTGCGAGGGAGTTGTTGGAGACGCAGAGTTTCAGGGAATCTGCAAAGCGGAAAGCTTCGCGGTATCCGTCCGGTAAGCTCCGGAAGGCTGCGGTGCTTTCCCTGAGCGGCTGCGGAATTTCCTCCTCGGTCACAGTCTCTACATCCACGGCAGTCCTGAGGTCTTCAGAAAGCCGCATACGGTAGACCGTTCCGTAGATGTGCCTTGCGTAGATCGTGCCGTCGGGAGCGATGTAAAGCTTGTTCACCGGTTCCATGAAACCGTCAACGGTGTGGCTGAAAGTCCATCGGTTGTTCCTGCGGAGGTAGATGCAGAGCAGGGTGTAGGTGCCTTCCACCAGAATTTCCTTTCCGTTGACCGTTCCCCTCTCGAACCAGGCTCCCCCGGTGACCGGACAGACCTCATTTGCGGATCGGCCGTCGATTTCGTACGTTCCGGCGTTGGTTCCGCACATCAGCTGGTCTCCCTGCACCGAAAGGTTCAGCACATATTCTTTTACGGAATCCAGCTTTTTCACACCGGACAGCCTCCACGTATTTTCGGACAGGTTGCCGGTGAAAAGGCCCTGGTTGGTGCCCAGGTACAGCAGAGGCGGCACATATGCAGCGGTGAAGATTTCCCCGACAGAGGGCGTCATCGAAGCGATGAACCTCGTGCCCGAATCGGCCGAAACCATTGCGAGCCCGCCGTCGAGGGCCACCCAGAGATTGTTTTCGCGGTCGGTGGAGAGTCCCTGTACCGAATTGCCTGGCAGGGCGTTGTATCCGTCAAGCCGGGAGATCAGCCTGCCGTTCCGGGAGAAGACAAGGACGCCTTCATGCCTGGTTCCGACGAACAGCTCGCCTTTCCCGTTGGAGGAGATGCAGTTCACCTGCGCTTTCTCCAGCAATCCGTCCGCATCGGTCCGGAAAGGCAGGAACGCGTTTCCGACGAAAAAGAACAGGCCGTCGGACACGGTGGCCGAAACCCCTTTCGCCGCCCCGTCCGGGATTATTCCGACAAGCTGGCTGGAGAAGGGTGCGTCCATCGGGGTGATCTCCCCGGTCCCGGGGTCTATCAGGGATGTTCCGCTTTTTTCCGCCGAGGTGATGATGCGTCCCTCGAATTCGTTGAAAAACAGGCAGAATTCCTCGAGGTCGCGGGCGCCGACGCTTTCGCCGTCATAGACAAAAAAACTCCTGAAGGCCTGGAAGACGATTCCTTTCCCGAGAGGAAGGATGCGCCAGATTTCATCGTTGGACATGTCATAGTCCGCCAGAAGGTCGGACAGGGAGCTATATTGCAGCTCTCCGTTGCCGGCAGGGGAGAAATAACCGAATTCCTCATAGGAACCCACGTAAATCCTGTCGTCTTCGCACAGGATGGAACGCACCGTTTTTCCGGAAGGAAGGCGGTTGAGCCTCCATTCCTCCCCGTCAAAATCAAGGAGGCCGTCGTCATTGCCGAAATACATCACCCCGTCCGGACCGCTGCAGGCGCTCCAGTTCTGCCTTCCGGCGCCGTAATCCCCGGAAAGGTAGCTGCGCACCATGGGGAGAAAGTCCTGCGCCGCCGCCGGCAGCGCCAGCAGTGCCGCCGCCAGAAAAATCAGGCGTTTTATATTTGCCATTCTGTCTTCCCCTTTGTCGTTCTGCGCGCCTTTGTCATTCTGAGCGCCCTTGTCATTCTGAGCGCAGCGAAGAATCTACAGTTTAT
>ERZ842401.5919-NODE-5919-length-13299-cov-3.762912_pt1 | contig 13299 bp, 18 predicted proteins | sample MGYA00521270_ERZ842401 | MGnify/ENA primary metagenome ERZ842401 (study PRJEB31892, sample SAMEA3878208) | bioreactor metagenome | biome: Moose rumen | place: Sweden | collected 2011-10 | study: EMG produced TPA metagenomics assembly of the PRJEB12797 data set... | reverse complement strand
TGTAAAGTGAACCCCGACGGAGACATAGGGAGCGACCGCAAAGCCGCCGGAGTTCCATACAGATGCGACGCCGACACGAGATTCCAAGGAGAGACGAGGACCGGCAGCATAGGTCGCGGAGAGGCCTGCGGCGCCCGCAGCGATTGGCGGGAGCACCTCAACGGACGCGAAGGCGTTGAGGTTCAAGGAAGGGCGCACGGTGCGCGTGACCGTTACTTCCCTCCACGAGATAGCGAGGGAGTCGAGGCTGGCGTTATGACCGCTTACAACTGCGGCCCACCCTTCACCCGTATAGGTCACCTTCTCAATGGGGACATCTACCTCAACGCTATCGCCAGGAGCACCGGAGAGCGGAAGGCTCTCCCTGACGGGGGGCAGGGGCTTCAATGACGCAGGAGCGGGGATCACCGGCTTGTCGATATGAATAACGAAACTTGTGTCGACAATTACGCTGCCGGGCTTCGGAATTTCCGTGCGCACTTCCTTCCGGCCGGTAGCACGACCGAGGAGATAGCTTCCCGCCAGTGCCAGCACGATGCAGGCACCGGCGAGGAAGTAACGGAGGGCATTGGAGTTGAGGTTCATCGGATTGAACTGTAAGAGCTTGGAGTTCCGTCTACAGACGTGTCCTCGATGCAGTCGAGCATGTGAAAGTAATTGGCGGCGGCACCTTGTGCGTAGCTGTCCATGAAATTTTTTACGTTTTCCATATTTTTATTTTTTCTTTGACAAAAATACGTAAAATATTTCAATGTTGTTCACTTTTTTTCGATTTTTTTCGAAACATCCGCGGCATATATATTTTTCACTCCGCGACCTCGCTCTTGTCTTTTTTTTCTATCTTTGCACAACCGCCACGGAGTACGAAGAGACCGGCCAATTATCGTCATTTTTGCAGATGTTGCACACATGTTGCACGATGTGAAGAGTAGAAGAGCGCTAACGACCTGAAATGCAGCGACATAGCGACCAATTCCTGCAAAATACGGATATTTGTAGGCCTTTCAGGCAAAAAACAGACCAGAAGGCACCGAGGGGCCTCCGACATAAAAAGACGCCACCAACCTCGCGAAAAAAATATTAACATCTTTTATAATTTTTCCGCAGATGTTGCACAAATGTTGCACAAATTTATTTACCTTCGTGCGATTATGGCAACACTCAAAGCTCTCGTCCTTCCCCACCAGCAACGCGCCGACGGCTGCTACCCCGTCAAAATTCGACTAACGCACAACCGCCGTGTCCGCTGGATACGCACAACCCTCGTGGCGAGGCCGGAAGACCTCACTCGCGCTCTGAAATTGAAAGGGTATGTCGCTACTCGCGCCGATGCCGAAGTGTTGAGGCTCCAACGAATTCTCGAAGACCTCGGCGCGTTCGAAGCCGCGCAAATGGATGTCGACGATATCCTCGCATACCTGCAAAATGCAGAGCGCCGCCGCCGCGGGACCGCACTGTCGTGGGACGCTTGGTGCGAGGATTTCATCGCCACCAAATCGCCGGGCACCGCGAAAGTGTACCGAACGGCCGTCAATGCCTGGCACAGGTATCATCCCGCCGACTGCTCTATCAACGACCTCCGCACCTCCGACGTGCGCGGCTTCGTCGAATTTATATCGGAGGAGAACAGCGTCAGGAGAACGAAACACCCGGCCGCGAAGACATCGGCACCGAGAGATTACGCCGTGCAGCTGGCGGCAATTTTCGCGGCCGCGCAGGACTATTACAACGACCCCGACGAAGATGAACCCGTCATCCCCCGTCGGCCCTTCGCGAATGTAAAGCTCCCGCGACGGCGCATAATTGGCCGCGGGAAGAGGCCGCTCACCCGCGAGGAAATTCAGGGGATAATCAATGCGAGAAATAGCGGGGACCTCTCCGACAACGCCGCACTCGCTTGCGACGTCTTCCTCCTTGAATTTTGCCTCATGGGGATGAATACGGCAGACCTATACGCGGCGGCGCCCGCATCGAACGGCGAACTCGTGTACCGGCGGCAGAAGACTCGCGGCGTCCGTGAAGACGCGGCCGAAATGCACGTCCTCATCCCTCCGCAGGCGCTACCCTATCTCGAGAGACTCCGCGACCCGGCAGGAAAGCGCCTCACCGCCCTCTACCATCGCTTCCCCTCCGCTGTCGACGCGAACGCCGCGTTGAGGGAATACCTTATGCCCATATGTCGAGACCTCGCCATCGTTCCGACAGCGTCGGCGAACTCCTTCCGGAAAGCATGGGGAACAATTGCGAGGAGTGCCGCCGTCGGTGGTGATCGCGGCACAGTCGACGAGGCGTTAAACCACGCACCGGCCTCGCAACCTCTCCTCGATGTATATGCGCAACGCGACTGGCATATTTACGCAGACCTAAACGCCCGCGTACTTGCGCTTTTCGATTGGGGGGGGGTAGACAATTTGTCCAACCCAGGGTAGACAATTTGTCCAACCCCCTACCTTATTTTATATAAATAATAAATAATAAGATAGGGGGTTTGAAGAATCAAACCCGATAATAGGTGGGAGGGGTGGTAACCTCTTGAATATTCTACGGAGAATTCCGTGGAGGTATAATTCAATGAAAGGGAAGGGGGGTTGTAAAAGTCCTTCCCTTTTCATCGCCATTTTACGAATTTAAGATTAGATCATTAATTTCGCCGAGCTGTGCTGCCGTAAATGGCGCGGCGATGTGGACGACATCTTCGCCAGCTTCTTTCCAAATTTTCGCTCCGGTCGTCTCGTTGAGCTCTATCTTTGTGAGAATTTTGGCGAGCAATTCCGGGGGCAAAGATAATTCCACATCTCTCTCTCGCGTATAAGTGTAGCGCACCCATTGCCGCTCTTGTGCTTGCAGGGGGTGCAGGTGAAGTTGTCCCCCTCTGTCTTCCTCGCCGGAGCTGGTAGGAGCTCCGTAGCCGTGGGCGAGGAATTCGGCATTCATACCGAACGCCGCCGCAATCCTAACGGCGTTTTTCTTCGACATATATGTGCCGGAGGTTTCCATAGTTCTGACGAGCTTTGAAAAAGATGTCGCTTTTAGGCCGAGAGTGGCGGAGGCCTCTTTCATTGAAATGCCTTTGTTAGCCAGTGTGTTGCGGAGCGTTGCAGCGACCTCCGCAGGTGAAGCAGTTTGCGATGTCATGGTCTTTGTGTAATTGAGTTCTGCTACAAAGATAGGTAAAATTATAAAAGATTGTTCACTTTTTTTATATTTTTTTCGCTCACCTCGAAAAAATCGAAAAAAAGTGAACAACATTGAAATTTTTTATTTATCTTTGTCGCAGTTAGTTGAAATTATATGAATAGACAAATGATTAACGCCGCCCAGATGGGCGCCCTCGAAATGGCCAAACTCCTCGGAGTGACATCTGGTGAAATCTCTTACAATCGCGCCCTCAAAGTTTACGGCCGTTGGTTCGCGGCCGCGGTCACTTCCGGCGCCCTCACACCTGTACGCCGGAATGGTGAACGCGGCATGCGAGTGTTCTCTGTCGCCGACATTCTCGCCCTCAAGGCGAGAGAGGGCGAGCCCATATCAATCCTTTAAAACCTCTCCCTATGTTTAAACCAACAACTGACATGGCGCGCCGCTCCGGCGTCCTCATTATTTACCCATGGATGCTCGACAGCGACCGCACGAAGGGCCTCGCCCTCTCTGGCGCCGAGCTCCTCGTTTACGCGAAAATTTACGGCTTTACGCAGGACGGGGTCTCTGTTTTTGCCGGTGGTGCGCAGCACCTCGCCGACAACTTACACATGTCGCGGCGCAACGTCGACCGCGCTTTGAAAAAACTCCAAGGGGAGGGTCTAATTGAGTACCTTGAAGACGGCAAGGTCGTTGAACAGGGTTCGTCCTCCACGCTCGCCTTCCGTTGCGTCGTTGACGGCTCCCCCGTCGTCCAGCCGGAGCCGATGCCGGAGGAGGTTGCGGCAGTCCTACAAGATGCCGCCCCTGCCGCTGCGACATCTTCATCGTCGGCGCCGAAGAAGAGGTCGACGTTCCGCCGACCGACCGCCGAGGAGGTTGCAGCTTACGCCAAAGAGCGCGGCGACGAATGGCTAAACGCCGACGAGTTTTTGGACTATTACGACCGCGTTGGTTGGCGGTACAAAGGGCAGCCGATAAAGGATTGGAAAGCATGCGTGCGCACGTGGGAGAGTTTCCGACGGAAGAGGGCTGCGGAGGACAAACCGGCAGCGAAAAGGCTTCAACGGGCAGATATGCCCGTAAATCAGGCACCCGTCCGCATAAATTGGTAATTTTTTTCGCTCACTTCTCGAAAAAAATCGAAAAAAAAGTGAACAATATTGAAATTTTTTATTTATCTTTGTCGCAGTTAGTTGAAATTATATGGAAACGAAAAAACAACAAGTTGAACTCCGGGGGCTTCCCCCAGTTATAAACACGGCTGCCGACGAAGTGAGCGTACTGTCGTCGGCGCTCTTCGAGCCGACGAATGTGCCGGTGCTCCTTTCGCGCTGCACTCCGGAAGACTTCTCGACGCCGGAATTTCGCGAGGCGTTCGAAGGTCTCACCAAAATGGCGGCTGCCGGCGTCGAGGTGAACGTCTCCGCCACCTGCCCATCGTACATCCCGCAGGCCACTATCACCAAAATTGTGGCGTCCTGCGGTGATTACGAGCTCGGCACGACCTACGAAGCACACGTAATGTACTTTTGCCGCATGGCTGCGCAGCGGCGCGCCTATTACGAAGCCCTCAACACCCTCGTCCTCTGTTCGGAAGCGACAACCGACGCCTATGACAAGCTCGCCGGAGCATCGGAGCGAATTGCGAAGGCGTTGACCTACGGCCGCGATGGCCGCTCGCTCGGCAAGACACATAAAGACGTCCTTCGCGAATTCGTGGAGTGGGTGAACGCCCCGGAAGGACGCACGTTCACCACTGGCCTCCCCACCCTCGACTACCTCCTCGGCGGGGGCTTTGCCCCGGGGCACCTTGTAATCTCGGCGGCACGGCCAGCTACCGGCAAAACATCGAGTGCCCTGCAGTTCGCACGCCTTCAAGCGTCACTCGGTGCGAATGTGCTCTTCATTTCGCTCGAGATGACGGCGCGGGAATGCGTGTCGCGCATGCTTTGCGGGACAGATGCCTACGCCACCGGCGCCCGCAATTGGGCAGATTTCGCAATCAGAGAGGTAGAGGACGCCCCTATAACGTGGGTGGACGACGCGACGAAGCTCGACGACATCGTCATGCGCATTCGCCAATTCCATGCGCAGGGCAAAGCAGATATCGCGTACATTGATTACCTCGGCCTCGTGCGCTATGTTGCGGAAAAGCGCGGCACCACGAGGGCGGAAGACGTAGGGCAGATCACTCACACGCTCAAAGCGCTCGCGAAGGAGCTCTGCATCCCCATCGTACTCCTCGCTCAACTTAACCGCGAGAGCGCGAAGGCCGGCGGCACGCCGCGGGACCCTGTGCTCACAGACCTCCGCGAGAGCGGGGACATCGAGCAAGATGCCGACGAGGTAATTATGTGGGGAGAAGACGGTGAAAGCGCTGGAGGAGACGATGTGGATTATCTCCGCCTATTCCTTCGAAAAAATCGCTACGGCCGCACGCCGCGCGAGTTCATTTCAATCGCGTGCACACAGGCACATGCACATTTTGCCGAGATATAAGAGCTATGGACGAGAAGCGATACCATAAACAGCAGTTGGAGCGCATCCTCCGCTCCAGTCTCCCCGTCGCCGTCATTCGGCAGCGATATGAAGCCGAAGTGCTCGACGATGACTTCACATGGCATTGGGCGCTTCTCCACGGTGCCTCTCCCTTTGCCTTCGTCGAGATTTCGGCACGGCAGGCGGAGGAGCTCATCGCCGGGCGCCACCTTGTGCTCAAGGTCGACAACGCCGCGGGCCGTCTGTACGACACCGCGGACGGCGCTTTCGCGGCGAAATACCGCAAGGCCTATCGACAGAAGATGGCGAAGCGCGCGCAGGAAGAGGAGCGTGAAGCTATATGGAGGGCGGCCGCGCAGAAGTTCGGTGGCCGCAAAGGAGTTCGCGCTGCCGTCTTTGAGGTCTTTAAAAAGGGCGGCAACGCCCGCTATATCGCCGACGAGCTGGGCATTCCTGACGCCCTCTATGTGCGGAGGGTTCTCCTATCTGTCGCTCACGATGAAGGGTGCGACACCCTTCAGGACTTACGGAAAAAACTCGGCGTTAAGCGCCTGAAAGTCATTAAAAACCCAAAATGATATGCTTCTAATTATGTTTATCGCCTGCGCGGCAGGCGCCGCACTCCTTGTAAAGGGTGCTATCGACGGCCTCGAAGATGAAGATGTAAAAGTGGACTAAAATGGGCAAGTACGGTAACAAGACATTTATGACCTCCGACGGTAAATTCGACAGCAAGGGCGAGTACGAACGCTGGCTATACCTTCGCGACCTCGAGAGGCGAGGCTACATTACCGACCTCCGCCGCCAGGTCGTCTTCTCCCTCTTCCCGGCGGAAAAAATCATGGTAGCGAGGTCGTTGAAAACGAAGACCAGCTGGCAGGAGCGAAGTGCCGCACCGGCATATAGCTATATAGCGGATTTCGCTTACAAAAACCTCGACGGCACTTTTACCGTCGAAGACTTCAAGGGCGTGCGGACCGCCGTGTACAACCTCAAGCGCGCCGCCCTTTACCACTTCACCGGTCTCCTCCTCCACGAGGTGAAGGCCCCCGCGGAAGACCCCGGCGCCATACGGCACAAACCCCTCTTCGGAGGTCCGGGACTTTGGCGTGTCGTCACCTACCACGGCCTCTCCGCTGTTTCGAAAATTTCACCCCCTAAAGAATAAAGACATGGCACGAATTCGAAGAACCCGCAGCGAAATTCTCGCTTGCGTAAAGCTCTACCTCGTAAAGGTGAAGGCCTGTCAGGAAGCTGGCACCCCTTGGAACCAGTCCGCCCTCGTCGACGGTATGGGCCTCTCTCACTTCCCCAAAAGCATCGTCCCGGACCTTCGCGGCGTTGAGGTAGACGACGCTTTCGTCACGAAGTTCTATAATACCGTTCTCGCGTTACGGGAGCCCCAGCGCCAGCGTCAAATCGAGGGCCCCGTCTTCCCGGGCGAGGTCAGCAAGGTCCGTCACAGCGTAGCAGACTACGCCGCCGCGCAGCGCCGCGCAGAGGACAGGCTTGCGAACCTCGTGCCGCCGGGGCATTCGCGTATCGTCGGCGAGACCGGTGGGCGCTCGCACGGGAAGACAGCTCGTGCAATGGGTTTCCAAACTGTCAAGCACGACGACGAACGCCGCACGGCCTTCGCAAACGCCCTGAAAGATATAAGGGCACACGAAGCTGCCGGGGCGAGCTATAACCTCAACAGGATTTGCCGCCGCTGGCGCATCCCCGTCTTCCCCGCTGGACTCGTGCCGCCGGTCAGCGAGGAACTCACGTGGGAAGACATCGACGACATCTACGACAACGCTGTCAACTTCTGGCGCGTCCGCAAGGTGCGTCGCCGCATCTTCCCGGGCGGCGAGTTGACGCTTTTCCACAACTACGACGAAGGCCTCACAGCCGCCGTTGCTGCGTCAGCTCCTGCGGAGGGGCAGAAGCCCGGCGGGTGCTTCCTTTGCCATATCTGGCAGAAGGTCGTCGCCTTCTTCCGCCGCATCTTTTCAATAAATCATAACACACGCTAAATTATGACAAAGACAAGCAAAGTACCGAAAGCGGCCGCCCCAACCCCGGGGCAGCTCATGAAGGCCGCAAAAAAGAAAAGCACCGTCGACGAAGCTCTGGACACTGTCCGGAAGAGAGCGAACGCCGCACGTGACGCCGCGCTAATGGACGCCCGCATCTTCGCAGCTCAACTCAATGGAGTGTTGCCGGGCAAAATTCGCGGAGCGATTGAGGCCCTCGTCGTCTTCTCCTTCTATTCCGGCCGCACCGGCACCTTCGACTACCGTATGCTACTCGGCCTCGCCCGGGAGCATATGAAGGAGGCAAGCCCCGGAGCCCCCGCGGACGGAAAGCCGGGCGAATGATATTTCATGACAACGAAGAACTATGACAAAGACCGAGATAGTGAACGAACTTGCACGCACCCGCGTCGTCGAAGAAATTACGGCGCGGGTCGCGAGGGTCCCGCAGCTCACAACGGAGTTGTGGGACCTCGTGCAAATCGTTTACGTCGCGCTCCTTGCCATGGATGACGACAAGCTCGCCGACCTTTATGATAGTGGGCAGGTAAATTACTTCATTGTCGGAATTGTGCGGAAGCAATACTGGTCCCAGACCTCTCCCTTCTTCCATAAATTCCGGGAGTTCTCGCGGCGCAATGTCGCGACAGGACGCAAGGACGCGGACCGCATCCTCATAAACGCAGCGGGAGAAATGTAGATGAAACGCGGGCAGAAATCTGCCGGTCTGGATGTCGGCAAAGTGCGCGACGCGGCAACCGTTTACAGAAGTATCCGCGACGACTACACCTTTCGCGCAGATGACATCTTCTCCGACGATGAAGAGCGCGTCCGGCGGGTAAAATTCATAATCAGCCGTCTCCCCGTTGCGGAAAAGAGCATAATCGAACTTTATGCGGAGGTCGGTAACGTCAGGGAACTCGGCGCAATGCTCGGCATTCCGAAAAGTACAATGGCGGAGGAGGTTCGCAGGATTCGTACCAAAATCCTCAACGAATATGACCGCCTGAAAGATACAGAGATATAACAAAATGGACATTTACTCTAATCTCGCATTACTGGCAACTCTCATCGTCTTCGTCGTAGACCTCTCCGGGTTTACGGACGCATGGAAAGGAGCGCTGCGCCGCTGGCTCAAGACAGAAACCCTCCGGCCGCTCCATCCTTTTGACTGTTCACTATGCTCCGTGTGGTGGGGCTCCATCTTCTATCTTCTCATCGTGGGCGGGCTGTCATTCGCAACGCTTGCGGCTTCGGCCCTTTTGGCCTTCCTTACGCCGGTCATCGGTAAGGGGCTCCTCCTTCTGCTTCACGCGCTGGAGCTGCTCATTGAAATACTTGAACGCAAAATTAATTCATCCTATGAAAATTTTAACTAAAGAACAGATCGAGCGCATTGCCGGCCGCCCGGATTGGCTTCTCGCTTTCGATTGCGCCGTCAATCATGGCTATCTCCGTGGCGTCGCCTCCTCACAGCTCGACGCCATGCAACTCCTCTATAACGAGGTGACGGGCACGAATTACCACGTGAACAAGGCGTGCCCCACCTGCGTTTTTGAACTCGTGCGAAAACTCGGCGCGCTCTACTACCGAAGTGTTGCCGCCGCCCATTCTCTGTCAGAGGAAACACCGGCGAAGGCGGCATCCCGGAAGGCGAGGACAAAGAAAAAGTAACCAACGAACGGGGGCAGGGAAACACACGGCAGGCATTCCGGAACCCTTAAAGAATAGGTTTTTTCGCACCGGCATCTTTACCGCGATAAGGCCCGCCCCGTTCGTTAAAAAAAGAAACAGATATGAAGAAGACACGCATCGACCTCCCCGTTGAGGTTATAGAACTCAACACCGGACAAATACCTTGGTTACCTCGCAATCCGCGCACATGGACGCAGAGCGACATCGACCAGACCGCCGCATCCATTCGTGAGGACCCCGATTTTCTCGAAGAACGGCCCGTCCTCGTAGTCCCTCATGACGGTAAATATGTCGTATTCGCCGGCAATCTTCGGCACGAAGGAGCGCAGGGGGCGGCCCTCGCCACTGTCCCTTCCGTCGTCTACTATCCGGAAACCGAGATCGATTACGAGGTCGTCAAGCGCCGCGCCATGAAGGACAACGGCTCCTTTGGTTCATGGGATTGGGACACCCTCGCAAACGAGTGGGATGACGAGCCTCTCCTCGACTGGGGCGTACCGGCATGGCCTTCCCCCGGGGAAACGAAAGGGGACTGGCAGCGGGGGCTCTCCAGTGAAGGGAAGAAAGGTGCAGAAGGGTACCAGGAGTTCGTTGAGAAGTTCAACAAGGAGCAGCCTCTGACGACGGACGACTGCTACACCCCTCCGGAGGTTTACGACCTCATCCGAGATTTTGTCGACAAGAATGTCGCGCCGCTGGAAGGCCGGAAGCTCATTCGCCCCTTCTACCCCGGCGGCGATTACAAAAACGCCAATTACCCGGATGGGTGCATCGTCCTCGACAATCCTCCTTTCTCTATATATGCGGAGATCGTCCGCTACTATTGCGAGAAGGGCATCCCCTTCTTCCTTTTCGGCCCGCAGTTAACCCTCTTTATACAGGACGCCGATGTGTGTTACTTGCCGCTCAATGTGACAATTGTGTACGAGAACGGTGCGAAGGTTAACACGGGCTTTGTGACGAACCTTTTGCCGGGAATTAGAGTGAAGTGCGTACCGGGCTTGAAGGCGGCGGTCGCGGCGGCTCAACACGAGGAGCCCACCACCCCTGTCTACCTCTATCCGGAGGAGATAATTACCTCCGCCATCTTGGGTAAGATAGGGAGCAACGCAGAGCTCGAGATAACGAAGGATGAGGCCGCTTATGTGCGAAACCTTGACGGCCTTAAAGAGATAGGTAAGGACCTATATGGCGGCGGTATGCTTCTCTCCCGCGCGGCAGCGGAAAAGGCTCGCGCGGCAGCGGAAAAGGCTCGCGCGGCAGCGGAAAAGGCTCGCGCGGTTACGATATCGCTATCCGACCGGGAGCGCGCAATCGTTGAACAGCTAAACAAAAAAGCATAGCTATGAAATTGAACGCAGCAAAGATAGAAGAGGCCAAAGCGTGGGTGGAGCAGAACGGGCTCTACCCACAGGCCTGCGGCTCGCCGGTTAAAGACTTTTGCGAAGCAATGGGCATCGACGACGCTACGTACCGCCGATGGTTGCAAAAAGCGGAATTCGCGGAAGCCATAACGCGCGCGAGAGAGCTCTTCCACACGAACACCGTGCGCGATGTCGAGAACGCGCTGGTAAAGGCGGCGAAGGGCGTTGACTTTGTGCACATCCGGGAGGAGAAGAAGGCGCAGAAGGTCAAGGAGTACGACGAGAAGGGCCGGAAAATCAAGGAGTACGACGGGCAGCCCATTGTCGTGAAGTCGATGCGGGAGACCGTGTACTACCCACCGGATGTCCGTGCGGCACAGTTCGTGCTCTCAAACATGGCGCCGGACAAGTGGCGCCAAAAGCAGGAGACGGTCGTATCGACGCCGGAGGGGGTAACCCTCCATTATGACAAGCCGGAGCAGAAGGAGCTCCTCGAAACGTTGGGGGAATAGGCTATGGACATGCGGTTCTCTCCGGTTTTTTGGAAATTGGCGGCGGCGGCTCGGAGCCACCCCCGTTACATTTCTATGCCGGGGGGAACGCGAAGCGGGAAGACATACAGCGTCCTGCAATACCTGCATCTCGTAATTCCCAAGGTAGACAGGGTGGGGGATATAACTTCCGTCGTCTCCGAAACCCTCCCGCACCTCAAACGCGGCGCCGTTCGTGACTTCGAGCGAATTGTCGGTCATCCTCTCTCCATGGACCCAAGGTGGAACGCTTCCGAAAATGTCTACACCTATGACAACGGCGCGCGTCTGGAGTTTTTCAGCGCCGACAGCTCGGGGAAGGTCCTCGGCCCGGCGCGTAAACGTCTATTTGTCAACGAGTGCAACCACATTGATTACGAGACCGCGCGCCAGCTGTTCGTCAGAACGACGGAGCTTATAATCCTCGACTACAACCCCGCGGCGACATTTTGGTGCGTGGAAAAAATTGAGGAACGCACCGGCTGCGTCACTATCCGTTCGACCTACAAGGATAACCCGTTCCTCACGCCGGAGCAGATAGCGGAGATTGAGGCGAACCGCGACGACCGCGACTGGTGGACAGTGTACGGCGAAGGAAAGCTCGGCAAGCTCGAGGGCCTCATCTACGCCTACACGAAAATTAACGCGCTCCCGGAGGTTGGAGGTAAAATGGAGACATGGGGCCTCGACTTCGGTTTTACGAACGACCCCACGGCGCTCGTTCACTGTCTAATCGACACGGGCCGGAAGCACATCTACCTCGACGAGGATATCTACGAGCGCGGGCTCCTCAACGACGACATCGCCGCCGGTATGGCCGCGGCGGGAGTGCCGAAGCACTCGACGGCCGTCTACGCCGATGCGGCTGAGCCGAAGACCATCGAAACCCTGTGCCAGTTCGGTTACAACGTGCTCCCGTGCGTAAAGGCCAAAAAAGCGGAGCAAATCCAGTCGCTCCGCGGTTATAAAATCTTCGTGACCAAGCGGAGCCTCAACACCATAAAGGAGCTTGACGGCTATGTCTGGATGAAAGACAAGGACGGCAACCCCACGAACGAGCCCATACCGAAGCGCGACCACGCTATGGACGCTTTCCGTTATGGCGTCTACACGCCCATCTACGGCGAGGGGGACGGCTCTTACATGATATCGTAAACACACCCAAAAAACGCCACCATGATAGACATTATCAGTTCTTACGCGACTCTCCCTTTGGGGAAGTACAACAAAATTCTCGAGATCTCGAAGGAGGAAACCCTCGAGGAAGGTGCCCGCAATCTCGCCATCCTCTCCGTGCTAACCGGCAAGACGCGCGACGAGTTGTGGGCGCTCACCCTCTCCGAAGTTGGCGAACTCACCGACGCCGCGGGCTTCCTCCTCGCGGAGCCTCCGACCATGCCGCTCCTCAAGTCCTACATCGTCGGCCGATTTGAGGTCGCTCCCCTCACGGAGGCCCGGAAAATGACGGCCGGGCAATTCATCGACTACCAGAGTTACGTCGCCGACAAAAGTGGGACGGACCTCACCTCCCGCATCCTCTCCGTCTTCCTCGTGCCAGTGGGTAAACAGTACGGCGAAGGCTACGACCCCGTCGAGCTCCAACAGGACATCGAGGAGTACCTGCCCGTCGCCGACGCCGATACGCTGACCGCTTTTTTTTTCGCTGTGTTGACGACGTACTGCGCGCGTATCCGAACCTCTTTGGCAAAGACGGCGAAGAAGGTCAAGGACAAGGAGAGGAGGAAGCAGCTGGCGGAGTCGCTGGCGACGCTGACGACGGAGCTCGCTTCGCTGAGAAGTGGGGCTGGCTTCGGAATGTCGACGCGGTCGCGGAGACTACGCGAAGCCCTTGGAACGACACGCTCCGCCTGTCCGTCTTTGAATTCTTCAACATCTTATGCTACCGGAATGACAAGATAGCGGAGGACAACAGGCTCACGCGCGAACAGCTCCGCAGGATGTAAAACCAAGCAGAAATTTGACAAATATGCGCTATTATATCGACTTCAACCAGACCGCCGCCGTGCTCGAGGAGTACGCCCGCCAGGTCGA
>ERZ842401.5918-NODE-5918-length-13299-cov-5.926080_pt1 | contig 13299 bp, 12 predicted proteins | sample MGYA00521270_ERZ842401 | MGnify/ENA primary metagenome ERZ842401 (study PRJEB31892, sample SAMEA3878208) | bioreactor metagenome | biome: Moose rumen | place: Sweden | collected 2011-10 | study: EMG produced TPA metagenomics assembly of the PRJEB12797 data set... | reverse complement strand
GAGGAAACCTCCAAAAAACGTTTTTGGTCAAAATAGTATCAACAATTATCAATTTCAGGACAAGAAAAGCGCAGCAAAAAGGCTACTCCCGGCTTGCTACTACGCTTCTTCCAACAGCCTGCGGGAGAAATGATGCACAGGATACCAGGCGGAAAGGAAGCTGACCACCATCACCGTGACAAAGATGATGACCACGTCGAAAGGGTGCACACTGACAGGGTAGGCATTGACAATGAACGACCCTTCGGTCTGGCCCAGCGCAATGATGCCAAACTCCTGCTGAATCCAGCAAAGCAGCAGTCCCAGCAGTATGCCGACGATTGCGCCAAAGGCGGATATCAGCCAGCCCTCGAAAAGGAATATGCGAGACACCTGGCTGTCGTTGGCCCCCAGAGCTCGCAGGGTACCCACGTCGCTCTTCTTGTCGATGATGAGCATCGACAGTGAACCGATAATATTGAAACAGGCCACGACAAGGATAAACGTAAGGAAGATATAGGCAATGAGCTTTTCTATCTTCATGATGCGGAAGGTGTCGTCCTGCTGCTCATAGCGGTCGCGCACATGGTATTTGCTGGCAGCCAATTGTGTGATGCGGCGCTTCACGGCATCGAAATTGCTGCCTGGCTTCAGGCGCAACTCCAGCGACGACAGCATGCCCTGCTGGTCGAAGATGCGGCGGGCAAAGCCAATGGAGGTAAGGATATAGCCACGGTCATACTTCCCTTGCATCACGCTGAATATCACGCCGGGCGAATAGAGTGAGTCTTCCACGAAACCCTCTTCCGGCGAGTTCATGTCGAGCTGGCCTTCGCGACGGGGAGCATAGATGTGCAAGGGCGTGTCATAGCGATAGCCCGTGCCCAGCTGCTCGGCCAGACGAATACCGGGAATGCCATAGTGCATGTCGGCGGCATGCAGTTCGAATTCGCCATTGCCCTGTAGGATCTCGCGGATATGGGTCAGGCGGTCGAAATTGTCTTCTACGCCTTTCACCGTCACCATGGCCTGGCGATCGTGATAGACGGCCATGGCCTGGTCTTCCACACATTCCGTTGCCACCTCCACTTCGGACAGCGCCTTGATCTGCACCAGCACAGGGTCGTCGGCAGGAGCCGTCTTACCGGCCACTGGCGTTATCTCCAGCTGCGGGTCGAAGTTGGTGAAGAGGCTGGCCACCAGATCGCTAAAGCCATTGAACACGCTCAGCGTGACCACCATCGCCATCGATGCCACTGCCACACCAAGCATGGAAATGGCACTGATGACATTGATGACATTGGTCGACTTCTTGGAAAAGAGGTAGCGGCGGGCAACGTAGAAAGGGAAGTTCATTGCTTCAACAGTTCGTCAATGCGGTCGATGTAGTCCAAAGAGTCGTCGATGAAGAAGCGCAGCTCGGGGATGATACGCAACTGATGGCGCACCCGCTGCCCCAGCGTGTAGCGAATCTGCGAATTGTTCTTCTCGATATTCTGCAGCAGCTCCTCAGCACGTTCGGAGGGGAATATGCTCAAGTGAGCCGTGCAGACGCCCAGGTCGGGCGACACCCGAACCCGGGTGACGCTGACCATCACACCGTGCATGGAGCGGGTCTGTTCCTGAAAAATCTGGCTCAGCTCCTTCTGTAGCAGGCGTGCAATCTTGTTTTGTCTTGTCTCTTGCATGTTGTCTTTGTTGTCGTTTTATTACAATACGTCCAGGCAGCGCTCAATAAAGATGCCGCAGTTATGGTCAGTGACGTCGCGGTTACGGTCTATCATGCGGCTCACCACGTCCATGGCACGGCGGGTGGCATCGGGCACCGTCTGACCCGCTCCCATGATAGCTCCTATGAGCACGGCGGAGAAAATATCGCCCGTGCCATGGAACTGCCCGGGAATCTCCTCATATTCATGGAAGAAGTAGTCGCGATTGTCGCCATCGTAGCCGCACACCATGTTTTGCCCGTCGATGATGCAGCTGGTGATAACAACCGAATGGGCACCGATGAGCACGATGCTGTCCAGTAGCCGACGGGCCACATCGCGGCTGATGCCACCCCTCTGACAGGGCACTCCGGCCAAGAAGCAGGCCTCCGTATAATTGGGCTTGGCCAGATGGGCCACGCTTACCATGCGGCGCATCAGTTCCACCTGGCGCTGGTCGATGCCGTTGTACAGCTCACCGCCGTCGCCCATCACAGGGTCTACAAACACCGTGCAGCCACGGGCCGCCTGTTCGCGGCAGTAGGCTTCTACCAGCTCTGCCTGTTCACGACTGAACATCAGACCGGTACAGATAGCATCGAAATGGAAACCTAGGTGCTGCCAGATGGGGAAGGTGCGGCGCATATAGTCTGTCGTATCCATCTGGGTGAACTCGCCATAGTTCAGCGTGTTCGACACCAATGCCGTAGGCAGACAGAAAGCCGGTATGCCCATGTAGCTCAGTACGGGCAACATAGCTGCCATACCCACCTTGCCATAGCCGGCAATGTCGTTAATCAGCAGTATCTGTTTCATGCTTCGCTTTGAAAACAACCTGAACAACTTTGGGCAACCGCGTTGCCCTCTATTGTCTTTGTTGTCTTTAATTCATCTCACGGCCTTGAGATTCTTTTCCAACTGCGCTGTTGAGCTGGCACCGATGAGCACGCTGGTGACGCCGCGCTGCTCCAGAATCCAGCGCAGGGCATGCTCGGCCAGGGTGCGTCCCTGGGCGGTGGCCTCGTCGTTCCACTGGCGAAGCTGGGCCAGCAGTTCGGGGGTGAGCATCGATTCCTTCAGGAATTTTCCTTTCGCCATGCGACTCTCCTCGGGAATGCCATGAAGATAGCGGTCGGTCAGCAGGCCCTGTGCCAACGGCGAGAAGCTGATGAAGCCCACGCCCTTCTCAGCACAGAAGTCAAGGATGCCCTCTTCCTGGGGAGCCAGGTCGAGCATGTTCAGCCGACCCTGGTAGATGAGCAGCGGCACGTCACGCTCCTTCAGATAGTCATAGGCCATGCGGGTGGCTTCCAAAGGCCAGCGTGAGATGCCCACATAGAGCGCCTTGCCCGCCTTCACCACATCGACCAGTGCCTGTAGGGTCTCCTCCAGCGGTGTCTCGGGATCATAGCGGTGAGAATAAAACAGGTCTACATAGTCCAGATGCATGCGCCGCAGCGACTGGTCGAGCGACGCCATGAGATACTTGCGCGAACCCCAGTTCCCGTATGGACCAAGCCACATGTCATAGCCTGCCTTGGTTGAGATGAAAAGCTCGTCGCGGTAGGGACGGAAGTCGTCGTCCATCAGGCGGCCCATCGTCTCCTCGGCCGAGCCGTAGCGGGGACCGTAGTTATTGGCCAAATCCCAGTGCACCACCCCGTGGTCTAAAGCATAGCGCGTTATCTCGCGACTACGCTCGTAAGGGTCCACACTGCCGAAGTTATGCCAGAAGCCCAGCGACAGCTCGGGCAGCAGCACACCGCTCCGCCCGCAGCGGCGGAACGTCATCCCACCCTCGTCGTAGCGGGCGGGGTCAGCCAAATACCTCTCCATGGCGAAAAACTATTTCTTCAGTTTGTTGGCGATATACAGAATGACGACAGCGCCCACGACAGCCGTTCCCAGCTGTCCCAGCACGCCGCCCCAGCTGATGCCCAGCAGACTGAACAGCCAGCCGCCCAGGGCACCTCCCAGCAGACCCAGCAGCAGGTTCATCAGCCATCCGAAGCCGCCGCCTTTCATCAACTTACCGGCGCAGAAGCCGGCCAGACATCCGATAATTACAGAATAGAGAATACCTAACATAATTCCTAATTTTTACATTTCTATTAAAAAGTCGGTGCAAAGTTACGAAATAATTCACAATCCATCATTCATTATTCATAATTATTTTCTACCTTTGCACTGAAAAAGATGAGAAAACTGCGAACGATAGAGATGCAGCGGCTCTCGCCCGAGGAGTTCCGGCGGGCAGAGAAGATGCCGCTCACGGTGGTGCTCGACGACGTGCGGTCGATGCACAACGTAGGGTCGGTGCTGCGCACAGCCGATGCCTTCCGTGTGGAGGAGGTGGTGCTCTGCGGCATCACGGGCTGTCCGCCCCACCCTGAGATTCACAAGACGGCGCTCGGCGCCGAGGACAGCGTCAGCTGGCGCCACTGCGACAGTGCCCTGGAGGCCGTCAGCGAGCTGAAGGCGCAGGGTGTCGCGGTGCTCAGCGTGGAGCAGGCCGAAGGCTCCACCCTGCTGCCCACGTTCCGGGCGGAGCGCGGACGGCGCTATGCCGTCGTCCTGGGCAACGAGGTGAAGGGCGTCCACCAGGAGGTCATCGACCAGAGCGACGCCTGCCTGGAGATTCCCCAGCTGGGCACGAAGCACTCGATGAACGTCAGCGTCACCGCCGGCATCGTCATCTACCACTTCGCCCTCGACCTTATCTTATAAATCGGTGTACGCAAAGACGCAGAGGCGCAAAGTTTTTTCCTTCTTCGCGTCTCTGCGTCTTTGCGTACATAAACGTCGTTAAAACCGTGTGAAACCGCGGCAATTCTTAGAGGCTCTTCTTGTAGCAGCGGCGGCGCTTGTGCTGCTCGTGGTCCAGGTAGGTCCACTGGCTCTGCACCTTGCCGTTGGTCTCCATCTCCACATGGGTCTCGCCCCACTTGTAGCCGTGCTTCTGGTAGATGGGTATGAGGTCGTAGAAGAGCAGGGCGTTGGCTCCCTTCTGCCGGTATTCGGGCAGTACGCCGATGAGCAGGCAGTCCACCACCTCGGTCTTGTGGAACTTCAGGGCGCGCAGGATGTGCCACCAGCCGAAAGGCCACAGGCGGCCGTTGCGGCATTTCTGCAGCGCACGGGTCAGGGAGGGCAGCGTGATGCCCACGCCCACCACGGGGTGGTCTTCCAGTGAATGGTCTTCGATGAGGGTCACCATGTTCAGGTCGAGCACCTTGAAGTACATGCGGATGTACTGGTCTATCTGCTTCTGCGACATCTCGGAGTAGCCGTAGAGGTGTCCGAAGGTGCGGTTGATGACGTCGAAGACGCGCTGGCCGTATTGTGCGGGGCCGAAGATGTCCTGCTTGGTGAGCTTCTTGATCTGAAGGTTGTAGCGCTTCATAATCATCTCCGAGATTTTCACGAACTTCTCGGGCATGCCCTCCTTCGGCACGTAGAGCTTGTACTCCACGTAGTCGTTGTCCTTCTCGTAGCCCTCCATCTGCTCCATCAGCTGGGGGTAGTAGGCATAGTTGTACTCCGTGGCCATGCACGACAGCTCCTCGAAGCCTTTGATGAGCATGCCCTCGGGGTCCATGTCGGTGAATCCGAGGGGGCCGATGATCTCTTTCATCTGGTGGCGGCGCCCGAAGTCCTCCACGGTGCCCAGCAGGGCCCGCAGCACCTCGATGTCGTCGATAAGGTCGAGCCATCCGAAGCGGACGGCCTGGCGCTGCCATTGCTCGTTGTAGCGGCGGTTGATGATGGCGGCCACGCGGCCCACCACCTTGCCGTCGCGCAGGGCCAGGTAATACTCCGCTTCGCAGAACTCGAAGGCGGCGTTGGGCTCCTTCACCCACTGCGAAAGCGTCTTCACCTCGTCGCTGTGCAGGTTGGGGGCGTCGTAAGGGTTGCCGCGGTACAGGTCGTAGTGCAACTGGATGAAACGCTCCAGGTCGCGCTTGTTCTCCACTTTCTTAATTTCAACTTGTGGCATAATCTGTCTACAATTATCTTAAATTTACACGCAAAGGTACGGCTTTTTTAGCATAAAACAGCAAATTACTACATTTTTTTTCAACTTTTGAATGCAATTCGGGAAAAAACCATTATCTTTGCAGTCAGAAATTGATTTATTAACACACTCTAGAGTAATGAAAAACAGAAGACTGATGACTTTGGCAGCTGCAATGCTGCTCATGGCTGGCACTGCCGCTGCGCAGAACCAGGATTGGAAGTCCTATTCGTATGTGGAGGCCCAGGGTGGACTGCAGCTCACCTCGACCAACGCTCCTATGGACAAGCTTTTTACGCCCACGGCTGCACTCAGCTTTGGCCACTACTTCACACCCGTCGTCGGTGCACGCCTGCATGTGAATGCCTGGCAGTCGAAGAGCGGATTTAGCACGCTCGACAAGTACTACAAGTGGAAGTACATCACGCCCGACCTCGACCTGATGATTAACCTGTCGAACCTCTTCGGCAAGAACCAGAACCGCGCCCTCAACCTGATTCTGCTGGGGGGCGTGGGACTGAACTACGCATGGGACAACGACGAGCTGAAGGACCTGAACCTTGCAACGCAGCTCACGCCGCTGGCATGGGACGACAACCGCCTGAGCCACAACCTGCGCGCCGGCCTCCGACTGGAGACAAACCAGTCGAAGCCCCTGGGACTGAGCCTGGAAGTGAATGCCAACTCTATCGACGACCGCTTCAACTCGAAGACCAACGATGCCGACGACTGGCAGTTCACCGCCATGCTGGGCGTGAGCTATCGCTTCGGCTACAAGAAGCGCGCCGCTCAGTACATCACCCGACTGGTTGACTACGAGGAGACCATCGAAGTGGACGAGCCGACCACCATCATCGTGAAGGAGAAGCGCCCCGTGGAGAAGATGGAGAAGAAGGACATACGCGAAGTGGTGTTCTTCAACATCTGCCAGAGCGACGCCAACGCCGCTGAGGGCATCGACAAGGCCATCAAGGACATCGCTGACCTGATGAAGACCAGCAACGACGCCACCTTCACCGTCACCGGCTATGCCGACCGAGGCACGGGTAACGCCACCATCAACAAGATGTATGCCAAGAAGCGTGCCGACGCCGTCACCGCCAAGCTCGTCAACGAGCATGGCATCGACGCCGCTCGCGTGAAGAGCGACTCTAAGGGCGACACCGTGCAGCCCTTCGAGGAGAACGACAAGAACCGCTGCGTCATCGTGACAGGTCAGGGCACGTTCAAAGTGACCACCTACGAGGAGGTGGAAGTGGAGAAGCAGACCACGAAGAAGGTTCAGAAGAAGGTGACCCGCCAGAAAGAAGTGAAGGAAGAGGTGAAGTAAACCCCGGCCTACACGCGCTGACACACCATCAGCACATGATTCCCGTTAGCGAGGGTGGTAGCAAACAAGAAGTGGCTGCCACCCTCGCTCAGTTTAAGCCGTTTGCGAAGCTCTGCCACGCCCAGCGGGAAGTTCCTCACCGTGATGTTGGCCTGCTTCAGCGGCGCTATCTTTTCCTTCAGCTCGCGCTTGTTCATCGTGCTCACCGCCACCACGCGGAACGTGCGACCGGGGAAGTGCTCCACCAGCCCCTCCGAGGTGAACAGATGGCTGTTGGGACCCAGCTCGCTCACCCCGTAGCGCGCCGCCAGCCGGGCAAAGACGCCCGCCTTCATCAGTGCCGCGTTGGGCTCGTAGAGGTAGGGGGCGGGGGTGATGGGCCGGCTGGGGTCAATGGGGGTGATGGGGTTTATGGGCTGGATGGGCTTTATAGGGGAAATGGGTTCATTGAACCCATCCTGACCATTCAGGCCATCACTCCCATCAACCCCATCCCCCTCAAACACCTCGCGGCTCTCGTCATTCACGCACACCAGCAGGGGCTTCTGCGCACCCCGCGCCGACAGCATCAGCAGCAGCTCCTTGCACTCGCCGCCAGTGGCCACGATGTGCACCTGCTCCACGTGCTCCTCGCCGACGTCGGCCATTGCCTTGCGCCAGTCGAGCATGGGAGACAGCTTCACCAGCACTCGGTCGGCTTTCCGTAGCAGCTCGTCCAGCAGCGGCAGGATGTTTGGCGTGCAGTCGCTGATGCCATAGGTGCGACCGCCGTGGTCGTCGCGGCGGGCAGGGTCGATAAAGATAAGTGTGGCATGGTCGAGCTGGCGCAGATAGTCGGTGCCGTCGGCACAAACGGCTTTTGCGTGCGTCAGACCCAGCGTGGCGATGTTCTGCCGTGCAATGTCGAAGAGCGACGGCTCACGCTCCACATACACTGCCTCGTCAAAAGCCTGGCTCATGAAGGTGAAGTCTACTCCTAGCCCTCCCGTCAAGTCGACCAGGCGGCGTGCCGTGGCGGAATGCTTTGCCGACGGCAACCCCTCCGCCACACGGAGCTTATACCGTGCGGTGGCCTCGCTGGAACACTGCTCCATGTTGAGGTGGGGAGGATAGACAATGCCCTCCGTGGCTGCCCACGTGGGCAGCTTCTTCCGCGCCGTCTGCCAGCCATGAATCTGCTGCAGGGCCTGCGCGAAGTCTACCGAGGCATCCTTGCAGCCCCGCAACGCCAGCTGCCGCACGTCGGCGGCGGCATGCTCACGTACAAAAGCCCATGTGGCCTCGTTCAGTATGGTGTTGACAGTCAGTGGAAGGATACGTCTGGTCATTGACCCGTCCAGACCATGCCCGAAGTGGGATAGTTGTACCAATCCTGATGGCTATTCTTATTCTCAGCCCAGCTGGAGAAGTACTGGTAGGTCTCGCTGGTGGTGCCCATGGTGTTGCCTGTCACCGTGCGGGTGCCGCAGATGCTGTTGTACTCCAGCGGATACTGGAAGCTGCCTGGCACGCAGATAGCCCAAGGATAATTAGCAATAGCACTCTCAACACCGCTGTGGCCGTCGGCATAGCGATAGCTGTTCAGCTTCGTGTCGTTCTCGTAGGCGCTGAGCACCTGGTCCCACTTGAAGGGATAGGTATGCACCTCCCAGAAGATGCTGTTGTGACGCTCCACGATGAACGGGTCGAGGTTGCTGGTCACACCGAACTTGGCGGCAGCAGCCTTACCATCATCCGTGTTGGGGAAGGTGATGGTGTAGGTGACGCTGCGGGCAGGAGTCGGGTCCAGATAAGAATAGGTAGGACTGATGGCTGCGGTCATCGTGTTGTAGAAGTGGCGGATGAGTCGCTCCTGGGCACTCTTACCGTCGCCGGCCATGGTCCAGTGGGCATCGTTGAACAGGCGGATGACCAGGTCGTTCTGAGCCTGGCTGGTCTTGCCGTCGCTGGTCAGGATGGTCATGCCGTCGTTTTCTCCCAGCTTCCTGATGGCAGTAATAGTGTTGCCATTGGAGTTCTGGTAGTTTCCGATGTATGTCAGGATGTTGCTGGTCAGGTCCTTGTCCAGATCATGGCCAGTCTTAATGGCCACGGTAGCACTGCTGATGTCGCTTTCTGTGACACCCTTCACACGCAGGGCACCGGCCAACAGCTTCGAAGCACCCACGGCTTCGAGGCTCACGGTCAGCTCCACAACATTGTCCGTCACCTTCGGCGTCACCGTCATCACACAGTCGTTGAAGTCGTAGTCGCCCGGCTGCGGGAAGTTATCCTCGAAGCAGTAGCGGTAGGTGGGAGTAATCGTTTCGTCTTCGTCCACCTCAGTGTTGGGATTGCCGTTATATCCCGTTCCTGCACATGTGCTAGCGGCTATGCTGATGGTACCTGAAGCTGAAGTCTCTGTTGAAAAGTAGCGGATGGGGCCGTTACACCATGATCCACCATTGACGATATGCCAAGCATTACCATATTCATTGGTAAGGTCTTCCTTTACATTGTTATAGTTATAGAACTCGTTAACGTCAATATCAAAGTAAATTTGATTATACACATTCAAGTCGTTGGCGTGGCTAATCAGGTTCTTGGCCGTCTTGACAACGGCAAATTGGCCGGAAGCCGTAGGCCCGGTAATAACGCCATTGTTCCAGTAGATGGCCCCTGTATTCAGCATGCTCCTGTCATACATGGTGTTATCGCCAGTTATGAGCAACTGCCCACCAACGTCAATACGACTATTGTTGAGCAAAACGAAATTACCAATCCCTGCATTCTCAGTGAAGTGTAGGTAACATGCATTGACCAATCCCTGATTATAAGCACTGGCCGCCTCGGAGTTCGTACGTGCAGTGATAGAGCCGAAGTTCGTGAAGAATGTGTTTTCTGACGTACCAGTCAGCACATCAACGGTTACAGTTCCGTTGTTATAAAAGTTAGAACCATTAAGAATAAGTGTTGATTTAGGCATGTTAATGGTTCCCGCATTGTAACAGGGGCCTCCATTAGTAACGTTGAAGGTCACTTCAGCTGTACTGGTGAGTTTTCCGCCATTCATAACGACGAAGCGGGCGGGAGAAGTCTTCAACTCGTTATCTGTATCAAGAATTACTTCTCCACCATCACCGACAACAATGGTTGGTCCATTCAAGGAATTGCCCTTTAAGTGAAGTTTTCCCTCTACGTAAATGACCACATCATTGTAGGTGTTATCCTCAACGGCATGCACGTTGAACACTTTAGTGATGGTAGTTCCACTGGCCACACGAAAATGGTGACCGTCACCTTTTGAGGGACTTGTGGAATCATCAGGGTCATCAGGGTCATCAGGATCATCACTCGTCGGCTCTTCTACGACTTGCCCCCAACATTTAACCTCAAAACCATAGAAAGTTAGGGGTTGATTGTCGTTAAAGTAGAACATATACGAATGTCCACCTGTAAAAGACATGTAGACATTGTCCTCATTGGTGACATATTCGCCCCTTATAAGTTTGTTTTCGGTCAGGTCAAATACACAAAGCTTGGCTCCTTCTGCTTCTCTGGATTTGTGTTGGAAATACAGGTTTGCCCCACTGTTCAATGACGTGAGAACAATATATTGACGTGAAATCCTGGCTGAATAGCCTTCAAAAGAATTATCAGCTTCAGCAGCAGCACCTGTACCTCCAAACACAATTTTGGCGACAGGCAAGTTATTGCTAGAATAAAGATAGTCCGATGAACCTTTATCAGGGTTGTCTCCAGCTTGTACCTTATAGAAGAAGTCACCACTGACATATTCGCCAACCTTTCTTCTAGCACCACTTTGCTGCTTTCCGACATACCAACCGAAGATATAGCCATCTGTGGCAATGTCATCATCGGTAAAGGCCGTGTAGCCTTTCATTTCGTCCACAGTGATTTGCTTTGTTGTCATGCCAGTGACAGACGGGTTTAGATAGTCGTTGAGCGTCTTGGCGTAGCTTCCTTCATATTCTGCTTCAGTGGCACGTGTAGTCCTTGCTTCGGCGGCAGCACCGAAGAAATCCACATCAATACTTCCATCTCCCGTTACGGAAACGCTCTTCACCACTTTTCGGTTCAGCTTATCGTAACATGTGAAGAACACCGTAGGCGATGACAACTTGTAAGTAAAACTCACCTGGGCGTATTCGCCCGATTTCACAGTAACAAAGGCCAACTGCGTGACGGGCGAAGTGAACAGCGGGTTCTCTTGGTAGACAGCCACGCGGTACTGCTCGCCATAGTCGCCGTTCACACGGACGGTGGCAGTGGCAGTGCCGAAGATGGCCCAGTCCTGATCGGGGCTGATATTGCTCACGGGGAATGCGTCTTTCACGATGGCCTGATAGGCCTCGGGGTCAAAATAGTCTTCCTTGCACGCCGTTAATCCCAACGACACGCAAGCAAGCCCGATGAAAAGCTTTGCAATACGTTTCATAGTTACAATTGTAGTTAATATATTCGAATACGGCTGCAAAGATACTAAAAAACAATGAACGGGCAAAAAAAAATGGCAAAAAAATGCTTTTGCAAAAGATTTTACGCTCGCTCAACTCCCTTGGAGTTAAGGGAGTTAAAGGAGTTAAGGGAGTTAAAGACAATTGTCTTTTCCCTTGTATGTCCCTTCGGAGCATGGAATCTGGAGCAGCAGAACTAACGTCTTTAACTCCTTTAACTCCTTTAACTCCTTTAACTCCTCAACTTGAGAAAGTTGAATAACTACTCCTCGGGCGAGAAGTCTTCCTTGGTGACGCCGCAGAGGGGGCAGGCCCAGTCTTCGGGAATGTCTTCAAAGGCGGTACCGGGGGCGATGCCGCTGTCGGGGTCGCCGGCGGCGGGGTCGTAGACGTAGCCACAGACGTTGCAAACATACTTTTTCATAAGGCAAATCATTTTTTTGGGGTTAATATTCGGTTTATTTTCTCTAGGATTATTTCAGGGTCGATGCCGTTCAGACAGGCGTAGTCGCCACGCTTGCAGGGTTTCTGGCCGTAGATACTGCACGGGCGGCAGTCCAGGTCGAGGCCGACGGTGTCCTCCTGCCGCTGGTTCCAGCCGAGGAATCCGGCGTAGGGGTGTGTGGCGCCCCAGACGGAGACGACGGGGGTGGCGGTGAGCGAGGCCATGTGCATGTTGGCGGAGTCCATGGAGAGCATCACGTCGAGGTGGCTCATCAGGATGAGCTCCTGATGCAGCATCTCCATGGTGCTGCTGGCGTCGAGGCACTGCGGCCAGCGGGCCTTCCATCGGGCGAAGTGTGCGGTCTCCTCCCGGCCGCGTCCGAAGAAGAAGATGCGAGCCTTGGGGTAGCGTTCGATGAGCAATGCGATGACCTGCTCCATCTTTTCGACAGGATAGATTTTCCCCTTGTGGGCGGCAAAGGGGGCGATGCCTATCCACTGCTCCCACGAGCGCTTGGGCCCCACGACGGCGGGCAGGAGGTTGATGTTGCCGCCCTCTGGGGGGAAGAGCGAGACGAACGAGGGCTGGTCGATGGGGAAGCCCAGGCGGCGGAACACCTCCAGGTAGTTCTGGAACGAGGTGGGCAGCGGCTCCTTGACCTTCTTCCTGTAGGACACCAGATGGCGGCGGTCGCGGCGGTGCTTGTCGATGTGCTCCACGCGGAAGCGCCCGATGTTGAAGCGCAGGCGCAGGAACTCGGAGCGCAGCACGTTGTGCAGGTCGGCCACGTGGGTGAACTGCTTGGCCACCAGACGGCGGTAGAGGGTGTTCAGGCCGCGCACGCCTCGGTATTCGCCCTTGATGTCGGCCTCCATGAACCCGACGTTGGGTGCCAGGTCTTCAAACAGCGGACGGGCAAAGGGCCGGCTGAGCACGGTGATGCGCAGGTCGGGGTACTGCGCAGCCAGGGAACTGACGACAGGCACAACCATGGCCACGTCGCCCAGGGCGGAGAAACGAATGACGAGGATATGCTGCCGGTGCTTCATGCTTTCGACGATGGTTCTTGACTGCGATTTAAGGCTGTTTCTGTGTCCTCTCTCCCTCTCTCTGTCTACTGCTGACAGCAGGTTTTAGTACTTCTTCCCGTAGAGGACGGGATTGGTGGCGGGGTCGTTGTACATCTTCATCTGGCGGTAGACTTTCATGTACTTGCGACCCTCGGCGATGTCCTCCAGCAGCTGGTCGATGGCGGTGGAGAGGTCTGCCTGCTGCTCCAGGAGCACGCTGAGCTTGGCCTGGCAGCGCCGGCGGTGCTCGTCGGCGGCGTCCTGGCGGTCGGCCTGCTCCTGCATGTGGTAGAT
>ERZ842401.5917-NODE-5917-length-13302-cov-12.024534_pt1 | contig 13302 bp, 15 predicted proteins | sample MGYA00521270_ERZ842401 | MGnify/ENA primary metagenome ERZ842401 (study PRJEB31892, sample SAMEA3878208) | bioreactor metagenome | biome: Moose rumen | place: Sweden | collected 2011-10 | study: EMG produced TPA metagenomics assembly of the PRJEB12797 data set... | reverse complement strand
ATTTCATTTGTCCAGCCGATATGCAAGCACGATATCTATAATGCGTTTGCCCTGGGCATATAGTAATGGGGCGTTGCGGGGGTGCAAAGCAAAAAAAATACCCCGCAGAGGGGGTAGCGAAAAAGCAAGGCTTTGAAGCGAGGGGGAGACTTCCCCCTCTTTTTATTTGTCAATAAAACTGACGACTTTGAAAATGAGTTCGTCGATGCCGAATTCTGTGTCGTTGACGGGGAAGAGTACGGGGTCATCTTCGGTTTCGTACTTCATGACACGCCAGTTAGAGATGTAGCCAGGGGCAAGGTGATGAAGCTTGAGGTCCATTTCTTGAGTGCTGTCGCCGCGAGAGATGTTGATAAACTCGGTGGTGTCGTCAAATTTGATTATCATTGCGCCAAAGGTGTCATTTGAAACGAGAACGCCTGAGTGCTTTTTGAATTCTGCCAGGGTGCTGATGCTCTGTTTTTTAAGCATTGCGCCAGTAATGGGTTCATCTGCACCAGTGTTTTTGATGATGGCGGGTACAACAATTTCGCCGCTAAAGTCTGTAGTGGTGTCTTTTTCGATGTCGTAGGGAGTGACCAGAATAATGATATCCCAGCCGTTGTCGTCAACAACTTTTACGCAGCCGTCAATCTGTTTGCCGCTTTCATCTCGATAGGTGACCAGAGCACGTTTATTGTCGTCCATGAATTTTGGTTCGCTAATGATTTCAAGCCCGTGCAGTTTGGGATTTGTCCAGTTTGAAGCCCTGTATTCACCAGAGGTAATAATCATGGCTCCTTTTTCAATCTTTTCTACAGCGATTTTTGTAAACATCGGTAATGCTCCTCAATAAAAAGTCAAGAAAAATGCTTCAGCATTTGAGTGACTTTTTACGCCGTTCCGTAATACAATGAGGAACGGCAGTTGATAAAAGTTTGCAACGCAAACTTCGCAAAGATAAAAACTGACGCTATATCAGACTGTTTTTTATCTTGCTCCTTATGTGTTTCTATCATTTTATCCTATCAATGGGAATTTTGCAACTTTTCTTTTTGGGGAATGGAAAAAGTTTCGGTCATTTCTACAAGGATGTCCATGTACTCGTCCAGATAGCCTGCGGCATGTTTTGGGGTGAAGAGATCGGTGCGGAAAATCAGCAGAAGTCCTGTTTTTTTCTTAAAGGGAAAGCAGCAGAGATTGCAGTCAAAGGCAGAATCCTTGGTGGGAATGGGAACAAATTCACAGTTTTTTCCGCCCAGACGGATTTGTGCCATTTTTTCATGCTCAAAGGTAAAGAGTGTTGGGAAGATGTCGCGGTAGTCGTGGAGATTTTTTTCCCTAAGGATTTCGGACAAATCCATGTGCTGGTGACGGAGTATTTGACGGATAAGGTCATTGACTGTCAGGAGCAAGTCGCTTGTGTTCATGGATTCTGAAAGGGAGAGCCTGACGGGTACCATGGTGGTGTAGAGTCCGATGGAGCGGAGGTTTGCCTTGCCCCTGCAGGCAAGATTGGTGCCAGTGATGACATCTTGATTGCGATTGTGCCGCGCCAGAAGGCGGCAAAATGCAGTGAGGTAAAAAATGTAGGGCGTGACGGTAAGATTTTTGCAGCAGTCTCTGATGGCCGCCGTTGTTTCTGCACCCAGCCATGCAATCTGGGAGCCGCCCCTTCCGCCATAGGCCTGTTTTTTGGGAAAATCTGCTGGCAGGGAGTGGGGAAGAAAGGGTTTTTGCAGCAGTGTCTGCCAGAATTTTTTGTTTGCCTCGTAGGCAGCGGAAGAAATCTGACAGTCTGCGGCGGCGGGTGCCTGGTAGTCTGGGGAAAGGTCTGAGTAAAGCGTGTCAAGTTCACGGAAGAAAATCGCCATGGAGAAGCCGTCGGTGATGATGTGGCAAAAGTCCAGCAGAATGAGATTTTCTTTTACGGCGGCACGAAGGAGCAGGTCGCTTTGGAGTGCAAAAGGACGGATAAAGGTGCGGAGGTCGTCTGCAGAAAATGATGCTACCTTGAGCCTGCGGCTGGGGGAGATGGATTGCCATAGCCTGCCGTTATCCTCAAAAAAATTGGAGCGCAGGTTTTCGTGGCGGGCGATTATCTGATTCAGAGCCCATTCCAGTTTGCCGACATTGAGGTTTTTTGTGCGAAAGGCAAAGGCAAGGTTGATTTCTGTGGTGAGGGGATTTTTGCGATAGACTTGATAGAGTTGCTCTTGCAGTCGGGATGCGGGAAGTATTGTTTTTTCCATAGTTAGTACGGGGCGTGTGCAATGCCAGGTGAGTTTTCCCCTGCTTGCAGTATAGCATGGCATTTTTCTTTATGCTATACTGTGGCTATGAAACAGTTGACTGATTGTAGCGGAATGCCCCTGCCTGTTTTTGCAAGGGGAAAAGTAACGGCCTGTGCCCCTGTTGAAGGCGCAAAGCCTGCTGGCAGCGTATATCTTCTTAAAGTAGAACTTGTTGAGACCATGCCTCTTGCGGGGCAATTTTATCTCTTGCGGTCGGAAAAATCGGGCCTTCTTTTGGGACGCCCAATCAGCGTGTATGCGGCGGAAGAAAAGACAGATGGTCTGGAACTTTCCTTTTTGATTTTAAAAAAAGGCTCTGGTACGCAGGAGTTATGCTCTCTGGAAAAAGGAGATGGCATTGAGCTGATTGGTCCGCTGGGAAACTGTTTTCCTGCACCCAAAAAAGATGACAAAGTCTGTATTGTTGGCGGCGGCATTGGCATTGCACCTGTGGCGGGCTTTGCAACAAGGCTTCCTGCAAAATCCTATGACTTTTACGCAAGTTTTAAGAGCGGTTCCTATGGACTGGAATGTATTCAGCCCGCCGCCCTTACGATTACTACTGATGACGGCAGCGTAGGCGTTCACGGCATGATTACTGCTGCGCTCACCGCCCGTGTGCTTAAAGAGAAGGACTACACGGTGCTCTATGCCTGTGGACCTACCCCCATGCTTGCCTATTTGCAGAAAATCTGTAAGGAAGCGGAAATCAAGTCTTTTTTGAGCATGGAAAACCGCATGGCCTGTGGCGTTGGTGCCTGTCTGGGCTGTACGATTACCACGACAGAAGGAAACAAACGCTGCTGTAAGGACGGCCCTGTGTTTGACGGCAGCATTTTACAGTTTGAGCCGCCCAAATTTCCACCCCTCCGTGGAGAGATGCAAGCCGCAGACGAGCCGGATTTGTCGGTGGAAGTGGCGGGAGTGCATTTTGCAAACCCGGTGATTGCGGCAAGCGGCACCTTTGGCTATGGCTCTGAATACGCCAGTGTATTTGACGTGAATACATTGGGCGGCATCTGCTCCAAGGGATTGACCCTGCAGCCTCGCGGCGGAAACACGGGTACGCGCCTTGTGGAAACACCGTCAGGCTTAATAAATTCCATCGGTCTGGAAAATCCAGGCATTGCTCATTTTATTGAACATGAACTTCCCGCCATGCTTGCGCTCAAACCCGTAACGATTGCAAATCTTTCTGGCTCATCTCTGGAAACCTATGTGGAGGGCGCAAAACTTTTGGATGCAACAGACCTTCCGATGATTGAACTGAACATCAGTTGCCCCAACGTAAAGGCGGGCGGCATGTCCTTTGGCATGGACTGTGCTTCTGCAGCCGGCGTGACTAAAGCCGTGCGGGCGGTAACCAAAAAGCCGCTCATGGTAAAACTGACCCCAAATGCGCCAGACTTAATCGGCATTGCCATGGCAGTGCGTGAAGCGGGTGCCGATGCAATCAGCCTTGTTAACACATTTCAGGCCATGTCTATAGACTTGAACACTGGTCACCCTGTTTTTGACAATGTGCGCGCCGGCTTCTCTGGACCCGCCGTAAAGCCCATTGCCCTGCGCATGGTCTATGATGTGGTGCAGGCGATGAACAAGTTGCCCGAAAACGAGCGTATTCCTGTGGTGGGCTTGGGCGGCATTTCCTGCTGGCAGGACGCAGTGGAATTCTTGCTTGCGGGTGCAGCGGCAATTCAAGTGGGAACGGCAACTTTTGCAAATCCCCATGCTATGAGCCAGATTATAGACGGACTTTCGGCGTGGATGAAGGCAAAGGGATTTAAGACGATTGCAGATTTCCGCGGACATGCGCTCTAGTCTTTGCTTTTCAGTGCGCCTCCTTGCGCACCTTTATTTTATTCTGAGCGCATCTGATTTTATTTCGACAATTGAACAAAAAATGTAAAAGTGTTATACTTGTGGTATGAATACTTTGGTCGCCTTGTGCGCGGTGGGTGCGGAAAAAATCTTAGGTAATGAACTCAAGCTGCTCGGTTACAAACTGGTGTCAAACGCACCGGGGCGCGTTACTTTTACCGGCGATGACGATGCGCTTTTCCGTGCGAATCTCTGCTTGCGCACCGCTGACCGTGTTTACCTGCAGATGGCAGAATTTGATGCGGCGGACTTTGACCAGTTGTTTGACGGTGTGTATGCCCTTAATTGGCAGGATTTTTTGCGTAAGGACAGCCGCCTTGTTGTGGATAAAGTACGCATTTACAAGTCAACTTTGAACAGCGAGCATTCCATTCAGGGCATGGTGCAAAAGGCAATTTACAAAAAACTGGGCGATGTTTGGCATATGCAGACCCTTCCCGAAAGCGGAGAGGAATGTGATGTGCGGGTTTATCTGGACGAAGACCGGGCACTGATTCTTTTGGATTTGAGCGGGCTACCCCTGCACAAGCGCGGCTACCGTACAGACGGCGGCTTTGCTCCCCTGAGGGAAACAACGGCGGCTGCACTCTTGCAGTTGATGATGTGGCGTAGAAAAACGCCTCTGCATGACCCCTTCTGCGGTTCAGGCACATTTGCCATCGAAGCCGCCCTCTACGCCTATAATGTTGCACCAGGCTTTGGCCGCCGCTTCGCCCTGGAAAACCTGCCGATATTTAACAGCCGTCGCGCACAGGAAATCAGATGTGCTGAGGCAGAAAAAATCCGTACGGATGTGGAAGTACGCATAACGGGAACTGACATTGATCCTGTGGCGGTTGAGCGTGCCAGAAAAAATGCTGAGCATGCCTGCGTTATGGCGGGACGTGCCCTTAATTTGATAGACAGCAGCAATAAAGTGCCGCGCCCGGATTTTGAGGTGGCAGATTTTGCCGAGATTACGGCTCCCTATGCAAATGGTCTCCTTATCTGTAATCCTCCCTATGGCGAGCGGCTGGGAGACGCAGAACAGGCTGAGGAAATCTACCGCAAGATGGCTTGTCTCTTTGACGAATTTAAGGGCTGGCAGCTGGGCGTGATTACGGCTCACAAGAAATTTCAGGAATGTATCGGTCGGTACGCAACAACACTCAAAAGCCTCAAGGCGGGCAATCTGGACACGACATTTTATATGTATACTGGCGAGGAAAAGCAGAAATCCCACAAGTCAGGCGGACAAAATTCAGAAAAGAATCGGGGTGCAAAAAATGGCAATCGTAGTAGAGCACGATAAGCGAAGAGTTGAGATTTTGGAAAAATCATTTGATTTATTCTGCCGCGATGGCTACGAGGACGTGACCTTCCAGAAAATTGCCGATGCCTGCGGAATCACCCGAACCACGCTGTACATCTATTTTAAGAACAAAAAGGAAATTTTTGCCTGGAGCATCAAGCAGTTTACGCTGGACTTGGAAAAGCAACTTCTTGCCATTGTTAAGGACAAGTCTCTCTCTTCCGAGCAGTGCATTCGCGCCATCTGCAATCACATTATTGATGCGGAGCAGGAAAATCATGCGCTCTTTGGCGTTTTGCTCAGTTATCTTCTTCAGATTAAAAAAACGGGCGAAGACCCTGATGAACGAGTGCGCCGCAGAACAGTAAGAATGCGTCATCTTTTGAGCACCCTGATTATTCGCGGACAGAACGCCGGTGAATTCAAAAAAGTTCCCGTTAAAGATGTGGAGGAACTGATTTACACCCTTTTGGAGTCTGCCATTTTCCGTCTTGCCGTGCTGAATCAGAATGATATTTCCAGTGTAAAAGCCTCAATCAACCTTACCTTGGACAGTCTTTTGGAACGATAATCATGCTTGCCGTACCATGTGTGCGGGATTACAGGGGACTTATGTCCAGCAGTGCCCCGTCATCTGCAGTGAGGAGATTTCTTGTCGGCGCAATCAGTTTTGTAGACGGATTGTAGTCAAAATTATTGGTGCGGTCGTCAATTTTGGGCACGACAATTTCGTTTTTTATGGCAGAACCTTGGTTTGTCTGGTTTTTCCCGCTTGCATCCCGATAGGTTTCATTCAGCGTGATTTCTATGCCGATTGGTTTAGTCCAGTAATAACTTGTGTAGTAGGGATTTGTCTTGTCCGGGGTGGTTTCATTCTGGGTCTTTTTTACCGCAATGATACCCTCAACGTAAATAGCCTTTCCCAAAAAGGAATCCAGCAGGAATATACGCAAGTCGTTTGTTTTTCTTCCGCTATCGACTATGCCCGTGGTTTCATCCGCCTCTGCAAAGCGGTAGGGCTTGACGTTCGTGCCATTGCTGATGACATAATAGAGATCCGTGAATTTCGTGTCATCTGCACTCACTGGTACTGTGATGGATTTTGTCAGTTCCAGCGTATAGGAATCCTCTACTTTGTTGTTGTGGTAGGTGCTTGCAGCTTTGTCGGAGCTAGTGTCATCGTCATTTTTTGCCGTCAGGTTTGCTTCGCCGACACCAGCGGTCAGGGTGATTGCCGGACTGTAGCCGGTGTAGGAGTAATAATTGTCCTTGTAGTAGCGGACAAAATAGCGGTAATAGACACCGCTTTCAACAAATTCATCAATGAAGTTGAAGGAGTTTGTCAGGTTTCCCGCATCTGAAGGAATGACCTGGCCGATATTTACCGTTTCCTTTATGCTTTCAAACTTGTCGTCATCATCGCATCGTTGCCTGAAAATGTTTGCGTAACTCATACCGCTGAGAGAGTTAAAGCTGATTGAAACATTTTTGTCGCTCAATTTGCGAATGGTAGGCGCGGTTATCTCATTCTTGTCGCCGTTTACCACACAGGCGGTAATGATAGAAAAGGCAGCAAATGCCAGAAAAATACAGGATAGTACAGGAACTTTCTTCATGCTTTCCCCCAAAAAAATACACCTACAAGTATATCATATTATCGGCAAAATTCTGTAGAAAGCATACGATTTTGTGGTATACTTATTGCATGAAACTGGACGTAAAAATCATAGCACTGGACTTGGACGACACGCTTTTAAATCACGAACTCAAAATCACGCCCCTTACCGCAGAGACCTTGCAGGAATGTGCCCGCCGGGGAATTTATGTGGTCATGTGTTCAGGACGCGCGGAAAATGCCATCTTGCCCTATGTGAGACAGTTGAATATTGCGGGTACGCAGGCTGGCCGCTACATTATCGCCATGAACGGAGCGACCATTTACGACATGCATATCCGCCAGCAGATTTTTACGCGGAAGGTAGATGGAGAAGTGCTTCTGTCAGTCTTCCGTGAGGCGGAAAAACGAAATCTTCCCTGTCAGGTCTATGACCCCAGCACCATTTATCCGTCCAAAGACAATGAATGGACGCGCGTAGACGTAAAACTCTGCGGCCTCAAGATGCAGGTGCGGGAAGATTTTGCAGATTTTATCAAGAACGGCCAGAGCAAGATGGTTGTTCCCGGCGACCCCGAAAAATTGCAGCGGTTTCAGGCTGACCTAAAGCGCGATTTGGGTGATAAGGCCGTTATTTTTATCAGCAAGCCCTACTTTTTGGAAATCATGCCCTCCCGCTGCGGAAAAGGTGAGGCGCTTTTGGAATTGGCCCGCATCTTGCAGATTCCCCAGGAAGAAACCATGGCTTTTGGCGACAGCATGAACGACGAAAGCATGATTCGCCTTGCGGCCCATTCTGTCGCTATGAAAAACGGACTGGACGAAATCAAGCGCATTGCCCGCTACACCACCGCCTACGACAATGAACACGACGGCGTAGGACGGTTTTTGCAGGAGTGGGTTTTGTAGGAAGCGAAAGCCTTCATAAATCTGACAGCAGTTGCAATAAGTCGTTCTGCTGTTTTTCAGTCAGTCGATTAAAGTGATGCAGCAGTCGGGCTTGCTTTTCGGTCAGTACGGTCTGCGTGTCGCCATCCTCAAAAAAGAACTGCGCAAGTGAAATGTTAAATGCCGCACAGATTTTTTCCAATGATGGAATCGTCGGCAGATTTTTTGTTCTGAACCAGGTAGATATAGTAGATTGGGTAATCCCCGCTTTTTCTGCAAGTTGATATTCTGACCAACCGCGTTCAAGCTTTAGCGTACGAATTTTTTCTAAAACATCCATAAAATGCAAAACACTTCTCAAACACGTTATTTTTACTTCATTTTTCCGTTGCAAAATAGCAAAAAAGCCGTATAATATATTACGGATATCCGTATTATATTACTTCGGATAAACGAATGAGGAGGAAGGTATGATTCGTATACTGGTGCCCCTGATGTGTGTGCTTCTGATTTTTTCAGGCTGTGTATCATCAAACCCGGATATGGTGGCGAAAAGCACGCCATCATCACAAAAAGCTGCCCCTGCCGCATCCTATACAGGACTGAAACGCAAGGTGGCGATTGCCCGTTTTTCAAACGAGACGACTTATGCAAAAGGAGCCTTCTATGACAGGGAAAATGACCCGCTGGGCAAGCAGACGGTGGATATTCTTTCTGCAAAACTGGCTTCCACGGAGAAGTTTATCCTTTTGGAACGGTCTGACCTTGATGCGATTAACGCAGAGCGGCAGTTGACGGGGCTGACGACACAATCATTGGGCGCGGATTTTCTGATTATCGGTTCGCTTACAAAGTACGGCCGCAAGAACACTGGTGAATCAGGTCTTGTTTCCCGTACCAAGCGGCAGACGGTTGAGGCGGGGGTGAGCATTCGCCTGGTGGATGTTTCTACAGGGCAGATTATCTACTCGGAAGAGGCAAACGGAACTGCGGAAACTGAAGCGTCTACCACATTCGGCTTTGGCGGACAGGCTGGCTTTGACGCAACACTGAGCGACAAGGCGATTGATGCGGCAATTTCCCAGCTAGTCGAAAACATCATCAACAATTGTATGGATCGTCCTTGGAAGTCTTATTTTCTTTCGTATGACAACGATGCGGTTATCATCTCTGGAGGAAAGTCACAGGGAATCAAGCAGGGCGATACTTTTGCCGTCATAAAACGCGGAAAACAGGTTAAGAATCCGCAGACTGGCATGATGATGGAACTTCCCGGCACACAGGTGGGAACAGTTACGGTTCTGATGACTGGTGGCGAGGACAAGAACAATGAGTATTCCATCGTTGATTTGGCGGGCACGGTAGACAGGAATGCGCTGACTTCATACGTGATTCAAGAAGTCAAAAAATAGGAATGGGAGGCAGACATGAAAATTCGAATGAGGAGCCTTGCTTTTACGGTGCTTGCCGTGGCATGTGTTTGTGTGTCGTTTATTGCTTGCGAAAGTGCCCGTACTACGGCATCTGGTATGGAGACTGTTGCATATCTTCAGATTTCTGGTGACACGGGAAGATACGGTACGGTGACTGTTGTCCTTGACGGAAAAGATTCCTTTGAGGCAGAAGTAAACGATATTCAGCAGCGGGCAGTAAAAAATGAATACAGTTACAAAATTGCAGTCGGAGCACACGACATTGAAGTGCTATCCGGCGGCAATGTCATCCTAAAGAAAAAGATTTTTGCCTCGGCTAATCAGGTGAAAATCGTGGAGGTTCCATGAGGAGAATAGGTTTTTGGGCTTTGATTGCTACAGGACTCGTGATTTTGGCATCATGCGGAAGCACACCAGTCATGTACAACTGGTACGGCTACACGAATACTACCTACGAGTATGTCAAGGCGGGAGATGAGGATTCCAATGCAAGACTGCTTGAAGTCTACCAGAAAATTATGGACGGACAGGCAGATTCGATTCGCCAGACGGTTCCGCCGGGAGTGTGTGCTGACTATGGTTACATGCTTGTGAAGAGCGGCAAGGTGGCAGAAGGAAAAGACTTGCTTCTGAAGGAAAAGGAATTGTATCCAGAATCAGCGGCATTTATCGACAGCATCATTAAGAGGATTGAGCGATGAAAAAGAATATGTTTTTTTTGAGTGCACTTGCGCTTGCATTGCTGTTTGTTTCTTGCGGAACGACCAGAGGATTGAAGTCGGAAGTTTATAGCGGAATGTACGGGGAAAAACCGCCTGTGTCAATTCTTGTCATGCCACCTATCAATACGACTTCAAACGTGGATGCAAAAGATTACTTTTACTACACGTTGAATCAGACGCTTGCTGACCAGGGCTACTATGTCTATCCCTCTTTGCTTGCCATGGAAACCCTGCAGACAGAAAGTGCCTATGACTCGGAAATGTTTGTAAACGGTGACATTGCAAAATTCGGTACTACCTTTGGCGCGGATTTGCTTCTGTTTACGACCATTACCAAGTGGGAAAAGCACGTCATGCCGGCACGTGTTGTTGTGGGTATTGACTACAAGTTCCGTTCCACAGCGACGGGAGAAATCGTGTACCACCGTGAAAGCACATTTACCTGTGACACTGCGGCACAATCTAGTGGTGGCGGACTTTTGGGGCTTGCACTGCAGGCCGCTTTAACCGTTGCACAGACGGCATTGACAGACTATGTGCGTGTTGCCCGTGCCTGTAATTATACGACATTGGCAAGCGATTTACCCGCAGGAAAATACAATGCGGCAAAATTCAACGTGGATGGCGCAGAAGCTGCCGGTGACGAAAACGTTAAGTTTAGCGTGAAACTGAACCAGCTGCCATATTAAACAAGAATAAACTCGCATGTACGCGGAGTTTTGGAGGTATTTTTATGAAGAAGATTATTGCAGTAGGTATTGTTGCACTTATGGCGATGGCATTTGCCGCAGCACAGCAGACAACAGGAATTGCCCTTGGAGTGCGGGGAATTTTTTCAGTGTCTGCGGGAACAACCTACGAGAAAGATTTTAGGTCGCTGTGGAAAACGACCATAACACAGGCGTATGGCTCATCAGCGTACGTAGGTGATGTAAGTTCCAAGAGTAGAGGAGGAGGCGGTTTTACATTCTTCGCAAAATATCCGTTAGGAAAAAGACTTGGAGCACAAGTAGAAGTAGGATATGTGTACAATGTCACCGGTTTTAAATTTGAATTCAGCAAAAATTATGATGGTAGTGCATACCATGTCAAAAAAGATATTTCCTACAGTACATTTAATGTGCCTCTCCTTTTGACATTTGATATAATTCAGACAAGTCATTTTCTTTTGACGCCTGCTGTAGGTTTACAGGTTGCATTTCCCATTGGAAAAACTGGAGATTGGGCAGAACTACCTATAAATACTCGTGTGCTGGTGGGAGCGGTTGTTGGAGCCAGTATGACCATAAAGTTCGGGCAAAAGGTTGGAATGGTCATTGACGGACGGTATAACATTGGCTTCAATGCACTTAAAGCAGACGGCGTAAAAATTTTTACTCCCCGCGGATTACAGATAAGCGGCGGTCTGCAAATCATGTTTCGCTAACCCCTAGCAGTTTCCCAAAGGTCTGCGACAGCCCCAGTGCATTGGTGAGTGCATCTGCCTCTGCCCCTGCCGCAGACCTTTCGCTTTTCGCTTCTTTCCGTAGGGCACGAATCAAAAGATTTTTGGGTGTGTGGGTCATGTCGATAAACTCCAGCACCTGCACTCTGTAGCCCGCTGCTTCCAGATACTCTGCCCGCAGGGCATCTGTGGCAAGGGCGGCAAAGCGTTCCTTTAGGATGCCGTGCTTTAAGAGGGGAGCAAAGGGGGAAGGGGCTTCGCTGTTTGTTCCTTGCGCCACATTCTTTTTGTAGTCCAGCTGGTCGTTTAGTTCGTGCTGGCAGCAGGGAACGCTTAAGATTGCCGTGGTTCCATGGCGGACGGCGTAGTCAAGGGCGTAGTCAGTTGCAGTATCGCAGGCGTGGAGCGTAATTACGATGTCCGACCTGCCGTCTTCTCCATAGCGGGCTATGTCACCCACGGCAAAATGCAGGTTCTTGATTTGCAGTCGGGCAGCCAGTTTTGAACAGTAGGCAATTACGTCTTCTTTTAGGTCCAGCCCGATTATTTCGCAGTCAATATGGCGGATTTCCGAGAGAAAATACTGCACCGCAAAGGTCAGATAGGATTTTCCTGAGCCAAAGTCCACCACCCGCAGGGGAGATTTTTCGCTCAGGGGGCGGGCTTTTCGTGCTGCAAGCACTTCGTCCAGAATGTCGTCCACGTATTCCAAAAAGCGGTTTATCTGGCGGAATTTGTCGTGCTTTGCGGCAATTACTTTTCCCTCTGCCGTCATTACGCCCAGATGCACGAGAAAGGGCACGGGACTTCCTTCGGGGATGATATAGTTTTTGCTGCGGTTAGGCGGAAGAAGGTGGATTTTTGTCACGCCAAGCGGTCTGGAAAGACGTGACACCTTGCCCTTTTTGTTTGCCAGTATGGTAATTTCTTCTGTTTCGGTGCACTCCACGCAGGAATGAAAAGTCTTTCCCCCATGAGCCGCCAGAAAATCCTCCGTTTCCGCCGCCGTCATTTTTTTGTGAAAGACCTGCGTTTTAGTGAACATCTCGGCAAAATAGAGGGGCTGGTCAGCTGCCGCCTTTTCCTGCACATTCTTTGCTCTGCTTGCGGTGATTAGTTTTATTTTTATGCGGATAAAGTCCTTGCCCAGCGTCTCACGGACGGCGGCAGTCGGTTTGGAAAGCGTGGCAGATAGAATCATGACTGCGCCTGCTTTTTGTCCTTTGCGTATAGGCTCAATCCTACGAGCAGACAGCCCTGTATATAGGGAAGTTTTTTTTCGTCAAGATATGCAAGGAGTTCATCGCTTTCCGCACCGGGTTGAATCACTATGCATTTAAACGGTCTGGTGCATTCTTTTATCAGCGAAAGTCCTTTGACCGGATTGATGCAGAGGTCGATGATGTCAATGTCGTCTGGAATGTCGTTAAAACCAGCCAGTTCTTTTCCAACCGCATAGACCTTATATCCGTGTTCCAGAAGTCCCTGCTTGATTTTGTAGGCATATTTTTCTTCGTTGAGCGTGTCGCCAGCAAGGGCAAATGTCTCTTGCCGCATGATTTCCTGTAAGTCCATGACCACCTCCTTTGCTCCAGTGTATCACATCCGCACAGAAAAATCTTCTGCCTTTGCCCCGGCTCCAGGGCAAACGCATAATAATCCATTCACAAGTAGGACAAAAAGGGCACAGGTAAAAGAGTCTCAGCAAAAACGAAAAAATGAGTCCGCTTACGGAAAAGCGCGTCTGGTTCGCAC
>ERZ842401.5916-NODE-5916-length-13303-cov-5.625604_pt1 | contig 13303 bp, 8 predicted proteins | sample MGYA00521270_ERZ842401 | MGnify/ENA primary metagenome ERZ842401 (study PRJEB31892, sample SAMEA3878208) | bioreactor metagenome | biome: Moose rumen | place: Sweden | collected 2011-10 | study: EMG produced TPA metagenomics assembly of the PRJEB12797 data set... | reverse complement strand
CTTGGGGTAAAGGTGTATATATTCTTACCCCAAAGGTATATACTCTCTTACCCCAAAGGTGTATACAGTCTTCAACGCACTGATTACAAACGCTTTACAGAGGCCATTGCGGACATTCTCCAAAGATATTCCCATCCGAAATCGTTCTTCACCTTATTCTTATTACGCGCGCGCGATATGACAAACCAAGGGCCAAGCGCTTTATGTCTGCGGGATGCCCAAGAGACGGGCTATCTCCCCAAACTGCTGTATCTTGCAGAGACGGTCGTGCGGATATTCCTCCGACTTCTCCAGTTCCCACACCACATGGTAAGGGATGTGTATGGCCCAAGCGCCGGCAGCCAGTGCAGGTGCTATGTCTGAGCGAAATGAGTTGCCCACCATGCATGTCTGCTCCGGTGCAACGCCCAAGTTCTCGCACAACTGCCGATATTCCCGTTCCGTCTTGTTCGAAACGGTCTCCATGTGTGAGAAATACTGCTCCAGTCCCGACCGCTTCAGCTTGTTCTCCTGATCCATCAGCTCGCCTTTGGTGAACACCACCAACTGGAAGTGCCGCTGGCTGGCCAGCAGTTCCAGCGTCTCACGCACCTCGGGCAATGGCGTGGTGGGAAACTGTAGCAGGTCCTTGCCCAGATCAAGCAAGCGGGCCACTATGTCGCCGGTGATGTTTCCTCGGGTGACACGGACGGCATTCTCAATCAGCGACAGCGTGAACGCCTTGGTGCCATAGCCTGTCAGCGACAGGTTGCGACGCTCAGTGGCAAACAGGCCCTCGCTCACCTCGCGTGCCGTGGCCCACGGTTGCAGCAGTTCACAGCACTTCCTTTCCACTTCGTCAAACCATGACTGGCAGTCCCACAGTGTGTCGTCGGCATCAAATGCCACCACCTTGATGTCTCTCATTATCTTGTTCATGGCTGCAAAATTACGAAATTATTATGTAATATTTAATTTTTAATATTTATTTTTTCTTACCTTTGCAGCAGAATACAAAAAGACAGACATCAAACATAGCAAAAAGACAATATGACCATCAACGAAACACAAGACGAGATTATCGACGAGTTCGCCGGTTTGGACGACTGGATGGACAAGTACCAGTTGCTCATTGACCTGGGCAACGACCAAGAGCCGTTGGACGAGCGGTATAAAGTGGAACAGAACCTGATAGACGGATGCCAAAGCCGCGTATGGCTGCAAGCTGACTACACCGACGGAAACATCGTGTTCTCGGCCGAGAGCGATGCACTCATCGTAAAAGGCATCGTGGCACTGCTCATTCGCGTGCTCAGCGGGCACACCCCACAAGAGATACTGGATGCCGACCTATACTTTATCGAGGCCATCGGACTGAAAGAGCACCTGTCGCCCACCCGCTCAAACGGTCTGTTAGCCATGGTGAAGCAGATGCGCATGTATGCCCTTGCCTTTCAAGCCAAGGCATCATCATAACATCAAAAAACGCTACATCCCGTGCCAAGGAACCTGTCGTAAGGCTTAGCGCAGCGCCAAGGCGGCATTTTCGGCTGCCTCCATCAGTTCGCGCTCACCAGGCCCTTTGTCGTTGATGCCACAAAGGTGCAGGATGCCGTGGATGATGACACGGTGCAGTTCTTCGTCGTAAGGCTTGTGGAACAACTCGGCATTGGAACGCACAGTGTCTAAGGAGATGACAAGGTCACCGTTTAGGATGTCACCCTCACAATAGTCGAAGGTGATGATGTCAGTATAGTAGTCGTGGCCGAGATACTCGCGGTTGACATCAAGGATGTGCTCGTCGTCACAGAACAGATAGCCGACCTCGCCGACTTTCTTGCCATAGGTCTGGGCTACGCGGCGAATCCATGCCGTGGTCTCACGGCGCTTGATGTTGGGAAAACGGACGTTCTCTGCAGTGTAAGAAATCATTGTTTCGCTATTTCGATATTACGTTATTTCGATTTCGGCAAAAATGCGCTGACGTCGGCACCAAAGTGCTGCAGCTCACGCACCATGGAACTGCTGATGCTGGAGAGGTGGGGCTCGGCAAAGAGCAGGATGGTCTCCACACCGCTGAGCTGACGGTTGATGTCGGCTTGCTCGCGCTCGTACTCAAAATCCTTGACGGAGCGGACACCCTTGACGATGAACCGGGCATTTTCTGCACGGGCAAAGTCTACAGCCAGTCCGTAGTAGGGTTTCACTTCTATGCAGGATTCACCGGCATAGAGATCGCGAATGACACGGATGCGCTCATCGGCCGACGGCATGCCGGGCTTGTGCACTTGGTCACCCACCACTCCGATGACCAGCCGGTCAAACAAAGGCAAGGCCCGGCGCACTATCGAGTCATGGCCCACGGTGAACGGGTTGAAGCTTCCTACGAATATTCCTGTCCGCACAGCATTTCTCATTTCTTCATTTTCATTTCTCATTGCTCACTTCTCATTTACTCAAAGAGGTTTGGTTCCATGATGTTGCCTGTGTACGGATTGCGGCCAAAGTGCTTGTAGGCCAATTCGGTGACCATGCGACCGCGAGGCGTACGCTTGATGAAGCCCTCCATGATGAGGAATGGCTCATAGACCTCCTCCACAGTGCCTGCATCCTCACCGATAGCCGTGGCAATGGTGGTGATGCCGACTGGTCCGCCACGGAACTTGTCGATGATGGTCAGCAGGATGCGGTTGTCTATCTCATCCAACCCATACTGGTCGATGTTGAGAGCCGTAAGTGCTATGCGGGTGATGTCAGTGTCAATACGGCCCGTGCCTTTCACCTGAGCGAAATCACGCACGCGGCGCAACAGGGCATTGGCAATACGAGGCGTGCCACGGGAGCGACGGGCAATCTCGGCGGCTGCATCTTTATTAACAGGAACGCGCAAAATGCTGGCTGAGCGCTCGATAATGCGCTGCAGAGTCTCCGGGTCGTAATATTGCAAGTGCATGTTGATGCCGAAACGCGCCCGTAAAGGTGCCGTCAGCAGTCCGCTGCGCGTGGTGGCCCCCACCAGTGTGAAGGGATTCAAGTCTATCTGGATGGAGCGCGCCGAAGGGCCTTTGTCTATCATGATGTCAATGCGGTAGTCCTCCATTGCCGAATAAAGATACTCCTCGACAACGGGCGACAGGCGATGAATCTCGTCAATAAACAGCACATCGTTCTTCTCCAATGACGTCAAGATGCCAGCCAAGTCGCCTGGTTTATCCAACACAGGGCCACTGGTAATCTTGAAGCCCACACCCAACTCGTTGGCAATAATGTTCGACAGCGTAGTCTTTCCCAGTCCAGGAGGGCCATGCAGCAGTACGTGGTCGAGCGGTTCCCCACGATATTTGGCAGCCTCGACGAACACCTCCAAGTTCTCCACCACCTGCTGCTGTCCGCTGAAGTCGCCAAACGACAGCGGGCGCAAGGCGTTCTCGAAGTCTTTCTCGCTGGAGGTCACTTGCTCCTGCCGGATGTCAAAATCTTCGTCCATTATCTACGTTTTTGCCTGCAAAGTTAATCAATAAACCACAGATTCCATCGTTTTTCGCAGATTATTTGACGGGTCTGCCTAAAAAAATCTGTGTCTATCCGTACTGTCTATGACGAAAAATCACTATCTTTGCAGCATGAAACACATTCTACTACTAACCATTGCGAGCCTGATGTCGCTCGGCATGCAGGCTTCTACCACCCTCCCCCTGCAGGGAACCATCGTTCGTCCCACGGACCAAAACATCCAATACATTGGGCGTATCTGCTTCCAAGATCCGTCGCGACCACGCTTCACCTTCCCCGGCATCCAAATCAATGCCTGCTTCACAGGCACGTCACTGAAACTGTGGGCCAAGCCTAAAAGCGGCTACTTCATGGCACAGATAGACAAATGTGAGCCATTCAAAGTGGCACTCATGGGCGAGCGTGACAGTGTGGTGACACTGGCCACAGCCCTGCCACAAGGCAACCATGAGGTACGACTGATGTACATCATCGAGGGCTACGACCTGAAGCCTGACTTCCGCGGTTTCATCCTCGACCGCAATGCCACGTTGCTACCCCCGCCTCCCCTGCCCGACCGCACCATTGAGTTCATCGGCAACAGCATCACCTGCGGATACGGCAACGAGAGCATTGAGCGCAGCGACCCGTTCGAATATGAGACCGAAAATCACTACCTGACTTATGCCCAGCTGACCACACGTGCTCTGGAAGCCCGTGCCCACGTGGTGGCCCGCAGCGGTATCGGTGTCTATCGCAGTTACGGTGGTCCGAAAACGGGTACGCCAGACAACGTGATGACCACCGAGTACGAATACACCAACCTTTATGACCGCTCGGAGCGTTGGGATTTCACACGCTACCAGCCTCAACTGGTGTGCATCAACCTTGGTACTAACGACCTGTCGACGAACAACTATGACGTGAAGCGCCTCAAGGCTGCCTACAAGGCATTCCTCCAGCAGGTGCGCCAGCACAACCCCAAGGCCAAGATAGTCTACCTTTGCGGTTCCATGTTAGGCGGCAAGGAACTGGACATTGCCCGCAAGACTCTGGACGAAGTGGTGGACGAAGCAAGGAAGACCGGCGACAACGAAGTCTATCGGTTTGACTTCACCCCTCAGACGGGCGATATCCGTTACGGTGCCTCCTGGCATCCCTCGCTGTGGCAGCACCAAAAGATGGCTGGTGAGTTGACAGCCTATCTGCGACAGCTTATGCAATGGTTTTAAATAGTCTTGTTGCCATGCGCCGTTCCTTTCTGTTTTCCATAATCTTGATAGCCAGACTGTCCGTATGTGGCCAGACTGCCTACGACGAGACCCGCTATGACGAGAACTCAGGACTGTCGCAAGCACATGCCACACAGATTTTGCAAGATGCCGACGGTTTCCTGTGGCTTGCCACATGGAATGGTCTGAATCGTTTCGACGGTTACGAATTCCAGCGCATAGCCTCGCAGGCCGGCGACGGCTGCAATATGCCGAGTGACCGCATCCGCGATATCTGGCCTACCAGCGACGGCAACCTCTACTGCAGAGTGGAGGATGGGCTGTACCGCTTCGACATGCGCACCTACCATTTCAGTGATGTAACCAGCGACGCTGAGCGCGCACAGGCAGAGAAATTATGCAAAGACATCACCAAAAGAGGCCATTTCAACGGGAAATTCATTGAATTTACCGACCGTCAGGGACAGCTTTGGCAAATGCGTGGCGATGCCGTCTACTGCCTACGTCTCGTGCACCAACCCGCTGTTCCACTCGCTGCAGGGCAAACTACCCAGACCCGTTGCATAGCCCGCGACTATAAGGGGCGCATCTGGCACACGACCAAGCAAGATGCCACCGTGCAATTGTTCGACAGCCAACTTCAACCCTTAGGCTACCTCCGTCCCGATGGTCGGCTACAAAGCACTTATGCCACCTTTGGCCACCCCATCTACTGCATCACCCAGACACATGACGGCACCATTTGGCTGGGTTCCAAGCCCGGAGGTCTGTTCCGCTACGACGAGCAACGCGGTGAGCTTCATCCTGTCAGCAACCTGCCTCATCAGAGCATCTATGACATCAAGGAAGACCGCCATGGCCGACTCTGGTTAGCCACTCTGGGTGGTGGCATTTTGTGTGTGGACGGTGACGAGGTGCACCAGTTCCTGCCAACGCTGAAGGTGCGCTATCTGCTGCTGACAGCCGATGATGTGCTGTTAGCAGCCACGACCGAGGGGCTCGTGGTAGGGAAATTGGAAGAACAGGCAAAAAACACCCGGTTTCATCAGCATCAGCGCGAAGCCAACCGCCCCACCAGCCTCAGCTGCAATGCAACGATGGACATCCTGCAAGACCAGCAGGGACGTCTCTTTGTCAGCACCGAGAGCGGTGGAGTATGCGAAATCATATCCAAACAACTGACGGCTGATACACTCAGCTTCCGACGACTGCCTATCAAAGGCGGCTGGCCCACCGACGTAGCCCTGTCGCTGACTCCCTCTGCCAACGAGCACCACATGCTCATCACCAGCAGCAACCTCATCATAGACTATGATTTGCAACACCAGACTGGCAACATCTACGACGGCAGGTTCTTCCATCACCCCTATCGCTTCAGCGAGGTGCATCCCTTGCTGCTCGACGACGGGCGTTGGCTCATCGGCTCCATGGAGGGTGCATTCACTTTAGAGCAGCATGAGATGCAGCGCACGCCATACGTCCCGAACCTTGTGTTGACAGGCATCAGCATCCAAAACGGTGCATCAGACCTGGCTGTCAACGATCTTGACACGCTATGTCTGTCACCTGCCGAGCGTAACCTGACCATCAAGTTTGCTGCCCTCGACTACACTGGCACCCAACGCATCCGCTACGAGTTCCGCTTGGGTGGCGATGACGTGTCGTGGAACAGCATCGGTCACGACCACTCCGTCACCCTGCTCGACCTGAAGCCCGGCACCTACGAGCTGTGGCTCCGCTCCACCAATGCCGACGGTATCAGCGTCAACAACCAGCGCCGACTGGTCATCATAGCCGAACCCACCTTCTGGGAAACACCATGGGCCACACTGCTCATCGTAGTGCTGAGCCTATCTGTGGTTGCAGCCGTCGTCTACACCTTATTATATATAAAGCGCATTAAGCGCAAACAACACGAGACACTGGAAGCTTATCTGGCATTGTTGGGGAAACCCACCTCCAACACTTTCCAAACGGGAGAAGATATACACGTGTCCCATGACGGAGTAGTTGCAGAAGCACCCTTCACCTCCCCTTCCGAACAGGAGGAACCGGAAGGGAGCTTCAAGGGCAGGTATGATCCGCTATTGCAACACGTCATGGAATACATCGAACAGAACATAGGCAACTCTGAGGCCAACATCGGTGACATGGCTGCCGCTGCCGCCACCAGCCGCTCGGGCTTGCAGCGCAAACTGAAGCAGACCATGGGCATCACGCCTGGCGACCTGCTGCGCGAGGCCCGCATCAAGCGTGCCAGCCAGCTATTGCACGAGACCGACAAAACGGTAGCCGACGTGGCCTATGCCTGTGGCTTTACCGATCCCAAATATTTCAGCCGGTGCTTCAAGCAAAGCACTGGGCAGTCTCCCACCGAGTATAAAAGATAGTCAAAAAAGGGGTGAAATTTGCATCAAACAGCTTTTTATCTGTTATTTGACGCAAATTTCACCCCTTTTTGATGCATTTTTCACCCCATTCCATCGAAAAAAGAGAGTACTTTTGCAGCGGAAATCTAAAAACAAAATCAAAACAATATCCGCAAATGAAAGCAAAATTACTCTCACTGATTGCACTCGTCGTGCTGCTCTGCTCAGCCAGCGACGGTAAAAAAGTGCACACGTTAGGCGACTCCACCATGGCACCATATGACGAGTCGGCTACTGTAACACGTGGTTGGGGCATGTACTTTGGGAACTTCCTGACCAACGGTTGGACTAGCATCAACTACGCCAAGGGCGGACGCGACAGCCGCGGCGGTTACAATGAACTCTGGCAGACTGCTAAGAAGCAAGTCAGTGCAGGCGACTACGTAATCATCACCTTTGGTCACAACGATGAGAAAAATTCGGGTGTGGACGGCTATGAGCTGAAAGCTTATTACGAGAGCATCGGCGAGACAGCCAAAGCTGCTGCCGTAGACCTGCGTGGCACGGTCCCCTCCACCACTTATAAGGAGTGGCTGGGTAAAATCGTGGACGAAGCCAAGGCATTAGGTGCTACACCTATTATATGCTCTCCCGTGTGCCGCTCATACTTTAGCGGCAGCACTATCCGCCGCAATGGCCGCCACGACTTAGGCGACTCCTACTCAGCCATCGTAGACGGCGTGCTGAAGGAGAAGCTCAGCGTACCCGCCAATGACCACACCATGGACTATGCCTACCACTCACAGAAGCTGGCCGAGGAGAAGGGTGTGGCTTTCATTGACCTGACACAGGCCACCGCAGACCTTTATGAGAGCTACGGTGACGCCAAGTGCCATGAGTATCTCTTTGACGGTGAGGGCTCTACTCACTTCAACACCACGGGTGCCCTGTTGGTAGCCCGTGAGTGCGCCCGTCTGATGAAGGCTCAAGGCATCTTAGCTGACGACATCACCCTGCCCACCGACATGAGCGTGGCCCCTGCTACTGCTGACCTCGGCGAGGCCTACAAGGGACAGACCTTGCAGAAAGAGTTTACCCTGAATGGCTTTGGTCTTACACCTGAAAGCGGCACCGTCACTATCACCGCTTCCAACGGCATCGAACTGTCGTTCGACAAAAAAGAGTGGACAGCCTCGCTGTCGGCTGAGTATTCTGCCTCTACACTGGTCAAGACCTTCTATGCACAACTGACGCTCACCGAGAACGGTGAGACCACAGGTACCATCACCGTAAAACAGGGTGAGAAGACCATCGAGGTGCCCGTCAAGGCCACAGCTGTCACCTTGGAAGGTGGCACGGAGGTAAAAGCCTACTGGCGACTGGAGAAGGACGACAACTACGAACTGACAGGACCTGCCATCGTTGTTCCCGAAAGCTGGACTGGCATGTATGTGCAACGCTACGCTAATCCTAATGCCAACACCGTATGGCCCGAATGGACCGGTTTCGAGGCTTCTCGCAAGACGCAGCGCAACCTGCTGACTGGCGACACATGGCCTGCCGACGAGATTGACGACAACCCTGAGCGCTACATCCAGTGGGGCATTCAGCCCGCCGCTGGCACCGAACTGAAGATTGACCAAATCAGTTTGTTTGCCTGTGGATGCGGTGGCAACGGTATGTGCTCACACATCTACTTCTCAACCGACAACTTCGAGACCCGCACCACGATTTTCGAAATGAAGAAGATGCCCGCCAACAACATGCAGTACATTGATGCCAAGCCTGTGGTTACACTGAAAGAGGGCCAGCAGCTGCTCGTCCGTGTCTATCCTTGGTACAACGGCAGTGCCTCCGGCAAAACCATCTGCCTCTCTGACCTTACTATCCACGGCATGGCCATTGATGCCAACGCCACGGGCATCCGTACTATCCAGAACCCCAATGTTGTCGGCCAGACCAGTTTTTTTACCATTGACGGTCGCCAGCAGACGGCACCGCACCGCGGCTTGAACATCGTGCGTCAGGCTGACGGCAGCACTAAGAAAATCATTTTCTAATCAATACTAATTACTAAAATCAAACATTTATGCAAAACAAATCCAATCTTCTAAGATTGCTGGTTGTGCTGCTGACGCTGCTGCCCCTCAAGGCGGCAGCCGATGCCGTGCAGCTCGCATCATGGACGTTTGAGACAGGCTACGACGTAGCCGAGAACGTCTACACACCCAACACCAATGATTGGGCTGAAGTGGGGATACAGTGGTTCAACGCCGGACAGCCCCAGATCATAGCCAATGAGGCTATCGGTAACAAGGCAGACTATGTCATCACGGGTAAGACCTCCCGTTACTGGCAGCTCTGCTCTGGCTGGAACAACCATGTATTCCGCGTTGTGAACGACACCGAGGCCAACAATCTCACCGACTGGACCGACGGTTCGACCCACGACAATTACTATGAGGTGACCTTCCCCACCAAGGGCTACAAGGACATCACCCTGAAACTGGCTTGTGCCTATGGCGGCAATGCCGAGGCTACGATGAAAGCTGTCTACAGCACCGACGGCGGCACCACCTGGACAGAAACCGTTGACTACACATCGGCTGGTACTTGGTGGACCTACAACGACGGCAGCATCAGCATTCCCGCTGTCAACAAGGACAAGGTCATCGTTCGCCTCATCTTCGGCAACGGCTTCTCCTCTAACTGGAATTTGGATTACGTGACCATCACGGGTGAGGAGTATACGGCTAACCCCAATGCCATTGACCTGCCCAACGGTGCAACGGCACTCGACTTGAGCAAGGCTACGCTGGTTAACGGTGTCGTTAAGACAGACGGCGTGGACATTCCGCAGTTCGACTCTTTCCGCAACCCCGGTTCAGCAACCTTCACGCTGAACAACACCAAGGCCGGTGCTGTCTATAGCGTCAGCCTGGGTGCTGCCACAGCTAATGCCGGCAACACGCTGAACCTCGTCATCACCGACAATGCCACCGGCAATGTGGAGATGGACAAGACCATTGACGTGGCCGCCAATGGATGGCAGAACTTCCAGACCTACACTGTTACCACCAGTCAGATGACTGATGGTGAGAAGACCTTCGTTATCAACTTCAAGAGTGGTGGCGGCTACACCTCTAATGTGAACAATGTTACCTTTACAGAACTTGACGTGGTCAACTTGGCTCTGCTGACCACCAACATCAGCCCCTCTGGTGCCGGTAAGGTGACTGCATCGCCCAACAACAGTGCTTTTGCTCCCGGTTCAGAAGTTATACTGACGGCCACTGCCAACCGTGGCTATGCATTTGAAAAGTGGGTCGACGCTGACGGCAATGATCTCTCTACGGAAAATCCCTATACTCTCACCATCAATGCCAACACCACCATCACGGCTAAATTTGCCGAGGCAGAGATTCTGAACGTCATCCCCACCACCGATGAGAATCCTTGGGTGATGGAGAACGGCGAGCTGAATGGCAGCCGTGCCTCTTTCGGCTCTGACCACCACATTGACTGGATGAACACCGGCGACTATGCTACCTATAAGCTGGACAACCAAATAGATGCCGCCTACTACACCGTTGACTTCACTGCCGGCACTCAGCAGGATAACGTCAGCCTGAACTTCAACATCAAGAACGCTAATGGCGACGTCGTTTGCGACGAGAACGTTGACATTGACAACAATGGCAATTGGGACAGCGCTTCCAAGAGCTACACTTTCCGCACCAAGGAGATGCTGAAGGGCCGCTATGTCATGACCATCACCTTCAACAGCGTGGGTGGCAATGGCACAACCGCCAACATCAACAACTTCTCTTTCACCGCCAAGGAAAAGTTCGTCAGCGAAAAAGCCGACAATGAAGCAGTTACCATCAGCTTCCCCTTCTCAGCAGGCACCGAAGGACAAACAGCAACCTTTAGCAAGGAGAATTGGTTTAAGACAAGCTATGTTGAGGTGGGCAGCAACCTGAACCTCGTAGGTGCTCAGACTATTGAGGGCGTATCACAAACCACATTCAACACCGTAGACGGCAAGGATAACGACCCTGCCGATCAGAATGCCGTAGACTTCATCTTTGTCTTGAAGAATGGACTGACCTTTACCCCGACCCGCGTAGCCTACAAGACCACTCGTTATGGAACAGGCGAGGGCATGACGGCTGTTGCTTGGAAAAACAATGGCACCATTACCTCTATCAAAGATGGTATTAAGCCTGAGCGCAACAATCAGGGCGATGCACATATTACTGTAGTTGACGAAGCAGTAAGCACCATCGAAGCCGCAAGTGGCGTAGTGGGTCTTCGCATCAACGTATACCAGCTCAGTGGTGGCTATCCTTCACGTCAGGTTGGTCTGGGCGACATCATTATTGAAGGAACAGTGAATGGTGAGACACAGGATGTGAAGCAGTGCAAGCTCAACGTCACGCTGGCTGACGAAGCTGCTGGCAAGCTGACCATCACGCCGAATGCCGACGTGTTCGACGAGGGCGACGAAATCCAGCTCTCTGTGGCCGAGAACTTCGGTTACCACTTCACCGGATGGACCAACGCCGAGGGCCAGACCGTCTCTACTGACAATCCTTATAAGTTCGCTATTAGCGACGACACCAACCTGGTGGCTACCTTCAGCAAGGCTAACACCTATGCCTTGAACCTGACGCTGACCGAGGGTGCCCAGAGCAACCTTGTGCAGATTGTCCCCGAGGGAACCATGATTGACGGCAAGCGCATGTATGAGGAAGGCACCGAGGTCAAGCTGACTGCTTCGAGCAACAAGATCCTGACCTTCACGGGCTGGGAAAACAACTCTACCGATGCCGAGCGCATCGTCAAGATAGACCAAGAGCAGAACCTGACCGCCAATTTCTCGGCTGTTGACTACATCGTAGGCTGGGATCTCTACTACGACCAACCGGCCAAGGACCGTGCTGCCGACTACAAGGCAGACTCTGAGAATGCCGGGCAACTGTCGCTGCGCAAGGCTGACGGCACCACACAGGGCTGGCTGACCCGCGGCATTGGCAACGGCTTCGAAAGCGGCCGTTCGGGTGCCCGTGTGTGGAAGCTGCGCTCCGAGGGTTACTATTTCGAGATTTCCTTCTCGTCAAAGGGCTACACCAACCTCGTGCTTAGCAATGGCATGGGTGTGAGCTACAACACCTACAAGAACTTCGACGTGGAGTACTCCATCGACGGCACCAATTTCACCAAGTTCGGCGAGTTTGCCGGTGACTTGGAACTGAAGTCAGGCTGGACCGACGGCGAGTTCGCCCTGCCTGCCGAAGCTAACGAGCAGGACCGCGTCTACATCCGCTGGAAGGGTGTCGAGGATAGCGGTCTCGTGGGTAACTCCACCGACTATGACGGTCTCTGCATCGGCAACATCTTCGTGACGGCCGACGCCGGTTCACTGGCTGACGAGCAAGCCACACTGACCGCCTCTAATCCGGAGAACGGTGCCACGGGTGTGTCGCGCAACGGCAGCATCATCCTCAACTTCGACAAGAAAATCAAGGCTGGCACCGGCAACGCTACGCTGAACGGCGAGGAGATTGCCCCCATCATCAGCGGCAAGTCGGCCATCTTCAAGTATGCCGGTCTGCAGTACAACACCCAGTACACCTTCACCATGCCTGAGGGCGTGCTGACCTCGCGCAGCGGAAATGCCGTGGCCAAGGCCGAGATCACCTTCACCACCATGGAGCGCCAGCAGCCGGAGCCCCGTCTCTACGACGCTGTGGTGGCACAGGACGGCAGCGGTGACTACACCACCCTTCAGGGTGCCATCGACGCAGCTCCCGAGGGCCGTGCCAAGCCTTGGCTCATCTTCGTGAAGAACGGCCAGTACAAGGAGCACATCGACATTCCTGCCAAGAAGCCCTACCTGCACATCATCGGTCAGGACCGCGACAAGACCGTCGTTTTGGACGACCGTCTCAGCGGTGGCGAAAATGCCTACTCTGTTGACCCCGGTGCAACGGTAGTCGTCAAGGGTGCCGACACCTTCTTCGAGAACATCACCTTGGAGAATTCGTACGGTCACGAGAAGCAGGCCGGTCCGCAGGCTCTGGCCCTGAACACCCAAGCCGACCGTGTGGCCTTCAACAACGTGGCACTGCTCTCCTATCAGGACACGTGGATTACCACCTCTACCAGCAACTACCGCCACTACATCAAGAACTCGCTCATCGAGGGTGCCGTAGACTTCATCTACAA
>ERZ842401.5915-NODE-5915-length-13304-cov-8.922334_pt1 | contig 13304 bp, 12 predicted proteins | sample MGYA00521270_ERZ842401 | MGnify/ENA primary metagenome ERZ842401 (study PRJEB31892, sample SAMEA3878208) | bioreactor metagenome | biome: Moose rumen | place: Sweden | collected 2011-10 | study: EMG produced TPA metagenomics assembly of the PRJEB12797 data set... | reverse complement strand
CGACATCTGTCCAGTATTGCTTCTTAGCCGTCATGATATAGAACGCCTTGCCGATAACAGCAAGTCCTATAATAGTGAGCACTACGGCTATAGCCATGTAGCGCGGCATTACCTTATCATTGTCGAATTTACTCATGACGTTCTTTTATTCTGGAATTTGTATGATATAAGGGGGCTGGTCGGCAATATGCAACAGTGAGTCCTTGTTTTGTTTCAATATCTCAAGTACGTGACTCTCACGACATTTCTCAGTGAGGGTGCTGGAGGCGGCAAGTGCTTTGTTCTTGGCATGTTTTAAGTCTGTCTCTAGTCTGTCAATCGCTTGCATGTCTTGCTGGCATTGATAGCGGAAGGCGACATAGACGATGGTGAAGGCAACGATAAGCACAAACAGCCAGATTTGTGAGCGTACCATTTCGGCAGTGAGGATGTCACCACCAAGAATCGTCCGGAGATTGACTTGCTGCGAAGGGCGAGGGTCTTCCTCGCTTGCGGTCTCCTTGATTTTCTTGATAGTCTCTTCTAGAGCCTTTTTGCTGTCATCTTCTTGCGGCTCGACGATGATGTCCTCTTCTTCTTTCATGCCTCTTATTGCTTTTCTGCGATGCGGAGTTTGGCACTCCTGCTTCGTGGGTTGTTTTGAAGTTCCTGTTCATTGGGCGTGATGACCTTGTTGTTGATCAGTCGGAACGGACTGGAGATACGCCCGAAAAAGTCCTGTTCTATCTTACCCTCCACATTGCCCGCTTTCATCATGTTCTTGACGATACGGTCCTCTAATGAGTGGTAGGTGATGATGCTAAGTCGTCCTCCCTTCTTGAGCCATTGACTTGCTCCGTTCAGCATGTCACGAAGAGCCTCCATCTCGTGGTTGACCTCTATCCGAAGTGCTTGAAACAGTCGGGCAAGGTCTTTTTTCTCTTTCTTTGAGCGCATCAACTTCTCCGTGGCAGTGATGAGGTCACCTGTCGTGCTGATGCGTTGTTGCTGGCGGTAAGTGGTAATTGCGTTGGCGATACGGCGTGAGTTCTTCATCTCCCCATAGAGGTAGAAGATGTCTGCCAGTTTCTCCTCATCATACTCATTGATAATGTCTGCGGCAGTCTTGCCAGCGCGCTTGTTCATGCGCATATCCAAAGGGGCATCGAAGCGGAAGGAGAATCCCCTGGTCTCATCATCAAAGTGGTGGGACGACACTCCCAGGTCGGCAAGCAACCCGTCAATTTCCTCTATCTGATAATATCTCAGCCAATTGCGGAGGTATCTGAAATTGCTTCGCACGAAGGTGAAACGATGATCATCGACAACATTGTTCTCTGCGTCAGCGTCTTGATCGAAACTGTATAGATGTCCCTTTTCTCCCAGTCGGGTAAGAATCTCCTTGCTATGCCCGCCTCCTCCGAAGGTCACGTCCACATAGATACCATCGGGTATGATGTCAAGTCCGTCGATGCTCTCATGAAGGAGCACGGGTACATGGTATGTCTTTGCTGTTGTGACCATTGCTTTTTCTCCTTATTCTTCTGGTGCCATGAGTTCTTCCAGGGCGTTGCCGAACTCCTCTGGTGCCATCGACTGCTCCTCCGCCTTTTGAATGCCCCATATCTCGATGGTGTCGCCCATTCCCACGAATTTGATGTCTTGCTCTATGTCCGCCATCCGCTGATAGCGCTTGGGGATGAGGAGGCGACCGTTGCCGTCGAGAGTGACAAGTTCAACCTCGCTGACGAACTGGCGGAAAACTCGCTGGTGCTGCTTGTTCCACCTGTTCAGACGTTGCCGCATCGCATCCATCTGCTCATTCCATACGGACTCAGGATATAACACAAGGCAGGGCTGGAATACGTCCTTGCGGAGCACAAGGCGTTCCTCTCCGCCTGCCTGCAACACCTTTCGAAAGGTGGCTGGAAGGAATGCGCGCCCTTTGGCGTCTGTTTTTGCTTCTATGTTACCTAAAAATCGCATGCGTACTTCTTTATATTTATAATGTTATATCGGATGCAAAATTACATAAAATTCTCCATATCCCCCCACATTTCCCCACAAATATTTAGTGAATATTCCTTAAAAATTTATGAAAACAACTTATTGATTTGATTTACAATGATTTGCAGTTTTATGAAAGTGGTGGGGTGAATTTGCGTGAACTACAGATTGAAAAAGACACAGATAACAGTTAGGTAATCCCTGGGCTCTTTTTTGTGGCCTAATCTCAACTAATTTTTAACTTGCTCAATAATAAAATAGAGGGTATAAACCCTATCGAAAGCGATGTAAAGTTATAAGGGAAACAGGAGGAAGGGGATAGGAGTCGGGAGACGTTGGAATAAAAAACGTTAAGTTTTTGCACATTTTTTGGGTTAAAGTGCATTTTTTCTCAAACTTATTTGTTATTTTTGCAAACGGTTAGTACTTTTTGAGAGAACATGGACCAAATCACAGAGAAAACGATAGATATCGATAAGATTCTGAAAAGCAAGATGGGACCTAAGGCGAAATGGGTTCCAGGCTTTATGATATCTTGGCTCAAACGGATAGCCCACCAAGACGAAGTCAATGCTTTCCTGTGGGAGAGTCGTGATAAGGTCGGCACAGAATGGCTGGAGGCTTGTGTGGAATACCTGAAGATGACATTGGTGGTCAAGGGGAAGGAGAACTTGCCAGACAAGAACGACGGAAAGTTGTATACTTTTGTGTCTAACCACCCATTGGGCGGGGAAGACGGTGTCGCCTTAGGCGCTATTATCGGTCGTCATTATGACAGTCGTTTCCGCTATCTGGTCAATGACCTGCTGATGAACCTTCCTGGGCTTGCCCCTCTCTGCATACCTATCAACAAGACAGGCAGTCAAAGCAGGAACTTCCCTGCCATGGTAAAGGCTGGTTTCGAGAGCGACAACCACATGCTCATGTATCCGGCGGGCATCTGTTCTCGTCGACAGCCTGATGGGAGCATTCGCGACATACCCTGGTCGAAGACATTCATTACGAAGAGCGTGGAGTGTCAACGTGATGTCGTGCCCATTCATTTCAGTGGCTGCAACTCAAATTTCTTCTATCGGCTTGCTAACTTCAGCGACAAGCATCTGAAATTCAATCTCGCCATGCTCTTCTTGGTCGATGAGATGTATAAGAATGTGGGGAAGACTTTTGAGGTGAAAATCGGCAAACCAATTCCCTGGCAGACCTTTGACAAAAGTAAAATGCCGATGGAATGGGCGAAATTTGTGCAAGATAAAGTCTACGAACTATAACAACCTACTTTAGAAATGGAACAGGAAATCATCCAGCCTATTGACAAGGAATTGCTGAAAAGTGAGTTGACTCCTGAGAGGCAGTTGCGACTTACCAATAAGAGTAACAACGAGATCTACGTTGTGACAGCGCATAATGCGCCTAACGTCCTCAAGGAGATAGGACGTTTGCGTGAGATTGTTTTCCGTGAGGCTGGCGGAGGTACGGGAAAGGAGATGGACCTTGATGAGTTCGACCTCTGTGACAATTGCTATAAGCAGTTGATCGTATGGAATCCTGATGCTGAGGAGATCATTGGCGGCTATCGATATCTGCTGGGTACCGATTGGGAGTATGATGACAAGGGACAGCCTATTTTGGCAACCAGCCACATGTTCCATTTCTCTGAGAAATTTATTGAGGAGTATGCGCCAAAGACGGTCGAGTTAGGTCGTTCCTTCGTGTCGCTGCCTTATCAATCGTCTCGTATGGGTGCTAAAAGTCTTTTTGCCCTTGATAATCTTTGGGACGGGTTAGGTGCTATTACGGTGATACGCCCTAACATCCGTTACTACTTTGGTAAGATGACGATGTACCCTTCTTATATCCGAAAAGGGCGTGACATGATTCTCTACTTCCTCAAGAAGTATTTTGACGACAAGGAGAAACTGATTATCCCGATGAAACCGTTGATAATTGAGACTGACGAGCAAGAACTGGAGACTTTGTTCTGCAAGAATTCCTTCAAGGAGGACTACCGTATTCTCAATCGCGAAATACGTAAGTTGGGTTATAACATTCCCCCGTTGGTCAATGCCTATATGGGGCTCTCACCTACGATGAAACTTTTTGGAACAGCCATTAATTATGGTTTTGGCGACGTGGAGGAGACGGGTATCCTGATCTCTATTGATGAGATTTTTGAGGAAAAGAAAAAGCGTCATATTGATTCCTTTATCCGTGAGCACCATGATGAGTTGCAACTTACCTCTGGCGCCAATAAATTGATTTACAAGGACAAGGAGTAATCTTAGACAATAGGGAGCGAGATACCGTTGATTTTCTGATAGACATCCAAAGCGTAGACATCTGTCATGCCTGCGATATAGTCGATGACAGCCATCAGGCGTGTCTCTAAGTCTTGCGCGTCAATGTCGTACTGACTGGAGACGCGATCGATCAGTTGCTTGGAATAAAACCTGTCTGGGTGCATGACGGCTTCCACCATCTGCTCCATGAGTGTCGCCATGATCTTATAGCCAGACAACTCGACATCCAAAACGGGGCGACTGCGATAGATACGCTCAACAGACAACCTGGCACATTCCTCATAGGCTTTTGCGGGTACCTCACTGATATTGCCAATAAGACTCCCTGTGAAGGCGCCAGCCAGAATCTCATCCTCATGGTCTATAAAAGTATTGACGCATTCGTTTTCTAACTTGCCAATAACACATGCTCTCATATAGACCACTTTCTCGTTAGGATCTTGCAATCCTTCATCGGCAATCCGTTTCCTTATCTTTGCCTGATTCTCCTCATCGAAGAAACTCAATAAGAGATTCTCTGTCTCCTCATAGGAGAGGATCTTCAGTTTGTGTGCATCCTCTATGTCCATGATCTCATAGCAGATGTCGTCGGCAGCCTCTACCAAATAGACCAAGGGATGGCGCACATATCGTAGTGGCTCTCCTTCCTTGGAAATGCGAATTATCCCCATTTCATCGGCAATCTTCTGGAAAGAATCCTGTTCGGAATGGAAGAATCCGAACTTCCCCTTTTTGCTGGCGGCAGAGGACGCATAGGGATATTTGACGATACTTGCCAGTGTACTGTAAGTCATGACAAATCCGCCAGGGCGGCGACCTTTGAACTGATGGGTGAGTAGTCGAAAGGCATTGGCGTTCCCCTCAAAGTGCGTGATGTCATCCCAGAAGACGGGAGTGACTTCCTTTTGCAGGACATTGCCAGGACCCTCAGTGAAAAACGTCTGGATGGCTTTCTCTCCGCTATGTCCAAATGGGGGATTGCCCAAGTCGTGAGCAAGGCAGGCGGTGCTGACGATCTGTCCTATCTGCTCAAACATCGTGTCTTTAAGTTCGGGATGCTTCTCTTTGATAATGCGTTGTGCCACGTCATTGCCCAACGACATGCCGACACTAGCCACCTCCAAAGAGTGGGTGAGACGGTTATGCACAAAGATACTACCAGGCAAAGGGAATACCTGTGTCTTATTCTGTAGTCGGCGAAAAGGAGCCGAGAAGATCAGTCGGTCATAGTCCCGCTTGAACTCAGTACGGTCGTCGTGGCGTTCCGTGTGGCGGAATTCTTGCCCCAATCGCTTGTTCGATATAAGTCTGTTCCAATCCATCATGATGCAAAAATAATGCTTTTTTACAGAAAAACCTACTTTTTCTTTAGAAAAATATGGCTATTTGAAGAGAAATGACTAATTTTGCACATTATAAATAAATAGTAACATTTCGAAATGATTCAGATAAAAGTTGTCAATCGCGGGCATCAGCAACTGCCCGCTTATGCCACACCACAGAGTGCAGGCATGGATCTTCGCGCCAATATCGCGGAGCCGATCATTCTCCATCCTATGGAGCGTCGTTTGATACCTACGGGGTTACATATCGCACTACCAGAAGGATATGAGGCTCAGGTACGTCCTCGTAGCGGACTTGCCTTGAAGCATGGACTGACGGTGTTGAACTCGCCAGGGACTATTGACGCCGACTATCGAGGAGAGGTGGGGGTCCTGCTGATCAACTTGTCTCAAGAGGATTTTGTCATTAATGACGGGGAGCGCATTGCCCAGATGGTCATTGCCCGTCATGAGCAGGCGGATTTCGTGGTTGTGGAGGAACTTGACCAGACTGAGCGTGGCGAAGGAGGTTATGGACATACTGGCGTGAAATAAATCTAATATCGGTGAAAAGGCTTAGAATTCTCATATTCCTATTGGTGGCATGGCTTGGATTACCTGCGTTCTCACAGGTGATAGAGAAGATCCGTCGCTATGATGCTTTCTTTTTGGAGGCAGTCTGTGAGCGTGCCAAAGGGAACAATGATGCCGCCTTTGACTTGTTGCGTCATTGCGTGGAAATAGACTCTACCAAGTCAGAGGCATATTATTACCTTGCCCAATATTATGGTGCCTTGAAAAAGAAAGACCAAGCCGTTGCCTGTATTGAGAAGGCGGCATCCTTAGAGCCTGCTAACTCCACCTATCAGGAGACATTGGCAAACACCTATATCAATTTGCGCCAGTACGATAAGGCGGCAATGGTGTTAGAGAATCTCTATGACAAACACCGTGACCGTGATGACGTGCTTGGTGTCCTCATCCAACTTTACGAGGAGCAACATGAATATGAGGCGGCAATCAATGCCCTTACGAAACTAGAGACGATAGAGGGGAAGAGTGAGCGACTCTCCTATGCGAAAAGTAATTTCTATACCCAGTTAGGTGACAAAAAAGCCGCTATCAACGAGATGAAGCGACTTGCAGACCAGTATCCTAACGACCAGAACTATCGAGGGCTGTATGCCAACACCCTTTTTGTCAATGGTCAGAAGAAGAAAGCCCTTGACATCTATCATGATATATTGAGGATAGAGCCGGAGAATCGCAATGCCCTCATGGCATTACTCGCCTATGAGAAAGACGAGGGAGATCCCGAGAAGGCCGCCGCACTGACCGAGCAGGTGCTGCTAAGCAAGAATATCACCTCTCAAGACCGTATCTTGTTGATGCGTCAGGAGATCGGACAAAGTGAGCAGGAGGGGGGCGACTCTACCCGTGTGCTCTACCTTTTCCATAAGATGTTGGAGCAGCCGCAGATGGATGCCGATGTCGCCATTCTCTGCGCTACCTATATGAATCTTAAGAAAATGCCCAATGACACGATCAGTGCCGTGTTGGAGCAGGTGCTGCAGGTTGCCCCTGATAATGCGGCGGCTCGTCTGCAACTGGTTAGTTACGCCTGGCAGGCAGAGGATATGTCTCGTATCATAACACTCTGTCAAGATGCCCGACAATATAACCCTGATGAAATGGCTTTTTATTATTATCAGGGTATTGCTTACTATCGTCAGGAGCAGTTGGATCATGCCCTTAACGCGTTCCAAAATGGTATCGGGGTCATTAACCAGCAGAGCGATCCGGATATTGTCAGTGATTTCTATGCTGTCATGGGTGACATCTTGCATCAGAAAGGACTTGACAAGGAGGCTTTTGCCGCCTATGACTCTTGTCTGGTATGGAAAGACGACAACTATGGCTGTCTGAACAACTATGCTTATTACCTGAGTGAGAAAGAGATTCATCTGGAGAAAGCCGAGCAGATGTCATATCGTGCCATCAAGGCAGAACCGAAAAACGCGACTTTCCTTGACACCTATGCATGGATTCTTTTCAAAGAGTCACGCTATGCCGAGGCAAAGATATATATTGACCAGACGCTGCAGTGCGACTCCGACTCTTCTGCGGTTCTCTTGGAGCATGCAGGCGATATCTACTATCATACTGGCGATAAAGAACGTGCGGTGGCGCTTTGGCAGCAGGCATTGGAGAAGTCGTCGGAAAATTCAGAGATCAAAGGTGAGCGCAAGCAAGTATTAACCCGAAAGATAAAACTTAAAAAATACCTAAAAGAATGAAACCATCACGTATTATGAGACTCGCCGCATTGGTACTACCACTGATGTTGGTTGCCTGTGGCACAAACAAGAAGGCTGTCAATGACACAAAGACTTCTACGCCAACAACATTGAAGTCGCAGCAGTTCTTACGGCAAGTGAATGACAACGCCCAGTACACTAAGTTCATCACTTCGAAGGTGAAGTTCTCGGTAGAGGTGGGCAACCAGCAGTTGACCCTAACGGGTAATCTGAAGATGAAGCGTGACGACGTGATTCGTCTGCAATTGATGGCATTTGGTTTCGTAGAGGCAGGACGTTTGGAGTTTACCAAAGACTATGTTCTGATCATGGACCGCATCAACAAGCAGTTTATCAAGGCTCCTTATACACAGTTGGACTTCCTTCGCAATAGCGGTTTGAACTTCTATTCCCTTCAGGCTTTGTTCTGGAATGAGTTGTTCCAGCCAGGCAAGACGAAAGTCTCCGATGACTTGTTGAGGAATTATCAGACAGACCTCATGGGCGAGGACGCTGTCATCTCCATGGAGAATGGTAAACTCTCCTACCGTTGGCTTGCTGATAAGGCGGGGGCACAGATCAAGATGGCAAATATCATGTACGAGGATAAGATCCGTGGCAACTATCAGTTGAACTGGGACTATGAGGACTTCCGTAATAATGGAAAGCGACAGTTCCCCTATGCTCACCAGATACTTTTTAATACACCAGGAAAGGCTGTTAAGATGGGTATGAATCTTAACTACCTGAGTAATGACGAGGAGTGGGAGACCCGTACGGAGATATCAGGTAAATATCGTGAGGTGACTATTGACGAGATTCTTCGTCGCTTTATGGCTCTTTAAATGATAGATGAGGCGAATAGGTGTTATATTAGTCCTGCTCTCTTTTGTCTTGAGTCCGTATGCTCAACAGAGGCGTTCATCGACAAAGGGGAAGGGTAAGACGACTACGGTTGCCAAGAAGAAAGTGGTGACCAAGAAGACTGCGACCAAGAAGACGACATCCACAGCGAAGTCGTCTAAGCAACCTGTCTCCGTGCAGAGTCTCCAGAGTCAGCGCGAGAAGATTCAGCAGCAGATCAAGGAGCAAGAGCAGCGTTTGCGTTCTAATGAGCGTGATGTGAAGAAACGCTTAGAAAACCTGATGATACTCAATTCGGAGATTGCAGTCAAGCGTCGTACGATAGACACTATTCGTAAAGACCTCTCGTCACTCGAAGTAGAGATAGAGGTTCTTAATACAGAACTTGCCCAACTGAAGTCAGAACTTGATGACTGTAAGGAGAAGTACGTGAAGTCGATGCGGTATATGCATCGTAATCAGTCGATGCAAAGCAAACTGATGTTTATCTTCAGTGCCAACAGTTTTGCCCAGATGTATCGCCGTATGCGTTTCATGAGGGAATATGCCTCTTACCAGCGTTCTCAGGGTGAGGATGTCAAGGTGAAGCAGGCAGAGGTGAATGCCAAACAGGTAGAGTTGCTTGCTGCCCATGATAACAAGACACAACTCTTGGCACGGGGTGAGAACGAGCGGCGTTCTTTGGAGGGAAAGCAGACAGAGCAGAAGAATGTGGTGTCTGGTCTGCAGAAACAACAAAAAGAAATCCAAAATGTGATTGCCCAACAGAAGAAGAAGGACGCAGCCCTCAATGCCCAGATTGACCGTTTGATTGCCGAGGAGGTGGCACGGCAGAAAGCCCGTGCTGCCGCAGAGGCAAAGCGCAAGGCGGAAGCCGAGGCGGCAAAGAAACGTGCTGCCGAGTTGGCTCGCAAGAAGGCTGCCGCCGAGGCAGCGGCAAAAGAGAATGCCCGCCGCATCGCTGAGGCTAAGGCTCGTGAGGAGAAGGCAAAGGCAGAAGCCCGTGCCGCTCGTAATAAGAAGGCTCGTGAGGAGGCAGAGCGTAAGGCTAAGGAGGCGGAGGCAACGCGTCTCGCCGCTGAGCGTCGCGCAGAGTCAGAGGCCCGTGAGCATGCCAAGGAGGTGGCTGAGGCAAAGAAGAATACAGAGACGCTCGATTATACGATGAGTACGGATGACCGTCGTATCAGTGGTAATTTCGAGAGCAACCGTGGTCGGTTGCCGATGCCTATCACTGGTCCTTACCGTATCGTGAGCCATTTCGGTCAGTATAATGTGGAGGGACTGAACAATGTCACGCTTGACAACAAGGGTATTAACATCAAGGGACAATCGGGCGCGCAGGCTCGTTCCATCTTTGATGGGGAGGTTAGTGCGGTGTTTAGTTTTGGAGGCACCATGGTGGTGATGGTTCGCCATGGTAGTTATATCTCCGTCTACTGCAATCTGGTCTCTGTCAATGTGCATAAAGGACAGAAGGTCTCTACCCGTCAGGTATTGGGAAGAGTCGGACAAGACGATATCCTCCAGTTCCAGTTGCGTAAAGAGACTGCGAAACTCAATCCTGAGGCGTGGCTAGGGAGGTAATTAGTCTCACATAAGTGTTTATCGCCTTGTGAATCTCATCAATACCGATGAACTCATCGGCAGAGTGGCTGCGGCTTGACTCTCCAGGCCCTAACTTAAAGGAGGGGAAGGGCATCAGTGCCTGGTCAGAGAGGGTAGGGCTACCAAAGGGCTTCATCCTCATCCTCTTGCATTGTTTGATCAAAGGGTGACTTTCTGGAATGGAAGAGGAGTGCAAGCGGAAGGAACGTGCCTTCAACTCACTCTTCATATGTTTTTGCAGGAAAGCAAAGAGGTATTCGTTCTGATAGTATTCGTTGGTGCGTACGTCGATGACAAATTCCAGTTTGTCAGGAATGACGTTATGCTGTGTGCCGGCATGTATCATAGTGACTGTCGCCTTCGTCTCGCCTAACAGCGGACTGACCTTGCGGAATTGGTAGTCACGTAGCCATCGCAGATCGTCTAAGGCCTCATAGATGGCATTCACTCCTTCGTTACGGGCTGCGTGACCGCTCTTTCCGTGAGCCACACCGTCGATGACCATCAGTCCCTTCTCGGCAATAGCGGGTTGCATCCCTGTAGGCTCTCCTACGATGGCGACATCGATGGAGGGCAGGGTCGGGAGGACTAGGGAGAATCCTTTCTGTCCGCTGATTTCCTCCTCACAGGAAGCCACATATATTATATTATAAGGTATGTCTTTTTCCTCACGGAGGATTCGGAACGCCTGTAGCAGGCTGACCAGTCCGCCACCACAGTCGTTGGACCCCAGTCCGTAGAGTTTCCCGTCCTCGATAGTGGGTGTGAAAGGGTTACGAGTCCAAGTGGCAACAGGCTTTACGGTGTCGATATGCGCATTGAGTAACAGGGTGGGTTTCCTCTTACTGAGCCGCCCTGCAACGACAAGGTTGTTGCCTACCCGTTCGCAGGGTAGTCCCCACTCCTTGATTTGTTGCTGTAAGAGGTCGGCGGCCGCCTGCTCGTCACGACTAATAGAAGGAGTACTGATGAGTCTGCTCAGCAGTGCTACCGCTTCGTTGGTGTATTTCTTATATGCCATTTCGACTGCAAAGATACAGAAAAATCTCAAACCCTCTTCTTTTTTAATAAAAATGTTGTATCTTTGCAGCAAATAAAACAAGGAGAGCATATGCAGATAAACAGCCACATGTCGGTGCTAGTACACGACTTAGCCAAACACTATGGTGACCGTGAGATGCTGATTTATCAGGATTTCGGCGGTAAGGAGTGGAAATCGTTGTCGTTTAATCAAGTGTCGCAGACCGTCAAGCAGGTCAGTAACGCTTTGTTGAACCTTGGGGTGAAGGTGCAGGAGAATATTGGTATCTTCTCTCAGAACTCTGTGCAGTATCTGGAGTGTGACTTCGGAGCCTGGGGCATCCGTGCCGTCACGATACCTTTCTATGCGACCAGTTCGGAGCAGCAGATCCAGTTTATGATCAATGACGCGAAGGTGCGTTTCCTCTTTGTCGGAGAGCAGGAGCAGTACGACCGTGCTCGCCGGGTGGTGTCACTCTGTCCTACCTTGGAGCGTATCATCGTTTTCGACCCGCTAGTGCATATCTCATCCCACGATCCCAACGCCCTTTATTTCAGCGACTTCCTGAAGTTAGGCGACAACCTGCCCCGTCAGTCGGAGGTGGAGGCTCGCCAGCAAGAGGCGTCGTTTGATGATATCGCCAATATCCTTTATACCAGTGGTACGACGGGTGATTCCAAGGGTGTCATCCTTCCGCATTCCATGTTCCATGCCGCCTTTGAGGCTAACAACAAGTGTGTGCCGGTGAATGACAAGGACCGTGTGATGAACTTCCTTCCCTATACTCATATCTTCGAGCGTGGCTGGGCACTTCTCTCCTTGACGAAGGGTGCCACGATGATAGTGAACACCCATCCGCAGGAGGTACAGCAGTCGATGCGTGAGACGCATCCAACCTGTATGTCGAGTGTTCCCCGCTTCTGGGAGAAGGTATATATGGGGGTCATGGATAAGATAGAGCACTCCAGTGCGATGCAGCGCAAACTTTTCAAACATGCGCTCGCTGTAGGTCGCAAGCACAATATCGAATATCTCTCGTTGGGAAAGAAGCCCCCCATGGCACTCCATATGGAATATGAGATGCTCAACCGTACCGTCTTCTCTTTAGTACGTAAAGAGTTGGGTTTGGAGAATGCGCATTTCTTCCCCACCGCAGGTGCTGCAGTGAGTGCCCATGTAGAGGAGTTCGTCCATTCCATCGGTATTAATATGATAGTGGGCTATGGCTTGACCGAGTCGCTTGCCACTGTTTCCTGCGACCATCTGGGGGAGCCTTATACGGTGGGGTCTGTAGGGCAACCTATCGAGGGTATCAGTATTAAGATCAGTGAGGAAGGTGAGATCCTCCTGAAAGGTCCTACCATTACCCCAGGATATTATAATCGTGACGATCTCACGAAACAGTCGTTTACGGAGGATGGCTACTTCAAGACGGGTGACGCAGGCTATCTGAAGGATGGTGAGTTGTTCTTGAAAGAGCGTATTAAGGACCTCTTCAAGACCAGCAATGGTAAGTATATCGCTCCTCAGATGATAGAGTCGAAACTGTTGGTGGATAAGTATATCGACCAGATTTGTATCATTGCCGACCAGCGTAAGTTTGTCTCCGCTCTTATCGTTCCTGTCTATTCGCTCTTGGAGGAGTATGCCCGTGAGCATAATATCCCGTTTGAGAGCCGTGAGCAACTTTGTTACTCCCCCCAAATCTACGAGATGATGAAGGAGCGTATCGACACGCTGCAGCAGCAACTAGCCCATTATGAGCAGGTGAAGCGCTTCACTTTACTGCCTCACCACCTCTCTATGGAGAAGGGAGAATTGACTAACACGTTGAAGATTCGCCGCCGTGTGCTCTATGAGAACTATAAGGAACAAATCGACAGAATGTATGTCGATTAGTTCAAATTAG
>ERZ842401.5914-NODE-5914-length-13305-cov-4.304377_pt1 | contig 13305 bp, 9 predicted proteins | sample MGYA00521270_ERZ842401 | MGnify/ENA primary metagenome ERZ842401 (study PRJEB31892, sample SAMEA3878208) | bioreactor metagenome | biome: Moose rumen | place: Sweden | collected 2011-10 | study: EMG produced TPA metagenomics assembly of the PRJEB12797 data set... | reverse complement strand
CAGCAAAAATGGGTGTTTTTGAAGGCTGCAACTTCTCCTTTGCGCTATTTTTTATCTATCTTCCAACAAAATTGATTTCCATGGCTTTATTGTTTTGCGTATTGAGCATTAAGAGCGTGCGAAGGTCAGTCGTTCGGCAGCTCAAGAATCAGCTCTACCTCTCCCTGAGAAAGCTTGAGGCTGCGGGCAATCTGAGCTACGGTCCACCCCTGACGCTTCAGCTGCTTTACGTTTTCCTTGGTGTTCGGGTTGATGTGCTGCATTCCGCCGTCAGTCTTATCGCTTTCTGCAGTGTTGATTGCCTGAAGCAGCTTGAACTTGCTGTCCATGTCGCTGGAAAGCTCCTGCAGGCGCGATTCTGCGCGCCCAAGCCCCTGACGCGCGGAATTTATGTTTTCCATGCGCTCCTCAGTTTCTTGCAAAAGGCTTTCCAGCTTGTTCAGTTTTTCAACGGCATCACCAATGCGCGGTCCGTTGCGCAGAATTTCTTCCATGCTGTTCTGAACGGAACGGATTGATTCCGGGAACGATTCCGCGTCCGCACTGCACTTCTTGATTCTGTCCTCAAGGTTTTTCATCAGCTCGAACGACGAGTCCACGTCCTTCAGAACACGGTCAAGCGTGCTGTTCTTCTGCTCAAGGCGCTCGTAGCGACCGGAAATTGAGGAAATGGATTCCTCCAAATCGCGGGCGCGCACCTCCATAGCCTGAAGGTTGTCGTTTGTGGTGGTAAGGGAGCGGAGCTTTTCGTCAATTGACCGGGAAGTGCTCATCATCTTCTCGTAATCCTGCCCGATTCGCTCAACGTTCGCCTTTTCTGCCTCAAATTCTGCGACGCGGTTTTCTATGTCGTCCTTCATGCGGCAAATCTGGTTGTAGTCGTTGGTAAGGTCTGCGGCAACGCTCTTAAAGCCGTCAAGCCGGTCAAAGTCGTCGTTAAGCGCCTCAATTTTTTCGTCAAGCTGCTTTTTCATCTGGTCGGCTTTTTCGTAAATCGCCATCTGGGAGCGGATGTTCTGCAGCTCCTTTGAAAGCTCGCTCATCTGATTCTGCATCTGCTGAGAATCGCCCTGCATCTTCATAACAAACGTAGCCTGATCGTTGCGGTTCTTTTCGGAAACAGCCTGTATCTCGGCATTAAGCTCCTGAAGCTTGCGCGAGGAGTCCGCGTTCTGCGTGCGCACTCGGTCTTCTGTGTCCTTAAGCATCTGCTCGTACATCTTGTTAAGCTGGGCAACAATTTCTTCCGCGCGGCTCTGGAATGACTGAATCGTTTCCTCTGTGCGCGTATCCAAATCGCTTACCTTGCGGTCAGCCTGTCCAACCAGCTGTTCGTATTCGTTGGAAAGATATGCCTCGGCATCGCGAACCTTATGCAGCGCCTGCTCCTTAAGCGCGTCCAGCTCAGAGGCGAACAACGTCTTGGACTCGTCCAGCTGATGCTTAAGCTGCTGCTTCCACGTGTTGAATTCGCCAAGCGCAGAATCAATTGAAGACGAACTGCTTTCCTGGCGCGACTTGATTGAATCCTCAAATGCAGAAAGGTCGGCAAGCATCTGCTCCTGGATTTTTCCAAGCGAGGTGTCAATGCTCTTTTCCGTCTTTTCGATTGAGGACTTCAAAAGTTCGTCTGAGCGCTGGTCGTTCAGCTCAATCTTAGCCTGAATCTCGGAGCTGAAACGGCTTACGGCGTTCTTAAGCTCGCCAGCCTGCGCGTTCAGCGACTCCTGAATGGCGGCAATCTCCTTGTCCACGCGGGCAGACTGCTCCTCGTTTTTTGCCTGCATTGCGGCAAGCTTGCTCTTAAGGTCTTCCGCGTATTCGTTCTCAAGTGCGCGGCGCTGGTCCTCGTAGTCAGTGGTGAATGTAGAAAGCTTTGCGTCAAATGAATTCTTCCATTCAACCAAATCCTCGCTGATTTTTTTGCTTCTGTCCTTAAGGTCGCGGTCAAATATTTCCTCAAAGCCCTTCAATTTTTCGCTCATGTTGCCAATTGAAGTCTGCTTGAGCTCCTCAAGCTTTCCTTCGATTATGCTGAGGTCGCTTTCAAGCTGGTCGGAATTTTCCTTGATTGAGGAGGCAAACTTGTCGTGGCGCTCCTGCTGCTCGGCGGTAAAGCTGTCAAAGGTAGAAAGCACCTTGCGGCTTACCTCCTCCATTGCAGCCTTAAGATTTTTTTCAAGGAAGTCTACGTCGCTGCTGCTTGCCTCAATCTTGGAAAGGCGGTATTCGATGTCTTTTTTATAGGATGCAAGCTGTTCGTCAACATCGGCAAGCGCAAGGTTCTGCTGCTTTTCGCACGCAAGCTGAATTTTTGACGCGGACTCCTCAAGCAGTGCGGTAAGTTCCTGCATCTTGTCGTTTGTAACGCCGCGGAATTTTTCAATCTGCTCGTCGATTTTGTGAACCTTCTCGTTAAGCTCCGGCTCTACGGAATCAACCTTGCTAAGTGCCTCTGCGCATTCGTCCTTAACGCGCGAAAGCGTGTTTTCCGCCGTCTGAACGGATTCCTGCACGTCGCGCGAAACGGCGTTCAGGGTGTCGGCAAGCTGCGCCTTCACGCTCTCAATTTTTTGCGTGATACCGGAATTGTAATGCTCAATGTTTTCTTCTGCCTTGCGCGAGAATTCCTCATAGGCTTCTGCTTCCTTTGCGGCAGCCTTGTCCAGCGCGTCCTTAAAGAGCGTGCCGTATTTTTCCTGCACTTCCTTAAGCTGTGCCTCAAGACTGCCCTGATTGCGCGTAAGGTTGCCTGCGGAATTCTCTGCTTCCTGAAGACTTGACTCAAGATTCTGGCGCAGCGTTTCTATCTGCGTGCGGAATTCTTCGCCAAGCTCGCTTACCTTCTGCTGGAATGACGCGCTCATGGCATCAATTTTTTCTCGGATTTCGCTGCTTATGCCGCCTTCCTGCTGGCTGTAGATGGTGCGTACCGCCTCAATCTCGTCAGAAATACGCGCGGTGGCTTCCGTATACTGGCGGTCAAGCTGCTCAAGCTTAGACTGAAATTTCGTCTCAAACGCGTCCGAAGCCTCGTCCGCCTTGCGGTTAACCACCTCGTACGCCTCGTCAAGCTGGCGCTCCAGCTGAAGGATGCGCTCGTTGTTCTTGCCGTCAACGGACGTAAGCATTCCGTCGTATTTTTCATGCAGGGTCTTAACCGTGTTCTGATATTTTTCGGTAAGGTCGGACACGTACTGCTTTGTCTTCTCATCAACCGCAGAAATGTGCGCGCGCGTCTTTTCGTCGGCATCGGTGATTTTCTGAACAAGCTCGGTAAGGCGCGTGTCGCTCTTTCCGCTCACAACCTCAATCTGACGGCTGTATTTTTCGGCAAGGGTGCCCATCTGCTTGTCGTATTTTGCGGCAAAGTCGCCGATTTTTCCGTCATATTTAATTCCGAAGTCCGCGATGGACTTCTCATATTTTGCAGAAATGTCGGCAATAAGCTTTTCGTATTTTGCCGCAAAGTCGTCAACATGCTTCTTGCACTTGGCGTCAAGGTCGGTAAGATTGGTCTTGATGTTGGAAACGACGTTCCCGGTGGAATCCTTGTAGGTTTCCTGAACCTCCGCAGATTTTGCGGCAAGGAACTGCTCAAGCTCGCTCACCTTGGCGGCATACTTTGCAGAAAGCTCATGGAACAGCTTGTCATATTTCTTGCCGAATTCAACGACATTAGCTTCTGCCTGTGTGGAAGTGTCCTTGGAGCGCGTCTCAATGAGCGCGGTAATCTGGTCAATCTTGTTATCAAGCGCAATTTCTGCCTGAGCGATTTTTTCATTGGAATTTTTGGTGAATGTGTCTGCCCGTGCCGCAGACTCCTTGCGGAGTTTTTCAAACGCCTCGTCCTCAAGCTTGGCTGCCTTAAAGGAAGCGTCCTCATACACGGCGTTAATTTCCTTCTGGAAGTTCGCCATAGTCTTTTTTGCGTTGTCTTCTATTTTTAGCAGGTCATTCTTAATCTGCTGACCGTGATTATCGTATTCAGAAAGAAGCTTGTTTCCTATCAGTTTAAGCTGTTCGCCGTTCTTTTTTTCAAAATCGGCGGTAATCTGGGGAATACGCTTTTCTATGCCATCAAGATAGCGCTTCTGGTCGCTCAGCTTGCCGTGGATAACGTCTATTACGGCGGACTCCTTTTTTACGGACTCAAGGTTCTGCTCAACCTTTGCCGTCATGCTCACAAGGTCGTTGATTACCGCATCGTACGAGCGGATTTTTTGCTCTATTGCCTTAACCGCGTTTGAATCGCCGGAAAGATTTTCCGTCATGCGCTGGAATTCCGCAATCTGCGACTCAAGGCGCTTTACCGCCGCCGTCGCCTGCATGTATTTTGTCTCAAGATTTGCCGTGCTGGAGGAAAGCTGCTTTTCCTGATTTTTAAAATGCTCGTCTATGTCGCCCTGGCGTTTGTCCGCATAGCGCTTAACCTTTTCCATAGAATTGTTGTCTTTGTCGATGACATGAAGCGCATACGAAATTCCGGCTGCAATTGCCGCAGATAAAAATAGAGTTAAAAATGACATGTTTTCCCACCAAAAACTTTATATACTACTGTAGCACAATATCTTGTAATTGACGATAGCTTGAGAAGCAAATATCGGGACCTTTTATTTTTTTATTGAAAATCCGCCGCCACCACGGCAAAAGATACGCGCTCTTCATGCCGCTTGCCATTGCGCCCTGCACGTCGTACTTCTTGCTGTTTCCCACGTAAAGGATTTTTTCTGGTGCCACGCCAAGCTGCTTTGCCATTTCCAGGAACGAATACGGCTCCGGCTTGAGTGCGCCCAGCGCCTCCGTGCCAAGGATTACGTCGCAGTACGGACGCACGCCCCAGATGTCGCCCTTTTGGTCAGGCGGAAAGTCAGAAAGGAGCGCAAGCTTAAAGCCCGCCTCCTTGAACGCCTTGAATGCCTCGGGCACGCCATTGTAGCAGGGAATGCGCGTAAAATATTTTTTCAGTCCACTGTACACAATCTCGTCAAGGCGCTTTTCTGCGTCCTCAGAGGTGCTTTTGAGCCGTTCCGCCATTTTTTGCGCCTGAACCTTGTAAAAATCATCAAGCGGCTCTATGCCGTGCATGTGATGCCGCACGATTCCATAATGAAGAAAGAACACTCCGTGCGAAAGATAGCGGAATATGGCCCGGATTGTAAGCTGCCACTGCGCATACAGAGTACCGTCAATATCAAATGCAATCGCCTCAATGTCGCCAAGATTCTTTACTTCCACGTGTTCTCCTGCGGGTTACCGCTTAATAATACTATATTCAAACTTTGCCTGTCCATCTGCGGAAGCAGGGGCAAAACGCCAGGTTGAAATCTGCTCTTTTATCTCCGACTGAATCTCCACAGGAAGCACGGACGACGGAGAAAACGAAATGCCATTCAACGGAACGTTTCCGGCGGCAAGAATTCTGAACGTGATGACAACCTGCCGCGAGTTGTCTATGAGCCGTGCGTTTTCTGGAGAAATCGTGATGACCGGCTTTTTTGGCTCCAGAAGCACACGGGCAGAGCCGTCAGAAAGCTCAAGTGAAAGCCGACCGTCGCTTCCTGTTGCAACGGTAACCCGCGACTGCGAGCTAAGTCCGTTCCCGATGCTCGTTGAATATGGCGTTACGTTTGCCACATTGGAAAGTCGGGAGGTAGTCTCACCGGAAGCGCTCGCACCGGAGCTTTGCGGCTTGTTGCTCTGAGCGGAAACAGGTCCAGAAGTGCCGGTTGCAGCCGCCGCTGCCGAACCGCCCAGCGCCGCAGAGGAATCAATCGCCTTTGCAGTCTGCTGGCTGCTCTGCGCCACAGATGTGTTCGCCTGCGCCGCGTCCATGGAATCCCAGTCAAATTCCTTTGCCGACGACGAGGAGTTAAGCTGCTCCTCCATAAGCTGCTCGGCAGTTTTTCCATACTTGATGTTCGCCTTTTTGTACGTAGGCTGAGCCGGCGCGAGCTTGGCAACCTCCGCGGGCTTTGCCGGAGCCGCGCTTTGGGTCGGGGCTGGTTTGGGCGCAGGCTTTGGCTGTTCCGCCGCCTTTGGTGCAGGCGCCTGCTTTGACTGCGTCTGCGCGGGTGCTTTTTGCGCCTCTATTTTTTGCGGCTGTGTCTTTGGTGCCTCCGATTTTTTTGCGGGCGGCTCAGAAACCTTTTCAATCGGCTTTTTTTCAGCCTGTTTGGGCGCGGCGGCTTCCTTTGCCTTTGTGTCCGGCACCTTCTGCGTGGTCTGCGTAGTCTTTTCTGCCTTGTCCACCACCTGATTCGGAAGCGGCTCCAGCATAATCTTTACGGTCTCAAAGCGTTCCGGCTTATGAAAAAACGGCGACACGGCAAGAAACGCCATAATCAAAAGCCACACAATGCCTGTTCCGGCAATGGCAAGCTTCATTGCCCGCGCCTGCGTCTTATCCTCAGAGAGACCGTCTATAAAACTGTTGAATCTGTACACTGCCTGCATGCCGCTCATTTCTCCGTCAGCGCCGTTCCCGCGTGCGCAGGTTTACCGCCGCATAGCCGTTCGCGCGGATTACGTCGAACAGTTTTACAATTGTTCCGTTCGTAACCTCGGAGTCGGCTTCTATGGTAATGGGAAATTCCTTTTTCTTGGTCTTTTTTGTATCAAAGGAAGCAAGCTCGTCGCCCAAGGTCTTGAACGTAACCGGCTTGTCATTGAACCACAGCTTTCCCTTCTTGTCCGCAGTAATCGTAATGCCAAGGTTGGACGTGCTTTCTGCAGTGGTGCTTTCGGGCAGATTCAGACTGATTCCCGGAAGCACGGCAAACGTCGTGGAGACAAGAAAAAATATAATCAACTGAAAAACGACGTCAAGCATAGGCGTCATGTCTACGCTTGCCTGAACGCCCTGTCTTCTTGCCTTTAATCTCATTTAATCCGTCCTGAAAGCTTGATTACAACGCTCGTTACGTTTGATTCCATCTCAACAATGCGGCGGTTCACGCGGCTCACAAAATAATTGTAGAAAATTAGCGACGGAATTGAAACAACAAGCCCCGCAACAGTAGTTACCAATGCCTCTCCAATTGCACCGGCAAGCAGCGCTGGGTCGCCCATCGTGCCGCCCGCACCAAGCACGCCGAATGCCTTGATGTTTCCGGTTACGGTTCCCAAAAGGCCAAGCAGCGTGGAAATGTTCGCAATCGTTCCAAGAGGAGTAAGCAGATGCTCAAAGCGTGGCACCACGGCAGACATCTCCGCCTCAACCGCGTCCTTCATGTCCTTTTCGTCCCAGCGGCGGCAGTCAAGAGCCTTCTTTATTGCCTGCGAACAGGGAGTGTCTGCTTCCGCACAGCTGACCGCGGCGGCATCGTAGTTTTCTGCGTCCAAGGAGCTTCGCAAATCGTACATGAGCTTTGCGTCCTTCTTTTTGGTAACGTAAAAATAATAGCAGCGCTCAATGATGATGAACGTGGCAATCACTCCGCACAAAATAATCGGCAGCATCAGAATTCCGCCGGCTTTCAAACTGTCTAGCATTATGAATCTCCTATCTTCTTCGGCTCAAACAAAGAGCCTGGACTAAAAGAAAAATTTTACCAGGACGGAAGCTGTTCCGCTGCGCTGGATATATTGACCGGCGTAGTCGCGCTCCGTTCCGCTTATTAATTTTACAACATCATTTGTTGAAACTGCAAGTCTAACCGCATTCGTAAGCCGCCAGAAAACGCTCAAGTCAACCTGTGGCGTGTGGTCGTCGCCGGAAGCAAGGGCAAATTCCATTGAGCCGTCAAAGCCAAACTTTGCCTTCTCGTCCTGAACGGAAACTCCAAGGCTTACTGAGTTTCCGCTTTCTGCTGCGGGAACGTCCTTCCAGTGGTTCTTCCATCCAAAGTTGAAGTACGCGATTTTGTAGCGCAAGCCCACCGTGAATTCGGTATTGAACTGCGTCATGTCGTCCTGAAGATAATTGTACTGTCCGAACAGCACGGCACTGTCGTCAATGTCGTAGTCGGGCTGCCAGGTTCCGTTGTCGTAGGCAGTCGTCCTGAATTCCGTGTTCATGCCCAGCGTAAGCACGTCCTTAACAGGAACGGCAATGTCAAGCACGCCGAACCAGTCGCTCGTTTCGGACGGAAGCACGTGAAGCGCAGAGAACGTCCAGCGGCGCTCAAGCATCTCCACCTTTGGAAGATATGAGTCGATTCCGCCCTTGAGCGAGATTCCCACCGTGCGCGACGAAAGCGCCGTATTTATAGAAAAATCCGCACCCGCCGTAAATGGCACCACCACGTAATTATCGCCAATCTCGTTGCCAACAACAGCGGCAGCATCGCCATATACGCGCACGCTCTGATTGTTCCAGCCAAGCTGAACGCCAAATTCGCCGCGGTTTATGCTGCGCGTGTCAAAGAACGCGTCCTTTATGTCGTGCTCAAGGTCATATTTTGCAGAAAACCCAAGATACAGGTTCTTTTCTGACTTCCATAGGAACGAAAGGTGCGGCTCAAGGTCAAGCACGCTCACGTTTTCCGCAAAGTCAGCAACCGCAAGCGTTGAGTCGGTGATAGTGGCGTAGCGTTTGTACCAGTCTCCGCCGAGCGCAAGATGCATTCCTGCTTCCTTTGTGAACTGAACGCCCCAGTCAATTTCTGCCTCAATTTTGTCCTTTGAGACGTCGCTTATTGACGTTACCTTGTTCTGAAGTCCGTTGTCAGAATTCTCATAGCGTCCCTTGAGGAACAGCTTCATCTTGTCATTTGAGAAAGTCTTGTCGGCATAGATGAACGTGGTTCTGTCAAAATAGCCGCTGGTAAGCGAATTTCCGGCGTAGCCGTTTGCCGTCTCGTGCGAAAACTGAATGCGGAACGGATTTGTGCCGGACTGCCGATACAAGGAAAAGTTTCCCGTAACAAAGCCGGGGTAGCCCGCGCCCGCAATGCCTTCCGCGTAGATGTTCTTTGCAGTGCCTGATGACGTTCCGCTGACCGCCTCAACACCTGCCGATGACGCTTCTGTGGAATCAGGAAGCCGCGGAAGCACGGTGCCGCTCTTGTTTGATTCCGGGAGCACCTCGGAATAGTCGGGGACGGCGCTCTTTCCTACCTTGGGCGCGCCGCCGGAAACGACGGTTGAAACGTCAGGCAGGGAGATTTCCTCAATATTCTCGTCGTCCGCGCCCTGGGCAGCCCGTGCATTCTGCGCGTTCTGAGCGAATAGCAGGGTTCCTGCCATAACAAGCGAGGCGGCGATTGCTGTGTTCTTCATGCATTTTTTCATATATTCACCTTCTTTCTCTATTGAATGGAACTAGTTGTCCGTGCGGACGTTCTTAGCGTAGCGGCTCTGCGGATACAGGCTTTGCAGCGTGCGGGCTGTCTCGTTTGCGTCTCCCGGCAAACCGGAAGCGATGAACGCATCGTACGCACCGTACAGCGCGGCGGCGGCCTCGTCGTCCTTTTTGTTCATGCGGTAATACTCTGCGCTGGAAAGATACATCTCTGACGCAGCCTTATTCTTGTTCTGCACGCGGTAAGCCTGAGCCAGAATGTCGGCATTCTGAGCGGCGTAAAAGCTTTCCTCACGCAGATTTTTTTTCTGAAGCGGAAACAGCTGCTCGGCAAGTTTTATTGCCTCCGGAGCAGTTCCGGTCGATTTTGCATACATTATGACCAGCTCCGTTCCGGCGCGGCGGCCGACCGGCGTATTGTAGCCGCCCTCTCGGCGGTACTCGTTTTCCTTTGCGACCATAGCCTCGTTCTTGCCGGACGAAAGTTTTTCCAAATCGGCGGCTACGTCCGCCATTCCGTCGTTCCGCGCCTGCTCGCCGTAACGGTCAAGCAAAAAGCGGGCGTTCTCAAGCGCTTCCTTGTATTTTCCTTCGGCACGGTACAACGACACAAGATTTTTTGCAGAGCCGTATACGTAGGTGCTTTCCGGAAATTTCTTGATGAGCGCCTGATACTGCAATATGGCGCGGCTCTGGTTCTGGGTGCGCTCCATGCAGTTGGCGGCAAAATACCAGCTTGAGGCAACAAAGGTTCCTGCAGGATATTTTGCGGAATATTCCGTAAAGCGTGGCAAGGCAGACGCGTAATCCTCGGCGGCATAGAACAGCTCGCCACGGCGGTACATGGCTTCCTCGCCGATTTTTTCTGAGCCGAACTTGTCAGAAACTTCCTTATATGTGGCATCAGCGCGGCGAACGTCCTTCATCTTCTCGTAAATCTGCGCCTGCGCATACAGGCTCTTCATTCCGAACGAGCCCTTTAGCTTTGTGTACGGCGCAAGCAGGCTAAGCGCGGAATCGTAGCGGCCGGCATCGGAATAAATGTCGGCGCACAAAAGCACGGCTTCCTCACGGTCCTCGTTGGTCTTGGACGACTTCACCGCGCTTTCTGCCATATGGATTCCGTCATCAAAGCTTCCCAGCTGAACGGCGGCGTTGGCGGCAGTAATCTGCGCATTCCACAGCAGCTCGTGTTTGCGGTATTTTGCAACAAAGGCGGAAAGAACGTCGTATGCGGCGCGCGCCTTGCCCTGACGGTACTGCGAATACCCCAGATAGAACTGCGCGTAAGAAACCGCCTTTTCCTGAAACGGGTCAGAGCGGTCAACATTCTTAAGGAATGCGGAAAAACTTTCCTCTGCGTATGACCACGACCAAGTATTGAACTGGGCAAGCCCAAGGATGTATTTTCCTTCGTTCAAGCCGCACTTGTTGGCTTCTATCTGCGCCTCGCGGTAGCGCCCAGAAAGAATCAGAACCTTAGCGTAGTTCAGGCGCTCCTCCGGCGTAATGGCAGAATCCTTGTCGGACAAGCCATAGACGCGGGCGGCCTCCTTAAGCTTCTGCTGGCGGGCAAGGGTCAGCGCGTACAGTTCGGACTTGGAGCTGTCCATGAGCTTTGCCGAGCCAGCGTAGTCTCCTGTGCGGTACTGCGCAAGGGCAATGTAATACGTAGTGCTTTCGTCCGGGTCGCTGACGAGCGCGCCGTAACGCTTTACGTCGTCCCAATGCTCCTGGAACGCGGCATATTTTACCAACAGACGGTTGTAATCCTGCACATAGCGCGGAGAATCCATTCTGCTCTGAACCTCCTGCGCGGCAATCAGCTGCTGTTCCGCCTGGGATGCGGATTTTTTTGAGATTTTCTTTCCGGCGGTTATTTCAGCACGGTAGATGGCAATCAGCTCAGACAGTTCCGGGGAAACATACTTTTCTCCCTCAGAAAAATAATTGAGCGCCTTTGCATAATCGCCTGCATAGAAGGCATCCAAACCAAGGCGCGTCCAGAATTCGGCAAGCAGCTCCGGGGAATCGCTCAAGGTCTGCTGAGCATTCTTAAGCACCGAACCAGGCTCCTCGCCCACTTCCTTTTTATGCTCACTTGAAATATTATACGCTTTTTTTAGAGCGTTCGCGGTAAGCGCCTTCTCGCCGCTCGCAAGCACCTGACAGTACAAATCGTACGCCTTACGGTAGTTTTTTTGTAGCGCATAGGCATCGCCGGCGTATTCGGTAAGCACGTAATAGACGGTGCGTTCCATGTTGTCCTTGTCAGCAGAAAGGGAATTGAACAGCGCGACCGTTTTTTGCGGCTCTCCTCCCTGATTGAACGCGTCCGCCAACTTTAGGAGCGCACGGTTGTAGTCCGCCGGCGCATAGCGGTTTCCATGCTCAACGACATACGTAAGGTTCTGCGCCGCCTTTTTGAATTCACCCTGCGCATAATAGATTTCGCCGGCAAGCAGCACGCCGGGAGCATACTGCGCGGAATCCTCGCCGCCGGCCTTGCAGCACTCAAAATAATAGGAAAGCGCAGTATCGTAGTCCTTTTTGTATTCGTAGACGCGACCAAGCCAGTAATAGGCTCGGTTCCGCACATCTTCAGACACATCCATTTTCTCAAGCTGAAGCAGCACGTCGGAGGCCTCGTCCATGCGGTTCAGACGCACAAGGCATTCCCCCTCCATTGCAAGGGCAGAGCCTATGTATGCGGATTCAGGAAAGGATTTTTTTAAGCGTCCGGCATACTCAACGGCCCCCGGATAAAAGCCGCTGTTATAGGACGAAGAAAGTTCATTGTACAACGAAACGGCAGTCTCAAACGGAGCGCAAAAAACAAGCGCCGCAGACGCAAGAAGAATCGTTGAAAAAAGCGTTTTTTTCATAATAGATAATAATAAATAAGATTGAAGATTAAGTCTATTGTGTATATAATCACGGTATGTTTGAAGTTCGCGTTACCGCCGATTTTGCGGCGGCTCATTTTTTACAGGATTACAACGGAAAGTGCGAGAACCTGCACGGACACAATTACAAGGTGTATGCCCATGTCCGCGGCGAGGAACTGAACGAAGGCGGCATGCTGCTTGACTTCTCGCTGCTCAAAAAAGCGCTCCGCACGGTAACAGCGCGACTTGACCACACGAACCTGAACGACCTTGCCTGTTTTAGGCAGAACCCCAGCGCGGAACGCATTGCCGTCTACATCTTTGACGGAATCATCGCGGAGCTGAACGGCATGGGTCTGGATTTGCGCTGGGAACAGGGCAAAAAATCGGCATTCCTGTACGCAGTTGACGTTTTTGAGACGGACTCAAGCCGCGCGCGGTATGCACCGCACCCACTTTATTGATAACAGCATCATAAAATCATGACGGGCATTTTTCTTTTTGTGGCAAACAGCGTTTTTCTCGGCTTTGGACTTGCGATGGACGCGTTCACCGTGTGCATTGCGAACGGACTGCACGAGCCAAGGATGAGCCAAAAGCGCCTGTGTTCGGTTGCCAGCGTGTACGCCGCCTTTCAGTTTGCAATGCCGGTAGTCGGCTGGGTCTGCGTGCGTGTGCTGGTTCATTTTCTTACGATTCTTGAGCGCCTTGCACCGTGGATTTCGTTCGCGCTGCTGCTTTTTATAGGCGCAAAGATGATTTACGAGTCCGTTACAGAAAAAGAAGAAGCCGGCATTGAGCGCGTGCAGAAAACGCGCCTTACGGCGGGAACGCTCCTTGTACAGGGCGTGGCAACGTCCATCGACGCGCTTTCGGTGGGTTTTACGCTTTCCGGGCAGTCAATAGCAGGCGTAACGGTTGCCTCGCTCATCATTGCGGCGGTAACCTTTGTCATAAGCACAGCAGGGCTTTTGCTCGGCAAAAAAGCCGCCGCACGGCTTCCGCGCACCGCAAGCGCCGCAGGCGGAATCGTACTCATCATCATAGGCACAGAAATACTCGCACGGCATCTGCTTGCGCAGTGAGCCATAAGGCAAGCAAAATATTGCAAAAAAAAAAGCTTTCAGTCGAAGTTCATCCTTCAAAACCGCAAGCTAGCTTGCTACACGCATT
>ERZ842401.5913-NODE-5913-length-13308-cov-10.812797_pt1 | contig 13308 bp, 14 predicted proteins | sample MGYA00521270_ERZ842401 | MGnify/ENA primary metagenome ERZ842401 (study PRJEB31892, sample SAMEA3878208) | bioreactor metagenome | biome: Moose rumen | place: Sweden | collected 2011-10 | study: EMG produced TPA metagenomics assembly of the PRJEB12797 data set... | reverse complement strand
GATGGTTTTTCGATAGTGAGCGAAAGCGATTTAACAAAGAAACGCTTGAAAAACTCGGTTATAAGAATTTGAATAAAGGCGGAAAAAAATGACAATAACAGTAATTGGTGGCAGTGGCTTCGTTGGAACAAGACTTGTAAAGAGATTGATTGCAAGTGGACATACAGTAAAAATTGCAGATAAAAGAAAATCTGCAGCTTATCCTGATTTGTGGGTAAGATGTGATATAAGAAATGCACCGAATGAAACTGCGGATTATCCAGAAAGTCTAACAGATGCAGCTTCTGCTCCTGGAAAACATGATGAAGCTGTAAAAGCTATGCCTATGCACTCGCTTCTTGAAGTTCTGAAAGGTAGCGATGTTGTAATCAATCTTGCCGCAGAGCATCGCGATGACGTTACGCCAAAATCCCTCTATGACGAAGTGAATGTGCAGGGAAGCGAGAACGTTTGTAAGGCTTGTACGGAACTTGGAATCCATAAAATCATTTTCACTTCAAGCGTTGCAGTTTACGGATTTGCTCCGATTGGAACAGATGAAACAGGAGAAATCAATTACTTCAACGATTACGGTCGCACAAAATATCTTGCTGAGGGTAAATACCGTGATTGGCTCAAGGCAGATTCTGCAAACAGTGTTACTATAATTCGCCCAACCGTGATTTTTGGCGAGCAGAACCGCGGTAATGTCTATAATCTTCTTCGCCAGATTGCAAGTGGTCATTTTCCTATGGTAGGCAAAGGCACAAACAAAAAGAGCATGAACTATGTCGAGAATGTGGCAGCCTTTATTGAATACGAGCTTTCTCATGATACAGAAGCTGGTGAACATCTCTACAACTACTGCGATGAACCTGCTTACGACATGAACCACCTTGTTCTTGATGTTTATAAATGTCTTGGAAAGAACAAGACGAAATTGTTTCATTTCCCATATTGGCTGGCATACTTTGGCGGAATGTGTTTTGACTTTCTTGCATTTATAACTCGTCGCAAGTTCCCGATTAGTGCAATTCGTGTAAAGAAGTTCACTCAAAACACATACTTTGTTGGTTCAAATATCAAGAAAACTGATTTTGTTCCACCAGTTCCGTTGGAGCAGGGACTGAAGCAGACGATAGAATATGAGTTTATAGATAAAATATAAATCGTTTATTTGCAATGTGTGTGTAAGCGTTAGTGCTTTTATAGCAGTTGCGCAAAAAAAATGTATCGGGTATGCTTGAATCATGATACAGGTTTTTGGATTACATAAATCATTCGACACAAAGGCGGCTCTGCGTTTTTTTAGCGAAAGACGTATTAACGTGCAATTTGTGGACTTGAAAGAAAAAGAGATGTCAAAAGGGGAGTTCGAGAGCGTTTTATCGTCGCTCAAAAAAGCAACAGGCTCTCTTTCGCTCGCGATTGAAGCAATGACAGACACAAAAAGCAAAGATTACGCCTCTATTGCGTATCTCGACGACAGCGAAAAAGGCGATAAACTGTTTGAAAATCAAGCAAAATTGCTCAAATTGCCGATTTGCCGCAACGGAAAAGACGCAGCAACAGCAGGATTAGCGCAAAAAGTGTGGGAAAGCTGGAAATAATCACAGCTCTAACGAAGTAAGCGGCGGTTGTATCAAACACGATACGCCGTTTTTTTCGCAATAGTGCGATATTTCGTAAAATGCTTTCCACGAGTTTTCAATGAAGAGCGGCATACAGCGCGTATAGCTATCAAGGCTCAAGAAAAAGCTATCCCAATGAATCGGAATGATAAGCGACGGCTGCACTTTGTCCGCAGTTTCGCGAAAAAATAACTCCCGCTCGTCTTTTTTCGCGTTCGCAATGCCTGTAATGCCCAAAAACAGCACATCTGTTTTCACTCCGTCTAGTTCGTGGGGCAAATAATTAAAACTCGGTCGAATCAAATACCGTTTTCCCTTGTTTTCGATGAGAAAATCGAACGAACCGCCTTCCTTAAAAGCCCTTCTTGGCGCAGGTTGCACGAGCGGCGCTGTGATTTCTTTTCCAATATCGTTATTATACCAATGCGGCTTTGAGTGAATAGAGCGGAAAACCGTGATTTTATAATCCCCCACAGCGAATTCTCTGCAATTTCTGCCGTCCTTAATGTCGAAGAGGTGCAGCCTATCCTCCGCCACGCCGCCGCCGCGCGCCACATTCAGCGCAGAAGCCGAACCGTAGACGCTTGCACCGCATTTTTTCGCGATATACGGCATATCAAGAACGTGGTCGTGATGTGTGTGCGAAATGAAAATGGCTTTGAGAGTGTCGATGTGGTGTTTTTCAAGAATGCGGTCGCACAGTGCGCGGTCGGTCTGCAATGTGCCGAACAACATCTTTGCTAAAGATGGTCGCGTCAAGTGCGCGTCAAAGAGAATCTGCTCTTTTTTGTCGTCGAACAGCAAGGTTGTTGTTCCGAAAAAGTTTATCTTCACTAAAACCGCCCTGCCTAATTCCAATCGAGTGGCGAAAAAGCCTTTTCTGCTACCTTTTCCCGCGCGTCATCGAGCAAATAAAAGAAATCCAATCCCGTTTTCTCTTCCGCCTCGTCCACACTGACGGCATAATCCCAAATCGAGCCTTTGTCTTTGTCGTTCGGCAAGATAAACGCCACCGCAATAATTCGCTCTCCAGATTTCGCCATTAGCACTTTATAGTAATATTCAGGCACAGCGACTTGATTTTTGCCGATTGCCTTGTAACTGTACGCGTCTTTGTCTAAGACTGGACCTGACACCACATACAACGCGCCGAATGTATGCACCCATTTGCGTACTTGCTCTTCAAGATTTTTCCAAATTCCTCGGTTAAACTGCGGAGCTTGCGGGCTCATATTGCTCATATTGAACGAATCTCGCACAGCCGCCTTGCTAAACGCCATATCCGCCGCGGGCGCGAGGTGTCCCCTGTCGTATCCGCTGCGAGAATAATCTTCTGGGGTCGCGCTGCCCGTCGAAATCTTTGTATCTGCGTGAAACTCGTTGCTTCTCTCTGCTTCTTTCACTAATTCCGCTTCGGTAATGCAATACGCCACCCATTCCGCCTGCTCATATTCCTCTCGATAGCACAGCGTAAAGCCTTCATAAGTGTGTATCTCGTGTCCCGTCGGCATTTCTCTGCCTGCGTCGATGGCGGCAGTCCCTTTGCAGCGCGGAATCTGTAAGCCAATCGGCAAATCTGGCGCAACAGCTTCGCTATCCGACTTATCCGCAACGGCAGAACGGGCAGAAGTGGGGGAGGTGCGCTGTTCATCGAACGGCAATTCACTGCCGACGGCTTGAATTATCTCGTTTATCGACGAAGAAGCAGTGTTAAACGCGGCTTTTGGTCTGACTCCCGACAAATACAAGAACGCCGCTGAAATGACGAGCAGAATTACAAGGAGAAATAATCCCTCGCCTTTCTTAATCTTTCTATTTTTTTTCCCTCGAGAAGTTTTTCTCGCTTTTCTTTTTCTTGTTGCCATAAACTTTATTATAACATAAAAAGTTATCTTGACAAGCGAAATGAATTCAATATATTATTTAGTTAATAAGTCCTTGCCAATCAAGGCGACAGGCAACTTGAGTGTCTGTTAGGCGATTTTAAAGCAAAGTGTCGAATCTGGAAGTGCGGTGCTTTGCATAGTCTTCGATGGTTCTCCAAGCATGCCAGGAGCCAGATGTAGGTTTGAGAAAAACCGAAAGAAAATGGAACAGTTGGAAAGCTCTGCGATTGGCGCGGGGCTTTTTTTATTGAGGTGGTAATGAATACTATTTTTGATGCAGCAAAAGCCTTTGAAAAAATATTAGGAATTGAATACGAAATACGTCTAGGAAGAAAAGGCTGTACAGAAATACTTTTAGTTTCATTTGAAAAAACTCAATTCTTCCATCTTGCAGGTATGCAATATCTTGCAGATAGAATAGATATTTTGCGTAGCAGACGAGATGTAGTATTTGATAAAATTTTAAGCGGAGAAATTTCTGTAAATCAAATAGAATCATCTGCGTTTTATTCAAAAATCAAGGATAGAGTAGAATTTTTGCAATTTCTTGAATCGATTATGGACAGCAATGATACGATATTTAGATACAATCAGCGATTGCAGAATTTTTCTTTAATACAAGCAGACTTTTTAATGAAAAATACAGTGCAATCACATACGATTTTTACTTTTCTTGCCCAAGATAAAAAGAATGGAACGTATTTTTGCCGCTCATTTTTTCCGCAAACTAATAAAGATTATTCAGAAAAACAAACGAAATGGATTTTGCTATATAAAAAAAAGATTTTTAAAGAAGAGCATACCCACGTTGTTCTGTTTGATAAAATAAAAAAATAGGTTCTAAACTGCTTTCAGAAAAAAACTGCATAAAATTCTGATAAAAACATATATATATATATATATATATATATGTTGACAACTGGCTTTTTTAAGTTAAAATATTATTAAAGGAGCTAATTATGAGTATTCAGAAGAAAGTGCTAACATTTTCTATTTGTGTTGTACTGTTTGTTGTGCTTGAAGCGGTCGTAGCGTATCTGTTGTTGGCGTCGCGGTTTATGGAAACGAGCGTAATCGGCGAACTTCGTGCGCTTTCGGAGGCTAAGAGCGTACAGCTTGAAGATTCGCTCAAGGCTGATATGGCTCTTGCGAAAAAAATGTGCAGCTCGCCCCTCGCTTCGTCGTTCTTTCAAGACCCATACAACGAAGAACTGAAATCACTCGCATTTGAAGAGATGAAAGATTATCAAAACTCATTCTCTTCTAATACGATTTTCTGGATAAACGACGTAGACAAAGAATATTACTTCAACGGCGAATACAGTTACACGCTCAATCCCGCCGACCCTGATTCTGCGTGGTACTCAGCAACGCTGAAAAGCCGCGTACCGCTGTCGTTTAACGTCAATTACGACATCGGCATAAAGCAAACGAAGCTATGGATAAATACGCTTGTTTGCAAAAAGGACGGAACTCCTGTAGGAATAGCTGGCACAGGCTTGACCCTTGACGATTTTGTGAACCGCACATTCGAGGGCTTGCCAAATGATGTGTCAGCTTATTTTTTTGACGCGAAAAACGTTGTAACAGGCGCGCGCGACACCAGTCTTTTGGGCGGACATACGTCAGTAACGGACTTTTACAAAGATGTGGACTTCGCCTCTCTCACTCAAAAAAGCAAATCGGGCGATGCGGTGTCTGTGAAAATCGATAAAGGCTTTGCCGTCGTGTCATATATTCCCTCGTATGATTGGTATTTAATCCTTTCTATGCCGTTGAGCGCAGGAAAGAGCTTTTCTATCACGCTTTTGCGCCGTCTTATGATTGCGATTGTGGCGATTGTCATCGTTTTCACTCTGATTTACATTTTCTTCTTTCATAAAATCCTCTCTCCGCTCAGAAAAGCGGCGGTGTTCTTCAATAATATGGCGAAAGAACTCGATAAAGGCTCTGCAAACTTGACTCATCGAATCGAAATCCACAGCGATGACGAGCTGGGAAGCCTTGCAAAGAACTTCAACAAGTTTATGGACAAATTGCGCGACGCATTTAACCGCATTCACGAGGCGAAAGACGACCTCAAAAATATGGGCGGCACGATGAACGACAGCTCTTCTGAAACGGTCAGCGCGATTACGCAGATTAAAGCCAATATCGACACGCTCGGCGAACACATTTCGGCGCAAGCGGGCAGCGTGGAACAGTCAGTCAATGCGGTTCTTGCGATTTCCGACGAAATCACGGCTCTCGACGGTATGATTGTCTCTCAAGCAACGGGCGTTACAGAGGCGAGCGCGGCGGTCGAAGAGATTATCTCAAGCATTTCAAACGTAAATCGCTCTATGGACAGAATGAGCCAGTCGTTTGAAGACTTAATCGAACGTGCATCTTCTGGTTCTACCGAGCAAAGCGCGATGAACGAGCGTATTGAAAAGATTGTCGAGCAAAGTCAAATGCTCCAAGAAGCGAACACGTCCATCGCCTCTATTGCCAGCCAAACAAACCTCCTTGCAATGAACGCGGCAATCGAAGCGGCGCACGCAGGAGAAGCGGGGCAGGGATTTTCGGTCGTTGCAGACGAAATCAGAAAGCTCTCCGAAACGTCTTCGTCGCAATCCAAGACGATTGGAAGCCGCTTGAAAGAAATCCAGACTTCTATTGAAGAAATGGTTAAGACCTCGAAGATTTCCAGCGACACTTTCCGCGACGTAGCCGAGCGAATTAAAGAAACGAATACGCTTGTGCAGCAGATGAGCGGCGCATTAGGCGAGCAGGACTCTGGCTCAAAGCTCATTGGCGAGGCTCTCAAGGTGATGAACGACACCGCCGCCGAGGTTCGCAATGCGTCGGGCGAAATGCACGAAAAGAGCGACAAAATCATCTCGGAAATGCACGCACTCGAAGAATCTTCGCATAAAATGGTTGTGAATATGAGCGAAATGAGCCAAGGCGCAGAGCGAATTGCCGCCACTGGCACACAGTTGCAGTCGATTTCAGACGGATTGCAGGAAGCAATCGGCTCGGTTGAGGCGCAAATCAATCAATTCCAGCTCTAAAAAAGATTAGACCTGTTCGGAAACTAAAAACTTTTGCTGCAGCAAGGGGCTTAAGCCCCTTGTCAAAACTATATTATCGAACAGGTCTATTATTCTGACGCATTTTTTACAGTTTATTGACAATTTTTACGCTTTCTAATAGTATAACGTTACCAATCATATAGAGCTATGCTATTAGAAAGCGTTTTGCAAATAAAATTCGTTTTACAATCTAACAAAACTTCTAATCTTCACGAGTTCATAGCACATATATTCATCTTTCAATCAATTTAATACGAGGTTTTTCACTATGGAAGAGAATATCACTGAGGTTATCACATCTCTTTTGTTTCAACTTGCAGTTATCTTCTTTGCCGTGCGCATTTTCGGCAGGCTCGCGACGAAATTAAAGATACCGTCGGTCTTAGGCGAACTGGTCGCAGGCATTATCATCGGACCTTACGCCTTAGGCTCTCTCGGTTTCGTCGGTTTTCCTCACGGTTTGTTCCCGCTCAACAGCGCAACTCAGGCGGTCAATAGCGAATTGTACGCGATTTCGCAGATTGCGTCGATAATCCTGCTGTTCGCCTCTGGAATCGAAACGGATTTGTCGCTTTTTATCAAATATTCGCTCTCTGGCGGCATCATCGGCTTCGGCGGCGTGGCGGTTTCGTTCTTGCTCGGCGATGTTTGCGCTCTTCTTATGCTTCACACGAACTTTATGGACACAAGATGTCTGTTTTTGGGCATTATGTCAACGGCGACCAGCGTCGGAATCACTGCGCGTATCTTGTCCGACAAGAAAAAAATGGACAGCGCGGAGGGTGTTACAATTTTGGCGGCGGCGGTCTTTGACGACGTGCTTGGTATCGTGCTTCTGGCGGTCGTGATGGGCATCGTTTCGGCTCTGAACGGCGGCGGCACGCTGAGCGGCGAGGCGATTGCTCTCATTGCGCTCAAGGCGTTTTCTATTTGGCTCATTTTCACGCTCATTTTCATCGTGGCGGCGAAGCGAATTGCGCAGTTCGTGCGTCTTTTCGGCGGTACATTCGATTTTTCAGTAGCGGCTTTGGGCGTGGCGTTCCTTCTCGCAGGATTTTTCGAGAAGCAGGGGCTCGCGATGATTATCGGCGCGTACACAACAGGGCTTGCATTGTCGAGAACAGACATCGCGGGCGTAATTCAAGAGCGAATTCGCGGACTTTATAAGTTTTTCGTGCCTGTGTTCTTTGCGGTTATGGGTATGAGCGTCAATGTGGGAGAATTGCTCAATCGCGACGTGCTGATTTTCGGGGCGATTTATACGCTCATCGGCGTGGCGGCGAAACTCTTGGGCTGTGGACTTCCTGCGCTCGCTCTCGGTTTCAACACAAAAGGCGCGCTCCGTATCGGCTCTGGAATGATTCCGCGCGGCGAAGTTGCTCTCATCATCGCAGGAATCGGCTTGTCGTCTGGAATCATCGACCAAAAAATTTTCGGCGTGGTGATTTTGATGACGCTTGCAACAACTCTTTTCGCGCCTCCAATCCTTTCGCTTTCTCTCGGCATAAAGGGCAGGGGAACACGCAAAGAAAGCGAAGTGGAAGCGCAGGTTTTCGAGTGGGATTTCACGAACGCAGACATTGCGCAGATGGTTATCGATTTAATCGTTCGCGATTTGAGAAGCGAGGGCTTTTATGTGCAGACGATGAACTTGAACGAAGGCATTGTACAGGCGCGAAGAGGCAAAATCACGCTGTCTATTCGCACGGAGGATTCAAAAATCTTCGTGGAAACGGCGGCGAGCGATATGGGATTTGTGAAAGCGGAGATTTACGAGGTGATTTTGCGCTTTAATAAGTCTTTGGAGAGTATCGAAGCTCTGAAAAACGACTTTATCAAAGAAAGCGGCATCGTAGGCACTCCGACCCGAATCGGAAAGAGAGTGTTTAAGTATCTAAAGCCTGCTTGCATAAGCGTTTCGCTCAAGGCGACGGACAAAAACGGCATTATCGAAGAGCTGTGCGCCCTTGCCGTGAAGTCGGGTTCTGTTACAGACAAAGAAAAACTCATTGCGTGCGTGAAAGAAAGAGAAAATCAGATGAGCACCGCGCTTGAAAACGGCTTTGCATTCCCTCACGCGCACACCGACGGCATTAGCGAGCTGTGCGTTGCGGTGGGAGTGAAGAAAGGCGGCGTAGATTTTGCCTCACTCGACGGCAAACCGAGCGAAATCTTCGTTCTAATCGCCTCGCCTGCCTCATCTCCGTCGCCTCACATGATGGTTTTGAGCGAAATGACGGGCGTTTTGAAGCAAGAGGGCGTGAAGGAGCGCATACTAAAGGCGAAAACTGCCGATGAAATCATCGACATCATCAAAACTTACAAAAAAGCATAGGAGGTTTAGTTGAATTTCTATCAAAAATTCAGAGAAACAGTGTTTTCTGTTGCGCCTATTATGGCAATCGTGCTGATTTTGAGCGTAACGATAGCTCCGATGGGGCTGGAAACGCTTATTTTGTTCGTTACGGGCGGAATTCTCGTAATTTTTGGGCTGACAATCTTTCTTTTTGGCGTTGATTTGGGTATTTTGCCTATCGGAGAGCGAAGCGGCGCGGCTCTCACCTCAAAAAGAAACCTGCCACTCTTGCTTTTCGCTTCTTTTTTCATCGGCTTTATGATAACCATCGCAGAACCCGACGTGCAAGTTCTCGCCGACCAAGTGCGCTCGGTTTCCGACTCGGTTTCAAAATGGGGCTTAATCTTGATGATTGCCGCAGGCGTGGGCTTGTTCGTTTCTTTGGGCATTTTGCGCACGGTGCTGTCAATTCCGCTCCGTATCGTGTTGATTTCTTCCTATTTAATCGTGTTTTTGCTCGCGTTTTTGACCCCGACGACGTTTCAAGGCGTGGCGTTCGATTCTGGCGGCGCGACAACAGGTCCGATGACCGTTCCTTTCATTATGGCGCTCGGTGTCGGCGTTGCGGCGGTTCGCTCCAAAAGCTCAACTCAAGCAAAATCCGACACTTCCAATTCAGATGACAGCTTCGGCTTAACGGGTATCGCGTCAATCGGTCCTGTCGCCGCCGTGTGCGTGTACGGGATTTTGATGTCGGGCGCGAGCGGCGGAGAGGGTGTGAGCGAAATCGCTGAAGAAGCCGCCGTTTCAAAGAGCGTCTTTGCGACATTCGCCGATTTGCTGCCGACGATTCTGCACGAAGTGTCAAGCGCGCTGCTTCCGCTCGTTGCAATGATTATCATCTTTCAGATTTTCCTTATCAAAATGCCGCCGTTCCAAGTGATTCGTATGGTTCGCGGCTTAATTTATAGTTTCGTGGGCTTGGTTCTCTTCCTTCTCGGCGCGAAAGGCGGATTTATGAGCGCAGGCGAAACGCTCGGCGAAGTGTTGGGCGCGCTTGCGATTTCGGGCGAGAAAAAACTCGTGCTTTTCAACTCATCTGGCGACATCGAACGGCTGTTAGAAATCCCGCGCGTCGTTCCGCAAATCATACTCGTTCTGACAGGCTCGATTTTCGGCGCAGTCGGCGTGAGCGCAGAACCTGCCGTGTGGGTTTTGACCGACCAAGTGGAAAGCGTGTCGGGCGGCTCGATAAAACGGCGCACCATGCTTGTCGCGTTGAGTGCTGGCGTGGCGTTTTCAATCGGTTTATCGATGGCGAGAGTGCTGTTCGGCTTTTCTCTGTGGTACATTTTAATTCCAGGATACGCGCTGGCTCTGATTATGACGTTTTTCTGTCCAAAACTCTTCACGGGCATCGCGTTCGACTCTGGCGGCGTGGCGAGCGGACCGATGACGAGCACATTCATAATGTCTTTCACTCTCGGAGCAAGTGCGGCGAGCGGCGGAAACCCTGCTGTAGACGCATTCGGCGTGATTGCGCTTGTTGCGATGACACCTCTGATTGCGATACAGGTTTTAGGCATTATGTACAAGGCGAAAATGGCGAAAAAATAGGGAGGCGAGAGAAAAATGGAAGATTACAAACTTTTGATAAGTATCGTGCCTCACGACAAAGGCGAGCGGCTGATTCGAAGCGCAATGGAATCGGGCTGTCAGGGCGGAACGGTGCTGAGCGGACGGGGGCTATCGCGGACGAACATCGCGGCGGTGCTGGGGCTTGGCGAGGAAGCGAAAGACATCATCTTGATGGTGATAGAAAACGGCGTGAAAGCGAGCGTATCGAATGCGATTGTGAGCGCGACACGGGACGAGAAGCGGAATTTCGGCGAAATGTTCTCGGTGAACTTGGGCAATTTATTGAAATCGGGCAAATTGAGCGGGGGAGATGAGATGGAACAGGGCGATTTTGACGACACAATGATAACGGTAATCGTGAATAAAGGCTATGCGGACGACGTTATGGCGGCGGCGAGGAGCGCGGGAGCAGGAGGGGGCACGGTGGTGAGCGCGAGAGGCACGGCTAGGGAAACAGACGCAAGGTTTTTCGGAATGCACATTGTGCCAGAAAAAGAAATGCTTATCATGGTGGTGAAAAACGAGGTGAAAGCGGCGGTAATTGAGGCGATAGGCAAATTGAAATGCCTGAAAGAGCCAGGAATGGGCATCGCGTACTCTTCCCCCGTCAGCGATTTCACCACTTTGGGCAAGAAACCGAGATAAAAACGGAGGCAGAAGATGACTGAAGCAGATTTTAAGCAAGCAGAACGATTTGCGCGTATGATTTCGCCGTGTCAAAAAGAAGTAAAGCTCGCACTTATCAATAAATTGTCTGCGGATTTGCTCAAAGGCGAGGAAAAAGGCGATGTTGATATGAGTATTTTTGACGGGTTGTCTAATTCGTGGGACGACGGGCTTTCTGTAGAGGAAGAAACGGAGAAAATTCGTGCCGCCCGTGTTCAAGGCGCATCGAGAATGATTGGAACGCTGTAAAAATGCAGAAAAAATATCTGTTGGACACAAATATTTGCATTTCATTGTTAAAATCACGGTATGGAATTCGTGAAGAAATCATAAATCGCGGATTCCATAATTGTTTTATCAGTGAAATCACGATTGCAGAATTGTATTACGGCGCGTCGAAGAGCAAAAACAAAGAACAGACCGTGAAAGATGTTGATTTTGTGTCAGAAAAGTTCACGATACTTCCGATTTTTCCCGCGCTTGAGCTGTTTGCCGATTTTAAGGCGCGGCTTGAAAAAGAGGGAACGAGAATTGACGATTTTGACTTGTTAATTGGTGCTACGGCGGTCTTTAACGATTTAATTATGGTGAGCGATAACGTGAAACATCTCGGAAGAATCCCAAATATCACGATTGAGAATTGGACGGAGGGCAAAAAATCTTTTTCTGACTAATCGACGCGGAGAGAAAGGGCGAAAATGGCGTTTTCGGACAATCTACGGCGGTGGATTTGCTGAAAATGGCGTTTTCGCTCAATCGACGCAGAGAGAAAGAGTGAAAATGGCGTTTTCGGACAATCTACGCGGAGAAATTCGGCGGAAATGACGTTTCCAAGCAATTCATCGGGAGTGAAGAGGCTGGAAATGACGTTTCCGCCGTTTTTGTCGAGAAAAACTCGCTGGAAATTCTTTTTTCAAGCAATCGACGCAGAGAGAAAGGGCGAAAATGACGTTTTCGGTAAATCGACGCAGAACGACAGGGCGAAAATGACGTTTTTAGTAAATTCACGCGGAGAGGAAGGACAGAAAAAAATTTTTTCAAGCAATCGACGCAGAGAGGAAGAGCGAAAATGATGTTTTCGGTAAATCGACGCGGAGAGGAAGGACGGAAATGGAAAAAAAAGATTGACAGCGCGGAAAAAAAGGATATAATAGAGTTGTATTCACAATCGAAAAGGAGATAATATGAAAAGAATTAAGGTTGCGGCTCGCGTGAACGACGTGGACGGCATTAGCGATTCGCTTTTGATGATTTATCACGAAAAAAAGGCGCAAAATCCCGAAAGCAAGGTTGCTACTGACGCGAATATGACGGAAATCGTCGGCGAAATCGAGGATTTATCCGATAAAATCACGGTTGCGTCAAATCGCGCGAAAAAACCGCTCTCGTTAAAGCAGGCAAGTGCCGCGCGCGACGCGATTATCAGGCAGACAAGCAAGATTTTGGACGGGTTCGCCTCAAGTCCGCTTGAAGAATACTCTGTGCCTGCAAAAAAGGTGTTTGCGGTGTTCAAAGAACCGAGCGCGGCAGTGTTGAAAGCGACACAAATGGGAAAATCACCGCTTGTTTCGGGCTTGATTAGCGCATTGGACGCGGTGAAAACCGAGATTGACGCTTTGCCTGGGGTGGCGAAGATGATAGAGGCATTGAAAGAGGCGCAGGCGGAGTTTAATTCGCTCGTGAAAAACTATGCCGACATCAAATCCGTGAAAGAAGAGAGCGCGAGCGACTTGAAAAAGAAGCTGTTGGATTCAATCAATGAAAAACTCGTGCCGTATATCACCGCGATGAGCAAATTGAACAAGGAATTTGCAGAGCTTGAGGCGCAGTATGATGTGATTATCGCGAAATCTACGCCGCAGCCAAAGAAAAAGAGTGCGGCGGCAAAGGACGGCGAGGCGAAAAGCGCAGAAAACGCTTCTAATATAGAAGAAAATAAGTCGGAAATTCCTTCTTAAAACGACCTCACCCCTCACCCCCTCTCAAGAGCAGGCGAGGGGAGAAAAGAATTTTACTTCAAATACAGTGTAGATTAAAAAATATAAGTGTGATATAATCCGAAATCGTATTGCAAAGAAAGATTTAACAGGAGTTTCAAGCCGCTATGTATAAGAGTGTTGACCCAAAGGCTGATT
>ERZ842401.5911-NODE-5911-length-13312-cov-19.165045_pt1 | contig 13312 bp, 10 predicted proteins | sample MGYA00521270_ERZ842401 | MGnify/ENA primary metagenome ERZ842401 (study PRJEB31892, sample SAMEA3878208) | bioreactor metagenome | biome: Moose rumen | place: Sweden | collected 2011-10 | study: EMG produced TPA metagenomics assembly of the PRJEB12797 data set... | reverse complement strand
AAATACATCGAGTTTTTTAAATCAAAGAATCATGCTGAAATTTCAGGACAGAGTTTGATTCCTGAAAATGACCCATCTGTTTTGTTCACAATGGCGGGAATGCACCCGCTCGTTCCGTACTTGCTCGGCGAAAAGCACCCGGCAGGCACGCGACTCACTGACTACCAAAAGTGTATCCGCACGGGCGACATTGAAGAAGTGGGCGACCCAAGCCACCTCACTTGTTTTGAAATGCTCGGAAACTGGTCTCTCGGCGACTATTTCAAAAAAGAATCTATCGCATTCTCTTACGAATTTTTAACGAGCAAAGATTGGCTTGCGCTTGACCCCAAAAAACTTTCCGTCACAGTGTTTGCAGGCGATGAAAACGCTCCCCGTGACGAAGAGGCGGCGGGCTACTGGAAAGAAAACGGAATGAGCGAAGACAAAATCGCCTATCTTCCAGCAAGCGACAACTGGTGGGCGGCAGGTCCAACAGGTCCGTGCGGTCCTGACACCGAAATTTTCTACTGGGTGGGTGAGGGCTTGCCTCCCGTCGGCTCAAACAAAGGCACAGACAGCGCAAACTGGATGGAAATCTGGAACAATGTCTTCATGCAGTACAACCGCATCGATGAAAAAACGCTCGTTCCGCTCGAAAAAAAGAATGTTGACACTGGCATGGGCTTGGAGCGCACGAACTGTATCTTGCAGGGCAAAAAATCTGTCTATCTTACCGAAGTGTTCCAGCCGATTATCGCAAAAATCGAGGCTCTTTCTGATTACGCTTACGGAAGCAACGAAGAAAAAGACAAGTCAGTGCGAATCATCGCTGACCATGCGCGTGCTTCTGTGTTCATTATTGGCGATGTGCGCGGCGTAACCCCTGACCGAGTTGGTGCGGGCTATGTTCTCCGCCGATTGATTCGCCGTGCCGTTCGCCACGGAATGAAACTCGGAATCGAAAAGGCATTCTTGGCAGAAATCGCCGATGTCGTCATCGAGAATTTCAAAATCGCCTACCCAGAGCTTGAAACGAATGCGGCAAAAGTCAAGAAAGAACTCACCGCCGAAGAAGAAAAATTCCGCGTTACGCTTAAAAACGGCGAAGCAGAATTCCAAAAGCTCCTTCCGAACCTCATGAAGAATCCCAAAAAAGAGATTTCTGGCAAAGTTGCGTTCCGATTGTACGACACTTTCGGCTTCCCGCTTGAACTTACGCAAGAACTTGGCGCGGAAAACGGCTTTACGGTCGATGTCGAGGGCTTTAAAGAGGCAGAGCGAAAGCATCAGGAAGCGTCAAAATCGCTCGACGCGGGAAAGGCAAAGGGCGGTTTGGCAGAGCAGAGCGAGGTCACCACAAAATACCACACGGCAACGCATTTGCTCCAGCAGGCGTTGGTCAATGTTTTGGGCGACCAAGTTGCACAAAAAGGAAGCAATATCAACAACGAGCGAATGCGCTTCGACTTCACTTTTGAGCGACCAATGACCAAAGAAGAAATTCAGCAGGTCGAGGATATTGTAAATCAAAAGATTAAGGAAGATTTGCCCGTTACAATGGAAATCATGTCGCTTGAAGCGGCAAAGGCAAGCGGCGCGCGCGCACTCTTTACGAACAAGTACGGCGAAGATGTCAAAGTCTACACAATCGGGCGCGACCCAAAAACTGACTGGTTCAGCAAGGAAGTCTGCGGCGGCCCGCATGTTCAGCACACGGCTCAAATCGGCGACTTCAAGATTCAAAAAGAACAAAGTTCAAGTGCCGGTGTGCGCCGAATCCGTGCGGTGATTTCAGGCGGACTTCCGTTGGACGCGCAATAAACGTGGTCATTGAATTGTTGTTCAGTATGACAGTAACTATTTTGAGGGCAAGTTTGTTCTTGTCTTTTTAAGAGGAAAAAAGAAATGAAAAAAATTTTACTTGCTGTATCGCTTTTGTTTTCTTTTGCAATCTGCGCGTTTTCGCAGGCGGATTTGCAACCGCTCGTAGTCGTGAAATTGAACAAATCTGAAACGATTACATTGCGTCAGTTGCGTTCTCGCGTGGAAATGTATCAGCGACAAAACAACGTTCAAACGTTTTCCGTCAATCAAAAAAAAGAAATCTTAGACGCAATGATAGACGAAAAACTCATCACGCAGGCAGCCGTAAAAGCGGGACTTCAACTCACCGACACACAGGTAAATCAATATTTTCTCAAAAGTTTGAGCCAGCAAGTCGGCAGGCAAGTTACCGAGTCGGAGTTTGCCGAAATCGTGAAAGCGCAAACGAACCTTTCGCTCGATGATTTTATGAAGCAACAAGTCGGAATGAACGTCAACGAATACAAGGCGCATTTGAAAAATCAACTGCTTGCGCGACAATTTGTGCTTCAGCAAAAACAGAGCGAGATAGCAAAAGTCGCGGCGACCGATTCTGAAATCAGAAATTTTTACGAGTTAAACAAAGCGAATTTTGTGCAAAACGATATGGTGAAGATTTTTTTGGTCGTTGTTCCTAAAAAAAGCGATGGCGAGAGCGACATTGAGGCGGCGCGAACAAAGGCGAACAAAATGCTCAATGACCTCAAGGACAAAAAATCGACTTACGATTCTATCAAGGCGGCTTCTGCGAACGACGGAACGTATCAAGGTGGCGACCTTTTAATCAGCAAATCTGCGCAACACGCGGCTCAACTTGGAATTTCCCCCGCTGATTTGAATGAACTTTTTGGACGAAACGTTGGTTACATTTCGTCGCTCAATGAAACGAAAAACGATTTTCAGTTTTACGTTGTGCGTGAAAAATATGCTGCAAAGATGCTTTCTTTGTCTGACCTTGTTCAGCCTGATACTACAACAACGGTATATGATTTTATTAAGATTAACCTCACGCAACAAAAGCAAAATCAAGCGTTGATTCTTGCGGTAAACGACCTTACGAAATCTCTTGATACGCCAGAAAACGTTGACCGAAAGAAAACGGGCGAAGCACTCGAAAAACTCCTTAATTGGTAGGAATTATGTCACGACGAAAAAGCAGAATTCTTGCGTTTCAGGCACTGTATTCGATTGAAGTCGGAAAAATTTCCCTTGAGGACGCGCTTTCTTTTGAATGGAGAGAGCCGCCCGATTCGGAAAAATCGTCCACGCAAAATCGTAAGATTTCCAAAGAAGGCGATACGTTTGCGCGTATTTTGGTTTCGGGAACCGTGGAGCATCTCGACGAAATCGATACATTGATAAAAGAACACTTAAAAACGTGGGATTTTGAGCGCGTCAATAAAGTTTCGTTGTCGATTTTGCGTCTGGGGATTTATTCGATGCTTTATCAAAGCGATGTTCAGCCGTCAATCATAATCGACGAGGCGATACACATAGCAAAGGAGTTTGGACCAGAGGATTCGTTCAAATTTATAAACGCAATGCTCGACAATATTCGGAAATATCTTAGCAACAAGAAATCTGAAAAACTCGCCGATAATGAAGGATAAGGGATTTTGAGCGGAGGTCGAAAATATGGTTTTTCCATGTTTGACAAGACGAGTGGCGCGGCGTAGTTTTGGAATCGCTGCTTTGACTTTTTTTGTTGCGGTTGTATGCGTTTCGTGTAACCGCGACGATGGCGGAGTTTCTTTTTCTGCTTCCATTGAAAACGCTGACAAACTCGTATCAAAAGGTCAAAACGCTCAAGCGTTGAAAGAACTCAAAAAGGCTGAAAAATACGCATACACGCCGTCTTCAAGGCTTTCGCTCTACAAACGGTATAAAAGACTTGGAGAAAAACGGCTTTCCGAAAAAATCCTCAAAAAATCTGTAAAAAAATTCCCCGATAATCTTGAATTGTGCGCGGTTTGGGGACAATTTTTGATTCGGAACAACAAAATCGACGCGGCTGCAAAAAATGCAAAAAAACTCGCGGGAACGCAATTTGGCTCAATATATTCCGAGGCGATTTTGAAGCAAAGCGTAAAAAAGAACGGCGGCGCGAACGACATGAGCGTTTTTCTTTCCGAGGAATTTTTCCCGATTTACAATGACATATTTGTGGGAACGGGCGATTCGCGCTGGCTTTTGAACGGTGCGCTCATTCGGCTTTTTTCTGGCGATTATCTAAAAGCCTCGCTTTTGGAAGAAAGTCTGATTTCAAAAAATGCGGAATTGCCGTCAAAAGAGGCGATGTTTTGGGCAAAAGTTCAGTTTGATGCGGGAAATTACGACATTGCGCTTTGGAATCTCGACAAAGTTTCGTCGGATAGTTATTTTGAAGAAGTGGCAGCCCTCCGCTCCGATTGTTACGTTAAATTAAACGAGTTGGAACTTGCGGAAAAATCGCGCTCACAATTGCTTTCTGAACGAGAACTTGAGTCATCAAATGTTTCTGATAGCGACGTTTTGAATATAATTCGCGTGAACAGTGCGCTTTGGGCGTACTCCGAAGGGCAATATCAGCGGGCGTGGGATTTGCTCATGGCGGTTTTTGAAAAAAACGACGCTTTTGTGCCTGCCCTTTTGTCGTTTGGAAAAATCGCTTGGGAAGATTCGCAGCCAGTCCACATTTCCGACCTAGAAAAGTCGCTTCGGAAAACGACTCTCAGAACCGACAAAATGCGAGAATTTGACGAAAGACCGCGTTTTCTCGTTTCCGATGCGATTCAGCGACTTTCGGAAGTTGAAGAGCGATTTAGAAAATCAGAAGACGCGCCCGACGGACTTGACGCTTTAATCGTTGAGCGAATTTCGCTTTTTCTTCGCGCAAACAGTGAACTTCCGCTCAAGGCGCGGACTGCCGAGATTTGGCGCACGCTCGAACTCAACGAATCGGGAGTCAATTTGTATCCGTCGTTGCTCGTTTATTTTTCTGTGCAAAAACTCATTTCTTACGGTTTTCCAGAAGAGGCGCGGAGTCTTTTTGCGAATTACATAAATGCAAAATATTTGAACGCAATGCGCGACAAAACAAATCGAGAGCGGAGCGAGAACGTTTCTGAGGTTGACATATTTGGAGGCGAGTATCGCGTCCCACGGGAGAACGTGCCAGAAGGCGTTGTGCGACTTGCGTTTGGAGAGAAGGTTTCGCAAAACGTTTCTTCGATGAACGTGTGGGAAATTGAACTTGCCGCTTATTTTTCTCTCATCGATGGAAATTATGAGGCGGCAAAGCGTCTTTATGAGTTTGTGCTTTTTGAATCTGGTAACGTTGTAAACGAAGGACGCGAAAATGGCGGTAGTTTTGACAACGTTTCAACGCTCGCTTCTGCGGCAAGCGCGGTCAATCTGGCAATGATTTATTCAAGCATTGGAGAGGGGCGGGACGCGCTTTCGCTTTACGGACTTGCTGCTGGAAAATGCGCAGATTCTTACACAAAGTCAAAAGTGCTGTACCGAATTTCCGACCTTCAATTTTCGTTTGGAGAACTTGAATCGGCGCGGATTTCAATTGATTACAGTCTTGCGCTTGACCCGCAAAACGCCGACGCTCGACTTCTAAAAAGAAAAATGACAGATTAAATCTGTTCGTAATTTCAAAAAAATTGTTAAAAATCGCAAAAAAAAATCGCACGTTTTGTAAAAACCTGCGATTTTTTTTATAAAGTCTACGTGCCCTGTTCGGAAAACTTACTCTACAACCGCGATGATGTCGGCGTTTTTCACGATAAGATAGTCCTCGCCGTCGATTTTGACCTGCGTTCCTGCGTATTTATCGTACATAACGCGGTCTCCCACTTTTACCGTGATTTTTTCTTTTTCTGTTCCAGTTCCAACCGCTTCAACTGTTGCGGTCTGCGTTTTTTCCTGCGCTGTTTCTGGAATGATGATTCCGCTTGCGGTTTTTGTTTCCGCTTTGTCCTGCTTCAAAAGTACTCGGTCTGCAAGTGGTTTGAGTTTCATTTTGAAATCCTCCGTTGTATGAAATCATAAAAATCGTGTCAAAAAGACACACTTTTGAACGAAAAACGCGCTTTTTGTGGCACTTTCTCCGCTCTTGTTTTCAAAGATAATAAAATTTTTCAAAAACGGCAAAGAAATTTCGCAAAAATCGTTCAGATTTGTTCTTTTTTTGAGGAAAAAAATTCTTGGCACGCGACTTGCTTTTTATTTTTCATAGAAAAACAGGAGAAAAACATGAAAGACGACGGAATTTCGATTTATCTTGAGCAAATTAACAAAATACCACTTTTGACCCCACAATCAGAACTCGCCCTTGTTGAAAAAGTCTCTCGTGGCGACAAAAAAGCAAAAAATCGTCTTGTGGAATCGAATTTGCGCTTTGTGGTAAAAATCGCAAAAGAATACATGAATCGCGGAATGGAACTTGAAGATTTGATAAACGAAGGAAATGCGGGTTTGGTGCAGGCGGCAAATCATTTTGATGCGAGCGCGGGCGTTCGATTTATTTCTTACGCAGTTTGGTGGATTCGCCAGTCGATTTTGAAGGCGTTGTACGAGTACGGGCATGAAATTCGGCTTCCTGTGAACCGCGCGAACGACCTTGCGAACATCGAAAAGGTGCGAAAACTCATCGGAACGAACAAAAGCGAAAGTGCGCAAATTTCTGAGATTTCTGAAATGCTCGGTCTTGAAGAAGAAATCGTGCGTTCTCTTTTGAACGTTGGAAAAGAAATGCGAAGCCTTGATTTTGTTCCAAAAATGGGCGAATCGGACGGACTTTCGCTTTCGGACGTGCTTGCCGACTCAAGAGTCAAAACGCCAGAAACCGAAGCAATCGAGCAATCTTTGAAAGAGGACATCGACGAAGCCCTTGCCTCGCTTCCTCCAAAAGAAGCGCGAATTATGCGCCTTCGCTACGGACTAAGCGGCAGAAAACCGATGTCGTTAAAAGAAGTCGGCGATGAAATTGGACTTACAAAAGAGCGAATTCGACAAATCGAAAAACACGCGATTTCAACGATTCGACTTCCGAGTCGCGTAAAAAAATTGTCCGCTTACGTTGCGTAAAATGGCGATTTTGCGGCGACGAGTGAAAATGCGTCGGCACGCGCTTCTTCCATCGTTTTTTCATCGCGCGAAATGTCCGCAATTTTGAATTCAAGGTCGCCGCTTTGCGCCGTTCCCGTAATTTCTCCGGGACCTCGAAGGCGCAAATCTTCCTCTGCGATTTTGAATCCGTCGTTTGTGTCGTGGAGTGCTTTCATGCGCTCAATTCCGTTTTCTGTGATATTTTTTCGATAAATCAAAAAACAATACGATTGCGCCTCTCCTCGTCCCACGCGCCCTCGGAGTTGATGAAGCGCGGAAAGTCCAAATCTGTCCGCTTGCTCGATTACGATGCACGTGGCATTTGGAACGTCAACGCCCACTTCCACAACGGTTGTTGCCACAAGAACGTTTATTTTTCCCGCCCGAAAATCGTTGAGCGTGTTCGTTTGTTCGTCCTCGCTGACTTTGCTGTGAACAAGCGCGACGGAAAATTCTGGAAAAACGTACTGTGAAAGAAACGCGAACATTTCCTCCGCGCTCTTTTTTTCGTCTTCGCCCACTTCGATTGCGGGATACACAAAATACGCCTGCCGTCCATTTCGCAACTCTCCACGAACCGCCTCATACGCATTCGCTTCGTTTCCTTCTTTGACGAGGAACGTTTTGACAGGTTTTCTTCCGTTCGGCATCGTTTTTATTGTAAGAACGTCAAGGTCGCCAAAAATGGTAAGCGCGAGCGTTTGCGGAATCGGAGTCGCGCTCATCATCAAAAGATTCGGTTCTCTAAAAATCGAATCCGTACTCGTTCTTCCTTTTTGCAAAATCGCGGCTCTCTGCAAAACGCCAAATCGGTGCTGCTCGTCGATTATCGCAAGTGCCAAATCTTTGTAAACGACGCTTTTTGAAAAAAGCGCGTGCGTGCCGATTACAAAATCGATTTCGCCATTTTTGAGTGCAGAAAGAAGCGCGGTGCGACCTTTTGATTTGAGATTTCCCGTAAGGTACGCCGTGCGAACTCCCAGCGCATCAAGCAATTTTGCGGCATTTTCCGCGTGTTGCCGAGCGAGCAATTCCGTGGGAGCCATTAAAGCGCATTGGCTTCCGTAGTCGAGCACGCGAAGGGCGGCAAAAAATGACACGAGCGTTTTTCCGCTTCCAACGTCGCCTTGTAAAAGCGAGCGCAAGGCAAACGGTTTTCCGCCGTTCAAACTCGAATCGTAATTTTTGTCGATATCGCGATTCATCAACACAATCACCGTTTTTTGGTCGCTCGTTGGAGAAAATGGTAGCCGTGCAAGGAGATTTTTTTGGCGCGGAGAAAGCGAACTCAAAAAATCCTCGTCGGAAACTTCTTTTTGAAAAGAAATGTGCGAAGCGTCAAGAGTCGGCAAGTGACCTTTGTGAGAAATGGCTCGTTCGGCAAGCGTTTTTTGAAAAAAGAACAATTCTTCAAAAACAAGCGAACGCCTTGCTTCTTCCACGTCAAACATCGAAGATGGCGCGTGAATTTTTTGCAACGCATCGATTTTTTTCAAAAGCGAGCGCGATTTTATAACGGTTTCTGGCAATTCGTCTTCGATTGCGCCGCCGTAAATCGAAAAGGCGGTCAAAATTGTCTGAGAAATCGTTTTGCTTGTAAGCCCTTCCGTTTGGCGGTAAATCGGAACGATTTTTGAGTTTGGAACGGGGCTGTCAAAAAAATCTTTCAAAGTTCCCGTGTCGGCGATTTTTTCCGTATCAAAGGCGGAGCATTGCAGCGAGCCGTATTTTTCAAAAAACTCGCCGTGAAGTGCGAAAATTGAGCCGACTGGAAGCGATTTTTCGAGCCACGGACGATTGTACGCCACAAGTTCGCCGCTCGCGCTTCCGTCTGTAACGATGATTTTGAGGTGCTTCATTCTTCCGTAGCCAAACCATTCGTGGCGCGTAACTTGCGCGATTGTGTGCGCCGCCGTTTTTGCCTCTTCGCGGACGCTCTCAAAAATCGACGTTTTTTTTGTTCTGTCGTCGTAAGTTCGCGGATAAAACTGAAGCAAATCCGAAACCGTAAAAATATTGAGGTTCGCAAAAAGCGAAGCCTTTGCCTGCCCGATTTTTGGCAAAGTCGATATTGATTTTGTGATTTCAGCAATTTTCATCGCGCTTTTTCCTTTTGATTTTTGTAGCGTTTCTACATTTTTTCTGCTTTTATAATTCCGTTTGATTTATCGTATATTGCCAAAGCGAATTGTTCAAATTGTTCTGAAGCGATTTTTCCCAAAACGCAAACCGATTCGCCAAAGTTTTCCGAGATTTTTGACGCTTCAAATTGTTCTGCGATTTTTTTTACAAACGAAAGTTCTGCGTAGCCACATTCGATTTTGAACGCCGTTTTTTCAACAAGTTCTTCGGTTTTTGCGCCCAAAATCACCGATTTTGCGCCATCTCCGTATGCCTTTACAAGTCCGCCCGTTCCAAGAAGCGTGCCACCAAACCAGCGCGTTATTGTGATTAACGAATTGGTAAGCCCGCTTCCTTTGAGAACGTCAAGCATTGGTCGCCCAGCCGTTCCGCTCGGCTCTCCGTCGTCGCTCATTCCCATAATTTCCGCTTTTGAGCCTATTATGAACGCATGGCAAACGTGCGTTGCGTCAGAATATTTTTTTTTCTGCTCTTTGATTTTTTCTCTCGCTTCGTTTTGAGATGTTACGCAAAAAAGTTCCGAAAGAAATCGAGAGCCTTTTATCATTTGCTCAAAAACCGCATTTTCTGAAGGAACTTTCATGTTGTCATGCCTCCAAAAATAAGATTCTTCCCGTATTGTTTTTGTTCGTCAGCGAATCGTACAAAATGGGCGAACTCAACGAGATTTTTGCAACGGCGGTCATCATGTTTATGATGTACACAAAATCAAAAAGCATCGAAACGATTTTTGAAGACTGCGCCGAACCGAGCGCGATAAAAAGCGTCGCAAACGAAATCAAAAGTCGTTTCCACGATGACGACAGCGCGAGCAAAACGAGTTTTCCGATTTTTTTGGGAAAAAGCGTTTTTATCGAAAACAAAAAAGAATCGAGCGCGGAATTGTGCGGTTTGTCAGTTCTTCTTAAAAAGGTGAGCGCAAACGGAAGAACCACAAAAAGAATCGAAAGGACGGCAAAAAAACAAGCGAAAAATGCGTATTTCCAAATTTCCAAATTGAAAACGTCTTCGTCCACTTTTGGAGCGGGAAAATAGAAAATGGCGAATCGAAACCAAAAAAAACGAGTGAGAGCCAAAAAAAACGTGAGCAATGCCGCCATTGGCAAAATGACAGGAAGCGAAAGGCGCGGCTTTTTTATGCCAAAAAACAAAAATCCAAGCGTTACAAACTCGCTCCGCGTCATTCTTAGAAGCATTGTTTGCAGTCCGAATTGAAACAAAAGGCAAATCGTTGAAAACGCAAAGAAAATCAAAAAAAACAACATATCGCCTGCGCCCGCATTTTTTGCCGTTTTGACTAACGGAAAAACCAAAAAATAACAAAAAATCGACTGCAAAATCGATGTTAAAAAAAGCGAGTAGACGATTTTTCCAATATTTTTTTTTGCCACCGATTCAAGTCTTACTCGAAGGGCTTTTAATTGTACGTTTTCCATTTTGTTTCCTTTTGTTTTACGTTGTTTCAGTCGGGAACAGTTCCCCATTTTCCACGGTTACGGATTCACATTCCCGCGCAGAAAGTCGCACGCCTTGCGTTTTGATTCCTTTTTCTTCGTATTGCTCCGCTCTAAAATCCTCCGAAAGAATTTGCGCCCGTGGGCGTTTTTTGTACAAAAGCGTAAAGCCAAATTCGTTTCGCGTGTCGATGTGCAAAATTTCCATTTCGTCTGGAGCCAAAAAATAATCGCGATTTGAAATCCACGTCAAAATACGAGTGCGTTTTATGTAAGATTGCATTGTTTTTGGGTCTCTAAAAAGCACGGTAAAAAGGATTTTTGAGATTTCTTCTTTTTCCGCGATTTTGATGAGCCAGGCATCTTTTCCGATGAAAATTTTTTCGGGAACGTCTGTTACGGAGTACATTCCGTTTTTTCTAACGCACAAAATTTTGTCAAACGGCGAAACTCTCACAACTTCCTTTCCGCCAGAAACTTGCGTTCCAAGATACCCTTTGTCGTCGTAGCGCAGTGGCGTGTCGCGCTTTGCGATTTCTTTTACGTCAACCGCGCTGAATTTTTTGATGATTGTTTTTCTTTTTGCTGCGGCCGGCGGAATTTTTGAAAGCATTTCGTCGAGCCAAGAAATTGCGTACGCTATAAGATTTTTCAAAAGCCGCGCGATTTCTTTGAGCCGCTTGTTTATCGCCGAAACTTCCGCCTTATTTTTTTCCATATCGTACAAAGAAATCCGCCGAATCGGAATCGAAAGCAATTTTTCAATGTCGTCGTCGGAGATTTCTCGGATTAACTCGTTTTTGAACGGCTCAAAACCTGTTCTAACGGCGTTCAAAACGCTTTCTTGCGTTTTCATTTCCTCTATTTTTTTGTAGAGTCTCTCTTCGATAAAAATGCGTTCGAGCGTTCGTAAATGCAATTTTTCGGTGAGTTTGTTTTTCTCAAATTCCAATTCATCTTTTAGAATCGTGCAAAGTTGACCCGCGTGGTGTTTTATAACTTCGGTCGCAGTCATTTGTACAGGCATATTGTCTTTTATCACAAGCAAATTGCACGAAACTGACTGCTCGCAATCTGTGTAGGCGTAAAGCGAATCCACAATGTCGGCGGCGTACACTCCACGCGGAAGCCTGATTTCGATTTCAACGTGGTCGCTCGTGTAATCGTGAATCGACGAGATTTTGATTTTGCCGTTTTTTGCCGCATTTTCGATTGACGCGATGAGCGATTCCGTTGTGCTAGGGTATGGGAGCGACGTGATAACGATTTTTTTTTCATCGGAAACGTCGATTTTTGCCCGCGTTACGATTTTGCCCGCGCCGTCTTTGTAATTTGTAACGTCCAAAAGTCCGCCCGTCGGAAAATCAGGAAAAATCTCAAAATCTTCACCAGAAAGGCATTTTTTTTCCGCTTCAATGACTTCGCGAATATTGTGGCTCAAGATTTTTGTGTTCATTCCAACGGCAATTCCCTCCGCGCCCATTATCAGCACGAGCGGAAGTTTTGCGCGGAATGCCGTTGGTTCTTTTGACCTGCCGTCGTAACTCGGAACGTAATTTGTAATATCAGGATTGTACAAAAATTCTCGCGCAAGCGGATTTACGCGACATTCAATGTAGCGCGTGGCGGAGGCGCGGTCTCCCGTGTACATATTGCCAAAATTCCCTTGCTTTTCTATAAACCATTCTTTGTTTGCAAGCACAACGAGCGCATCTCCGATTGAAGCGTCTCCGTGCGGGTGATATTTCATCACGCGCCCCACAACGGTGGCGACTTTTTGAAATCGCCCGTCGTCCATTTCAAAAAGCGTGTGCATAATTCTGCGCTGAACAGGTTTTAGTCCGTCTTCAATGTCTGGAATTGCGCGGTCGCGGATAACGTAAGAAGCATATTCGATGAAATTTTTGTCAAAGAGATTTTTTACAAATGCCATTTTTATTTCCCTTTTGAAAAACGGGTTTTGTTACAAAAAATAGTTTAGCAACATAACGGGAATATGAGAAAAAAGAAAAAGCGGTTCTAATCAAAAAATCTCTTGAACCGCTCACATTGTTTTTCTCATTTCATTACTTCTTCGCCGCGCCCCATTGCGGTAAGTCCCGTTTTTACGAGTTCGAGGATTCCGAATGGCTCCAAAAAGCGAATAAGGCTTGAAAGTTTGTCTTCGCTTCCCGTTGTTTCGATTATGACGGATTTTGGAGAAACGTCAACGATGTGCGCTCTAAAAACATCGCACGCTTGGATAATTTCTGCGCGAGAACTGCCTTCCGCACTCACTTTGATGAGAGCCATTTCTCGCTCGCACGTTTCTTCTTTTTTGCAATGACGAATCGAAATCACTTCTACGAGTTTTGAAAGTTGCTTTTCGATTTGCTCCAAAACGTACTCGTCGCCGTTCACAACGATTGTCATTCGGCTTTGCCCTTCATTTGACGTTTCGCAAACCGTGAGCGAGTCGATGTTGAACCCGCGACGACTAAACAATCCCGAAACACGGCTCAAAACGCCTGCGTGATTTTCCACCAATACCGAAAGAACGTATCTTTGTTCCATAAAATTCTCCTTCAAAAAATCCAACAATTTTGACTTTGCTCTTCTTTTTTCAAAATGTGGAATTCGTTTCAAACGAGTTCACTATATCAAAAATGCACCGTTTTGTCGCCTGAACAAAAAATCATCTGTCGTATGTTAGAGAAAATCTTTGAAACAAAAAAAAGTTCAAAATCGCATTGTTTTGCGCGATTTTGAACTCGTTAAATCTAGTTTGTTTTTTT
>ERZ842401.5910-NODE-5910-length-13312-cov-23.261598_pt1 | contig 13312 bp, 7 predicted proteins | sample MGYA00521270_ERZ842401 | MGnify/ENA primary metagenome ERZ842401 (study PRJEB31892, sample SAMEA3878208) | bioreactor metagenome | biome: Moose rumen | place: Sweden | collected 2011-10 | study: EMG produced TPA metagenomics assembly of the PRJEB12797 data set... | reverse complement strand
GAGCAACGCGGGTTTCACGTTCGTCTTTTTCTTTGCAGACAAGAACCTTTTTCATGTGAATATCTCCTTTATCTTAAGATATGCTTCTATGTATAGTATAACTGCCAAATCCCCATACTGCAACAATATTGTTAAGAAAAAAGCTCTTTTACACTAAAGCCACTCTCTAGCGTACACTCAAGTCGCTCTCTAGTGTACACTCAAACCGCTCTCTAGTGTACGGATGTGATGGGCTTTAGTGTACGAATTGGTCGCTCTTTAGCTTAGCGATGTGAGGGGCTTTAGTGTAGCTTTTAGTCGGTCTATACTGTACATTCAAGAGTAATTTCATAGACACACTGCGTTTATGTGTTATCATTACAAGATATGATTAGCAGGAACGCGCAAACTCGTAGAAGCAAGCAACGGAGTTTCTTTCACCGCCGATACATTTGCGCTCACAAACAGTGGCTTGCGACGAAAACAAACCGCTGTATTGAGCAACAAGAATAGAATAAAGCCGAAAGGCTTATAGAAAAAATTAAGAGAATTGGAAATACTTAAAGTCAAAGTTTGAGCCAGGCAAGAACACAAAGCTCACTGTGCAAGAGCCTCTAACTCCTTCTATATCAAAGCTCCGCTCTGTATAATCATCGCTTGACGGGAAATTCAATACACATCGCGCGCTTTCGCTTTCGCTTTTGAATAAAATATTCAATGTATTATCCCCGTGTGCAAAGCCGCAAATAGTAATCTTCTTTGCTCTTCGCTCTTCGAAGTTCATCGCAGAAAAATCAAGAGAAACATTATTGCCGATGTTTTCCACTGCTGAAGGAGTCTTCACAAAGCTATCGCCCGTAATTGCCGCAGAATCAAGCGCAGAAAGAAGCGAGAACGCTTTTAGAGAACGCTCGAAAGAGAAGCCCTGAAAATAAAGCCGCTTATGAAAGACGAATGTCAGACTTTGCAAACCGAAAAGACGGCGCGAAAGTTTGAATGTTCGCGGTGTATAGGTATTGTATATAGACGGCGCAGAATACTCGCATTTTGCAAGCAATTTTTTCTCTTTGCCCTCTTCTATTTTTCCCTCGTAAATCTCAAACGTCAGCTCTGTATCAAACGAAAAAAGCGGAACAGTAACCGTATCGCTGCCGTCCGTGCCGAAATCAAGACGGTCGAAATAGTAATAATCGCCCTCTTCTTTTGTAACAGCCCCGCCCTCAAAGCACAACTTGAGCGGCTTGGGACATTCCTTGCATTTACAGGCTTGCACAAGGTCATACGGGTTCAATGCGGTTTTTCCAAAGCCCGACACGCTGCCTTCAAGCTCGCTTATCACTTCAACAAACTCTCCGCCATTATTCGCCGTGCAAGTAAGGCGGAACTCTCCATCGCTGACAGCTGTTATAACGGCTTTTTCGCCTCTCGCCGTCTTTGTCGCCTCTATGTGAACGCAGTCGCTTTCCACGCCCTCAATCATCATCGCTTTCCAATCAATAGCCTTTTCTCTTGCGTCTTCAGGATAGATAACGGCTTCAACTTCAATCGTCTGCTTTTCCTTTGTGAACACAAGCGGAGTAGGGGCTAAAAGCTCTATCTTTCGTATATTTTTGCTCACTCCGTTTTCTTTGACCAGCGTCGCCTTTATTACAGGATTGCCACGAACTACTGCCAACAGCCGATTAGAGAACAATCTCCGCTTTGCATAATGCGGCGTTGCGCTCTTGTATTGCTCAAAATCCGTGCTGTCGCCGTTGTCTAGCCCTAAAATCTCAGTGCCCTCTTCACAGGTGATTTCAATTTCATCGCGTGCATTTTCCACTTCATATCCGTCTTTATCGAGTGCGCATATATCGATGAAATATACTCTCTCTGCTTCTTCAAGTTTCTCATTTTGCGCCTTGTCTTCTGCAATCTCTTCCACGCTCACACAAAGCGTTTCACTATCGCCAAAAGAATGTTTTTTATCTCTCGCTAAAACAGTTCCCGTTTCGTCTTTTGCAACAACTTCAATACAGCCTTTATGATACGGGATTTTCTCCCATACAGCCGTGATATTGCTTTCTTTCTCGCCCACCGAAACGCCATTCACAAACAATTCTACACGAGCGCAATTCGTGTATGCTCTTATATCGATTAACTGCCCTTCGTTATAATCCCAATACGGCAATACATGCACAAACGGCTCTTTTTTCGCTGATACCCAAGAGGCTTTATACGCAAAGAATGAATCCTTTTCAAAGCCTGCTGTGTCGATTTGTCCAAAATACGAATTCTTTGTTTTGTAAGGAGTTGGCTCTCCGATATAATCAAAGCCAGACCACAAGAATTGTCCTGCGGTGTACGGCGTAAGAGAATCTTGCAGTGCGACCGTTACGCTGTCTTTTGCGCCCCAAGAAGCTGAGCAGTTTCCAAGCGAAGAACATTGACCGTCAGGATACGTCAAAAGGCGATTTGAAAGCGGAAAATGATAGACACCACGGCTTTGTATACAGCTCGCCGTTTCGCTTCCGTAAATCACCCAGTTTTTATACTTTTCGTGATGTTCATCGTACAGGCGTTCTAGGTAGTTATAGCCGACCAAGTCAATTTCTTTCGCACACTCCTGCGCACCGTCAGAGAACATATAATTTGAAGCAATCGTGATAAAAGCATTCTTTCTTTCGTCGTTCTTTCTCACAATCTCGCTCAATCGTTTTGTAACGCGAAGCCCGCTTTCTTGATTGGTGTCATAAATCTCGTTTCCGATACTCCACATAATCACGCAAGGGTGGTTTCTATCTCGTTTTACCCACGCACTGCAATCCTTTTCGCACCAATCTGCAAAGAAGTTGCCATAATCATACGTCGTCTTCGGCTTTTCCCACATATCAAAACATTCATCGATAATTAAAAGCCCCTCTCTATCTGCCAAATCAAGCAAATACGGCACAGGCGGATTGTGAGAAGAACGAATTGCATTCACCCCCATCGACTTGAGCTTTTTGAATTTGCGGCGCAATGCAGTTTTGTTGAATGCAGAACCAAGACAGCCAAAATCGTGATGTTCGCACACGCCGTGCAAAACAACCTTTCTGCCGTTCAAAAAGAACCCCTCATCAGAAGAGGCAAAAATAGACCTAAAACCGATGTTTTGTTCGACTTTATCGAATAAAACTGCACTTTTGTCGTCAAAAAGAGCCGTCTTTAACGTGTATACTGTCGGGCTTTCGATGTCCCACACCTTTACATTCTGCGCTGTTGCCTTAAAGATATGTCGTTTCGTTTCGCCGTCAGTCTCAAATGTTTCAGACACGTTAGACAAAGTAAGCGGCGCATCGTCTAAGAAAATCTCGTGCTTCACCGAGCTTTTTTCTGCATCTGTGTCGATATGCGTCTTTATACAAATATTCCACGCCTCGCCGTCTTTTTCCGCAGAAAAATACACGCCGTCGCTTGCAATGCGCTGCTTTGCTGTTTCAATAAGATACACATCGCGGAAAATCCCTGCGCCTGAATACCAGCGAGTATTCGGACTTTGATACACGCAAATCACTTCGGCTCTGTTCTTGCCTTCCGACAAAAACGCACTTATCTCGGCTTCTACGGTTGAATATCCATATTTCCATTCAATCGCCTTTTTGCCGTTTATGTAGCACGCCCAGTTTTGATACACTCCCTCAAAGCGAAGGAATATTCTCTTTGACGAATCAAGTGAAATATCAAAGTCCTTTCTATAGTATCCGACAGAATCTTGATACAAATTATGTGTATCATAAATCAAATAATCGTGAGGGATTTCAACTTTTTTACAAGTATCTATAGCCGTACACTGCTCATAAAAATCGTCAGGTGAAAAGATTTTCTTGTCTTTCGGCACAATCAAGCCGCCTGCTTTTCCAGAAGTGTCCGTTTCCAAGACAAGCTTCTTAAAATACCAATCATCATTGAACAGTGTACGCATATAGTTTCCTTAAAACTAGAAATTCAGTAAGTTTTCGGCATTCTTGCGGCTAAGAGCTTCAACAGTTTGATACTCATTGCACTCATCGAAACCGTAGCTTTTTGCCTCTTTTATCATAGATTCGACAAGATTCTTGAATTCTGTATCATTTTTCGCATACATTGCTCGCCACGTTCCTGTCTTAATGCACGTTGCCACTTGATTCCACTTAGCCTTGAGCTCATCGATTTGCTCTGTCGGAGAATAAGTAGAAACAGGAGCGAGAACATATTTGTGATTGCCCATATACTCATCGCTTGAATCAGCCTTCGCCCAATCGCGCCAAGATTGTTCAATCGCAGAGTTTGCAGCCTTTTTATTGCTCTCCCAAGAATCTTTGTTGTACTTTTCTCCGTTTGAGTCAGGGTTTGGAGCATCAAGAGCCCATGTCGTGTTGTTCATCTTGAACTCGCCGTCTTCAAATGTTCCGCCATATTCAGCAGGCATAAGCGTCTTCTTTGAGCTGATACACTTTTTGCCAAGGTCTGTGAAATACGTTTTGCCGTTTGCATCATAATCCCACGTTACGCCCTTTGGACCATACTGCAACGTCAATGTTCCCTCTGGAGTACAAAGCCAGTTAATAATCTCCATACAAAGTTCTGGATATTCTGTATTTGCACCAATAGACCAAATGCGATTTGCACCATACACCGACTGACCGTATACAATCGGAGTTGCTTCCGTTGGGCAAACAGAGAACATTCCTTTTCCCTGTGCAAGATGTTCGTCTGAATTATAGAGCATTGAGCCCATAAAGTTGAAAATCTGTAAGAAAGCTGTGCCGTTCTTATAATCTTCTGCCATAGAATCAAAGTGCTGTGTCTGGCTGTCTGGGTCTAAGAGTCCTTCGCGATAAAGACGATTTAAGAACTGTAATGATTCCAAATAAGGTCCATTTTCTTCAAGACAGTTATGATACGTTCCGTCTTCTGGATTATAGAAGCCAAAGCCGAACTCGTCCCAACCTCTATAGGCAGTTCCCAAAGACTTTACAAACATAACCATATTTCCGTCCCAATCGGGGAAGAGAGAAAGCGCATAGGTGTCTTTGCCGTTGTCGTCTTTCGGGCAAATCTCTTTCATCTGCTTCAATACATCGAAAAGGTCATTATAGTTCCTAATCTCAGGACAGCCTAGCTGCTTATATAAATCAAAGCGCAAATCCCATGTATACATAAAGCTGCTTCGCTCTTTAGAAGAAGACGATATATCGTTTGCAATACCGAAAACCTTGTTTTGTCCCGATACCATACGGTTTTTGTACATTGCATTTTTCATATTTTCATTGATATATGCACCGTATTCTTTTACCAAATCTTCCTCTTCCCAGTCAAAAAGCAATCCTGCCTTTACTGCGTTGAGATACTCATCTCCATCACTTCCCCAAATGACAAGGTCGCCCAAGTTCTTGCTTTCCATTCGAGTAGTAAGCGTGTTGCCCGTTTCAGGAATGATGTTGAGCTTGACATTGAACTTGTCTAGCATAATCTTGCCAAACCAACCGACTTGCTCTCCTGAATAGTTTGCCAGCGCGTCATAAACCTGAAGCGTAATCACTTCCTGTTTCTTTTCTTTCTTGTCAGCAGAAGAGGCTGTTTTGTCATTCGCCTTTTCTCCGCCGCAGCTTGCAAGCGAAAATGCAACAGCACTCGCAAGCAAAGCAATAGAAAGATGCTTCATGTGTGTTAAAAAAGACATATAAAAATCTCCCGATATATATAAAATATTCAGCCCTTAACAGAACCGAGCATAATTCCCTTTTTAAAATTCTTTTGCATAAACGGATATACAAGCAGAATCGGAATAGCCGTAACCATAGAAATGGTGTATTTGATGACTTTTTGATTAAGAAGAGTAGAAGCGATTGATTGCCCAAGACTGCTAGAGCTGCTAGACGACATCAAAGCCCCCAAATTTGTATTTGTATTGAGATAATTCCAAAGAATATGCTGAAGCGTGAAGCACTTTGGATTTGCCTGCATATAGATAAGCGAATCTTGAAAACTGTTCCAATGCCCCACTGCGCCAAAGATTGCGATTGTGGCAAGAATAGGCTTGCACAATGGAGAAACAATCTGAATAAAGATTTTCCAATGAGAAGCACCGTCTATCATTGCCGATTCCTGAAGTTCATACGGAATACTTTCGATGTAAGTTTTTACAAGAATAATGTTGTAGGGAGCTACAATACTCGGAATGATGTAGACAAGATAATTATTGTTCAGCCCCAGCATTTGCATTGTCATAAATGCAGGAATGATGCCAGCATTAAAATACATCGTGATTATCAAAAAACGATACCAAAATCGTCTGCCCCACATCTCTCTTTTCGTCATCAAGAAGCCAATGAATGCACTTGCAGCCACCATCAAAGCAGTTCCAAGCACTGTGCGAGAAAGTGTTACACCAAAAGCCCTGCCCAGCTCATTGATACTCTTTAGCGCAAGATAATTTTTGAAATGTATTCCCTTTGGCAAAAAGGTGATTAAGCCCCTTTGCACAAGGTTATTATCCGAAATCGTATTGATAAACAGATAGTAAAACGGAAACACACAAATGAACGTAAATGCTAAGAAAAATAGCACATTAAAAAAATTAAAAATCGAATCTTGTATACTCGTCTTCTCTTTCATTCTTTTTCCTCCAGTAGCATAGTACTGCACACCTCTGTAGCATAGTACTGCACACCTCTGTAGCATAGTACTGCACACCTCTGTAGCATAGTACTGCACACCTCTGTAGCATAATACCGCACACCTCAGTAGCATAGTACAAAGCAGCCTGTGGCTGACAAAACACCCTGTTGGTGCAAAGCAGCCTGTGGCTGTTAGATGACACCTTGACCACGAATTACTTTAGAAATCGTGTTCGCCATAAACAAAAGAGCCACAGAAATAAGACTCTTTAACATACCAACCACCGTAGAAAGCGGTATCAAACCCCCGTTAATACCAATTTTATATACATACAAATCCAACACTTCGATTGCGGCAGTATTCTGCGGATTTTCAAAGCATAAATATTGCTCCATACCGTTAGACAAAACTCCTGCAATTTGCAAGGTAAGCAAAACACAATACGTCGGAATCAAAGACGGCAAGGTAATATGAAACATCTTTTGAAATCGGTTTGCACCGTCAACAGTTGCCGCTTCATAAAGCTGTTGGTCAATTCCAGAAATCGCAGAAATATAAATAATTGCGCTCCAGCCAAGACCTTTCCACAATCCCCACAAAAACATTTTCGCCCAAGTGTGAGAACCGTCCATCAACAGATTTTTGCCCTGCGCCCAAAAGCCTAAATCTACAAATAGATTTGAAATAAAGCCGTCTGTACTAAAAATGCAAAAAGCAACTGCATAAACCAAAACCCAAGAAATAAAGTTTGGAATAGTTGTAAAAATCTGCACAATGCTTTTAATCCACGATGTTTTTATTTCTGTCAAAAGAACAGCAAACATCATAGGACACCAACTCATCAAAATACCAATACCGCTCATCGCAAGCGTGTTTCGCATTACTAATGCAATATGCTTTGCCGTTGCAGGATTTGAAAAAAGATAGGTGAACCAATAAAAGCCCTTGAACTTATCTAAAGAAAGAGTGTCGCCTGCGTGATAATCAAAGAACGCATATCGCCACCCCCAAAGAGGCAAATAGCAAAATACGAAAAGAAGAGCCGCAAATGGCATAAACATAATAAAGAGTTTATATTTCTCTTCGATTTCTATTTTTTCATCTTTTTTCGGAAGCGGAGAAGTTAAGAGCAGCACAAGCGAAATCACAAATATTAACACTGCAATCGCGATAAAGAACGCTAATCCAAACGGAAGCCGTACCGCAATTTTATCCGCATATTTAGGGAATTCTTCTGCGGAGGCAATAAGCATTTTTCTTGCATTTAATATCTGCAAAAGGCTAAAGGCTGCCATAAAAGAGCCTATCATAGATAAAATGCCGCCATTAAATCGAGCTTTATTGTTTCCCAAGCTCAAGCAACCACCAGCAGCAATAGCTATTGCACCAAAAAGCGAGACTAAAGAAGCATAATGAACCATTTTCATCGCTTGCTCTGGAATCCAGCCGCGCTTTAAAATGCGTCCTAAGCCGTCTATAAGGCTTTTATAGAAAATACCTGTAGTGAAAAGAGATAAGTTTCTGTTTATGCTTTCGCTTATTCTTGCAGGATTTAAATCTGGCAAGAATAAAGAAGCAATGAATAAAATTATAAGGATTCTGAGCGTAATAAAAAGAACGTTCTTTCCTGTTTTCATTTTATTCCCCCTTGTTATGTTATAACATTTATTATTAGGCGAAATAAAAAATAAAAAAACATCAAAAATTATTCTTTTTTCCTCTATTTTTCACAGGCACAGCCTGCTTCGTAAGGCACAGCCTGCTTTGTGGCAGAGCCTGTTTTTTAATATGTTATTGTGTATTCCACAGTTTTATCTTTTGTTGAATTAAGTCGCTCATAATCTCGCCTTGCTTGTCCATTCCAAGCTCTAAGCATTTTTTGACGATAAGCTCATAATTCTTGTCAAACTCTTCAATCGGACACGTTACACATTGTATTAGAGCCTCTTTCACAAACGTATCGGCTATCGATAAAACTCGCAATGTTTCATCGCTCACTTTATACAGCCACAGCTGCCCATACTCTGAACAAGGCAATTCTTCGGCCTTTGGAAATAAGTCTTCATAGCTGTCTATGCTATACGCATCAAAAAAGGCTTTCTGCGCTTTGTTAGGAACTTTCTCGGTACTTTGCGGCACAATAAAATCCCCGTTCACATCAAGCGCACCTGTTCCAGCTTGCGGAAACGGATAGGTATATAGCTGTACTCCTGTCAGTTTTTCATAGTTTTGCGCAGAATCCCGAATCCTTCTGTCTTTTGCAGAAATCACCCGTTTGCCGTTTTCAATTCTATAATTTACGTCTTTTATTCCCCAATTTACAAGGATTTGCGCTTCTTCACTGCACATATAATCCAAAAACTGAAACGCCCCAATAACATCTTTGCATTTTTTAGAAATCGCAATCCCCCAATTACCAGTATAGCCCGTATCTGCAAGTTCTGGATTTTTTATCGAATGAGAAGCCGTAACAGGCAAACACGCATAAGCCCTCTCTTCCATTCCGTTAGAAATCAAAACTTTCTCTATATCTTCATATTCCCAATTTGAATATGAAATGCCCAAAACACGCCCGCTCATTATTTTTGCTTTCCACACATCTTCGCTTTGCACAAATGATTCTTTGTCTAAAATACCTTGTGCATACAGCTTATTGAGCCAACGAAAATATGTGCTCATTTCGCTATGCAAAAACTTGTATTGCGCTTTCAGTGTCTTTTGGTCTACTATCCATTGCCCGTCATCTCTAAAGCCTAAAACAAGGCTTGCAGGATTAGAAAGCCCGATATACCAATGAAAATCATCAGTCAACAGCGATAGCCCTATCGTCTTTTCCCCGTTTATCGTCGGGTATTTTTCCATATAGACCTTTAAGGCTGCCTCTACTTCGTCAAGCGTTTCTATTTTTGGGTATCCTAATTCTTTCAAAACAGCTAACTGTAATTGTATTGTGCCAGAGGGATTTTTTGTTTTTTGGTTTATGCCGTACGCCCCGAACGTATAGATATGCCCGTCATCATATTTTAAGTGAGATAAGTTTTTGCCGTAGAGCTTTCTAAAGTTCTCTCCGTATTGTTCGATTAAATTGATGTGCTTCCCGTCTTTATCGATATAATCATCAAGCGCAACTATATCGCCTTTTTCTATAAACGCCGTAATTCTGTCTTTTGCAAAAATCAAATCGTCAGAAATCCCTTCCGAAAGAACGAGCTTTTGTGCCTGCAAGCTCAATGATTTCGGGTGATGAATAAGTAGTTTAACGCCTGTTTGTCTCGTAATCTCTCTTGCAACAGGGTCTTGAAAACTGTAATCATCTTCTAAATCAATGTTGTAGAACGAAAAGACTTTCTCTTCTTTATTTATCATACGGGGGGGGGGTAGGATAGTTTTTTGTTTACAAGAAAGTAAAACCGAAAGAGGCAAAACAGCAATTAGCAAAAATCCTGCCGCAGAGAACTTTTTATAAAACATCTTATACTCCTCCTTGAGCCTTGAACTCTTTTGGAGTAAATCCTGTGTGCTTTCGGAATTTCAAGTAAAAATAATCAGACGTATTGTAACCGACAACGGTTGCAATTTCGTATATTTTCATATCGCTTGAAAGAATGAGCTTTTTCGCCTCTTCTATGCGGATAATATCAAGATATGCGTTAAAGCTCACTCCCGTATATGCTCTAAACTTCTTGCCCAAATACGCACTGTTGCAATTAAAGAGGTCGCCTAAAAGCTCTAAGCGCAATTCAGAAGCATAATTTGCTTTGATATATTGAATGACTTTTAGTATCGTGGAATTGCTAGAGTTTCCAGAAAAAGATTCTGAAAGCGAATAAATAAAATCGCCCATAATCTTCATCACGTCTGCAAAATAGTTCTGCGAATCCAAGAAATGCACAAAATCAATCGCCGCCACCGTGTCAAACTCTTTTTCTGGGTGCTTCATCTTCAAGGCATTTTGCGAATCGACGATAAACGCCATACACAGCTTTTTTATCTCCGTTTCGTCTAAAAAGCTATCAATCAGCCACTTTTTCTTTTCTGCCAAAAGAGCCTGTATTTTCTGCAAATCATATATCTCGATATACGCCATAAGTTCCTTTTCAATACAATCAAAGAACTCTGCTCTATTATCGCTTTTCACAAGAGGTGCTTTCTCTGCAAGTCTGCACGCCACGTCGTCAGTTTCTTTTACAATTTCGCTTGTGATAAATGCTTTGTCTTTGAAAAAGAAGAGCAAATGCGACAGCAACAAAGCCTCTTTATACGCCTTGAGTGCGCCCTCTTTTCCCTTGAAAAAGGAGCTTATCGCAAAAAATGCGCCTTCTGCTTTACCGCTGAAGCGAGATGAGAAGCGATTTATATATAACTTTAATGCGCTCATCTCTGCATTTTTGAATACGACAACAAGATTAGAGTTCATATAAAACGAAATGTGTTCTGCAAACTCAAATGCCTCGTCAACAGCCGTTTTTAGCACATTCGATTGCACTTGATTGTCAAGGCAAAGACGCGGAGCTGACACAATAGCAATTTTAAACGTGTCTGATTCTTGAATATCGAGTTCTCCGCTCATTCTGCCCGTTTGAAAGAAATGCGAAAAGCTCTCTGCCTTGTTTTCGCTCTCAACCCTTCCTCTAAAGGTTTCTAATGCCATATTCTTTTTTATGTCAGAAGCGATTTCTTTTATTTTCTCTTCAAGAATATCCTCGTCAATCGGCTTTGTGATATATCCCTTTGCGCCTAAGTTTAAGGCACTTTGCGCATAAGAAAAATCGCTGTATCCGCTCAAAATCAAAAACGCTGGGTGCGAAACATATTTTTCTTTTCTCGATTGCACTTCTTTCAAGACATCTATTCCCGAAAGCCCCCTCATTGTTATGTCTAAAAGCACTATGTCAGGTCGCTCTGATATGATTTTCACTAACGCTTCTTCGCCGTCAGCCGCCTCTGCACAGATTTTGCATCCCAGTTTTTCCCAATCGATGATATTGCGAATTCCCTTTCTCACGATTGGCTCATCATCGACAATCAGCACATTTAAATATTGCATTTTATTCCCCCGTTTCCCTTACATTTGGAATACACAGAGTTACTTTTGTTCCCTCGTCTTTTTTGCTTTCGACAAATAGCCCGTATTGCTTGCCGTAAAATAACTTTATTCTTTGGTTCACGTTCACCATGCCCAGCGATTCGCTAATAGCTTCTACCGCCTGCGTATTGAGTTTTTCATTCAACTCTTTTAGAGCCTCCATCTCCATTCCCTTGCCGTTGTCTTTAACGCTAATGATTAAATTGCCCGCCTTATCCGAATCTATCATTATGTAAATGAAGCCAGCCTTATTGTTTTCAATGCCGTGCTTAAAAGCATTTTCGATAATCGGCTGTATCAGTTGCGGCAAGATGAGCGAATGACGAATATCGCACAAAAACATTATTGAATACGCCACTCGTTCGCCAAATCGTATATGCTGAATATCAAGATAGCTGCACACCATTTTTATATCTTCCATAAGGTTTATAGGCTTGTCGGAAATAGCAAGATTATGGCGCAAAATCGAAGCTAAGAGCTTTATCGTCGTCGCGCTTTGCTTTGAGCCTTCTGCAAGCGATTGCATACGGATTGTTTCAAGGGTATTAAACAAGAAGTGCGGATTTATCTGACTTGTGAGCATCTTAAAACGAATTGCATTTTGCTTTGAAACAAGTTCCGCTTGCTCTATTTTGTGCCGATACACGTCTTCAATGAGTTTTTCTATACACAACAAAAACAGCACCATTGCAACAAGCAACAAGGCAACACAGAATAAAAATCCCTTTAGCGTCGCAAATATCAGCCTCTCTGTCGGCAAAATCGCAGTTACTCTTATCGGCATCGTGTATTTTTCTGGCAATGTCTCCGACACAAAAGCGACGATTTTTCCTTCCCATTTTCCAAAGCGTTTCTCTGCCTGATACATTTCCCGCTTTGACTCATCAAACATCTTATTTTTTGCATATTCAATAACATTGTCCACCGTAATAAAAACATCGTTGTCGTTCGCACTTAAAATCTTTACGACATTCGAATAATTTATATTCACACAAAGCACCGCCAGCACTTTGCCGCTGACAGAATCGATTATCGCCCTATTGAGAGATAACATTCTCTTTTTTGTAATAAAATCTTCGTTGACCGACCAAAATACTTTGCCGTTTCCTTGATACGCCATTTTGTACCACTCTGCTTTCTCGATTTCCTTTGTGTTTTTCACAAAAAAAGCATTGTTCAACATCGTTTGATTGCTCGTATAAAATCGAAACGAATCCACCGCGTCCACCGCAGTGAGAAAATCGTTCAAAAACAATAGCTCTTTATATTGGTTATACACTTCGAGAGGACTTGTATATTCCGTTTTCAACGTTTCTTGCACTCGCAAATTCATAAAAAGACTGTCTGACATATCGTGTACATTTTCAAGAATATTTTGAAATAATAAAGCTATCTGCTTCACAGATGCTTGCGTTTGGCTGATTTGCCACGCAGAAAGAGTGCGATAGACATATCCTGAAATCATAAGCGCGACGAACAAAAACGGGTAAAAGAACGCCGTCATATACGAAGCTTTAAGGTTTTTCTTAATTCTTAAATTACCAAACTGCATAATAGACCTGTTAGATAATTGTCATTATCGGGCTCGACCCGATAATCTGAGGCACAGCCTCTTTTTCAAAATGC
>ERZ842401.5908-NODE-5908-length-13315-cov-6.189140_pt1 | contig 13315 bp, 12 predicted proteins | sample MGYA00521270_ERZ842401 | MGnify/ENA primary metagenome ERZ842401 (study PRJEB31892, sample SAMEA3878208) | bioreactor metagenome | biome: Moose rumen | place: Sweden | collected 2011-10 | study: EMG produced TPA metagenomics assembly of the PRJEB12797 data set... | reverse complement strand
CGGCTTCCTTGATCTGCTGGTTGATGGTGCGCATATTGCGCGAGAAATTGCTGGAATCCAGCGACAGCGCGACCACCAGTTCGCGCAGGGTTTCTGCCATAAAGTTCACCTACTTTTCCATTGTGGTTTTGCGGTTTGCGACGTATGATACTTCTTCTTCCGAGATGGTTTTCTCACACCTCGTGTTCCCTTCATCGTTACGGTATGTTATAATCATGATGTGCTAATTAATGATTAGGCAATAGATAACTGAGAACGGAGTGAATCCCATTGATGATGATCCCTATAGTCATAATGGCAATCGAGTCGGACGATGACCGAGCCTATATGACGGACGTGTATTTGAAACATCGGGCGCTGATGCTGAAAGTGGCTTGGAGATATACCAACGACGAATCGCAGGTGGACGACATCGTTTCCGAAAGCTGTGTAGCGTTGATCCGGCATTTGGATAGTTTGAAAACGATGGAGGAAAAAACGCTTCGTATTTATATTACGACTACCGTAAAAAATAAAGCGATTGATTTCTATAGGAAGAGACAGAGAGAAATCGCGAATAAAGCGCCAATCACCGAAAAAGTCTTAGAACAAATCGAGGACACGATATCGTTTGATCGCAAAATCGAAGTACAGTTGGAAATCGACATGGTCAAGCGCCTTCTCCTTTCCTTGCCGGAAAGAGAGCGGGAAGTATTAAAGCTGAAATACTTTGAAGGAAAAGACAATACCCAAATATCTGAAATACTGGGCGTAGCGGAAAACTCGGTTCGTAGGTATCTCATGCGCGCCCGCAGCGCCTTAAAAACCATCCTGTATGAAGGAGGCGTGGAAGAATGAGTAAAACCTCCTATAAGGATGCTCATTTGGATTTGTTGATACGCATGGCCTTTGAGCAGATGGAAGAAGAAGAAACAGAACAGTTAGCCGCTTCCCCTGATCCTGAAATCAGCACGGATAATGCTTTGCGGGCAGATGCAGCTTTTGATAAAGCGCTTCAAACAGTATCGGGACAGCACAGGCGGGAAAAGCAAGCAAAACGGACTATTTCTCTCCGACGTGGTTTGCGCATGGCAGGTGCGATTGCCGCTGCGCTAATTGTATTGGCCCTTATTGCTCTGCCTGTCACCTTTGCAGCTTCCGCAGAGTTCCGCAATGCAGTCATGAAGCTGTTTGTGGAAATCGATGATGTGCATAAGGAAGCGCATTTCAGCTTTCAGCCTGCCGATCAGCCCACGCAGGAGCCTGTGGCTGCGCCCAGCGTGCCGGAGAGATGGAGGGGAGATTATTATCCCACTTATCTACCCGTAGGTTTTCTCGTCGATTATATCAGCAGAACAGGCACAGATATTATCTGGCTGAATGAAGGTACTGAAAAAATAGATTTTTCCGAATTAGATGAATATTCTTGTGTTAGCGCGGGAACAGAGGGAACAACCATCAGCAAAGTATCTATTCATGGCAATGAAGGTGTCATGATAGCCGGATATGGATACAGCTCCTACAATGTAAGCATCACCTGGGCAATAGAAGATCGTTGGTTTAATCTGACAACCTATGGGTTGTCGGAGGAGGAAGCCATTCGCATTGCCGAAAGTGTACAGGCTGTGAAAAGATTTCCTGATAGGACGACAACGGCTGAGATAAAGGCTGTCATTGTTCCGGATTTTTGGAAGGGAAAATATTATCCAGCATATATTCCAAGCGGGTTTTCCATCACGGAGTATGACGAAATTTTCCATTCAATCGAATGGCAAAATGATGCGGAAGCAAGGATCATCTATTCAGAATACGATGAAAACATTGCCAGTGTGAGCGGCACAGACGGCGCGGAAATCACCTCTATTATGATTCATGGTAATGATGCCACCCTGATTGATGGGTATACTGATAGAGTACATTGCGTAACCATTGTATGGGCAGAAGAAGATCGCTGGTTTGATTTGATTTTCTATGGCGTGGATACGAGTGAAGCCATCCGCATTGCGGAGAGCGTAAGAGGATTGTAAATTTGGAAAAACCATGTCACATTTCGGCCTCTTTGTTCGTTCTATTATATGGGACGAAAAGGGAGGCTTGCTTTTATAGCGTGCATTTTCGTCTTCAGACCATGAGCAAATCGACCAATGATAAGGAGGAAGCCCCATGAAGAAGTGGTTTTGCGTCCTGTGTTTTCTGCTGGTCATGACAATGCTGCCAGTTTTTGCTGAAACGCAGGAGGAGCAAAGCGCGGCCCAAAGCATCAATCATTTGAACAATGAGAATTGTTATGCCATCAATTTGGAAGTTGACGGCGGCTATTTGCGTTTCCTCATTCCCGTTGGCTTTCAACTCCAAGAATATGAGCTTTCAGATATTGAAGAATATCCGTTCAGTTATGTATTTATAGATAAGGATACCAACGCGCAATTCATTGTGTACAGCAGCATTCCAAGCGAAAAGGATCAAGGTATTAGACTGGGAAAGCTATACGACAAGAGCAACAAATACATTGTTTTTGAGGATGTCGGGATTGGTGCGCATACATACACTATCTATACGAAAGAGCAAGCCACTTATGATTACGGTTTTCTTGTTCGGGCAGACAATGGATATAGCTATCAGTTTCAGTACATTCTGCCGTATGATACCATTCAAAACGTCATACCGGCAGAAGCTATATCGATTCTGTCAACTTTGGTAATTCAAGAATTCTCGGAGTAAGGCAATTTATATTTCAGGAAGGAAACGGAAAGATGAAAAGAATGGGGTTCTTATGTGCCTTTCTCTTGTTTCTAGCAGCGTTCAGTTTTCCAGCAACTGCGGAAGGTTGGGATGAAGCAATCGCAGCTTATACGCCAGTACTTATCCAGTATGAAGCGGCTTTCACCGGGGATGAGGACGCGATGATGGCACATGAATCCGCCGAAGACGCTTACCGTTATGCGCTTTATGCCCAGCGTGACCCCCGGGATGTAATTGGTTATTCCTTTGTGGATCTGAATAAAGACGGCATTCCGGAGCTGGTGATCGGCACAGTAGCCGATGAAGGCAATGCGGAGGATCAACTCATTTTTGAAATCCTGACCTTGAAAGATGATGCACCCGTCACAGTGATACGAGGCTGGGAAAGGTTCCGGGTGCAGTTGACCATAAACGAAAACGGCGTGACGGATGCCTTCGGCTACTATGCGGAGGGCTCCTCTGGCGCGACTAATTCTGTTTACGGGCACGGACTTGCCGGGGCAGACATGACCCAATGGGAGGAAGCCCACACCCTGGAAGTCAATTACGACGAAAGCGGCCAGGCTGCTTGGACGCTGAACGGCGGGAACATCAGTGAAAGCGAGGCAAAATCACTGATCGTTTCCTGGCAGCAACACCTATTCCGGCTGGCTCTGACGCCTTTCATGGAGGATAACAGCCGCCGGGATATTGGATTTACAGATAGCCGGACGCCGGAAGTGGCGGGCGAGTTTTGCCGTTCCTACAGAATCACCCCGGCAGGGCCCACTGTGGATCTGATAATCGCTGATACCGGACGGCGAAATGCCCCGGAGTCCCGGCATGAAAATATCCTCAGTGTAGAAATCACGGTGCGGGAGACTGGCCAAACCCAGCGCTTTGACTATGACGGTACAGAAACCCCGGCGACTGATTCAATGAACTGCTTGGCTTGGCTTCAGGATATAAACTTTGACGGATACGGCGATCTCATGCTGTGCACCGCCCGAGGCGCATCCGATGAATTCAGCGTCTTTTGTCTTTGGAACCCGGAAACAGGGCGATTTGACGATATCGAAACGCATTGCGCCTTTGGCTTGGAAACCGAGCGTGCTTCCGCCCAGTTTACGCCCCTGGAATTGGTCAATTACACCTTGCATAAAGGCAGCTATGACAGCGGGTATGTCATTTCCCATGATCAAGACGGGGCCGCCTGCTATACCCAGTTTGTATATCGCTGGGAGGGGAATGGCCGCACGCCGGAGCTTACCCAGGTGCATGATGTATCGAGCGTCAGCCGAACGCTAATCCGGGATCGGGTCTTTCTCTTTTTTTCGCAGGGAGAGAAGGTGTGGGATCATGTTTATCCAGAGGAATGGTATTACGGCGCAACGGAACCTTACCGAACCTTTAAGGCAGCAGCGGATTCCCTCTGGCAAGGCGGCGGCAGGGTATCGAAGCATGTAGCCAACGTGGATTGGGTGAACCTGCGGGAGAGGGACAGCAAGCAGTCCGAATCGCTGGCTCGCCTGGATCGGGGCGTGGAAGTGCAAGTGCTTAAGGAAAACTGTGCCGACGGCTGGACGCTGGTGCTGTGGGATACAGGAAAACCAATGGAGGGAGCCTGGTTTAACGCAAAAATGGAGCTTGGCTATATTTGGCATAGCTTTTTGGACTGATTCTTTTCCAGTAGAATATGGGTCGAAATTTCCTTCTTGGTGAAGCACTTACCACCTGCTGAGCAGTCGATACAGTTTATATCATTCCATCTCGAAAGGATGGTTCAAAAAAATATAAATTGTTGGGCAATCATTGTCACTATATTCGTTCCTGGTACGTTTCTATAGAATGGAAGCGTATCAGGTTTTTTTGACGGCTTTCAAAGTTTTTTCTCCTTTTGCGTTACGTTTTGGGTATCTCGAAACATATATAAGTGAAACCCGCAAAAGGAGGAAGCAGCATGACCATGATTTCAGCATGGCATCCACCAAACAAAATGCACGGAGGAAGCTGTATGACACTCACAGATGACTGGTTTTCCGAAATGTATGAACGGAATTACGCTCTGTTATACCGGGTTGGAAGAATCTTTCTTGGCGGTGGCAGCGCAAAGGAAAACCTGATCGAGGATCAGATTCAGGAGACTTTTGTTCGGGCTTGGCAGAAACGCGCTGCGCTGCAGAAGCATCCCAATCCAGACGGATGGCTGGTGGATTGTTTTCGGAAGTGCCTCGCGAATGCATGTCGCAAGCAAAACCAGGAATGGAAGCGCACCGCTTTCTCAGTCGATTCAGAAGCTGCGCCGGCTATTCAGGATGATAAGTATTTGGAGCCGGATGCATACGCCCGATCCAAGGAGCAGATCATGATGCTCAAAAAATTGCTTGGCGAAAAGGATGCGGATATTTTTCTTCGCTACTGTGTTTACGAAGAAAAAGCCGCGCCCATCGCCGCAGAATTGGGCATCAGCGAGCAGGCACTGCGGATGCGCGTGTCCCGGTTGAAAAAGAAAATGCTGGCGAATCGCGAATTGTTTGGCTGCTTGGTGGCGCTGTGCCTGCTCAGCCTCAAGTAAAGGAGGACGCATGAAAAAGAAAACAACCCTCCGTCCGTTAGGCGCGGCCATGAATGACAGCTATTCCACAGCTGAATTGTATGCGGTTTTTGAAAGCCAGGTATTCAGCAAACCGAGAAAAATGGATGTTTCTCTGCTGCGCGAAACCGCCTGCGCAATGGATGAACGCCCAGATGGCGAAGTGGCCCCGCATCAGTTGATCGTGTGGCAGAAAATCGTTCACCGCATCTTGAATATCCAGCGTCCCTTCGCCCTCGGCTTGAGCCGGAAAGGGTTTGCGATCCTGGTAGCCGCTCTTGTACTGCTGATCACCGCCGTCGCCTTGGCGCTGACTAACTGGAATGCTATTGTGGAATGGGTCTATCATTTGGAAAAGCAGGAAAGCCGCGTTGAAATGTGGACGCTGGAGCAAAAGCTGTCCCTTGTCGATACTTTGCGGGAACAGGGTTATGACATGTCCACGCTTCCTGATTTGAATGGCATGACCACCGAAGAAAAAGACGCTGCTTTGTCCGATTGGCTAAAAACTCAATTTGATGGGGAGGTGAACGCAAATCATTATAACCTAATGACCCGCTTGAATGGCTATTTTGAGGATTGGTCATATGAAGATATGGCTTGGTACAGCAAAATGCTGCTGGACGCGGGAGAAGTATGGGAAGGTCGTTTCATCAGCACGATACCGTCCACCGAAATACAGAAGCAAGGTGACGCCGTTCTTGCCTTAACCGATCAGGCGTTGTACCATGCCTTTGACAGTACAAGCATAGGTGCGGATTCCCTAACGCCCCATCTATTGTACGGCTATCAATACCCGGATGAATCAACCCATCTCTGGTGTGTCCATTATCGGGATCAAAACCTGTTCCTGTGGTTTGAGGGCTTTGTGACCGATACGGAGCCGCTGCAAATGCTTCCTGATCCGTACATTGCCCCGATCCCGGAGCAGTTCGATGCCGTGCTGGAAGAAAACAGCCGACGCAATGAAGAACGCCAGCGCGCATTGCAGAAATTGGAGGCAGAACGCGGCTTGCTGATCACCTGGACATATGAGCAGCAAAATGCGTGGAACCCCACCCGCTACGGGGTTCCTTCCCCGGATGATATTTCCCAGGAAGAAGCCTATGCCATCGCTCGTCAGGCATATTGCGACAATATGGGAGTCAGTGCTGACGAAGCGAACAGGCTCTACTGCCATTCCTATTTCATCATCGACGATGGGAAGCCGTACTACGTTATTTCTTTTTCTTACGATCAGGAAAGCAGAGCCCTCGTGGAGTTTTCCATCAGCATCTATCAGGATGGAGAAATAAGGAATATTTCGATCGGTTCAAACGGATAGACGAGACTGATATGATACGCTCATAGAACAATGTAAATATTGAGCATAAATCGAATTAATAGATAGGAGGAATTACCATGAAAAAGTTGTCAATGATGCTATGCCTTGTGCTTGCGCTCATCTGTGCGCTGCCCACCTTTGCAGGAGCTGAAACCCAACAAGAATTTGAATTAAGATGCTACAAAAAAACGGCTGCCGCAACGGATGTTTATGACTTCAGATATAAAGCTGAGGGCGAAGTCATAGACCATATTCCTGCCGGAACGTATGTCATTATTCATTCCAGCGGAGAGTGGTACTATATCACATATATGATAAACGGCGTGAAAAAGAGCGGAAGCGTGAAGGTGGGTTTTGTAGATACCGCTTCAGTTGTGAGAAGATCAGATGGTATTGCAGATTTGGTTCACGAAAAAGACCCCGAATATAGTGCTAAAATCAAACAGGGGACATTGGAGTTTGACGTAACGCAGTACGATGATAAAATGGAATATGCAGCGTACAAAGCTGGTTTAGCCCCTGAACCTGCCCGAAAATCGGATGCGGCCGGCAGTAAATCCAGCCCCGATGCCGATCATACGACTGCTGAAATTGCCTCGGAAACGGATCAAAACGATATAAGTGTTGGCGTTCTGGAATTAGGGCTTGTTTATTCTAAAATCAGCTATAACGGTCAGACGATGGAAGTGGCGACGGCAGACCTTGTTTTCGGAGAGAATATTCCTGAGGGAAAAGAACTTGCCGTTATTTACGCGCCGAATACTGGCAGGGCTTCTTTGCGGAAAACCGCGTCTGACAACGCTACTGTGCTGAAAACCTGCAAGGCGGGCGTGATTGTTTCTGTGATCGAGGTTGGGAAAACGTACACAAAAGTGAATTACAAAGGAACAATCGGCTATGTGAAAAACAGCAGCTTGCAGTTTTACAGTGCGGCAAGCCAAGATACCGCTACTGGCAAATTAAGCTACAAAGGAAAAACCAATGGTGCAACTACGGTAAATGTTCGCTGCAAAGCGGATAAGGAAAGCGCCGTAGTTGCCACATGGGAAACGGGCACTGCTGTAAGAATCATTTCCACTGCTAATGGGTGGTATGAAATTGAGGCCAAAGGAATTCACGGCTGGGTTCTGCAAGAGTATTTGACGAAAGATTGATACTGCAAAGTGCCCCTCCCTTGCGGGAGAGGCAGAATAGTTTAGAAAGAAGGAGTATTCAATGAAAAAGGCAAGAAAAAAGATTTGCAATATCTGCGTACTGATGGTATTGATCCTGTCACTGTTGCCTGTTGGGGCAATTAGTGAGGTCGCGGAAGAACGATACTACTATGAGGGATACAACGTGGCTGTGGTCAGTAACCCCGATGCCAAGGATCGGCTGCATCTGCGTACCCACGCTTACGGCAGCGCAAAGTCCATGGGAAAGTATTACAACGGCACCATCGTGGTGCTGCTGCCGGATAATCAGAAGGATGCTGAATGGAGTCATGTTCGGATCGGCGACATCGAAGGTTATATGGAATCGCGGTATCTGGCCTTTGGCGACGACTCGGCCCAGGTGGAATCCGCCCAGCCGGAGGTCACTATTGAAAATCAGGCAGGCAAAGGGCTCAACCTGCGCGCTGGCCAAAGCATTGACAGCAATGTGATTTGCTTGCTGGAGAACGGAACGCAAGTCACGGTTCTGGGCGTATCAGAGGATTGGCTTCACGTCCAAGTGGGCTATGATATCGGCTATATCCGCATCACCGGGACGAACCCAAGAGTGCCCTATACATACGGCACGCCTGGCGCTGGCAGCGGCCAAGCCCGCATCACAGCCAACTGCTCTGCTTTTGCCGAGCCCACTGCCGATGCACGGATAGTGTGTAATCTGTTCGTGGATGAAGTATTCCCTTTGCGTAAAATTCAAAACGGCTACGCTCAAATCGAAGTCGATGGGTCTGCGGTGTGGGTCAAGATGAACAACATCGAAAGAATCGGCGAGAAACAGTGATATAAAGCGAATAGACTTTACTGCCATTCCTATTTTATAAAGATTGGACAAATAACTCATGGAAGAAGCGTTTCAAAAGGTATTGGCATCTCAAAGATACCCGGACGCGGCGCGAATTGACCGATGAAACAAGAAATCAAGAAAGGATGTTTCCTATGATGAAAAGGTGGATGATCGCGCTTTCCCTTTTGCTCCTTTCCCTTCTGTTTTCAAATCTGGCCCTGGCGGATGCAAATGGTTTTTGCGATCCCGTGCCGGAATCTATCTCTCCGCTGCTGGAAAGCGAACTCCAGGACTGCGTGGTGTTTTTTGCTCCGGAAGGATCGACGAGGGTTTTTCTGATCCTGGACGGGGGCTGGAACCTGAAGGGATATGTCCTGAAAGATGGCCAGTGGATACAGGATACGGATACCACGCCCATGGAGGGCTATTTGGACGTTTACTTTGCGCGCCACCAGGCGGGGCAGCTTCGCCCGGACGGCAGCGCGTACATGGACGATCAGGGCTTTGATATTGTCAGCGAAAGCGGTCCCCGTCAAAGCTATCACTGGAACGGTGAATATTATACACTTTGCGGGTGGCGCGATCCCGCCCGGTACGCGGGGACTGTCCTGATCGATGGCACGGTGCTACGGTATTTCCCCGAGGGCAGCCAAAATCCTGAATACACCGTAGACACGGGCGACGAACTGACGCTGTACAGCTGGACTTGGAACTTTGAAGATCTCCCCGCCACGCCGGAGGAAGCCCGGATGCGGGCGGCGATCCTGCCGGACGTCATCCGGAACGATTTCCCCGGATATGAACTGGCAAGCTATGAACTGTATAACAGCGGCACGGAAGCCGACGCGGTGTTCGCCCAGTTGGCGGAGGACAAAGAAAAGGGCGGTTTCCTGCTGCGGGTCACAAAAGCGCAGTACACCTGCGGGAAAGGGCGAACCCATACGGAGGCCCTGATGGATATTCCCCTGTCGGACCGGCTAAAGGACACGCCTGCCGAAACATTATGGAAGGAAATGCATACGCTGTTCACCCAGCCGGACGCCCTGGACGCCGCCAAAGTGCCGCTGCCGGGCCGGATCGTTGGTCTGCATCCCCAGAAGGAACAATTGGTGCTGATCGTGGAGGATGAAGGGGCAAACCGCCGGGCGGCCATCGTCAGCCGGGATGCAAACCGGGATTACCGTGTGCGCCTTTCGCCCGTGCTGCCGAAAGGTTCAAGCATGGATGATTTTCACGCCGGGGAAAACGAAATCATCCTGTATCTCGGCGGTGATTCCTTCATAGCTGGATATGCGAAGCAGGCGGACGGGGCCTGGCGGCTCTCCTGGGTGATGGGTGAAATCAATTACGCCGTTTCCTGGTGGGGCGTCGAATGGGACGATCATCGTTTGATCGGTGTTTTGCCGGGCGCTGAACTGCTCACTGCCGATTTCAGCGCCATCCCTCGCACAGAAGAAGCGCTGAAAAATGCGCTTGATCCTGCCGGATGGGCGGCTGTGAACAATCCCAACCCCAAGGACAGGCTGCACCTGCGCGCAAAACCCGATAAAAACGCCGATTCTCTGGGTAAATTCTACAACGGTACCCCCTTGCGCATCCTGGAAACCAAGGGCGATTGGTGCCGCGTGGCCATCGGAAGGGATGGCTTGGAGGGCTGGATGATGAAACAATACCTGGCCTTTTCACAAACCGCCAGCGCCGTAATACCCGCCTTTCCCGACCTTTTTCTGCGGGAAGAATATGAAGGTCTGGATGTGACAGCCTGGGCGGACAGCGCAAAGAAAACACCAAAAACGATTTCACGCGGCGAAGGATGGGAAATCATGGGCGTCATGAACGATATGTATATCCTGGTCAGCAAAAGCAGTGGCTGCGTGATATACGTACCCATGGACTGGTTCTGGGAAGGAAACGGGTGAAATTTGTTATTTCGTTTCTGACAGTCTTACGCGAAGCAGGTCGCCCGTTTTCACAGTCAATCCGACGCTGTCCGGCCATTCCTGCAGCCCGGGCATTTGAATCAGATACCGGCATCGCCATTGCCCATCGTACTGAGATGCCCACGGCCTATTTTCATAGATGGAATCCATTTCCGCGTATTCAATCGGGATGCCTTGCGCGTCTGTCAGATTCATAGGCCCATATTTCTGCACCAGCACCTTGGCGGCGTCCTCTGTGTTTTCCTTGGGGATGAGAACTACATCCACATGCGTGGTCAGCGGGCTGAGGCGGAGGCTGTTGATGCGCGCAGTGCAATCGTCTAACAGGATATCCGCTGTAACAGAAAAGTCATAGACTTGTCGGATACTGGCATCAAACCGAAAGACTACGGTGAACCGCGCCGTTTCGGTCAAGTGATCAAAGCCTTCCTCCGAGGGATCGATCCATTCCGTCACTTCCGTGAATCCGCTGATAACGGAATACCCCTCCTGAAACCACGCTTGTGGATCGAGACTGTCTTGATCCGCGAGTACAGCGTTTTGGAAGCTCAAATATGTGTCGAGCACATCCTGAATTTCCGCCTGCTGCTCTGGATCGCAATCATCCATGCGGAAAAACAGATCATCAGGATCAGGTACGATGGCAAACGCCTTCATTGGCCTATACACGATGAATGTCATTTCGCAGGTCACTTCGCCCTCCAATTCTCTGGAGAATGCCTGGCTCCATCCACCGCAAACGACGGGGTTGCGCTGTACAGGCAAAACGTCCAGCTGGGCGCTGGGCACAAGGGTTGGCTTTGCGTCGTTCGCCAGGAATTCCTCCAACGATACTTGCTCTCCGTTCACCAAGAAGCACGGCTCCATGGCCACCAGAGCAGGCAAAGAAGGATCGTCATTCTCGATCTCATAAGAGAAGGAGAATCTTTCCCCATCGTATATCAAGCTGTCCATGCGGACGGTGATATGATCGGCGGCGTTTTCACCGCTGATTTTTTGTACGCTGGACATCAATGGCACGCCCGGATCGGGATGAGCGCCCAGCAGCCAATTTAGAATAGCCGGGTGGGATATGGCATAAGCAACAGCCATACCGATCAGGAGAATACCCGCAATTAAGGCGATTGCAATTTTTCCGGACATGCTGCAAAACGTCCAACCATTCGCTGCAGGAGCGTCAGTCCGGACAGATTGAACGGTTTGCAAAACCGTCTGTCGGAACGCTTCCGGCACAGGCTTATATGCGTTTCGCAGATTCAACTGTTCCCAATTACGCTTCATCTTCTTTCAGCTCCTTCCTCAGCCATCTTTTTCCCTGCCGAAGTCGGCTCTGCACCGTGGTGACAGGGAGGTGAAGCACGCGGCTGATTTCTTGATGCGTCATATTTTCGGAATAACAGAGCATCAGCGGCACCCGCAGCTTTTCCGGCAATCTGCCCAACGCTTCGGCCAAAGCCAGATCTGGAAACGCTTCCGAAGGCTCCTGCAGCATATCCGACAGCGCAGTACGTTTCCGCTTCCGCAGGATATCGTGACTGGCGTTGATCAAAATCCGAACCAGCCAGGTGTGAAAATACTGCTCATTTTTCAAATGATTCCTCCCGGCCCAGGCTTTCAGAAGCGCATCCTGCACGGCGTCCTGGCAATCCGCGTCATTTCGCAAAACCGTATAGGCGACCCGGTACAGCATCCCGGTGCAAGCCGCCGCTTCTTTTTCAAATAATTCCTGCTCCAAGGCTTTCGCCTCCTTCTGTAACGTTACACCCATTAGACGCTTCCATCATATCATTTTGGACTGTTGAAGGAAATATTATCGTCTTCACAGGCGTTTTCCGGTTTTGACAAAAGAATTCTCCCGAATTGTAACAAAATCAATCCGCCTATTGACGAATTGAGTAAGCAGTTGTATACTCATGGGGTAAGCAGCTGTTTACCCTATAAAAGGAGGTTTGTCGTTATGCCAATTCAGTGTACAGACGCGGAATGGAAAATCCTTGAGGTGCTGTGGGATCGTTCGCCTCGCACCATGAGCGAAATCATGAAAACCCTGGAACCCACCATGGGCTGGACGCGGCACACGGTGATTTCCCTGCTCAAGCGCATGGAGGAAAAGGGCACGGTGAAGGTGGATGAATCTGGGCCCCAGAAGACCTACACCCCCGCCGTGGGAAAGGAGGAGGCTTCCACCGAGCAGACCAGGAAATTCCTCTCCCATATCTTCAAGGGCAAGGCTTCCCTGCTGGTCAACCATCTGGTTTCCTCCGGCGACCTGACGGTGGAGGAAATCCAGGAGATTTTGGACGAAGTGAAAAAGAACACTGGTAAGTAAATCAACCGCAATTGATATACAGGAGGAAAGACCATGCGTACCGCATTGATCTATAATTTTCTCATCGAGGCCAACATCATGGCAAGCATCGCCATTGTGCTCATGATGGCGATGCGAAAATTCCTGCGGCGGCAGGTGGGTAATTCCGCTATTTGCTTTGGCTGGCTGTTGGTGGCGGCAAGACTTCTTTTGCCCGTTACCCTGCCCAATCCCTGGATTGCGTTCATTCGTTCTCCCTTCGCGCAGGACACCGCCATCCGGCCCATTGCCGGGCAGGTAAAGGTCCGTGTTCAGGACGCGCTGAACGATCTGGCGCAAAGCCTGTGGAGCGCCAACCGCATTCCCCTGGGCAACCTGGTGGAAGACCTCTCAACAGGCATCGAATACGCTACCGTTTCGATCTCCCTGGCCCAGGTGTATCTGCTGGGCGTCAT
>ERZ842401.5907-NODE-5907-length-13315-cov-47.535294_pt1 | contig 13315 bp, 6 predicted proteins | sample MGYA00521270_ERZ842401 | MGnify/ENA primary metagenome ERZ842401 (study PRJEB31892, sample SAMEA3878208) | bioreactor metagenome | biome: Moose rumen | place: Sweden | collected 2011-10 | study: EMG produced TPA metagenomics assembly of the PRJEB12797 data set... | reverse complement strand
CCAACGATGATACCCAGGGCAAGTACGACTACTCCTACACGGTGGTGCCGTCGCCGATGACTGAACCGGGCGAATATAAGGTGCTCTTCACCGGACGTGGCAACTTCACGGGTATGCGCGAGGTGAAAATCAATGTGCTGAAGGATATCAACCAGATTGCAGCAACCATCGTCATGCCTCTGCAGGTGATTCCTGACAACGACCTCCTGAAGCCCAGCATGCTGAAGGACATCGAGGTGATGGACGGCAATAAGGCACTTGAGCAAGGCGTTCACTACGCAATCGTCATCAAGGACAAGGCGGGTAACACGACCTTCACCGAAAATGACCCCATCAAGGACGACGGTATGTATCAGGCCATCTTCCAAGGCTTGGAGCCTTACTACACAAATAGCAAAGCTAAGGAAATGCCTGTCCTGTTTGAATACAACCACTTCGCTGCGCCGACAGACGATACCTACTACAACGGCAACACCTCTGGCTACCAGATCGATATGCCTGTCAGCATACACGTCACCTCGGGCAAGAATATGGAGTGCCAGGTGGGCGACAAGAGCGGGGCTGCACTGGCAACCGAAGCTACCTCGGCTACTCTGCCCGCCGAAGCAACCTTCATCTTAGATAACACGACGTACAAGCTCAAGGTCGTCGGCATAGACAACAATGCCTTCGATGGTGCTGCAAGCATACGCTACGTGGACGCTTCGGCGATAAAGGGTTTTGTTCCTGAGACGCTGACACGTGAGTTCGACGGCCCGTTTAAAGGTCTGCCCAAGCAGGCACTGGTCTACCTGGCAGGTACCGACATCAAGGGTGAGAACTACGTCTACAAGCCGGGCGACGGTGATGCCTACTATTGCGAACTGTTCAAAATCTATGATGACCTCAATGGTTCACAGACCGGCTTCTCTGGCAATGACTACAAGTGGGCATTCGAGAACCCACATGCCTTCACGGCCTACACCGTAGAGAACACACGCATGCTCACTGCTGGCAAGCACTACACCACCTGTCTCCCCTATGCTCTTGCCATTCCTAAGAGCATGAAAGCATACACACTGGATGCCACCTCTGGTCAGATCTTCGGATTCAGAGAGGTGACAGGCACAATGACTGCTCACACGCCTTACGTCCTTATACCTACGACGAGTGGTCATCTGCTGGGCACCACAGATGTGGTGATACCGGCATGCACAGAGGCAACGGCCGGCGGTGCTGCGCTCAACGGTACGACGAAAGGTAGCTTCACGCTCTATGGCACGATGCGCTATATGGAAGGCGGCGATGCACTTGGCAAGTATATCATGCAGTACATGGACGGCAAGTCCACATGGCTGTCGATAGACAATGCCACTGCAGGGTATCAAGAGTCGGCAAGAGCGTGCATCCTGCCGATGCGCGCCTACATCGAATCGGCTGCCAGCCCCGGCCGCAGATATGCAGCAGTCTTCACCGACGCTGACGGCATGATACACACCGACACGTTCGCACCTGATGCAGAGGAGAAGACGATTTATGACCTCCAAGGCCGCAGGGTGCACAGCGTAGGAAGCGGCCATCTGTATATCATCAACGGCAAAAAGGTCATGGTGAAGCAGCCTGTCCGAAACTAAAGATGTGAGAACACTTACAAATGAGCCCACCTTGATAAAGCGTAACGCCGCTTACTAAGGTGGGCTCTTTTCGTAACCATTCTCTGAAGTAAACCCCTACCAAAAATGACTGCGACAGTTGGGAGTGTCAGTACCAAGCGTTGGTAATTATTCTATAACTTTGCAACAGAAAGAATAGTATCACACAGACGATTAGTTGAGTTCTACAGTTCGGAAGGACATGGAGACGCTCAGGCTGCACTTGAACGATGGTATGACATCGCTGAAAAGGCTGAGTGGAAGAACCTGTCGGATATAAAGGCTGACTTTCCTTCGACAGACAGCGTAGGAAACCAACATTGATGTCAGTGATGACAAATGGACACAAGTAATTGAACTCCCTAATCCGGAAGTTCAATTACTTGCTACATCCTCCTACTTCACACTGATGCTGATGACCACCTTGGGACGGTCGGGGTCGTTGGTTATCATCAGTACACGAGGACGCTGGCGGGCCTTCAGCAGCTGGGCACGGTCGCCCACAATCTTCAGCCGGGCCTGCTCGCCGGGTTGCAGCTCGCGCTTGTCGAGGGTGAGTTTCAGGCCGCGCGTGAACATCTGCAGCGAGCGTATGTTCAGCGCCGTGCGCCCGTTATTGGTGATGAGGATAGTGGCCTGCTTGACCTTCTTGCCGTCAATGACGCCCAAACTGAGCTGGTCGGCCGACAATACCATCTTTGGTGCGTACTGGCGGTTGGTGCCCTCAAAAGTCTTCTTGTCGGGCAGGAGCACCACAGAGACGGGCAATTCGCTGTCCTGGCTTACCTTGTCGCCCAGGTTGCCCGCCATATAGACCGACGTCTGGGTGAGTCCGAAGTCGTTGACTTTGGCCGAGTTGAGCGTCAGCATAATCTTGCCGGCGCGCCCCGGCTCCAGCGTCTCGGGCGTGGCCATGGCCGTGAGATATGGCGGCAGATGCAGCAGGTTGGGCTGCATGCGGTGCGAGCTGTTGTTCAGGATGCGTATCTCCTGCTCAGGGGTGTCGCCCTTGTTTACATCGTCGAACTCTACATGGTCGCGGTCGGCCAGCAATTCGCCCATGGTGTAGGGGTAGGAGCCAGAGAAGTCCTGCATCTCGGCCAGCACGACGCCACGCATGCGTATGCGGACGGGGTTCTTTGAACCATTGCTGTAGATGGCAGCCTGCTTGTCGAAATGGCCAAGCAGCCGCGCATCGTAGGTCATGCGCAGGGTGAACTTCTCGCCTGGTGCCAGACTCTTCTTGGGCAGCTCGACAGCGGTACAGCCGCAGTCGGTCTTCACCTCGGTGATGGTGAGGTGGCGCAGGCCCTTGTTTCTTACTTCAAACTCGGCCGTCACAGGCACCTGGAAGGCGGTGCGGCCACAGTCGATGGTCGACTTTGAGAGGCTCAGTCGTTGTGCGCTGGCCGTTGCAGCGGCAAGGCATAGCAGCGCAGTGAGCACGGTTTGCTTGTCCATATACTTATTCAGTAACAGTTATCGTTAATGACTTATTGGTGCCGCGGAACTCGGGTGCGTATGCACACTGCACGGTGCAGGTGCCCGTCTGGTAGGTACCGGGGCGGTCGATGTAATACTCAGTTTCAACGACATGCTTGCCCTTGGCCATGATGTCGAAGTAATAGTTGGTGGTGCAATCCTTAGGCGCGCTGTAGACACCGAAGCGGTAGCCGCTGAGCTGCTGCACAGGCTCCATGCAGGCTGCACGACGGTCGACCACCTGCACAAAGTCGAGGTCGCGGTCGTTCTCTATGGTGATGCGCATGCGCACCCGCTGCCCTACCCTCAGCGTCTGTGCGTCGAGCTTCTTGCCGTCGGCATCGAGCAGCTGGCGGCTGACCTTTATGCCGCTGGCACTCTGGTCGGCAATGGTGGCTGTAGATTGCACAAACTGGGCGTAGACAGCGCCCCACGACGTGCCCGTTGAGATTTTCACTACCTCCAGCCGAGCAGGGTGCTCCACGCTGAGGGCACTCTTCACATAGCCCAGGCCTGCCGTAGCCTCAGAGGTGTCGAGCTGACGGCCGTCGACGCTGAGTGTGGTCTTGGGCTGTGGTGCCAGCACCTGCGGCCGACCATTGAGGAAAGCGTAGATGGCGTCGATGCTATTGAAGGGCGTGTCCCAGGCCTGTGTGCGCTTCTCCTGCAACAGCCAGCGTTGCATTTCGCCGATGGTCAGCGAGTCGGCGGGCGACAGTCGCTGCAAGGCTTCGATGGCTGCCACCTGCGTGGGTATGCGGTAGTCGCGCCACGAGTAGCCGGCACGAGGTGTGTCGTAGTAGCGGCCCATGTCCTCGCGATAGACGGTGTATTCCTTCAAGCTGCGCACATAGTCTTTGTCGCCCAGAATGATGGCCGTAACGGCCTTCTCGTAGATGGTCTGGTTCTTTATATCCTTCTTCAGCAGCTTACGCAGGTAGATGTTTGCCTGCTCCACGTCGGCTGGCAGCTTGCGGCCATCGAGTGCACAAACATAGAGCCACTCCAAAGCCATGCGGCTGGGGAACGTAGGCTTGACGCCCTGTTTCTCCTGGCGCTTCAGCTCCTTCACCAACTCCACGGCCTCGCGTCCCATAAACTTGAAGGCCGACGTGAGCATGCGCTTCGTGTCATCCTGCGTGCCAGCCATCTCGTTCAGCCTCACCAGCGTCTCGCTGATGGCAATGGTCATAAACGACGAGCCGCTCATGCCTGGCCACCAGCTCCACGAGCCGTCGCCATTCTGCAGTTTGCCCAGCTTCTCTACGGCGCTGGCACGTCGCTGCTGCATCTGGCCGGCATCGAAGAAGTTGCCAAGCAGCTGTTTCTGGTCGCTCTCGCGATCGGCATCGAGCACCCAAGGTGTCTCGCTGAGCACCAAGTCCTTCAGCTCCTGGTTGTCAGCCAACTGGCTGGTCAGCGAGGTCTCGCTGCCCGTCTCGCGGTTCCACATCTCGAAGACGTCGCGAGCCTTGGGGTTCTGCTGCATGAGATAGCCGCCCAGTGTATTGGCATAGAGCGCCGCAGCCATCGACACTGCATCGTCGTCGCGTGGCTGGGCGATGGTGGGCAATGCCTGAAGCATGAGCCAGGCGGGGTTGTTGGTATATTCTATGGTGAGCTTGGCCTGTGTGGCATCGACGGGTACCAGCTGCGTCAGACTTACGGTCTTGGTGCCAGGCTCGTTCTGCGTGAACGGCACCGTCACGGTGACTCGCTCGCGGTTGGGCAGCACGGGCAGGTAGTGCTGCTCGCCGTCGCTGAAGCCGTCGCCACTGACCGTCCAGCGGCACACCAGCAGCTGACAACGTGCCAGCGCCTCATGGGCAACATCGACATCGAACGAGGCACTACCAGTGGCCTGAGGTTCCAGAGCGACTGGCTGCGAGAGGCTGAGCACCACGTCGTCGGTCTCAGGGTCGAGCAGCTGCAGCCGTGCGTCGGCAGTGAGCACTCTGTCTGTGGCATTGAACAGACGGGCCGTCAGTGTGGCTTTGTCGCCCTGTCGCACAAAGCGTGGCATGTTGGGTTGCACCATCACGTCCTTCTGTGCCACGGCCTCGGTACTGAGCACGCCGTGCATCATGTCGGCAGTATGGGCCACGCCGAGGAATCGCCACGTGGTCAGGCTCTCCGGCAGCGTAAACTTCAGGCAAACCTGACCCTGATCATCGGTAGTCAGAGCGGGCATGAAAAAGGCTGTCTCCTGCATGTTCTGGCGCAACGCCACCTGGACATCAGCACCTCCGTCAGGTGCGGCGGCAGTAGTCTTGGCCTCGTCGGCCTCAACAGCCGCCTCATCGTCGGTGCCCGACACATCGAATGCTCCGATGGCTACGTTCTGCTTGGCAAGCATGGGGCCGGCAGCCCGTGAACGTGGTGCCGAGGCCAGCACCTCGGGCGAAGCCATCGTCGAATAGAGCATTTCACCGCGACGCATGAACCATCGCGAGGGATAGCAATCGCGGTCGAAACGGCTGAAATCGAGCGAGGGACAGGAGAGCACTGCAGGCTGCTTATAGCCGCTGAAGAACAACTGGCCCCAGCTGCCATAGCGCCACTGCGTGTGGGGCCGCGACAGACTTATGAAAGGCTCGAGCTGCCAATCGTGGCCTGCTATCTGGTCGAGGCTCTTGTCGTAGAGCGTGGCCATGAGCTGTGCGTCGGCTGGCTGTCCGTCGGGCTTGGTGATGCGCAGTGTCCACTCCTCCTGCTGGCCTGGTTTCAGACGGTCGCGGAAGGTCTGCCACTGCATGGTGAGCTGCTTGTCGGGCATGGGGCGGCTGACAAAGTCGGTATGACTATGCACGACGCCGTCCTTCACCCATGCGTAGCACAGCAGCAGGCCGTCGCCATACTCTTCCTTATAAGTAAACTTGCGGTTGAGCAGCTCGCCAGAGCGCTCCACCGTGCCGCCCTCAACCACGGTGTCGCGGGCCAGGAGCGTATATACAATATGCACATCGGGTGCCGACGAACCTACTTGCAGCGTCACGCTGCCATCAGCACGGCTGCCAGGCGCCACGTAGGGGAACTGCTTGGCCGACAGCCAATACCAATCGTCAGTCTGGCAGGCAGGACGGCGGTCGTCTATGCTGAACACGACAAACTGACGTTCAAGCGTGTCGCTGCCGCAAACAGCCTTCAGTGTGTGGGTACCGCTCTTCAGTTGTGACGACAGTATGGGCGAGGGCACGTTTGACTGCACCTTCAGCCACTTGCCGCCGTCCACCTGATAGCGCACGGTGGCACTGATGTCATTGCCGGCGGCATTGCGCCAGTGGAAGGCCACGGCAGGCAGTTGCTCACGCTGCACCTTCAAGGGCAGGTCGGTGGTGAGCACGCTGCTGCGATTGCCCAAAGGCAGCGACAGACGCCCTTGGCGGGTCTCGCCGGCCTGGTCGGTAACGTCGGCAGTGACCACGAAGTTGTAGAACATGGTGTGGCGTGAGGGAGGCATCGCCATGGGCACACTCACGCTGAACGTGCCGTCAGCAGCAGTCGCGGCCTCGCCTTCGGCCACCACCTCATCGTTGGAGCCGGTGCCAACGAGTCCACCCTGCCAATAGCGCCAATAGCTCATCCACCAGAAGGCGTGCTGGCGTTCTACCTTATACTTAACGCGCGCACCTTGCACGGGCACGCCTGCATAGCTGCGGGCAGTGGCACGCACCTGGATGGTGTCGCCATCTTTATAGTCTTGCTCGTACTTGCTGAACTCTACCTCGAACGTGGGGCGCTTATACTCCTCTACGCGCAGGTAGAGCGTCTGGCGGCCGGCCTCCAGGGTGTAGGTGCCCGTAAGCCCGTTCTTTGGCAGCACGAAGTCGGCGCTGCACGTGCCATACTGGTCAGTGCGCACCTCCTGGTGCCCCACCTCCTGCCAGTTGGCATCGCGCAGGGTCATCCTTATGGACATATCGGCACAGGCCTTGTGTTCGAAACCATGCTCCACAGTGTAGAACACAGCAGCGGCATGCACCGTCTGGCCAGGACGATAGATGGCGCGATCGGCATAGACAACGCCCAGCGTGCGGGTTTCATTCTGGCTGTAGAAGCTGAAGGTGCCATAGCCGTTATAGGGCGGGCAAGCCTTGTCGGCATCGGTTGTGGCACGAACCTGACGCAGGTGCTCGTTCTTTGCAAACGTATAGAGGCACTCACCCTTGCCGTCGGTGGTCAGCGTGGCCTCGCGCTCAGAGCGACGCCCAGTGTTGTAGACAATCTGCCGCACCTTAGCTCCGGGCAGAGGCTGGCCCGTGATGGCATCGACCACCACATAGCGCATCTGGTCGTTGGGCAGCGACTGCATGAGCACACGCACGTTGCTCACGAAGAGCAAATGGCGCGACACCTCGGTGGCAGGTGTGCTGGCAAACTCCAGCATATACACACCAGCCGACAAGCCAGGCAGCTGGAGTGAGTCGTCGAACTCGTCGTAGTCGGCATGACCCTCGTAGCGGCGCTCCTGCGTCAGCTCGCCTATGGGTGTGAGCAACTTCTTCAGCTGCTGGTAGTCGCGGTTCATCTGTGGGTTCAGCGATAGGTTGCCTTCGGCCTTTACACGATAGACCTTCATCGTCAGGCCACTGATGGCCCGCAAGCTCTCCAACTTGACATTCTGCTGACGCTGCGGTATGTTCACCTTATCCTCTATAATGGCACGGAACAGTGGAGCTGTCATCTCGGCACGGCTGTTGCGCAGCGATGCCATACGCTGCCACTGGGGCCAACGGGCAAGCGCCTCGTCGATGTAGGCCACCTTCTGCTGGTTGGTGGCATCGGTATAGCCGTTCATGTATTGATAACGCTCCAGGGCCACCTCGGCCACCACGTCGAGGTCGGCATAGCAGTCCATGAGCGAGTCGAGCCGCGCTACGTAAGGTTGCAGCACGGTGCCCCACTTGACAATGCCGTCAGGACGCTGGCGCCGCAGCAGTTCAAGTCCCGTGAGCAGCTGGGCCTCACGGTTAGTCGTGGTAAGATAGTACTGGTGGAGAACGTCGTAGCGGTCGGCCTCCATGCCAACGACACTGAGCAGGTCATGGCCGAAGTAGCGGCTGTCGGCCTGCTTCAGCAAGAACGGCTCGTAGCCTGTAGCATCGGCAGCAGCCAGTACGGCGGGCTGGCTGACGGCCTGTGCAAAGTATTGGTCAGACAGCTGTCGGGCGTCATCGCTGAGTTGTGGATTTTCTTTATACAGCGTGCCCAGAACAGTCTGATAGACAGCTCTGAGCGCTGGGTCGGAGAGCTTGCGCTCATCAGCTGCCAAGCGCTCTACGGCTGGCTGTAGCGAGTCGGGACTGACCGATGCCTGCGAACGGGCCAGCATCAGGGCTGCCTTGAGCAGCTGTCCATAGGCACGCTCGCGGTCGGCCTTTTGCACAATCTTGCGCAGAGCCTGCTGCTCGGTCTGCGGCAGGTCCTTGTCCTGAGCGGCAGTCACCTGCTTCCACAGCTGCTCGTAGGTCTGTGCAAAGAGTTGTTGTATGGATATCATAAGCACAACAAGTGTAGTCAGTAATATCTTTTTCATAAGCTTCGACCAGCACCCTTATGGGCACTTGTGTTGCAAAGATACGTATTATTTCTGACATGCCGTGCATCAAGCCGCAAGTTTTAGTAATCATTAAAATAAGTTTGGCAAACAGACTGCTCGCCATAAGCATGCAACACAGATACTCAGAGAGGGCGATATGCAGGTCTCTGAGCGTTAAACTTTCTAAATTGCTTGGGCATACGCCTTTTTCTGCCTAACTTTGCCGTTGATGAAACAACTACTTACTACACTAATGGTATGGCTGACGATTGTCAGCGCCATGGCTAACGGAGTTTACAACGTGCGCGACTACGGCGCAAAAGGCGATGGCAAAACGCTCGACTCGCCCGCCATCAACGCTGCCATCGAGGCAGCAGTGGCCGATGGTGGCGGTCAGGTGCTGCTGCCAGCAGGTCGCTACCTCTGCGGCAGCATACGGCTGAAGAGCAATATCGACCTGCACCTGTCGAGTGGGTGCGTCATTGAGGCTGCCGATCCCAAACAGTTTCCCAAAGGCAGCACGACCATTGCCCTTGGGGGCGATGGCGGTGGACTCTACGACGAGAGCGAGCCATGGGAAGGCCCGGCCTATCAGGACGGTGGCCACACCTACTTCCACAACTCACTCATCTGGGCCGAAGGGCAGCAGCGCATCTCCATCACCGGCCATGGCATGATAGACGGAAAGGGTCTCACACACAAAGACACCGAGAAAGGCGGCAATCTGCAAGGCGGCTCGATAGGCACGGGCGACAAGGCCATAGCCCTGAAGCTGTGCCGACAGGTCACCATACGCGACATCACCATCTACCGCGGTGGACACTTCGGCATCATTATGACGGGCTGCGACCTGTCGACCATAGACAATGTGACCATCGACACCAACCGCGACGGGTTCGACATAGACTGCTGCAAATATATGACCATCACCAACTGCCGCATCAACACGCCACGCGACGACGCCTTGGTGCTGAAGTCGAGCTATGCGCTGAAGAAGGCCGTGGCCTGCGAGCACATAGCCATCAGCAACTGCAACATCACTGGCTACAAGGTGGGCACACTGCTCGACGACACCTACGTACCAGAGCCGGTGAACTGGGTGTGCGGCCGATTTAAGCTGGGCACCGAGAGCAATGGCGGCTACCGCAACATATCGCTGAGCAACTGCACATTTATGTATAGCAGCGGACTGGCCTTTGAAGAGGTGGACCAAGGCAAGATGGAAAACATCGTGGTGAGCAACATCACCATGAGCCACGTCCACCACTACCCCATCTACATCACCACCGGGTGCCGCAACCGAGGGCCCAAGGAGGTAGTGCAGCCGTCATCAGGGCGCGACATACAGATAAGCAACGTGATAGCTGACGACTGCGACTCGCTCTGCTCCATCATCGTGACGGGCATGAAGGAGGAACCCTTGCGCGGCGTGTGGCTAAACAACATTCGCCTCTACTTCCAGGGCGGCGGCAAACGCGAGCTGGTGAACAAGAACTACCGCGAACAGGGCACAAACTATCCTGAGCCCAAGTTCGCCGGAGAGACACCAGCCTACGGTCTGTATGCCCGCCATGTGGAAGACCTGCACGTGAACGATGTGACCTTCCGTTACGAACGTCCCGACTTTAGACCTGCCGTGGTGCTTGACGATGTGCATGGCGCCACGCTGCGCGACATTGACGCGCCCACGGAGCAAGGTGTAGACCAGGTGGTGACTTTCCGCTCAGAGCGGGTGGAGGTGAAGCAATGACAAGAGGGAGCAACAAGCCACTGCTGGCCCATCTGTCAATGTTTGCGGCCTGCGCTATATGGGGACTAATGGCCCCCGTGGGCAAGGACGCCATGACTCATGGGCTGGACGGACTGTCGATGGTGATGCTGCGCATACTGGGTGGCGCAGTGCTGTTTTGGACGGCTTCTCTCTTTGCCAAACGTGAGCACGTACCCAAGAAGGACGTGCTCACGTTTGCAGGTGCCGCCGTGTTCGGCCTGGTGTGCAACCAGTGCGGCTACACCATAGGACTGTCGCTCACCTCGCCCATCAATGCCAGCATCGTAACCACCTCAATGCCCATCTTCGCCATGGTGCTGGCTGCCATCATACTAAAAGAACCCATCACAGGCAAGAAAGCCACAGGCGTGCTGATGGGCTGCAGCGGAGCGCTGATGCTGATACTCACCTCCGCGGCACATGCCAGCGACAAGGTGGGCGACATCAGGGGCGACCTGCTTTGTCTGGGTGCACAGTTCTCCTACGCACTCTATCTGTCGCTGTTCAACAAGTTCATCAAGAAGTACAGCGTCATCACCGTGAACAAGTGGATGTTCCTGTGGGCCACCATCTTCCTGCTGCCACTGAACGGGCCACACACGCTCAGCATGCTCGGGCAGGGGCTACCCCTGAAGACGGTGATGGAGGTGGCCTACGTCGTGGTGTTCGGAACCTTTGTGGGATATATCCTGATAGTCAACGCACAGAAAGTGCTACGCCCCACGGTGGTCTCGGTTTATAACTATGTGCAACCTCTTGTAGCCGTAAGCGTGAGCGTGCTGACGGGCATCGGCGTGCTGAAGTGGTCGCAGGCAGTAGCCGTGGTACTGGTGTTCGGCGGCGTGATGCTGGTCACGAAGTCGAAGAGCCGCCGCGATCTGGAGCAGAAGCAGCTGGTGCAGGAGGAGGAGCGACAGCAGGCGTAGCGGCATCCTGAGCGTCGAGGTAACGGCGCACATCGTCTTGCAAGCGGCGGAATGGCTCAGACATCACATAACCCGTATTTTTCTTAAGCATAGCCTTGATGTCCTGCCGCGAGTTCTCGTAGCACGACATTTCGTTGCGCTTCTGCGTGTTGTGTGCCTTGGCACGGCTTATCTCGTTTTGGCGCTCCTGTTGCAGCAGACGGCACACCTTCGACAGGATGGGCGCCACGATGACATCGAAGAGATGATGCCCCTGAATATAGAGATAAGTGGTCTGAGGCGTAACGCCCAGTGCCTTCACCTCGTCCTTCAGCCGCAAATAGGCCTCCTTGTTGCCAGGGAACTTGCGCTGCAACTCATGCACCTTGGTCTGCACCTTGCGACGGACATGCTGCAACGAGCTGTCTGGTTCCTGCACGCTGAAGCCGCCAGGATCGGTGATGCGGTTGAAGTCAGTCAGCGTGAAGCGGTTGTAGTTGCCCGTGCGATAGGCCCACACCGACCAGACGAATAGCGGGAAAATGATTTCAGAGAGCTGGCGGAAATACTCGCGGAAATCGAATATGCGGTGGTCGTTCAATGTGACGGCCACGCAGACATCGTGGAGCGACGGGGCGTAGCACTGGAAATTCTCGATGGCATAGACATAGGTGTGAAACACGTATGGACTGTCTATCACCTGCTTCGAGGTGTGGGTGCAGCCCTGCAGCAGGTAGTCGTAGTCGGCATCGACACAGGCTATCATGTCGGGCCCCACCTGCTCGCCAATGAAGTTCATAAGCACTGACTTCTTGCCGCGTGTCAGGTTGAGCTTCGACGGCAGCATCACCTCAAAGTAGCGGCGGTCGTCCTCGAACTGGCTGAGCACGGTACGCCAGAAGTAGATGTCGTCGTAGCTCTCGACGTAGGCTACTATCCTGCGCCGTGCCCGTTTCGACTTCATGGCGTTAGCCGCCTTGAAGTACTGGCTGTTGATGTTGTCCTGTAGTCGGTTGCTCATGGTTGCTGACTGTTCTAAGGCTTATAGGACTTATAAGGCCTATAGCCCCTATATCGTAATATCGCTCACCTCTGTCACAGCATCGGTCCAGCCGTTCATGATGACAGCTGGCGAATGGGTAGTCATAATGAGCTGCACGTGGGGATTAAGTTCGAGCACAAGGTCGATTAGCTGCTTCTGCCACTCAATATGCAAGCTGACCTCCGGCTCATCCATGAAGAGCACATAAGGCTGGTCGTCCTCTACAAGCACGGTGAGCAGGATGATGAGCAGCTGCTTCTCTCCGCTACTGAGCTGGTAGGGCAGCAGCACCTCGCCAATCTGAGTGAAGCGAATCTCGTTCTCCGTGCGGACTATGCGTTTGCCTGTCTCTGCAAACAGCTCGTCGACCATGTCCTGGAAACGCCGTTTCTTCTGCGACAGCTGTTGTGCAGCCTCGGCGTTGCCAGCCTGCAGCTCAGCGATGATGCGGTTGCCAATGTTCACCTGATAGTCAAGATACTTGCGCTGCAAGTTGTAAAGCTGGATATCGAGCAGCGAGGCGCCCTCTGACCGTCCCCATAGGGGTGAGGACTTCATTGCGTCCATGCCACTGAGATAGCCCCCACCCTCGGGGGGAGCCTGGAGGGGGCTGTCTAAGGAGCGTATCATATCGTATCGAATCCACTTGGCGTCGACGGGTTCCACCTCGAGCCGTACACCTTTGAGCATGTGGCTTGGAAACTCGCCGCCAGCGGCCAAGCCACGCACTACCTTATTTAATATAGTGCTCTTGCCCACGCCGTTGATGCCGCTCAATATGTTCACCCGTGGTTTCAGCTCCCACACAATGTGCTTCTTGCCGCTCCACAACGACTCAATCTCTATCCGACGGATATAGTCTGCGTATTTCTGCATAGCTTTAAGTTTTGGGCAAAGATAGCAATTTTCCTTGGAATAGCAATGCAGAAAGTGAAAAAAATGAGG
>ERZ842401.5906-NODE-5906-length-13316-cov-31.468668_pt1 | contig 13316 bp, 16 predicted proteins | sample MGYA00521270_ERZ842401 | MGnify/ENA primary metagenome ERZ842401 (study PRJEB31892, sample SAMEA3878208) | bioreactor metagenome | biome: Moose rumen | place: Sweden | collected 2011-10 | study: EMG produced TPA metagenomics assembly of the PRJEB12797 data set... | reverse complement strand
TGCTGTCGTACAACAGTAAGGAAACTACTCATGCATAGGGTGCTGAGTAGTTACACTATCAATAATAATTACTAATTAAAACTAAAAACTTATGAGAAAACTTAAACTTCTCTCGGCTACACTCGCCCTTATAATGGGGGGGTAAGTTCGGTTAGTGCCAAGGTGGATGTCACATCTACCTATTTGACAGACGCTGGACTTTCAGATCAAAGTACAAATTTTAAGCAAACAAATAATGCTCAGTGGTTTGTATATGGACAAATGCAACTCCATAAATTGACTGACGAAGAAGGTCGTTATGCTCAGATTCTTGAGGCCGTTTATAATCCTATGACGTATCTGGATATGGCTACAGGTCGTTATAAGCAGCGTTTTGAAAATTATACGGGTGGAACTGTACCTGGACTTGGAAAGAAATTGGTGAAGACCATATCAGGTCTTCCCAATGGAAAGTATAGCGTGACGATAAACGGAGGTGCTTCTTTTACTTCAGGTAATGGTGTCACAGGTGGTTCAACAGGTGATAACTTAACAGTTTTCTTTGCCAATGACGCTAATACCAATGTTTCCGTTGTGGATCGTAACGCTATTAACAATGATGCCTTTACAGACTATACAGCAAGTGATGCCTTGGTGACAGATGGTAACTTGGAAGTTGGTTTTAATAATATAGATGCAAAAGGCGCTAACTGGTTCGTAGGCTCTGTAAAGTATATTGAACTCACTGAACCATATTTTTCTTACACAGCTACTGAGATTCCTGCTGCTACAGCTACAGCTTTGACTGCAGATAAGTGGTATAAGTTCACGGCTGCCAGCACGGATAACTACACCTTTGCTACTACCACTATTGGTAACGTTATCTATACAACGACTGATCAGCTGCCAAGTACAGCAACGGGATCTACTGCAACAGAAATAATGGCACTGACAGAAGGTACTACATACTACATTAAGTCATCAACTGCTCAGACACTGACTATCAGTCCGCAGAGCTTTACTTATACTGTAGGCGAAGCAACATCTGATGTATCTTACATTCAGAAAGATAATACTGTAACTATTAGCTATGCAGATTTGGGTACAGACAACCCTAGTGCTACTTTGGTTAAAAACTTCAGCGGTGTAACCTTTGATGGTAACGTTATTTCCGTTACTCCAACTGCTAATGGCTTTACCTTCACCGTACCAACAGTTACTGCTGCAACTGACTACACTTTGGCTATTCCTGCTAATGCTATCGGTTATAGTGATGGCACAGGTACTTACAATGCTGCTCAGAACATCACTCTGAAGGCTCCTGCTGTATTTGATGGAACATATTATCTCTATGATGCTACAAACAAGGTATTCCTCGCACGTGGTGGTGCAAGTGGAACCCGTGCAGTAGTAGATAAGTATGGTGTGCCATTTAATTTGACCACAGATGGAACAAATGCATCACTTATTGAATTCGTTGATTGGACAGGAGTCCACATGTTCTTTGATAAAGATGACCACGCTGCTTGTTGGCTTTATACAGACGGAGGCTCCGGACAGGGAAATAATCGTCTCTTTGCTTTCGAAAAGACAACAGGCGGATATTATCTGAGAGATGCAGCTAAGGCTGTGTATATTAAGCATGATAAAAAAAGTACAACCTATGAAAAAGAAATATGAAAGCCCCGAACTGGTAATCGTAGAGGTTGAGATTATGCCTCTGCTCGAAGCATCGCTCGGCAGCCTGAACGATGAAAATGCAAATGGTGACGCACTGGGTCGCGAAGATGAGGAAATCTTCGACCTTATTGGCGGTTCCCCGCTTGGCGGTCTGTCTTTCTAAGGCCTACACCTATTTATATAAGAGCGAGGGCGCACCCGGCAGCGGGCTGCGCCCTTGTTTTTTGTATGCTTCCGCCAGACAATCCTGTATGCTTCTGGCAGGCCATTCCAAGCCTGCTGCGCAGCCCTTGCGCATTTTCATGCAGAAAAGTTTGGCTGATTCGGGTAAAATGCTTAACTTTGCGCAAAAATTTGGAGACGATATGATGACACGCAGATACCCCATAGGCATGCTGATGGCTTTGGGACTGATGGTTGGGCTGCTGGCAGGCTGCAAGCAGGCCCGCACGGTGTCGGAGGATGAGGGCACGGACGAGGAGCCCTCGACGGAGGAGGTGACCGAGCTGAGCCCCGAGGAGGAGATAGAGGAACTGATCTCCGAGGAGCCGCTGCCGTCGACCGCCGAGGAGCTGTTTGACGACTTCTTCTTTAACTTTGCAGCCAACAAGCGTCTGCAGCTGGACCGCATCAGCTTTCCCCTGAGGGTGCACTCGGCAGCCAAGGAGGACACGTTGCAGCGTGAGGACTGGCAGCCGGAGCACTTCTTTATTCACCAGGAGGAATACACCATTATCTTTGACAACCAGGAGCAGATGGAGATGGCGAAGGATACGAGTCTGACCAATATCGTGGTGGAGAAGATATTCCTGGACCAGAGCTTTGTGAAGCAATACCTGTTCAGCAGGGAGCGCGGCAGATGGATGCTCGACGAGATTCGCAACCAGACGCTGTCGCTGAATGCCAACGCCTCGTTTCTGGCTTTCTACCGTCAGTTCGTGGCTGACTCGACGTTTCGTCACAGTAGCCTGAACGACGAGATAGAGTTCAGCGGGCCCGACCCCGACGACGACTTCAACCAGATGGAGGGCGTGATAACCCCCGACTTCTGGGAGGCCTTCGCACCCGAGCTGCCCGGCGGCATCATCTATAACATTGTGTACGGACAGCAGCATGCCGACTCGAACGAGAAGATTCTGGTGCTGCGCGGCATTGCCAACGGCGAGGAGATAGAACTGACCTTCCGTCGCGAGGGCAAGTGCTGGAAACTGACCAAACTGCTGGAGTGAACGATGAGAGAGGAAACGAACTATAGTCTGCTCAGACACAACACCTTCGGCATAGAGGCCCGCTGCGACACCTTTCTGGAATACCAGAGCGTGGAGGATGCACAGCAGGCCGCACAGAGGCTGAGGGGCGACGGACGCCCACTGCTGATACTGGGCGGCGGCAGCAACCTGCTGCTGACCGGCGACTTCAAGGGTATCGTGGTGCACTCGGCCATCAAGGGCTGGGAGCAGCTGCCGTCAGAACATGCTGGCGAGGTGCTGCTGCGCGTGGGCAGCGGCGAGGTGTGGGACGATGTGGTGGCGCTCTATGTTAGCAGGGGCTGGCACGGGGCTGAGAACCTGTCGCTGATACCGGGCGAGGTGGGGGCGACGGCTGTGCAGAACATAGGTGCCTACGGTGCCGAGGCCAGCGACATCATTAGCGAGGTGGAGGCCGTGCGCATCAGCGACGGCATCCGGTGCCGTATTCCCGCTGCCGACTGCGACTATGGCTACAGGCAGAGCCGCTTCAAGCAGGCGTGGAAAAACCAGTATCTGATTACCCATGTGGTCTATCGACTGTCGACGGACTTCACGCCCCGCCTGGGCTACGGCAACATACGCGAGGAGCTGCTGCGCAAGGGTATCAGTACACCTACGGCCCGTGAACTGCGCCAGACCATCATCGACATACGGCGCAGGAAGTTGCCCGACCCTGCCGAGCAGGGCAACGGCGGCAGCTTCTTCATGAATCCCGTGGTGGACCGCTGCCTGTTTGAGCAACTGTTGGCACAGTATCCGCAGATGCCCCACTACCACATTGACGACACGCACGAAAAGATTCCCGCAGGCTGGCTGATAGAACAATGCGGCTGGAAGGGGAAGCGCATGGGCAGGGCCGGCGTGCACGACCGCCAGGCGCTGGTGCTGGTGAACTGCGGCGGTGCCGACGGACAGGACATCGTGCGGCTGAGCGATGCCATCCGCCACGATGTGCTGCAGCGCTTCCAGATAGAGATTCACCCAGAAGTAAACATGATACCATGAAGATAACCATACTTGGATCGGGAACATCGTGCGGCGTGCCTGTCATAGGCTGCCAGTGCAAGGTATGCAGGAGCCAGGACCCGTTGGACCGACGCCTGCGCTGCTCCATCCTGGTGGAGACGGCACAGACACGCCTGTTGGTGGATGCTGGTCCCGACTTCCGCCAGCAGATACTGCCGCAGCCTTTCCGACGCATCGACGGCATACTGATAACGCACTCGCACTATGACCACGTGGGGGGACTGGATGACATCAGACCCTACTGCCAGTTCGGGGCTATCGATGTCTATGCCGATCCCATAGCCCGACAGGGGATGCTCGAGATGTTGCCGTACTGCTTTGCCGAGCACAGGTATCCGGGCGTGCCAGCCATCGGACTGCACGAGATTCATGCTGGACAGGCCTTCCGCATAGGCGACATCGACATACTGCCGGTGCGGGTGATGCACGGCAAACTGCCCATACTGGGCTATCGCTTCGGTAACTTTGCATATATCACTGACATGAAGAGCATAGAACCGGACCAGGAACAGCTGCTGAAGGGTACGGAGGTGCTGCTGGTCAATGCACTGCGGTTCGACAAACCGCACCACTCGCACCAGCTGGTCGCCGACGCATTGGATTTCGCCGGAAGGGTGGGGGGCAGGCGTACACTGCTAACTCACCTCTGTCACGACATCGGCCTGCACAACGAAGCGAACGCCCTCCTCCCGGAGGGCACCGCACTGGCGTACGACGGACAGGTACTTGAATTGTAAGACAACGATTTTTTTATTCAACCACGAATTGCACACGAATGGACACGAATTTTCACGAATTGATTTTCACTAATTGGGATAAATAATATTTCACTAATTGGGATAAATATTTCCCTTAATATTCCATAATTTCTTTCTTTAAGACCACACCCCGCATGGAATTCGTGTCAATTCGTGTAATTCGTGGTTAAATAAAAATAATCGTGTAATTCGTTTAATTCGTTGTAGTAAATAAAAATAAAAAACGGAGCTGACATGTCAGCTCCGTTTGAAGATGTTCAGGAAACTACCGTAGTTGCGTTTCAGTTTGCGCAGCGTCATAACGCCGTCGTAGGCAAGCATGCCGTACTGGATATAGCGGGCAATCTGTTCGCCGCGTGAAAGTTCTTCTTCTTCCGCGGTGAGCTGTCCCCACAGACGTTTGATCTCCTGGTTCTCCAGGTCAATAACCTCGTCGAGCTGTTCCTTGCGCATCTGGATGGCTTCCAAGGAGTGGTAGGGCCTGATTTTACGTTTCTTTGCCATAGACGAGTGCGTATTAGTTGAGTAACAGTCGCGACAGATACTTCACCAGAGGCCGTTCGATCCACGACTTTCGCGAAGCATAGACCATGAGCAGAAGGAGCAGATAGAGACCAGCCACACAGAGATAGGCTGCGGACAGGCTGATGCCATAGGTGGTGAGCCAGTGAGCCAGTGCCAGCGAAGCAAACAGCAGCACCACCAGCAGCAGGACGGTGAGGAGCACGGCCAGAGCGGCAGCGCTGAGCAGGCGTACCACCTTCTCCACGACATCCAGCTTGGCATACTCGGTGCGCAGCTCGATATTGTGTTTCACCATCTCGATAAGTTGCGAGACGGTCTCTATGTTCTTATCGTTCGACAGCATATCTGTGCAAGGGGCAACGGCTCTCCGTTATTCGGCAGCCTCTTCCAGGTCCTCAATGAGGTCGCCCACATCCTTGCGGTTCAGCTTGATGTTGTGCTTCTTGAGGAAGTCGTTGACGGTAGTTGAGATTTTCTCGCGGGTGTTGCTGCCCTTGTCAGGAGCGATGAGAATGCCGATGGCGGCACCGGCGACAGCGCCTCCGAGGAATGCTCCTACGTAACCTAATCCTTTCATAGTCGTTGATGTTTTAATGAATACTTTAGTAATAAAATGAGACAGCAAAGTTAATCATTATTCGTCAAATACAATGATTTTGAGTGCGTATTTTTGTTAAAATGCCCATATTTTGCCTATTTAACAAAGTTTATGCACACTTTTTGATGGTTTCTCGGTGATAATTCGTAACTTCGCGCAAAATTTTAGACTCTAAACGAATAGAATAGTTATGAAAAAGTACATTGTTATGGGCGCAGCACTTTGTCTGGCCATGTCGTTCACAGGTTGTAAATCAAGCGAGAGTGCCTATAAGAAGGCCTATGAGAAAGCTCAGGCCCAGGCCGCTCAGCAGCAGGTGGAGACCCCTGTCCAGCAGACAGAGACTCCCGTGGTGACCCCCGTGGTGACGAAGCCTGTCACCCAGACTCAGGTAGTAGATAATTTGGACAACGTGACTGTCCGTCAGGAGCGTGTGTCGGTGGTCAACGGCGAGGGCCTGAAAAACTTCAGCGTCATCGTGGGCTCGTTCTCGGTGGTTGCCAATGCCGAGGCCCTGCAGCAGCGTCTGAAGAATGCCGGCTACAGCGCACAGATTGTGAAGAACGTGGAGCGCAACATGTATCGTGTGGTCGCTTCGACCTTCGACAGCAAGGCCGACGCCGTGGTCAGCCGCGACCAGCTTCGCGCTACCTATCCTGATGCCTGGTTGCTGTTCAATGCCCAATAAGCCTTGGCCCGCATACTCGCTATCGACTACGGACGCAAGCGGACAGGTGTGGCTGTCACCGACCCGTTGCAACTCATTGCAGGCGGTCTGGACACCGTAGACACCGCCGGGCTCTTCGACTGGCTGCGTGCCTATGTGGGGCGTGAGCAGGTGGAGCGCATCGTGATTGGTGAGCCTCGCCAGCCCAACGGCCAGCCCAGTGAGAACTTGGCTCGCGTGCAGCAGTTCGTGAACCGCTGGCGTAAGGCCATGCCCGACATCCCCATCGACTATTACGACGAGCGCTTCACCTCGGTGCTGGCTCATCAGGCGATGCTCGACGGCGGTCTGCATCGGAAAGCGCGTCAGGACAAGGGCCTGGTCGACAAGATCAGCGCCACCATCATCCTGGAGGACTATCTGCGTAGCCGCAAACTATCGTCGTACTGATGCCGAAGCACCGAAACATAGAAACAGAGAGACAAGAAAATGATTCTACCTATTTATATATATGGACAGCCAGTGCTGCGCAAGGTGGCAGAGGACATTACCGCCAACTACCCCGAGCTGAAGCAGCTCATTGACGATATGTGGGAGACGCTGGCACAGTCGGAGGGTATCGGACTGGCCGCTCCGCAGATAGGCCGCGACATCCGCGTGGTGGTCATCGACTTGGACCCGCTGGCAGAGGACTATCCCGAATACAAGGGGTTCCGCCAGGTGTATATCAACGCCCACATAGTGGAGACGGACGACAGCAACACAGCCTCGTCGGAAGAGGGCTGTCTGTCGCTGCCGTCTATTCACGAGAAGGTGACGCGCCCCACACGTATTCATGTGCGCTGGATGGACGAGCACTTTGAGCAGCACGACGAGTGGATAGAGGGTTATCTGGCCCGCGTCATGCAACACGAGTTCGACCATCTGGAGGGCAAGATGTTCATCGACCATATCTCGCCCCTGCGCCGACAGTTGATCAAGGGGAAGCTGAAGTCGCTGACCCTGGGCCGCTACCGCTGTGGCTATAAGACTAAGCCGGTAAGAAGGTAATGCTTAATGCTTAATTCTTAATGCTGAACTGTAGAAGGCTGATTGCCGTACTCCTGTTTGTCATTGCTGGTGGCCTATGGTCTGCCTGCAACGCACAGTATAATACCGACCGCCTGATAACCATCGGGCGATCGGCTTTATATTATGAGGACTACGTGCTCAGCATACAGTACTTCAACCAGGCCATCGCCGCCAAACCCTACCTCTATGAGCCCTGGTTCTTCCGTGGGGTGGCCAAGTACTATCTTGACGACTATGCCGGTGCAGAGCGCGACTGCTCGGAGGCTATCCAGCGCAACCCCTATGTGGTGAACCTCTACGAGCTGCGGGGTCTCACGCGCATTCTGCAGGATAAGTTCTCGGCTGCCATAGAGGACTACAACAAAGCCCTGAAGTACGACCCCGAGAACAGAGGGCTGTGGCACAATCGCGTGCTGTGTCATATACAGAACAAGGAGTACGACCAGGCGCTGGCTGAACTTGACACCATACAGCGGCGCTGGAGCCAGTATGCCCGTGCCTACCTGATGCGTGCCGACGTGTATATGCAGACCAAGGATACCACCCAGGCCCTCACAGCTCTGGAGCGCAGTTTGCAGATAGACCCCTACGACGGACAGACATGGGCAGCCCGCAGCATCATCAGTCTGTCGAGGGAGGAGTGGGACAGTGCCGAGGTGCAGCTGGACCACGCCATCCACCTGATGCCGAAGCATGCCGGCTGTCACATTAATCGTGCGCTGGCTCGCGTCAACCGCAACAACCTGCGGGGAGCCATGTCCGACTATGATATGGCGCTCGACTTAGAGCCCAACAACTTCCTGGGGCACTACAACCGAGGGCTGCTGCGTGCACAGGTGGGCGATGACAACCGGGCCATCACCGACTTCGACTTTGTCCTCAAGTTGGAGCCTGACAATATGCTGGCTCTGTTCAACAGGGCCGTACTGCTCGACAAGACAGGCGACCTGAAGGCCGCTGTGCGCGACTATTCGAAGGTCATCGAGCAGTTTCCTAACTTCTGGACAGGCTTGGAGTTTCGTGCTGCCTGCTATCGGAAAATGGGCATGACGAAGCAGGCCGAGGCCGATGAGTTCACCGTCTACCGTGCCCGCCTCTATAAGCATCTCTACGGCATACAGCCGCGCATGGACCCCAGTCAGATACGCAAGCGGAGCGATGAGGATGTGGAGAAATACAACCAGCTGGTGATGGAGGATGAGCAGGAGCCCGAGCGTGAATATGCCAACGACTATCGCGGTCGTGTGCAGGACCATAAGGTGCAGGCCGAGTTCCAGCCGATGTTCGTCCTGTCGTTTGAACGGCAGCAGGGCGAGGTGCACACCTATACGCCCTACGACCGCCTAGTGGAGCAGATGAACGAGCAGTGGGGGGCACGGACGGTGTACGTCAACATCGGTCACAACACACTCGACGATGCCCGCAGCAACACGTATTTCGCATATATCGACTCGCTCAATACCGCCTTTGGGAGCGAACAGCAGACATCGCAGGCTGTCAGGACCCTGCTGCTCCGGGCCATTGCCTATACCGTCTTACAGAACTACGACGCAGCCATCGACGACCTGACGACCTATCTGCAGATAGACTCTACGTCGGTGCTGGCCTTGTGGCAGCGTGCAGCCTGCCAGTCGCGCATCAACCGTTTCCAGGCCAGCGAGGGCACGAACATCGAGTTGAAGATGGCCAGTGTGCAGGGCGACCTGAACCACGCTTTGGAGTTGTCGCCGCAGAACGTGTTCCTGCTGTACAACAGGGGAAACTTGTCGGCGCAGCGTCAGGACTACCAACGGGCCATCGACGACTACACGGCAGTCATTGCGATTGAACCGCAGTTGGCGGAAGCGTACTACAACCGCGGACTCTGCCGCATCTATCTGAAACAGATGGAAGAGGGGATACGGGACCTGAGCAAGGCTGGCGAACTGGGCCTCTACACTGCCTATAGTCTAATCAAGAAGTATCGGAAATAGAATCTTACTACATCGAATAATTCGGATTATTTATACTACAACGAATAATTCGGATTATTTATACTACAACGAGGATGAGTATTGATCATTTAATTACACGCTGATTTTGCGTAACTGATTGGAAATAAGCAGCATGTACAAATCGCTAAGATTTTGCATGCTGCTTTTTTCGGACTTTTACGGCCAAATAAACCGATCAAAAAAGGTATTTTTAGCCTTAAAATGAAAATAAAATGATCAATAATTTGTATCTTTGCAACAACTTTCCCTATGTGATCATTTAATTTTCAAAACAAGTATGGGCAGAACAGCAAGAAACTATCCAAAAGGCAAATTGAAACTGCGCACTCCTAAAAAGGTGCAGCCAGGCAAGAGATACCCCATTTACATCGAGTACAACTGGCAAGCAGACTCTTTGCGAAAGACAACGGAAGTCTCTGTTTTCCCTAAAGACTGGAATGAAAATGGGTATGGCCGTATTGGAGAGATACGTGCCACTACAGACTTGGACTACAAGTATTATAATGCTGTACTGCATAAGCGCCTGGCAGATATAGATGCCAAGATTGTGCAATACTATGAGAAGAATGGTCATGTCACGGGTGATGTGATACGAGCTTTCCTGGATGAAAACTACGAGCTGTTGCGACCTGATAGTGGTAAAGACTTCGTAGAGTTTGCGAAGGATTTAATCCAAGCCAAATATAATAAGGGAAGAATCTCTGTAAGTACACGTGAAAACGGTTTTTCTTCTATAAACAAGTTTTCAGATTTTCTTTTAATGAATGGAAAAGGAACACATGGAGCAGACAATGAGCTAATCTATGTGGGCGAGATAAATGAGGATTTGATTTGTGATTTTCGTGCATGGCGATTGAAGGCTAAAAGGAAGCCATCAGCTATTAATAAAGGTCTAACTCCCATATTTCAGGCTTGTGACGAAGCTGCTCGACTGGGGTATCTTTCAAAAGAAATCAATGCAAGTATCCAAGGCTTATATCTAAAAGAGGAAGACGATATAGCGGCAGAAGACAGGGAAATCAAATATTTGAAGAAGGAAGAACTGGAAATACTGGTTAAGAAGTATGATACTATTACGCAACCACGCCGCAAAGAGTTCCTTGAAATGTTTCTGTTCTCCTTCCATGCTTGTGGCTTGCGTCTCGTTGATGTCATGACATTAAGGTGGAAAGATATAGACTTCAAGAAAAAGGAAATAAAGAAAGTCCAGGTTAAGACTCGTAATCGCAATACGATTCCACTAAGCGAACCTGTTATCCGTATCCTTGATAAATGGAAAGGTCGTAATAAAGTCTATGTGTTCGACTTGTTGAGTGAAAACTTTGACCTTACAGATGGCGAAGCTATTTATAAGCAGCGTAACTCATGGAATAATACTATAAATACAGCCTTAAAAGCCATTGAAAAAGATTTAGGATGGGATATTGGACTGACCTTCCATGTTGCCCGACATACTTGGGCTGTTTTGGCTCTTGCAAATGGGGCTGCCATCAGTGAGATTAGTCGATTGTTGGGACATACGTCAACGGGGGTCACCGAGAAGGTCTATGCAGAGTTCTTGCCAGAGACTTTGTCATCGGTAGTTGATAAACTAGGCTTTAACTTTTTACCGGATATAGGAAAGCGCTAAATAATACTGAAATAGCCATCCATATTATTGATAAACGTCACAGTGTCAATATTATCTGCTAACTTTGCTTGTGAAAGTAAAACATATAAAGCAAAGAGTATGGACGTAGTGATATTCGGGCGCGTATCGACATTGATACAGGACTATGACAGACAAGTAAACGAACTGACTGATACTTGCAAACAGCGAGGTTGGGCGGTTCGTTCTGTTTTTACAGAGAAAATAAGCGGTGCCAAGAAGAATGCAGAGCGAAAGGAGCTAAGCAGGATGATAGACTATATCAGAGCGCAGCATATTGATAAGGTGTTGGTAACAGAGCTGAGTAGGTTGGGACGCGATACCCTGCAAGTCTTACAAGTCATTGAGACTTTGAACGACATGAAAGTGTCATTGTATATCCAGAACTATAACATTGAGACTTTGAATGAGGATGGCAAAGTCAATGCCATGTCTCAGTTTCTTATTACTATTCTGGCCGAAATTGCCAGAATGGAAAGAAAGACTATCCGTGAGCGGATGAATAGCGGATATAAGAACTATAGGGAGAATGGCGGTGTGGTTGGTCGCAAGCAGGGATACACAAAGAGCGATGACAAGATGAAGCAACAATATAGCCAGGAAATTAAGTTACTCAGGAAGGGACTTAGTTTGCGAGAAGTCAGCAAACTTACAGGACACTCGGTCAATACAGTGCGGAAAGTCTCCCAATATGTATAATTTTTCTTAAATAAAACATATAAATGCGAAATAATCAAAGATTAATGACTAAATTTGCATGGCATAATTGTATGCCTTTAGGTGTATAGTTTTGCAAGCTCCGCGCCGAAGCCACTAAAAAGTGGCGGTTGGTAGAGGGCTAACATAGTGGTAAAAGCGTTTATTGGCGCTGGTTTTGATGCTTTGAAACTTCGAACACTTCAAGTCACATCAAGAAACCATGCAACGATAGATGCTCATGGGTATGTAATATGATGTCCATATTATATCTTATTGGTATATATGGATTAATATACACATACGGCGTGGGGTCTTCGTTGCTCGTTTCGATGTGACGGGTAAGTTCGAAGACCTCAAAGCGGGAACGGGCAACAGTGAGGGTTCCACGCTTTTGGTGCAATGACATTACGTTGCTGCATGTTTTCCGATAATAACGTCTGGGAAGGGGCCGAAGGACAGGAAAACAAAGATATTGCACAATGATGCATTTCGAGATGGATAATGTTGGTAAGTCAAGACTCCTGGCATTCAAATGTCAGTATGCTGACAAATGCCCATTTGTTGACACAAAAGAGTGTGTTGATAACGTGTGTGGTTGTGTATTGTATTCTTTGAAATAGAATGGAAGATGCCCAAAATCCAAATGTAGAGTAGGCAAAAGAGAAAGTCGATTCGCTTGATAGGATGTAGGCGTAAACTCTTTATTACGATGTGACATGAAGAAGTATTCTAAAGCACAGATTATTGCAAAGAACCTTCCAACAGGTTCTTATGCTGCAGGATGTCCAGAAGAAATTCGGACTAACGTGGCATATTATGGCAATAGTAATGGTCATGTTCGCAGTTGCAAATACTGTGAAAGAACTGCTTAACATCGGAAATGAGTGCGCCATTTTATAAGGACGCACTCATCTCTAATGATTTTTTCACTTTTATAATGATAATATAATGACTATATCGCGAGAATTTAATGCTTTAAAAAGGAATGACTTGATGGTACTTGTTTCCTATGTCGAAGCAAGTCATGACCAGTTAATCCCCAAAGAAATCCGCACATGGATGGGCAAGGAAGAGTATGCATATCTAAGTACATTAAGTCAAGAAGAGAAAAAGTTTTTGGTATATACATACTATCTGTCGCCCTTGGGGTATGTAACAATCTACGAAAGTATCTCTAATGTGGAAATAAAGGCTATAGCAAATCTACAAGAAATCATCATGTTGAATTCGTCAGCAGACTAAAAACATCAGAATGTTAATAAGGCTATCAAATAATGCGTTTGTCCGAACAACCAAAAGGTACGGATACATAACAAACCAATTAACGAGACACGACCGCACCTATAATGAAACTGGAGCGGAATTCTTAAAAGTACATGACCCACGATGTGGGAATGAAAACCAAAGAACCCATGCGTTTG
>ERZ842401.5905-NODE-5905-length-13319-cov-3.612636_pt1 | contig 13319 bp, 12 predicted proteins | sample MGYA00521270_ERZ842401 | MGnify/ENA primary metagenome ERZ842401 (study PRJEB31892, sample SAMEA3878208) | bioreactor metagenome | biome: Moose rumen | place: Sweden | collected 2011-10 | study: EMG produced TPA metagenomics assembly of the PRJEB12797 data set... | reverse complement strand
TTTGCAATCGGCTGGCATCAACGGCTAAACCCTGCTTACCAACGTGGTTTGCTTGTATTCGTCGGAGAGTGTCTTTTTAAGGCTTGTGCCATTGGCGATGGGTATGCGCACGGTGTAGGTTTTGCCTGCCTTGTTCACAATCTTGTCGTTGTTTAGCCAGGGGTTCAGCTCGCGAAGCATTTTGTAGGTTGTTTTGTTCTTGAGTGCAAACTCGTAGAGATCCACGTTTTGTCCGCTCAGCGTGGTGGTTATGTACGGCAGGGGGGGGTAGAGGTCGCACTTGCGCAGGTGGAAGCCGTAGTCCTGCGGGTGTTGCATGACCTGTTTTATGGCAGTGATGCGGTAGACGTAGCGCGAGGTTTCGGTGTTGAGCCGTGTGTCGTAGTAGGACTTTACGGACTGCTGCGACATGCGTTTGGTCAATCCGCCCTCGCCGCAGTTGTAGGCTGCCGCTGCCGCCGACCAGCTGCCCAGCTTGGTGTAGAGGTCCTTCAGATAGCGGCACGCAGCCTCGGTCGAGGCCTCGAGATTGTTGCGCATATCGACGTCGGCGTTGATTTCAAGGCCGTAGTTGCGACCGGTGCTCTCGATAAACTGCCAGTAGCCCTGGGCTTTGGCGGGCGACGTCACGTTGGCCAGGCCGCTCTCGGCCACGCACAGGTACTTCATGTCAGACGGTATGCCGTTTTTTTTCAGTATGGGTTCTATCACAGGAAACACTCTCGACGAGCGTTTCATCCACAGTATCATGTTGGTGTGGCCGTACATATTCACGATGAGCTCGCGGTCGAGAGCCTCGCGCACATAGTAGGTGTCCATGGGCAGAGGCTCGCCGCAAAAACTTATGCTGTCGGGCACGGGCGGTGCGTAGATGCGGTAGCTGCTCTGTATGGCCTGGCGGTGCACATCGGGTGGGCTCTCCTTTTGTGTGGCGGATGTGAAAAAAAGTCCGGCTACCGCTATCAGCGTTATGCCGGAAAGGGCTATGGCTATGATTGACAGTTTCTTCATGGGCAGTCGGATTTGATGGACTGTTGAACTGCGTCGACAACATCGCGAGCCACTTCGTTTTTGCTCTTCAGTGCGCCGCTTTTGGCTGCGCCGTCTCGCGTGATGATAGTCACCTTGTTGGTGTCGGTCCCGAAGCCCGCGCCTTTGTCGCGCAGCGAGTTGAGGACAATCATGTCCAAGCCTTTACGATGCAGTTTCTCCTGGGCGTAGTCGAACTCGTTGTCGGTTTCGAGGGCGAAGCCCACCAGCAGTTGGCCTTCGTGCTTGCGTTTGCCGAGTGTGGCCAATATGTCGGGGTTTTGCACAAGGCGTATGGTCATGCCGTCGTCGCCCTGTTTCTTCAATTTGCCATCGTGTACAGTCTCGGGACGATAGTCGGCCACAGCCGCCGAAAGCACGGCTATGTCGTAACTGTCGGCGTGTTCGAGGCAGGCATTGTACATCTCACGGGCCGATTCGACATCGACGCGGGTAATGCCCCCCTCTTTCGTGGTTTGCGAAGTGGGGCCGGTCACGAGTGTCACTTGTGCGCCGCGCCGTGCAAACTCGTCGGCGAGGGCAAAGCCCATTTTGCCCGACGAGTAGTTGCCTATGAAACGCACTGCATCGATACGCTCGTAGGTGGGGCCGGCGGTGATTAGTACCCGTTTGCCGTGCAGTGTCGTGTCGGCTGCATGGCCTGTGGCGATGTCGCCGCTGACTGTCTCGAAAATGATTTGAGGTTCCTGCATGCGTCCTTTGCCGGTGGCGCCGCAGGCCAGTTCGCCCTCGGTGGCATCGATGATGTTCACGCCCCACGAGCGCAGTGTCATGATGTTGCGCTGCAGAGCGGGATGTTCGGCCATCTGGGTGTTCATGGCGGGGCACACATACACGGGTTTGCCGCTGAAAGCCAGCAGAAGGGTGGAAAGGGCGTCGTCGGCAATGCCCGACGCCATTTTGCCTATGATGTTTGCTGTGGCTGGCGCCACAATGATGAGGTCGCCCCAGTCTTTGAGCGAAATGTGTTCGGTGCTGTGCTCGTTGGCGGGTGCGAACAGGTCGCTGTAGAGCCGTCTGCCAGACAGCGTTTCGAGTGTCAGCGGCGTGACAAACTGCAGCGCGTGGCTGGTGGCCACGCATTGCACCTCGTGACCCGCCTTGCGGAAGAGCCGTATCAGCTCGGGCACCTTATAGGCGGCTATGCCTCCGGTTATGCCTATGACGACGCGCATCGTTGTGCTGCGACTACACTATTTCTTCTGTGCTATGACCTCGTTTTCAAGCGCCTCGATCTGCTGCTGTTCCTTGTTCTCCTTTTCGGGGTTGCGGTAGTACATCTCGTGGTCGAGATACTCCTGGGTGGCAACAAGCACCGGTTTCGGCATCTGCTCGTAGTGGCGCACTATCTCGATTTGCTCGCGGTTTTCGAACATCTCGTCGAGGGTGTCGTTGCCGGAGGTGAACTCCTCGATTTTCTTGTGCAGCTCCTTTTTCTCCTCTACGGCCAGCTGGTTGGCGCGCTTGGTGAGCATGGCAACAGTCTCGTAGACATTGCCGGTCATCTGGCTGAAATCGTTGGTGTTGCGCGTTACGGTGGTGTTGATTACCCTTGCTTTGGGTTCGTTTTTGGCTTTTTCTTTTTGGGTGTTGGAATCCATTATGTGTTGAATTGTTGAATTGTTGTTTTCCAGTATGGCGACGGGGGTGCGACCCGTCTGTGCAGCTTGTTGGTTTGTTGTCCTCGAAAACGGTCGAAGAGCGCTGTGATGGATTGTCAGCTTGTTTTGCTGTTCTCGATTTTGGCGAGCTCGGACCGGCATTTGGTGTATATCGTCTGGGCGTTTTGGAGATACTTGGAGTTGGAGAACGACGCGGAGAACTTCTCGAAGTCGTTGACCACTTGCTGCAGGCGTTCCTTCATTTTGTCCTCGCGGCTGTTGATGGCGTATTCGTAACCCGATTTGAGCATGTAGAACATTGCGTCCTCGCGCTTGTCCGAGTCGGGGTAGTAGTTGAGGAAGTGCTGGAGCGACACATAGGCCGCGTGGTACGACTCGATTTTATAGTAGCCGTAGGCTATTTCGTAGTCTTTGAGCATGAGTTTGTTGCGCATCTCGTCGAGGTAGGCGTTCACCTCGGGTATGCGTACCGACTGCGGATATTTGTCTGCAAATTGCTCCATCTCGGTGATGGCCTCTTTGGTGGCCGTCTGGTCGAGGGTGTAGGGTGGCGAATTCAGGTATTGGCAGTAGGCCGACAGGAAGGTAGCCTCCTCGGCGTTGCGGCTGAACGGGAACTGACGCGCGAAGCTCTTGAACTGATAGGCTGCGGTGTAGTAGTCCTTCTCTTTGAGCAGCGACTGGCCGTAGTACCACGAGATGTTCTCCGAGTAGTCGCGTCCACGGTAGTGCATCGACAGGTTCTCGAACAGTTGTATGGCCTTGCTGTAGCGACCTTGCTCATAGTAGTCCACGGCCGCCTTGTACTTGGCCTCGAAGTCGTTGCTTTTCACCAGTTTCTCGGTACTGTTGCATCCCGTTAAAACGGTAAAAAACAACAATATAAAAAAGAATGGCAATATTCGTTTCATATCTGCAAAGATAACACATTTTTTACATTATTATTGTGTATTGCTGCTGAAACAATATATCGTTTTCGTGACCTCGCGAAAACGGTCTCGTTAAAACGACAACGGGGAGCGCGAGACACTCGCACTCCCCGTAGGTCGTCACACAAATCAAATTACAATTTTTCGACAACAAGAATGGCGTGCCGCAGGCACGCTGGCGGAGAAATGTTTTGGACAACATCGGCCGTTGGAACAATAATTGTGCGTCGATTGCAGTTATCTTGGGTGTATGATTGTTGGCATTGATGATATAGACTGCGTTTGTTTGGAGCCTTACAGGTCGCTGACGGAGGCGCAGCTGCGCAACAGGCTGGACCCGGAACGGGGAATCTTCATCGCCGAGAGTCCGAATGTGATTATGGCGGCTCTTGACGCAGGCTGCACGCCGTTGTCGCTCCTGACCGAGCGGAGGCATCTTGAAGGAACGGCGAAAGTGGTGGTAGAACGGTTAGGCGACGAGGTTCCGGTATACACTGGCGACCATGAGCTTCTCTCGCGGCTTACGGGCTATGAACTGACGCGAGGGGTGCTGTGTGCAATGCGTCGTCCGGCTCTACGCAGCGCGGCCGAGGTGTGTGACGGCAAGCGCCGCGTCGCGTACGTCGACGGTGTGGTGAACGCCACCAACACGGGTGCAATATTCCGTGCGGCGGCGGCGTTGGGTGTGGGTTCTGTGTTGCTTTCGCCCACATGCAGCGATCCGCTCAACAGGCGCTGTGTGAGGGTCAGTATGGGCACGGTGTTCCAGATAGCGTGGGCCTACTCTGCTCAAACGCCCGCAAACGGTGGCATTGCCGAACTGAAGCGGCTGGGCTTTAAAACTGTGGCAATGGCATTGTGCGACAGGGCTATGCCGATTGACGCGCCCGAGCTGAAGACGTTAGGCCGGTTGGCTGTGGTTCTGGGCAACGAGGGCAGCGGTCTCGATGATGCAACTGTCGCAGCTTGTGACTACGTGGCAAAAGTCCCTATGAAAAACGGCGTGGACTCGCTCAATGTGGCTGCTGCCGCGGCAGTGGCCTTCTGGGAGTTGCGTATAAGGTAGAATTGTGATGAAAGTCTGGCGGACATTCGATTGCGAAGCGGAGAACAGAGTTTCTACTGATTGTCCGTTTGTTTGCGGTGAGAGTTGGCTATAAAGTAGTCGATGACAAGGGCGAAGATGCCGATGGTGATGGCTGCATCGGCTATGTTGAAAATGGCGTTGAAGAAGAGGAAATGGCCACCCCACGGCAGGTCGAACTCGAAAAGCGGGAAATAGAACATGTCGACCACGCGCCCATAAAGGAATGAGCCGTACCCCCCTTCGGGTGGAAAGAGTTGTGCCACGCCGTAGTAACTCTCGTTGAAAATCATACCGTAGAAACAGCTGTCGATGAGGTTCCCCACCGCTCCCACGAAAATCAGGGCCAGCGAGACCACAAAAAGTGTGCGCGCCCCCTTGCGTATGTAGTGCACAATGGCCCACATGACGGCCGCTGACGCGAACACGCGAAACAGCGTGAGGATGAGCTTGCCGACAGTGCCACCGAAGGTCATGCCAAAGGCCATGCCGTAGTTCTCTACAAAATGCAGGCGGCACCAGGAGCCTATAAGGGGGATCTCCTCACCGATCTGCATGTGGGTTTTCACCCATATCTTCAGCACTTGGTCGGCAATGAGGATAACGGGTATGATGAGCGCTACAATCAGAGTCTGTTTGCGTGAATTGGTCATGTTAATGTGGAATGTAGAAATTTATGTGGTGCGGGAGATTGCGGGTCAAGCCCGCAATGAGGATTCAATGGGGAAAAGCCTGGCATTATTGTGCAAAACGGTTATTGATTTCGGTCTCGAGCTGGGCGTACCATTCTTTGCCGAAGCGACGGATGAGAGGCTCTTTTAGATATTTGTAGAGCGGTATTCGTTGGGCCGCCCCTTTGGTGGCAGCGGTGCGGCATACGTTCCACCGATGGTAGTTAAGCGAGGTGAACTCGCCGAAGTTGTCGACGCGGATTGGGTAAAGATGGCATGAGACGGGTTTAAGGAAGTCGGTTTTGTGGTCGCGGCAGGCTTTCTCGATGGCGCAGAGGGCTTTTCCCTCTTGCCACACGACGTAGGCGCACTCGCGCCCGTCGACCAGCGGCGTGCACGGCTGGTCGGTGTCGGTATCGACGGCCACGCCTTGTGTTTCGACGGCGCGCCGCCCCGACTCGGTCATATAGGGCCTCACTGCTGGCCAGATACTTTCAAGTACGCGCACCTCCCTGCTTTCGAGTGGTGCGCCGGCGTCGCCCTCGACGCAGCATTGCCCCTTGCAGGTGGCAAGGTCGCAGCAGAAGCAGTGGTCGGCTATGTCGTCGGTTATTATGCAGTTGTCAACGATTAGCATCTTGTGGAAAATGTAACAGCTAAAGAAACGAAATGTAGAATGTGGAATATAATGCAGAATTCAAAGATCGGTGTCGAAAAGCAGTTTGGTGCTGGCTTTGGCTCCGAATATTCCGAGGCCGCCGCTGATATTGCATTGTATTTGAACGGGTTCGGTGAGGAAGAAGTCTTCCTCGCTCTGCTTGTCGAGCGAGAGCTCGTATAGGTAGGCCTCGCGCGAGAGGGCTTCGATGGTTACCACGTAGTGACTGCCTCCGGTGTTGTAGCCTTTCTTCTCGTATTCCTCTATTTCGTAGTTGTTGGTTTTGATGGTTATGTTGCGTGTTTGTCCGTCGAAGAGCTCGTCGGTGAAAAACAGCGAGTTGTACATCTCATCGTCGTCGATTGACATGCTGATTGAGGTCGCTTCGCTTGTGAGTGTGGCATCGGAGCATGAAAACCAGAGGTTTGAGACATCGACAATGGTGTCGTAGCGTAGGGCGCTGTCTGAGGTTGGCTCGACATAGGCGCCGGTGCTGTCGTAGCCGTTTATTATGGTGTCGATGAGTTGGAGTGAAATGCGGTAGTAGTTGCGTTCACCGCCACGGTCGGCCAGTGCGAAGCGCAGGTTGCCTTGCGATGATTCGATAACGGAAGCCTGTGGACGGAATGGCACACGTGTCGCCGCTGTGACAACGGTGTCGCTTTGGGGTATGGTCAAGGTGAGGCGCAGCGAGTCGCCTTGCTGTACAGAGTAGGGGGCTACGTAGTGTGTGCCATCGAAGGTGGCGTTGTAGGTCGAGCCGCCGGCCACGATGCTTACTGTTGCCCCTGTCACGGGTTTGAACTGTGCACCCGACAGGAAGAAACGGCTGTAGGTGGCTCGCACGGCAAGCGGCGTGTCGGGCTCGGGCTCCGATGTTATCACAACCATCGGTATCTGCTCTTCGCCGCTGAAGTCGATGGTTTTCTCGCACGACAGGGCAAACAGGCAAAATAGCAACGGCAAGTATCGTTTTTTTATCTGCATTGGCGTGTGGTATTTCTGTGGTTAGAACATGAATGTGTATGAGAACGACGGTATTATGGGGAATATCGACAGCTGCGTGAGCGACGAGGTGTAGACCTCGCCGGTGGTGCTGTTGGTGGACACGAAGCCCGTTTTCTCGTAGACAAGGAATGGGTTTTTGTGGTTGTAGAGATTGTAGACGCTCACGTTGATGGTGCGTTTGCCGTGTTTGAGTTGGCGGTGGAAGTTCACGCTGGCGTCCATGCGGTGGTATGAGGGCATACGGTAGTTGTTGCGCGAGGCTACGTATGACACCGCTGTACCGTCGGTCCCCTCGAAGTCCTGGAGCGCGAGGGTTGCCATGTTGCCTGTGCTATAGACCCAGGTGAGCGAGAAGTCGATTCGCTTGTTGAGTTTGTACATAAGCACTACCGACACGTCGTGGCGGCGGTCGTATTTGGCGGGGAACCGCTTGCCGTTGTTTATCTCCTGGCCGGCACGGTCGAAAAGCCGGTCCGAGTGGCTCCACGTGTAGCCAATCCAGCCGGTGAACTTGCCTATGTTGCGCTGCACAAGAAACTCGATGCCGTAGCTCCACCCCTTGCCGAGGCACACTTTGTCCTCCCATTCCACAGAGCTACCCCAAAACGAGGCTCCGTCGCGGTATTCCATGAGGTTTTTCATGTTTTTGTAGTAGGCCTCGACCGAGAAGTCGGCTATGCCGCTCCAGCTGTACATAGCCCCGACGGCCACCTGGTGTGCCTGCATGGGCGCGATGCGTGCGGTCACGGGCACCCAAAGGTCGGTGGGCAGGCTGATCGACGAGTTGGAAAGCAGGTGCATGTATTGCGTCATCCAGGCGTAGCCCACCTTGATGGAGAGGTCGGGGGTGACGAGAAATCGTCCGCTCAAACGCGGCTGCACCGACGCATAGGGCTTTTGCTGCACCAGAAAGCCGCTCAGGTTGATGCCGGCGTTGATTTTCACAGCGTCGGTGATGCTCCAGTCGTCCTCGGCGTAGATGTTCAGCTCCTCGGCATGGATGATGCTTTGCCCTATCGTGGTGTCGATGTTGTACGTACTCACCTCGCCGTCGTTGTTCTCATAGCTGTTGATTTTCGCTCCGCTCACCTCGGGACGGAAGATGTGGTGGGTGAAGACCGAGCCGAACTTCACGCTGTGGTTTGCTGACGGGGCATAGTCGAAGTCGACGCGTGCGGTGATGTCGCGTATGCCCGACTTGTAGGTCATCTCGCCCTCGTTTATGCTTATGTCAATCCCGTCGGTGTACTCGCTATGCTCTGTGAGCGAAATCTTGTTGCGGTATTGCGTGTATGACACGGTGGTGTTGACGAACATTCTGGGGTTGATGACATAGTTCCAGCGCACGGAACTGGCTATATTGCCCCAGCCGTAGCGCAGTTTCATGTATTCCTTGCCGCCCATGCTGCCGTAGAAGAAGCCCTCCTTGGTCTTGAACTTGGTGTATATCACATCGTCGCCCATGTAGAACGAGGCGTACAGCCGGCTACGGTCGGAGAATTTGTGCGTCAGTTTCGCATTGGCATCGTAGAAATAGTAGCCTGCGGTGGTCGAGAATTCTGTGGTGGCCGAAAGCAAGCCCATCAAGGGTTGTATGAGCAGGTCGGCGTAGGTGCGGCGTCCCGAAAGGCTGAAAGTGGTGCGCTCCTTCACGATGGGACCCTCCACGGCCAGTTTAGCCGCTATCAAGCCTGCCGACACAGAGCCGTGGTACTCCTTGTCGTTACCGTTGTTGGTGGTCACATCGACCACGCTCGAAAGCCTGCCGCTGAAATGGGCGGGGAAACTGCCTTTGTAGAGTGTCACGTTCTTGACTGCATCGGCGTTGAAAGCTGAAAAGAAGCCGGCCATGTGGTTGACGTTGTATAGCGGCACACCGTCGAGCAGGAAAAGGTTTTCGTCGGGGCCGCCGCCACGCACGTAAAGTCCGCTCGTACCCTCGGTCCCCGACTGCACCCCTGGCATCAGCTGCAGTGCTTTCAAAACGTCGGTTTCGCCGAAGATGACGGGCACCGACTTGATGTGCTCAAGCGGAACATCGATGGCGCTTATCTGAGACGAGCGCAGGCTACCCACTTTATCGGCACTCACCGTGATCTCTTTCAGCTCCACGCCGGCACGAAGCGCGATGTTGAGCTCCACGTCGCTGGTGAGCACGGTGTCTACCTCGAAAGGGGTGTAGCCCACGTGGCTCACCCGCAGGCTCACAGTGTCTGCCCCGCGCAGGGTCAGGCTGTAGAAGCCATACGAGTTGCTGAGTACACCCTTGCCGCTTTTGCGGTCGAGGACGGTTACGCCTATCAGTGTCTCGCCGCTCTGTCGGTCGGTCACTATCCCGCTGACGGTGTGGGTCTGCGCTCCCGTCTTGCCACATGGGAGAGTGAAGAGCAGCAACAGCGCCGGCAACAGTGCAAGCTTTCGTTTCATCAAATCATGCTTTACGTCCAACGACAACAGACTGTCAGCTGATGTCTTCCTCTTCGTCATCGTCTTTTGTCGGGTCAAGTATTTTGTTAATCTTCTTGGCTTTCTTTGACCTCTGCTTGTGGCTTTCAATGGTCTCGCCGGCAACGATGCCGGTTGGCACGGCTATTATCGAGTAGCCCAGCAGCATCACCACAATCGAGATGAACTGCCCCAGAGCTGTCACCGGCGTGACGTCGCCATAGCCAACGGTGGTCAGCGTAACCACGGCCCAGTAGACACCCTTGGGGATGCTCGACATCTGCGGGTTCGAGTTGCCCTCAACCGCAAACATCAGTGTGCCCAGAATCACGGCAGAGATAAACACGAAAAGCATGAAAATCATAATCTTCACTGCGCTGCGTTTCAGTGCCTCGATAAGCAGGTGCCCTTCGACCACAAACTTCTCCACACGCAGTATGCGGAATATGCGCAGCATACGTAGCAGCCGCAGTACCGACAGTGCCTGTGTGGCCGGCAGCAGAAGGCTGAGGTAGGCCGGGAATATGGACAGCAAATCGATGATGCCGTAGAACGAGAAGATGTATCGCCACGGTTTTTTCAGGCAGTAGATACGCAGGTAGTACTCAATGGTGAACAAGAACGTGAATATCCATTCAAGGATTTTCATTGTCCACCAGAACCACGAGCTGTTGCGGTGTATGCGGTTGGTCAGTGTGCTGTTGTCGCTGATCAGGCTGTCGACTATCAAAAGCAGGATGTTGAGTGCGATGGCCACCAGAAGCCAGATGTCGAAGCGCTTTCCCGCCGGTGTGTCGGACTTGAAGATTATGGTGTAGAGCTCTTTTTTTGTAATCCCTTTCCAGCGTTTGGGTAGCAGCACGCTGAACGTCAGCCAATGCAGAAACCGGCTGGTCAGATGTGCTATCTGCTCGCCCCATTTGCGGTAGGGCAGGTTGGCTATCCGCCGCGCAAGCGCCACAAACAGGTTTGGCCGTTTCTTGACAGGTTGGTTTTGCTCGTTATCCATATTTCTGACTACTATCTACTGCCCACTGGCAACTACCAGAGTGTTGCTTCGCTCCTTGCCGAAGCATTGCGATGCCACGCGTTGTATGTCGGCGGCTGTCACCTGCCGGTACAGGTCGGGTTCGTGGTTCACCCAGTCGGTGTGTCCGAGCCATTCATACAGGCACAAGGCCAATGCGCGGTCAGATGCCTTGTATTGCGAATATACGAAGGTGGTTTCAAATTTGCTCGCCACTTTGTCGAGGTCGCTGTCGCTGACCCGCTCGGTGGCTATGCGTTCAAGCTCTTCGTCAATGGCTTGCTCGGCCCGGCCCATGTCTACACCTTTGTTCAGTTTGCCCGAAACGACAAAGAGCCCTTCGCCGCAGTCGCCCGTGACGTAGGCGTTTATTTCGGAGAACAGCTGCCGCTGGCGCACCAGATGCTCGTAGAGTCGCGAGCTTTTGCCGTTGGAGAGTATGTCGCTGATGATGTCGTATGCCACAAAGTCGGGATCGGTTCTTCCGCACATCGTGTAGGCACGGTAAATCGCGTCCGACGGCACATCGCGTGTGACCTCCAGCCGGCGCGCCGCTGTTTGCTGCGGCTCCTTTTCATACGTGTTACGCTGGTACTGCGGTGTCTTGCATGCTGATGCCAGTGACGGTTGTCCGCTGACAGCCGACAACACACGCTCGCAGTCGATGTTTCCGGCAACTGACATAATAGCGTTCTCCGGACGGTAGTGGCGTGCGAAGAAGGCTTTCACATCATCGAGGCTTGCGTCGGCCACGTGGCGGATATCGGCCCCTATGGTGCACCAGCGGTAGGGGCTTTTTGTGAAGCATAGCGGTCGCAGCAGCAGCCACACGTCGCCGTAGGGTTGGTTGATGTAACGTTGGTTGTACTCCTCGGTGACCACGCGTTGCTGTACGGAAAGGCGCTTCTCGCTCCAGTCGAGGCCACCCATGCGGTCGCACTCCAACTCGATTGCCTGCTCGGCATAGCCCGCCGGCACGGTCAGGTAATAATTGGTGAAGTCGCTGTTGGTGAATGCGTTCGACTCTCCACCCATGCGTTCCACCTCACGGTCGTAATCGGGAAAGCGCTTGGTGCCCCCGAACATCAGGTGCTCAAACAGGTGTGCAAATCCGGTCCGGTCGTGCCTCTCGTCGCGTGAGCCTACACCACACAGCGTGTTCACAGTCACCATCGGGGTTTCTGTGTCACGATGCAGGAGCAGGGTCAGCCCGCTTTCGAGGATATGCCTCTCGTAGTCAACCATACGCTATCAAAACGTCAATCAAGCAATAATATTGTGGCAGGCGGTGCAGCCCTATGCCAAGCCGTGCTTAAAACGTCGTTCTTCGGCCAGCTGTTCGTATTTCGTGCCGGGTAGTCCATAGTTGGCATAAGGGTGTATGCTGATGCCCCCACGAGGCACGAAAAGTCCCGTGACCTCGATATACCGGGGTTCCATGAGGCGCACAAGGTCGTCGAGTATCGTGTTGACGCAGTCCTCGTGGAAGTCGCCGTGGTTGCGGAACGAGAAGAGGTACAGCTTCAGGCTTTTGCTCTCCACCATACGACGGTCGGGGATGTAGAGTATTTTGAGTTCGGCAAAGTCGGGCTGCCCCGTAATCGGGCATAGCGTTGTGAACTCGGTGCAGTTAAGCTGAACCCAGTAGTCGCGCTCAGGATGGCTGTTTTCGAATGTTTCGAGCACCTCCGGCGAATAGTCGGACGGGATGTCGCTCCGGTGGCCCAGTTGTTTGAGATTGTCGAGATTTCTGTCCATGCAATAATCGATTGTTGTGGTTGAACCCACACAGGGAAAGGCGTGGAGACGTTATATCATCTCCACGCTGCGTTTGATAAAGGCGGTAAGGGCCTCGCCTTTCAGCAGTCCGTTGCTCAAAAGGGCGAGGTCGGTGAGCTGGTGTACCAGCTGCTTCTGTTTCTCGGTGTCGCTCTCGTTCAGCAGTTGGCCGACGAGCGGGTGGTTGGTGTTCACCACAAGGTTGTAGCTGTCGGGCATCTCGCCGTAGAAACCGCCGCCGCCCATCTCCGACATCTCTTTGTAGCGGCGCATAAACTCGTTCCGGGTGATGAGCATCGGCACATCGTCGCTCTCCATGCTTTCGAGTTGCACGTTGAAAGTCTGACTGTTGACTTCGGCTTCGATGATGGGCTTCAGCTTGTCCTGCTCTTCTTGTGTGAGTTTCGATGGCAGCGTGTCCTCGTGTGGTATGAGTTTCTCCACGGTGTCGCTATCGACGCGCACAAAGCGGCATTTGTCGATTTTGCGCTCCAGAAGATTGACATAGTGCGGTGTGAGTGGGCTGTCCATCAGAAGCACGTCATACCCTTTGGTGCGTGCCTTGGCGATGTAGGCGTGCTGCTCCTCGGCATCGGTGGCGTAGAGCAGGCAGAGGTTTTTGTCCTTGTCGGTCTGCAGTGCTTTGACTTTCTCTTTGTAGTCGTCGATGTTGAAGTATTGGCCCTCGGTGTTTTTCAGCAGGGCGAATTTCATGGCACGGTCGCTGAACTTCTCGTCGGTCAGCATGCCGTATTCCACAAAAATCTTTATATCGTCCCATTTTTTCTCAAAGTCGTCGCGTCCGTTCTTGTACATCTCTTCCAGTCGGTCGCACACTTTCTTGCTGATATGCGACGAGATTTTCTTTACGTTGGAGTCGCTTTGCAGGTATGAACGGCTTACGTTCAGAGGGATGTCGGGCGAGTCGAGCACTCCGTGCAGCAGCATCAAGTATTCGGGCACTACACCTTCGACCGAGTCGGTGACGAACACCTGGTTGCAGTAGAGCTGGATTTTGTTGCGGTTCGGGTCGATGGTTTTGCGGA
>ERZ842401.5904-NODE-5904-length-13321-cov-6.441505_pt1 | contig 13321 bp, 10 predicted proteins | sample MGYA00521270_ERZ842401 | MGnify/ENA primary metagenome ERZ842401 (study PRJEB31892, sample SAMEA3878208) | bioreactor metagenome | biome: Moose rumen | place: Sweden | collected 2011-10 | study: EMG produced TPA metagenomics assembly of the PRJEB12797 data set... | reverse complement strand
GCCGAGCGGGATGCCGCGCCCGTAGTCGCGCACCGAGACCTCGCCCGTGCGGATGACCTCCTCCGCGCCGTTCGCCCGCACCACCCGCAGGCCCAGCTCGTCGTCCACGCCGACGGCGCGCACCTTTTCGTGTACGTCCTCCCACAGAAGCTGCACCTCCTGCCCGATGGTCAGGCAGTCCGCGCGGTACGCGTCGAGGTACGGCCGGAGCCTGTGGCGCAGCAGCGCCATGTACAGCGCGTCCAGCTCCTCGATCATCGCCGCCGCCAGCGGTTCCACCACCGGCCCGCCCGCCGAGAGGGAATAGGCCGTGGAACCAGTCGGGGTACTACAAATCAGTCCATCTGCCTGATACGTCGTAACATATTCGCCATTGATTGTAACATGGATGGTAATCATCGAGGCCGTGTCACGCTTCAGTATAGCCACGTCGTTCAGTGCACAGGGATAGCCCCGCAGCAGTTCCCCAGTGGTAGTCACATGAATCACGGAGCGCGTCTCAACCGTATAGTCACCTATATAGAGGGCCTCGATGGTGCGTTCGATCTCCTGCGCATTAATGTCGGCCAAGAATCCCAGCCGCCCCGTATTAACGCCAAGAATCGGAATCTGTTTCTCACCCACCATGCTGGCCGTACGCAGGAAAGTGCCATCACCCCCCATCGAAATGGCAAAATCTGCCTCAAAATGGCAATTGTCAAATACCTGTACACCATCTACGGGCAGTCGTTGACCATCGGTCAGAAAGCGATAGAAGTCACGCTCCACCAACACGTTTGCCTGTCGCTCGGCCAAGCAAGCCAATATTTTCTGGATGGAGACAGACTTCTTCGGCTGATACAGATTGCCAAAAATAGCAAAGCGGAGTTTTCGTGTGGTCATCATTTTTTCACTCTTACTTAATTGTTTCGGATGCAAAGATACACTTTTTTTGGCACGGATTATACGGATTAACACTGATTTTTTGTTAAGTCATCCTAAATTCCGTGTTTATCCGCATAATCCATGCCTTATTTTTAGTATCTTTGCAGCAAATAAACCATAGAAGCTATGACAAGACTAAGCGTAAATATCAACAAGATAGCCACTCTGCGCAACGCACGGGGCGGCAACAACCCCGACGTATTGCGCGTGGCGCGCGACGCCGAGCAGTTTGGTGCACAAGGCATCACCGTACATCCACGGCCCGACGAACGTCACATCCGCTATCAGGATGTGCGTGATCTGAGACCTCGTGTCACTACCGAGTTCAACATCGAGGGCAATCCAATCGACTCGTTTACCCAATTGGTCTTAGAGGTGAAGCCAACTCAAGTGACACTGGTACCTGACGGCCACGACCAGCTGACCTCCAACCATGGATGGGACACGCTGGAGAACCGCACATTCCTAACTGATATCTGTCGCACGTTCCGCGAGGCTGGCATCCGCACCAGCATCTTTGTCGATGCCAATTCGAAGATGGTGGAGGGAGCCAAGGTTTGCGGTGCCGACCGTGTGGAACTGTACACGGAACCGTATGCCTCAGGCTATAGCGCTGACCGTGAGGCTGCTATCGCCCCCTTCATCGCAGCTGCCGAAGAAGCACGTCGCGTGGGATTGGGGCTCAACGCCGGCCATGACCTGTCGCTGGAAAACCTAACCTACTACCACAAGTGCATCCCTTGGACCGACGAGGTATCCATTGGCCATGCCCTCATCTGTGACGCCCTCTATCTGGGTCTGCAGGAAACCATCAAGCAATATTTAGAAGCATTAAAATAAAACTATGAAGAAAGTATATGTCTTTTTGGCTGACGGCTTCGAGGATGTCGAAGCCCTAATTCCCGTTGACGTATGGCGTCGCGGAGGTGTGGACGTAACGACAGTGAGTATTATGGGTGACTACATGGTAGAAACGGCCCATGGCGTACGGCTGATGGCCGACACACTCATCGAGGATGCAGACCTGAGCGATGCCGACCTGCTTTTCCTGCCAGGAGGTATGCCGGGTGCCACAAACCTTTATGCCCATGAGGGAGTACGCAAGGCTGTCACCAATCAGTATGCCACCGGTCGTAAAGTAGCTGCCATCTGTGCCTCACCGGCTGTTGTTCTGGCACCCTTGGGCATTCTCGACGGCAAACGCGCCACTTGTTACCCTGGTTTCGAGCAGGCGCTGGCCAGCGCCACCTACACAGCCGACCTCGTCACAGTGGACGGCCAGATTACAACCGGAGAGGGACCTGCCGCCGCTTTCCCCTTTGCCTACGAATTGCTCAGCCAACTGGTTAATCCACAGACTGCAGACCAGATTGCTGAGGGCATGCGCTACAAGCACCTGATGAAATAATCCGTGCCAAACAAAAGAAAAGGCAGTCTTTATCCGTGCCTAAATCAAAGCATATGGATTACGTAATTATCGTGGCTGGCGGAAAAGGCCTGCGCATGGGGTCAGACATACCAAAGCAATTCTTGCCAATTGGGGGAAGACCCGTGTTAATGCGGACACTGGAGCAGTTCCGTAAATACTCCCTCACCCTGCAAATCATCCTCGTACTACCCAAGGCACAGCAAGAGTATTGGCAACAACTCTGCAAAGAGTACGACTTCCGCGTAGAGTATCAGTTGGCCGACGGCGGCGAGACGCGTTTCCATTCGGTACAGCACGGACTGGCCCTCATCCCTGACAATGCCAAGGGAGTCGTGGGTGTACATGATGGGGTACGCCCTTTCCCTGCCCTTGATGTCATTCGCAACTGCTACGAAGCGGCCCGCACTCAGAAGGCTGTCATCCCCGTCATCCCTGTGGTGGAGACCCTTCGACATTTAACTGAGGGTACGAAACCACGTGGTGACTACCGACTGGTACAGACCCCACAGACTTTTGACATTCCACTGTTGAAAGCCGCTAACCGTCAGCCATATAGCGACAACTTCACAGACGATGCCAGCGTGGTCGAAGCCTATGGTCACGCCATTACCCTCGTTGACGGCAATCGCGAGAACATCAAACTCACTACCCCTTACGACCTTCTGGTAGCAGAGGCTCTCCTCAAAAATCCGTTTTAATCCGTATCTAAAAAACAATGACTGACCTGCTGCAACAAGACATACAATACCTGCCAGGCGTAGGTCCCTCGCGAAAAAAGATGCTCAATGAGGAACTGGGCATCCAGACGTATGGTGACTTGTTGGAGCACTTTCCCTACAAACACATCGACCGCAGCCGACTATACAATATCTGCGAACTGACGGGCGACATGCCGTTTGTACAGGTCAAGGGGACTATCCTCAGTTTTGAGACATTCAAGATGAGCGCCCGCAAGGAGCGCGTGGTGGCCCATTTCACTGACGGCAGTGGCAAAGTGATGGACCTGACATGGTTCAATGGCGGCAAGTATGCCAAGCAGAATTACAAGATAGGTACAGAGTATGTCGTCTTTGGACGTCCCAACATCTACAACGGGCGCATTAACGTGACTCATCCTGACATAGATCCAGCCGATAAACTGGAACTGTCGGCCATGGGCATGCAGCCTTACTACCACACGTCGGAGAAAATGAAGAAGGCAGGTCTCAACTCTCGTTCTATAGAGCGTCTGACCAAGACGCTCTTAGGCGTGCTAAAGGAACCGTTGGCTGAGACATTGCCCGACTTCATCACCCAGCAACTACATTTCATGGGCCGTAACGATGCTCTGCGTAAGATTCACTATCCGCAGAACGTCCACGAATTAGAACTGGCGCGTGTGCGTCTGAAATTCGAAGAATTGTTCTATGTCCAATTAAATATATTAAGGTACGCGAGTGACCAGTGCCGCAAATATCGGGGCTATGTGTTCTCTAAAGTGGGTGATTGCTTCAACGGCTTCTACCACAACCAATTGCCATTCCCGCTGACGGAGGCACAGAAGCGTGTCATCCGCGAGATTCGCCGCGACATGGGCAGTGGACGACAGATGAACCGTCTGTTGCAAGGCGACGTTGGCAGCGGCAAGACACTTGTGGCGTTGATGTCGATGCTCATTGCACTGGACAACGGCTATCAGGCTTGCATCATGGCACCGACAGAGATTCTGGCCGAGCAGCACCTACAGACCATCATGGACTTCCTGCGCGGCATGGACATCCGCGTAGCTCTACTGACAGGTATTGTGAAAGGCAAACGCCGACAGGAGGTACTGGATGGACTACTCGACGGCACGGTGCAGATTCTCGTGGGTACTCATGCCGTCATCGAAGATACAGTGCAATTTGCCCGTCTCGGCATGGTGGTAGTCGACGAGCAGCACCGTTTTGGCGTGGCCCAGAGGGCTAAGCTGTGGAACAAGAGTGCCAACCCACCCCACGTCTTGGTGATGACGGCTACCCCCATTCCCCGCACGCTGGCCATGACCCTCTACGGTGACTTGGATGTCAGTGTCATCGACGAGTTACCGCCAGGCCGCAAGCCCGTACAGACCACCCATATCTTCGACCGCTCGTTGCCGTCGTTATACAACAGCATACGCAAACAGATACGGCAGGGCCGACAGGTTTACATCGTATTTCCCCTCATCGAGGAGAGCGAGAAAATTGACCTAAAGAACTTAGAGGATGGTTTCGAGACACTGCAACAGGTATTTCCAGAATTCCGTCTCAGCAAGGTGCACGGCAAGATGAAGCCTGCTGAGAAAGAAACCGAGATGGAGAAGTTTGTACACGGCGAGACACAGATATTAGTAGCCACGACGGTCATCGAGGTAGGCGTCAATGTGCCCAACGCCTCGGTCATGGTTATTCTCGAAGCCCAACGTTTTGGGCTCAGCCAGTTACATCAGCTTCGCGGGCGCGTCGGCCGCGGTGCAGACCAGTCATACTGCATTCTGGTCACCAACTACAAACTGGCAGAGGAGACTCGCAAGCGCATTGACATCATGTGTGAGACCAATGACGGTTTCCGCATTGCCGAGGCCGACCTGAAGCTGCGTGGACCAGGTGATCTGGAGGGTACCCAGCAGAGTGGCATGGCCTTCGACCTGAAGATTGCAGACATCGCCCGTGACGGCCAACTGGTACAGATGGCGCGCGACGAGGCGCAAGCCATCATCGACGACGACCCGACGTGTGAGAATCCGCGCTATGCCCTGCTATGGAGCCGCCTGCGCCAACTGCGCAAGTCCAATATCAACTGGGGCGTCATTTCTTAAATGAACAATAAGAGACAAAAGGCAATGGCTACGTAAACGTTTAAGTGTTAAGATACATCAATAAACCTTAAACCGTTGGCAATAGCGGCTTGATTTAAAACAATATTTCGTACCTTTGCATCGTTTTATTTCCGTAAAGGAACCTATTTTTATAACCGAAACCAAAACAATTTATAATGAAAATATTGAAGACCATTGCATTTCTGGCTTTAGCAACAGTGAGTTCTCTCCCGACGATGGGACAAGACTTATTGGCACGTCAGGCACCCATTGACCGCAAAATGAAAGCTGTGGACAGCGTTGCCCTGCAGCGACTCATATACACCGAGAGCTACGACTCTCCCGCCGAAGACCTCTATGAGGACTGGAGCAATCAATATGCACATCGTGAGACGGCTATTCCCGACACGTTCCGCATTTCACTGCGTGACTTCTGCATGCCTACGCCGAGCCGTGTTATCACCTCGAACTTCGGTGCCCGCTGGGGACGCCAGCACAAGGGACTGGACATCAAGGTGTACATTGGTGACACCATCCGTGCCGCTTTCTCTGGCAAAGTACGGGTAGTGCGCTATGAGGGCCGTGGCTATGGCAAATACGTCGTCATCCGCCACTACAACGGACTGGAAACTATTTACGGGCACATGTCGAAGCAACTGGTTGTAGAAGATCAGGAGGTACGTGCCGGCGACCCCATCGGACTGGGCGGCAACACGGGCCGTAGCACGGGTTCGCACCTGCACTTTGAGACCCGCCTTTGCGGTGTGGCCCTGAACCCCGCCCTGATGTTCGATTTCCGTAATCAGGATGTCACTGACGACTACTACATCTACCGCAAGTCTACCTACCAGCGCGAGTCTGCACAGGCAACCCGTCTGCGTGGCGTACAGGGCAACGGTAGTTACAGTCCGGCCGACGTGAGAGGTGAGGATGTAGAATTAGCAACAGCAGCACCAGCAGCCAGCTATGCTCAAGAGACGCGCTTCCACAAGGTACAACGTGGTGAGACTCTTTATTCCATTGCCCGCAAACGTGGCACAACGGTTGACGCCATCATGAAGCTGAACCACCTAAAGAAAAGCTCCAAGCTGAAGGCTGGCCAAATTTTAAAATTCAACTAAGCATTCTATAAACCATAAAAAAGCTGAAAGCCTTGGTGCTTTCAGCTTTTTTATTTACCTTTGCGCATGATGAAACTACTTAAAGCTATATTACCCGTCCTGCTGGCCATGACCATAGGTGTGACCGCCAGCGCAATCGAGAGAAAGAAGTACAACTTCAACAGTGAGTGGCGACTGGCTATCGGTGACTATGAACAGGCTGCCCAGACCAGCTATGATGACAGCCATTGGCAACAGGTGACACTACCCTATGCCTTTAATGGCGACGAGGCATTCCGCCACGACATCGTGGACCTGACGGACACCATCGTGTGGTATCGTAAGCATTTCACGATGCATGGTCTCGCCGACCGTAAAGTATTCGTAGAGTTCGAGGGTGTGCGCCAAGGGGCCGACTTCTATCTGAATGGCCATCACCTTGGCATGAGCGAGAATGGCGTGATGGCCTGTGGCTTTGACCTGACACCCCACATGAAAGAGGGTGAAAACGTCATTGCCGTACGCTGTGACAACAGCTGGCAATACCGCTCACGCCGCCACAATAGCCGCTACCAATGGAACGACCGTAATTTCAACGCCAACTACGGCGGCATTCCGAAAAACGCCTACCTGCACGTCACCGGACGCCTTTACCAGACGCTGCCGCTTTATAGCGACCTTGGCACCACGGGCACCTATGTCTATGCCACCGATTTCGACATTCCCGGCCACAAGGTCGTCATCCACACCGAATCACAGGTCAGAAACGAAAGCACAACAAAGAAAACCGTCAAATACTGGGTGGCTGTAAAAGATGCAGAAGGACACACCGTCTCCCGTTTTGGTGGACACCAGTTGCGACTGGAACCAGGTCAGACCGCCACGATGAAAGCAGGCGGAGAACTGAAAAACGCACACTTCTGGTCATGGGGCTACGGTTATCTATATACGGTCATCACGGAAGTGCACGAGGAGGGAGTGGGTTGCATTGACCGCGTCACGACCCGCACTGGTTTCCGCAAAACACAATTCGGCCAAGGCAAGATATGGCTCAACGACCGTTGTCTGATGGTGCACGGCTATGCCCAGCGCACCAGCAACGAATGGCCAGGCGTGGGGGTGTCAGTGCCAGCATGGCTGAGTGACTACTCCAACGCTTTGATGGTAGAGTCGGGTGGCAACGTAGTGCGCTGGATGCATGTCACGCCATGGAAGCAGGATGTCGAGTCGTGCGACCGCGTAGGACTGATTCAAGCCATGCCTGCCGGGGATGCCGAGAAGGACGTGGAGGGGCCGCGTTGGACCCAGCGCACGGAACTCATGCGCGATGCCATTATCTACAACCGCAACAACCCCAGCATTCTGTTCTATGAGTGCGGTAACGAGAGCATCTCGCGTGAGCACATGCTGGAGATGAAGAAGTTACGTGACGAGTATGACCCCTTCGGCGGACGGGCTATCGGCAGCCGTGAGATGCTGGACATCGACGAGGCGGAGTACGGCGGTGAGATGTTGTATATCAACAAGTCTAAGAAACACCCCATGTGGGCCATGGAGTATTGCCGCGACGAGGGACTGCGAAAATATTGGGATGACTATAGCTACCCCTACCACAAGGAGGGTGATGGGCCGCTCTACCGCGGCAAGCCTGCTCCCGACTACAACCACAACATGGACCAGTTTGCCGTTGAGATGGTGCGCCGCTGGTACGACTATTGGCTGGAGCGCCCTGGCACGGGGACACGCGTCTCCTCCGGTGGCGTAAAAATTGTCTTCTCCGACACCAACACGCACCACCGTGGCGAGAAAAACTACCGTATGAGCGGCGTTACTGATGCCATGCGCCTGCCCAAAGATGCCTTCTTCACCCATCAGGTGATGTGGAGCGGCTGGGTGGACGATGAAACACCACGAACCTATATCGTGGGCCACTGGAACTACGAGTCTGGCACAGTTAAGCCAGTCTACGTGGTTTCCACTGCCGACGAGGTAGAACTACGTCTCAATGGCAAGAGCCTCGGCAAAGGACGCCGTGACTACCACTATCTGTTTACTTTTGACAACGTAGCCTACGAGCCCGGTACACTGGAGGCCGTAGGGTCCGACGGTAGCCATTATCAGGTGGAAACGGCAGGAGAGCCTTTCCAGTTGAAGCTCACCACCATCCAAAATCCCGAAAGCATGAAAGCAGATGGTGCTGACATGGCACTTGTCCAAGTGGAAGTCATCGATCGTCAGGGACGTCGCTGCCCGCTGGACGACCGCCAGATACACTTCGAACTATGGGGCGAGGGCAAGTGGATTGGCGGCATAGGCACCCCTGCCTGCGAACTGCCGGTGGAGGCCGGTGTCAATCGCGTCTTGGTGCGTAGCACGGTAAATGCCGGGACCATCAGCATCTCTGCCTATGCCAAAGGGGTACGCCCTGCCTACACCACCCTGCAGACCACTGCCGTTAATGTGCAGGATGGCCTCTGCGAGTCGCTGCCCAGCTACACCTTACCCTCGCACCTCACTCGGGGCGAGACACCCCCTACCCCCTCCTATCATGAACAGTCTGCATGCGCCGATATCATCGGCGCTACAGCAGGATACGACACAGAGAACGCCAACCGCAGCTACGATGACAATGAGCTCTCTGAATGGAAAAATGACGGCCGTCTGTCAACGGCATGGATTACCTACCAACTGGCCCGCAAAACTGTTATCAACGACATCTGCTTGAAGCTGACAGGCTGGCGACTGCGCAGCTATCCGCTGGAGATTTACGCCGGCAAGCAACTTATCTGGAATGGTGAGACCCCACGCAGTCTTGGATACGTCCACCTAAAGCCCATCAAGGCTGTCAAGACCAAAGAAATCACCATTCGTCTGAAAGGAGCTGGCAAGGACCGTGATGCCTTCGGCGGAATCGTCGAGGTGGCAGAACCTGCCGCTGGCGAACTCGACCTGTTCAAAGCCAAGAACGGCAGTCAGACCAAGAGTGAGCTACGCATCGTCGAGGTGGAGTTTCTGGAGTAGTCCCAAACCTATCATATTTGACTGACTATGATTCAAGAAGACACTATCTGCGGCTTGATGGTAATCCCACACATTAAAATGACATTAAAGATATCTATGCCAGCATAATGTTATAAGGCAGAAGAAACAAAGAGCGGGAACCGAGGCCGAGGATATCGGCATAGTTCCCGCTCTTTATAACAATGTGGGTTAGACAGTCTATTTCCTTCCAACTAACTGCATGATGATTCTCAAACGATTTACAAATTTTCGTTTCTCAGCATCGCTTGATGTAATATCTGTCGTAAGATATCGCTGACGGACTGACATCGAAGCATTCAGACGTTTGTCAACCTCGTTCGTAATGCACGATGCAACAAGAATCGTGACGGCATCAGGATATTCGGCCAATGTATTCTCAAATGACTTGAACATTGCGCCCAGTCGCTCCAATGCTCCAGCGGGGTCAAGTCCTGACTTAATCTCGATGACTCCAACTATATCCCCCGAATCATTATACATCGTCACATCGGGTTCTGATGAAAACAGAATGGAATAGCCATTGATAAGATGTATCTTCTTTATCTCGTCAATGTCCCTGTTTGCATCCCACTGGGCAATTTCTGTCAGCACATCCTTTTTGTTTTCGATAGAAGATATTTCGCTGTGAGCAAATAGTTCATTGAAAATAATCCGCCTAATAACACGCTCTCCTTCGGCACCGATCTGATTTCGCCAAGATCCATCTATCTTCACACCTGCTGTAGCATACATCATTCCTTCAATTTTCTTCTCGTTGAGGTCAGAAGCCAAAGTAACTACAAGGGAAAGGGTCTCGTTGATAGTCCTTACAAGTTTATCAATTTGTTCCTGTTTCAGCCGTCCGGCTTCTACTTTTCCTCCTTCAATATTATCAACATTTGAGACTCTCGAAAGGGTTGACAAGCCTTTTTGCGGAATAAGTGACACAGAGCGATAGTACTTCAAGAACGAAGGATTCAACTGCAACACTTTAGGATGCAGAAACACAAGCATGGGAGCAATCTTATTCGTCTGTAAAATGCCCCACGCTTCTTCACTAATGTTCCACTCGCTTCTGGAATCCCAGTTCAATTTTGGACCTTCGACACGTGCGAACTTGCTTATTTTCATGAATAATTCGAAATAGCCTTCCGAACGTAATCTGTTATAGGTAAATGTTGAGCGCAGAAGATAACTTTCTTTCACGAAAGATTCTGGTACTTTTGGCATAATTCAGTCCTCCTCAAAAAATTGTTTCATAATCTCTGTTGCTATGGCCTCAGCCAGTTTTGGCGGCACGGCGTTTCCCACCTGGCCGAACTGTGTCATTGTGGTCTTACGCTTGGAACTATAGGAATCAAGACGGACCCCCTTAAATTCCCAATCCACAGGGAAGGTTTGCAGACAGGCCAACTCGCGAACTGTCAACATACGGTCTTCGTAAGGATGAATGAAATCACGATATCCACTGCGTGTAACAGTTGGTGATGGCTTCGATGGGTCAAGTCTACGATAGGTGGAGCCAAAGGTCTGCTCCACTTCCGATAGTTTTCCACCAATAGGCACTCTTTTTATTTTCTCCAATGTAGATGGCGAGTGTGCTGTTACTTGATGATTAGGTACATGCTTAATATCCATATTTTTCTCTCCTTTCTTTAATAGTTCCTGCTACACGCTGAGCTGTTTCCGATGGTTCCTCTGGCTCAGGTAAATCGCCAATAGCATCCCAGACGGTTTTCTTCGGTTCGAAAACATGTGGTGCTGGATACAAAAAATGCTTGCCCATTCGGTTTCCAACGATAATGAGACGCTCACGATTCTGAGGTACGCCATAGTCGACAGCGTTCAACACCTGCGGTGTACTTATCGTGTAATGATACTCCGTACCCTCATATTCTATTGGCTTGCCTAACTCGTCTATCAGCAATTGCATAGCACGCCCATGATCCCAGTTTGTCAGTCCTTTCACATTCTCCAAGACAAAGCCCATTGGTAACGTTTCTCTGACTATTCTGACATATTCAAACAGCAAACGCCCTCGTTCATCATCCAAGCCCTTACGTAGTCCTGCAAGACTGAAACTCTGGCAAGGAGGCCCGCCAATGACCAAGGCGGCTTCGCCAACCTTCAGACCTGCGGCATCCAGCACCTCTTGTCCCGTCACATCAACAATACTCTTATTGATAATGGCAAGCTCGGGCTTGTTTGCATGAAGCGTTTCACAGCATGAAGGGTCAACCTCCACACAAGCAGCTATTTGGAAACCTGCCTGTTCAAAGCCGATATCCAAACCGCCTGCGCCAGAAAAAAGGCTAATAACCTTCTGCGAATTTGTATTATGAATTATGTTCGATTGCGTCATTGCTTCAACATTGTGACGGCAAAATTACACAAATTATTGGAATTTGCGGCAAAAATAGACAAAAATATTAAAAACACAGAGAAATATTTCTATTCTCTATGCCAGCATAGACGATGTCGCTGTCATCAGTTCTTACCCTTATTAATGATGTAGATACCAAGTGCGACGAGACCTCCGGCAAGGGCGTATTTCGCATGGAACGTCTCGCCAAGACAGAGGCAAGAGGTGACGGCAGCTACGATGGGAATCAGAGAATTGTATATAGCCACCTTCCCAACAGGGTTGCAGCTAAGCAGTTTGTTGTAGAGCGTGGTGTTCATCAGCGCAAAGGCGAGGAAAAACCACCAGTCTTTCTTGATGTCCGTTTCATATCCTTAATCAAACTCAAATTCACCCACAAAGATACGATTAAGCGAGCAAATTAGCAAACATTTTTTTGAGGATTTCAGAGTGTGAGTATCTTCAACGATGGTTAAAATTAGCGAATACTCCCCATATTTCGCTGAAATTGAGTATTTTTGCAACAAATATCAAGTATATCAAAGAAGAAATGGCAATGCAAGAAGCTATTGAAACTCCAAAAACGTCTACCATCATCCCCCATCCACAAGTACAAAGGAGTACTGAAATGAAATTGAAAGATTACATTGTTATATCGACGTTAATAGTCATCACATCCATATTGGCTGGCTGCACGAAACGTAGTGAAGCAAAAGACGTGATACTGCCGTCCAATATTGACATCAAGCAGACGGTGGAGCGGGTGATGACGCTTGCGGCGGAGGAGCCTGAGCGGGCGCTGGAGGTCATCGACTCGTTTAGGACGGCGGGGCTGCCCGACCATGAGGCTGAATGGCTGAGGGCCAAGGTCTATACTTCGTCATTAGAGGGCGTGTGGCTCGACTCGGCCATCGTCATCACCGAGCGGCTGATAGAATGGCCCGTGGCAAAAGAGAACCGAGAGTATAGGGAGGACGTTTTGGAAACGCTGGTGAACGCTTGCCGACTACGGCATGACGACGAGCGGGCATTAAGGTGGACAGCAGAGTTGGTGGCGCTATGCCGCGAGAAGGGCGAGGCGACGGAGGCCCTACGCAACGAGGCTGAGATGGGATTGTACCTCACCCACGGCGGGCGGCTGCAAGAGGGACTTGCCAAGATTGACAGTGTGATGACAAGGCTCGGCAGCGTACGCCGATTCAACGAACTGGATGCTTGGCTGATTGCCGCCAAGCGGAAAATAGCCGTATTAAAGGAAGGCGATGGTGAGTACCTGTCGCCCAACGGCCAGACCGATATTATCCCCATTGCCCACCATATCATCGACCGCCTCGCCGACTACGAGCAGCACCCAGACGACTACCGCGACGGCACTTACCGCGAACCTTCCGACGAAGACCGGCAGGGATACATTGACTTCTATCGCACCCAAGCCTACGGTTACATGGCAGAAGCATACGCAAGAGGAAGTGAAAAGTTAAGAGTTAAGAGTGAAGAATTTGCTACCACCATAGACAGTGCCCGACATTACCTCGCCCTTCTCGAGCAAAGTGCCTACGGCCAGACGCTCGACGGGCGTAAGATGATTGCGCCGACGTGGACGCTGCTGGGTGAGACCGAGAAGATGGAGGCGATGTATGAAGACCTGACCACGGCGCGGTTCCGCG
>ERZ842401.5903-NODE-5903-length-13321-cov-8.153249_pt1 | contig 13321 bp, 15 predicted proteins | sample MGYA00521270_ERZ842401 | MGnify/ENA primary metagenome ERZ842401 (study PRJEB31892, sample SAMEA3878208) | bioreactor metagenome | biome: Moose rumen | place: Sweden | collected 2011-10 | study: EMG produced TPA metagenomics assembly of the PRJEB12797 data set... | reverse complement strand
CGTCAGGCGCGGAAGTACATAGGTAACGAAGTTATACAGGTTATTTTCCCACGTGAAGTACTTTCCCGCTTTAGGGCGGAGCTGATCCGTCTTATATCGAATCTTAGGCGCCGCGTTCTCTAGGACGCAGTAGATTTCGGGATATGACATCGTTGGGACAATCATGGAATGATTTCTAGTTCAGGTTCTTTCCGTGACAATTCTTGTACTTCAGTCCGCTGCCGCAGGGGCATGGGTCATTGCGGCCAACCTTGGGAAAGGCCGATGCCTGCTGATAACCTCGTGACATCTGAGACACCATTGCTGATGCCGTGGCAAGTTTCTCACCCCGCTTGGGATCTTTTCCAAACATTTCATCAGAAGAGCGGCCTTTGAATAGCCAGGTGGGAATGGAATTGCTATAGGCAGTGATGGCGCCCAGCAAACGGTTGGCCTCCTGCAAGTTTTTGAAATGAGCTTCCTGCATGATCTGTCCGGCCACTTCTCCCAGTCCACCGCCATCCTTGTCCGGATGAACTTTCTCCAGCCAGATGTCGTACAGCATGCCCGGTAGTTGTTCCGGGGAATATCCTGCCCCGACCAATTGTCGCTGGAGAATCTGCGCCTCCGTATGATTGATGTTGGCAATGCTCCAGGGAACGGTCTTGCCAGCCTCAAGGATATCCTCGACGGGTAATTCGGACGGCGGTTTGGAGAAGAAGTTCCGGGACTTTCGTTCCTTCAGAAGGCCTATCAGTTCGGTGTCCAGGGCGGGATGCACATAGTAATCGCTGATGGCGCAGTAATCGATAAACGCCTCGCGATTCAGAACATACATGTAGTGCAGGACTTTATCCTTATAATGACGGATGAGTATATCCAGGAATTCATCTTTGGTGAGCGCTCCGTACATGGTGAGGCATCCCCAAAAGAAATCTTCCACATCAATGGCCCCGGATTTTTCCTTCAAGGCATAGGCCTCATCGACATAAGGAGCCCAGAGGTCATAGATGTCATCCACAAAGGACAAGACAACCAGGTTTCCATGATGCTCGTCCTCCATCTCTTCCACAACCGTCATATAGAACAGCTCCGTAAAGAATACGAAATCCATGGACGGCAGCGCAATCCGTTGGCCTTTCCCTTTGCTGGCAAGTTGGCGGAGATACCGAAGCTCATATTCCGGCAAACGGGCGAGCATAGATACCGGTTCAAACTTCAGCCAATGCATAATAGCCTCTATCACAATGTCTTTTCGGCGATTCTTGGCCACCTGGACATTGAAGAAATCTCGAAGCTCAAACAATTCATCCTTTGTCTGGGATGCAAGGATGTCGCGGTATGGTGTATGATTGTTATATTCCATAGCCTTATAGTTCCTGTTCCAGCTCTTGTATTTTCTTATCCAACTCCGGGTCGGCGGCGAAGCGGTCCTGGAGGCGTTCGAAGCAGTGCATGAGGCTGTCCAGGTCGGCCATGAGATTGTACAAGCCGTCTTCGGAAAGAACGCTTCGGTCCACTTCGGGGCCGATTTCACCCCGCTCATCCGCCTCGAAGTCTTCCAGCCATTTTCCGGAACTGACGTAGTCTTTGAGCATGTCCACCTCCGGAGCCAGGTCTTCCAGTTCAGGGGCACGGTCCATCAGGACATCGGACACTTCACTGAGGCGATTGAATGCATCGCTCATCCGGTTGATGCGGGCGTCGCGGCCGGCGGTGTCCACGGCCTCTTCCTTCTCTTGAGTCTGGTTCTGCTTGCTATGGGACTTTCGCTCCCTGTGCAGCTCCCACGCCAGTGGGAGCATGCCGTAAAGGCCGAAGAAGCAGCCACCCAGAAGGATGCCTGCAACGGCTTTGTGGGTTATCAGGATGCCGATGACCATGAAGAGGATGCCGTTGACGATCCGGCCCTGTCCCGCTCTTGAGATGCCGATGAACACCGGTACCCACATAAAGATGAGGGAAAGGAGCAGGGCGACGCTGCCGGTGATGTAGAAGAGGACCAGGCGGCCGGTGAACCAGGCGGTGATGCCGAAGGCGGCCGAGGCAACCGTGAGGATGTTGCTCCATTCCATGAGGCGGTGGGCCTTGGCGACGAGGTCGGGGGTGGGGTGGTCGTGCATGGCGGAATTGTCAGGTCAAATATCGTAATAGAACCCCAGAATAGCTTCTCCCAGCGTGCGCTGATAGTCCCAGACACGGTACTGATAGACTTTCATGTCAAACCACTGCGGGTCAAAGGCTTCGCCAGCCCAACGGTGATAGTGTTCGAACTCGGGGTTGTCCGGATCATGCATCACACGAATCAGCTCTGCGTAGCCGAATACGCCTCCTACATCATCCGGAGGGCAGCAGCCTTCACCGTCAATGATTTCCGCACCGGGACCGCCGGATAGTTCATAATCCTCATACTTGCGTACTTCCAGGAGCGTAACCGTATGTTTCCAGTTGTCGCCGAAGTCGTATGTGAAGTTGAAGCTGTCGCCGTTTTTTTTTAGCAGTTGCCCGACCGTCCATTTAAAAGAGTTCCTTACAGTTTGGCCCGGCATGAGCGAATCCTCGTCGCGGCGCTTTTCATACGGACTCATGTATACGACGTCGTTCTTTTCAATTTCCTTGAGATGGCCTCCGTTCCAGCCCATGGCGTACATGAGAATATTGGAAAGATGGCCGACGAACATAGATGACGGCACGGTGAGTGTGCGTCGTACCCGGACAGGCGCGTCGCTGAGGGTAATCTCAATGATGAGGTTCCGGATGTCCTTCACGGTAAGGCACAGAGGCGTGATTACCTTGTGGGAATAGTAGTCGAGCAGGGTTCTTTCGTTCATTGGCTTGTCTTTTTAACGGTAACCAGACGAGTTCACATCCAAGGGCTTGGGCCATTTCCTGCAGGTCCGACATTTTGCAGTCATCTGTTTTAAGACGGGCTGTCATGGACTGCCTTGCGATGCCAACTCTTCTGGCTAGTTCTGTAGCAGACACATTCTGGGTCAGCATATCCAGTTTATCCATTAAGGGGTTATGCAAAGATAGCACATTATTATGGAAATAAACAGCCCTTGTCAATAGGAATGACACAGCTACTCCCTTGATGCTGCTTCAGGTTTCTCTATGGTTCCGTTGCGGTATCGATAGAGGTATTGTCACAGAACGCTACGGCTCCTTTCACCAGGAGGACGATGGCAGCGGCATAAATGCCGACGGAGAGAATGATTTCGAACATGGCTTTCTTGCTTTAGTGTGGGCAGAAATGAACCTTCCGGACCTTCCCGACTGCACCGGGTAAATCCCGGCCGTTGGAAGAATCCGGAAGGACGTGACCAAACCGTTATTTCAGGAAGCACCTGCTTCCGCAGTACCGGGAGAGGAATCTCCTTTCAAAGCCACGGTCGTTACAAGTGCTTTAATCATGTGGGCAATTCACTTCCCATGCTTCTTCTGGTATATACATATCAAGTTGGTCCAAATGCTCCCGTATTCCCTCTCCCCAGATTTGAATAGCCAATTCGTTTATCTTGGCACGTAGCATTGACCAAATGTCCGGCAGGTCTCGTTTGATGAAGAATTCATCGTCTAAGAGGCAATCACGCTTAATGAAATTTTCGTTATCGATCCATGAGCGGTGAGCTTTGCATATACGGTCAAACTGCTCGTCTGTAAGTTCCATCTCAAACTCCTGAAACCATTCCTCATCGTAAGGTGGAGGGAGATGAAATGACTCAAAATGAAAGTGATAGGTCTTGCTCATATCATTTCAGTAGTTATATCTTTCAATGAAGCGCTGAAGGCGTCCGGTGTTGTAGTGTTCCCGGATGATGTTGTCAATAGCGGTACGGATGTCTTCAGCAGCAGACTCATCGACGCGACCGGACAGCATAGAATCTATATCCCGATAGTCCAACGCCAAGCGCTCCAGAGGAATGAGAGCCTTGATTTCTTTTTTTATGAGTTCATCCCGGAACTGCTCAAGACCGAACATGATGTTTTCCAGTGTCCAGCCGCGGGCTGTCATCAAGGAGAGCTGGTCCAGGAAGTTCAGACCGACACGGGCGAAGTCGTCCTGAACGTATTTAGCATTGTGCTTGGTAATGGCACGGACGATGCGTCCAGCTATCCGCCGGATGATTTCCTGGGCCTGCCGTTGGCAACGTTCCTCCAATTGGAGGCTGACCCTCTCGTAGTCCCGATTTGGGAATAGAAGTGATTCTGGCATGTTTCTGTTGCGTTTTATTTGCGGTAGTGCAAAGGTATAACGTCCATAGATAAGATTGAAATCCGCACAAGCCTTGTGCAAATTAGCGGGATTGGTCGCGGTGTTATATCTTTGTTGTCAAAAAGCACTAAAGCATTGTTATCATGGCGTTTGAAGCATTATACAGCAAACTGTCTGTTGTAGACATTGATAACCAAGAAATCCTCAATGAGATTGAAGGCAAGAAGAAAGGTGCCTCCACGCTTAACCTCGTATGCAAGGAGATTGGAGGGAAATGGGGTATATGGCTGGATACCAGTGAAGGCCACATTTTGATTCCGCCTACAGATCTGTTCAATTCCATCTTTGGAGATTCTGACAGGATTTGGGCAGATGGTTTCCTGGACGAGAAATTGGAAAAGGGAATCCGTTTCTATATTGATGTGAACAGGGAACCGTATATTTATAGTTGGTCTCTGTCAAGCCCGGTAGTTAAGGCATTCGGCCGGCGCTATTATATGCAGGACGCTTACATCGAAACCATAAGACGCGTCCTTACTGAACTCAATGAGAAGATGGAAGAAGGGGCGACCTGGGCGTATGATTCCTTTGATGCAAAACTGGAGTCTCTACAGATGTGTTTGAAACAATTCGAGGTTAACGCGGTTTTTCCGACATACTATATCCGGATGGTTAAGGATATTCAGAAAGAGGAATTTGTATTCAAACCAATTGATTCAGAAGAATATACAATCGGTATTGGTGAAAGGCAATATACCACATTCCTAACGCACTGGGACAACAGCTTTGACCATATCCGGCATCAGTTTGAGGAATATGTCTATGGACGGAAGGCTACCTTGGAAATGAGCTTCGATGACTCAGACACGGTATTGCGTCTCCAGCATGTCAGCATTCTGGACCACACTGAAAAAGTCGGTGAAGGCATCGGATTCAAATATCAGTATTATATGCGTGTTGAAATTGAGTCCAATCAGTTTGCAGCAATGCCGAATTTAATCGGATACTGCGATATTGACCAGACTTTGCGTACCTTGTATGAAGGATTGCTGGGAATGGCCCTTCTTCATCCGCTGGAAGGAGACAGATACGGAGATGAGCCTTCACGTATTGTAGCATACAATAGGTATAAGTCTCCTCTGATTGAGAACTGCCTGAACCCCGATTATGAGCCGGACTACACATCCTATCGAAACCGCCAGATTCATGTCAAGGATGTTCTGACGATGTGCCCGGACTATGACGAACTGCTATTCAATATAGAAGGTAACGGATGGAACTGCGATGAACTGGTGGAACTCTGTGGAAGGCCGGTGGAGATTGACGGCATTCAGGAATGGTGCCGTGAGATTGTCCCTGCAGTGATTGAGAGTGCTGTGGGCGAAGATTTTCCGATGGATTGGAAAGAGTATCACGAGCGAGGATTGAAGTTTGCCAAGGAGCTCCGAAAGGTTTTACCTCCGGAGTATGACCTCTGGTATAAAGCACCTATGGAGGACAAAAGCGGCATAATGCCCAGGGCACGGCTAATCATATAAGCCTTAAAACAACAAAGAGAAGATTGACCGTGGTCATTTAAGGCCACGGTCAATTATATACCAACTCAGGTGCTCAAAAAAGAATTCCCCGTCGATTGTTTCTCCGTCGTATTGAAAGCTGCTGGAAATGCCTCCAACAAATGGCATTTCATTTTGCCGAGATGCGCATCTGTGACTGATTGACCAGTCTGCACTCCACCTCTCTTCGCCATGATATTCATAGGGGCCAAATTTGATATGGCAGTCCAAGCTTTCATTGTACCATTGAATCCGTAGCTCCTTCTTTTCCCTATCCCACCAGCAGTGCGTGCCTGCAATGAGTTCCTCACACGGGCAGGCTTTGCAGAGAGCCTTTATAAAGGAAATGTATGGAGCCGGATCTATCGTCCGGTTGTAGGAGGACAGGATAAAGTGTGTTGCCTCGTTGACAAGCCGATCCGTGGATGTAACAGGATGTGTTGCTGGTACCCTGGTTTCTCTTGGGACCGGATAAGGCGTTCCGTCCTCATCGTACTCGTAGAGCAGTTCAATCTCATCAGGTAAAATCCTCCTGACAGCATAAGCGTATTTCCACCCTTCTTCTATCCAGGCAGTGTACTCCTGTGGCGACCATTCATAGGCGGGATATTTGTCATCGTCAAAACGGGCATACCATTCTGCCAAGCCGACTATCCCGGAAAGGTCCACCTTTTTATGATGCCTGTCTGTAATGAGTTCGTGGCAGTTGCCAATGCAACCGCCATCCCGATTCCAGAAAAGGGCGTCGCCGTACTCCGCCCACATCCAGACGGTTTCGTGTTCGTCTATCATCCTTCGAATTGCTTAGAACCTTATTCCACAGTCATATTCAATCAGGCGCTCCGAGTGCCCATCTTCGAACGATATCGAACGGTCAAATCTCGTAGCTCTCAAAACGCTATACGTCAACCCGCTCCAGTCACCCCAACGGCAGTAATGGACAAATGCCGAATCATCGGAGAGGATTTCCACCTTGGGCTTTATTCTTTCATCTCGGATGAGAGGCTCCCATACCTCCTTTGAGATTTTGCCGCTGCAAGACTGCATCAAGGAAGAGCCGTCAACGATAAGCCGCCCATTTGCATAACCGCCGTGCCAGCGGTGCGGGAGATAGTTCGCTACTTCTTCCAAAAGCAGCATGGCTTCCCAGACAGTTACTTTATTGAAGTCAATATCCAGGTAATCATTCAGCGGAGGCACCGTTTTGAACGCTTCATAGGATATGGTTCCGCAGATTACCTGCCCGTCCTGAAAAGGAATGGGAGGCGCAGTATTGTCTTCACGGGCATCTTTCTCTCCCAAAAGCCTTTTCCATAATCCTCTGGCTCTGAAAGGGTCGTCCGGATTCAAATGGACACCTTCTTTCCCTGGACGATACTTGTCCGTAGAATCTATCTTATAGGCGTATAGTTTCATGGAAGCATTGTTACGGTCGCCAACATAGCATCCGTCAAGGGTATATCCCTCTCGGAACTTAATGTGAGGTAGTCCGTTCAAGATATCCCGGAGGTCCCAGAAATGTACCAAATCCACTTTTTGCATATTCCGCTCGAAGCGGTGTGTGGATATGGCTAATTCGTTTCGCCAGGCAATTGGTCGTAAGGGCTGCATATTTCTGATGTTTGTTGATGCGAAGGTATAACCCTTAGGCGGGAATATGAAATTCGCACAAGGCTTGTGTGAATTTGGTCGGCAGCGCAGACGTGGGTACCTTTGCATCATAAACAATAATGACATGTACAATAATCCCAACATTATTTCTGCCGACGATGTGCAGATGTATCAGACACACGGGGACCATATAGAGGCCGTGATGGATACCGAATCGTTTATCAAGGACTTCTTGCAGCAGATTCTCTCAGAGTCCAAACTCAGCGGCAAAGTACAGACGGACGTAGCACTGGAAGATCCGGAGCCATACCAGACAGATGTATTCTCCTTACAGTTCGGAGAGCCCGACCTGGGTTTCGCCGCGATTATTGCAACGGACAAGTCCAGAACCAGCAATCAGTTCGTTTCTACTTATCCGGTTTTCTTTGGCAAGACGCTCAAGTCGAAAGTGGAAACCGTGTGGATTTGGAGCAACAGGATGGAGGCGACAGTTCGGTGCCGCTATCGCAGTTTCTCTTTCTCCTTCTTTGCCACGGATTACTTCCTTCACAAGGACGATTACATCCCCGGGAAGGAGATTGAAATTAAACTTGGTGCGTGGGGGCTCCGCGTTGAGGAAGCGGACCACGGCTTCTCCTTCGAAGGGCAGCAGGCCATCGATTTCTTGGCTAAAACCGGCGAGAAACCCGATTACGATGACCAAGGAAATGTGATACCGGTCAAGTTCAGCACCGAGAACCTGGTGGCGTTCTTTGACCTCAACGAGAAATGTCCTGACGAACCGGAATTCCAATCTCCTGCGGGAACTATGCGTGAAAGGAGCCTTCTGGGAATAGATTTCTGGGAAACAGATATCTTCATCCACAGGGATCATTTTGATGTAAAGGTGCCGATTTTATTCAGAAAAGATATGCTCCCTGTGGCAAAGGATGGGATGCCGCTGCGTGGTTATATGTGGATTGTGGGCAAAATTTTGTAAATTTGCTCATTACAAGCGCAATACAATGAAGAAAAGCCTGAAAGACTATATTTTTAGCCACGGAATCAGCAGCCGTGACGATGTTGTCAAGGAAGAATCCGCCCCTACGCAAGAGGAAGTGGATGCTGTTGAAGTTGAGACTACGCTGCATACGGTAAAAGCGCCTATCCCGTTCCTGCCCAGAAAAGAAGATGTATGGGTAGTCTGCGGCAAAGGAATCGGTCTTCGGGGTGAAACAGTAGGGAAAATCCGTTCCGGTCTGTCACGGAAAGGGTATGATATCCAGTATTATGACAAGGTATTCGGAGGCATTACCAAAGAAGCGTTGGAATACAATTTCCCGGATCTCGATGTTGACATCGAGCAACTGTCTGCTGCCAGTTTTACACAGGCAATCCGCGACGGTTTGGGGTTGGAAATCCCAGATCTGAGCATCACGTTTATCCGTTACGCCGGTAAGTCTGAACCGAGTCTCTTTGAAACGGAACCTCAGGATTGTTTCAGCGTTTTTGACGCATCTGCGCCCAATGCTCGTGAATTCTTCACCAAGGCGCTGGCATATATACAGTCCCTGAAGGATATCGGTGATTCCGGCATACGCTTTTCAATAGCCCGGCGGGACAATGATGAAGGGCTTCTTTTCAGAAGAGGTAATGAACACATGTTGGAGGATAACGCTCCTCCCACTCCGGATGAGATGTTCGATCTGGAGATGAGGAAGGTCGCTGACGATACCTTCTTGGGATTGCAGCACCTGATCATAAACGGGTACTCCATTGATGTCATTGAAGGATGGTTGAACAAACTCTCCAAGCGCAGCAGAGTGGTCATTACCGACAAGTTCAAAATCCTGTTGCCGGATTACCAGAACAAGGAAGTGGTGATGAATCATCTACCCAAGGCACTGTATCTTTTTTTCCTTAAGCACGACCGCGGCTACGCCATCTATCAGATGCAGGACCAGAAAAGGGAGTTGATGGAAATCTACCAGAAACTGACAAACTCAAATGATTTGGAAACCATCGAACAAAGAATCGACAGTCTGGTCCACCCCAACGGAATATCGTTCGTTGAAAAATGCTCCCTTATCCGGAAAGCGTTTGACGGCAAGGTACCGAGTCGCTTTGTGGAGGATTACTATATCCAAGGTCCCCAAGGCGAGGCCAAACGTATCAAGCTGGACCGGAGTCTGGTCGAGTGGCAGGTTAAAATTTAGGGGGAAGGTTTTTCACCCAGCTTTCTTTTTGGGCATACATTTCGTCCACGGAGTGCTTGAAATCCTCGGAATGTTTATAGAGCCAGGATTTCTTGACATCAACCGTTTTTAATAACGACTCAATCCTATCAACAGCTGACATGATAAGACTCACATCGACAGACGGAATCTTGCCGTCTTTGTCAAGGTAGCCGGCAAGATACTCGATGGATTTGGAATCCTTGATTCCGTGGCGGCGGGTAACCAGCCAGGCAACTGTTTCTGCTTCAAATTCTTTCTCTTGCTCGGAAAGTTGCCGGACCTCCCACAACGGGTCTCCTTTCTTTTGGGGCGGCTCAAGATGCTGGCAGAACAAGTGCCCCAGTTCATGGCATATAGCCACGAAAACAGATTCAAGCGACAGGCTCTCGTTGATGGTCATGAGATAATCCAGATAGAATCGGATAGGAATTTCCCGGTTCCATTTCACTATCTTAATCATTGGCTCCGAGTGAGCTACCTGTATCTTTGCCGCTACTTCATTAGAAAAGTGGTGGACCATAGTACGTTCCACCCCACAATACTTCAGATTGTCGAGCAGGGTTTCAAATTCATCTCTATCAACAAAACCCTTCGCCTTGAACGGGTCGCTGAGTTCTTCGAAATAATCCTCTCTAAAAGTTGGTTTATCTGACATTGACTCTGTTTGCGAGATGTCGAACACGAAAGAAACCGGACCGAAAGGTGCAAGAATCATCAGCGGCCGGGCATCGGGTATGAGCTTACGGTTATACTCCGCCCACTTCTGACGAGAAAGAACATACTTGGCGCCCGGGCATTGCATTTTTACCAACATAGCATTGTATGAACCAAGCGTGTTCAATTTGACACAAAAATGCAGGAGTTCCTTGAACCGTTCGCTGTCCCTGTATTCCAGGACATCTTTGAAAAGGTCGGAAATTTCCTTTTCTATTTTCTGCCGGGTATCGCTCATAGTGGTGGGATTAACTGTGCAAATATCGGGGTTTTAGACGAGGATTACAAGGCGTTGAAACCTTCCGTGATGTCAAAGTATACTTTTTCGGTGTGCTCATTACTTCCATCTTCTTCGGAAACTTTCAACAGAAGGCAGTCAATGTGGCTGACATCTTTTTCAATAAGGCCTTGAATGAGGACATCATGGTTCCTGAATCTGTAAAGGTGTTTCAAGATCCTATATTCCATGCGGACATAATCGTGGATACCGGTAATGACAATCGGGTCATCCACATTTTTCCCTTTTGAGAATTCGTATGGTACTGGCCACATTCCATTTTCCTTCAGGATTTCTACCGGCCCCTTTATGAGAGGTAAACTGCTTTCTTCAGACATGATCAGTTAGCTTCTACAGGTTGTTTTACAAGTGTTTCCATAAAGAATGCAGCATCCATCGCCTCATCGCCGATGTATTTGCTCAGAGAGAAATCTGCTTTGCCGTGGACCTCAATAAACTCATCAACCCAGCGACCCACGCGGTGCTGAAGATTGTGGATGGTTACACTGGTTTCTGAAAAATCCGCCGGAAAAGATGCATAGTCTGTCATGACGTTGAAGAGGGCGTAGGCGTTGCCGCCCATCTCGGCAAAGTATTCCTTGGCTGATTTCAGGATCTGACCGGCCCGGAGTGCCAGCGATTCCTTCTTGGCATCCGTCAGTTTATCTTTGTCAATGCGGATTCCGAATATCTTGCAGAAGAGCGGCAGTACCATCGACTGGGATATCTCTATGGAGCGAAGCGCTTCCAGACGCCGGATAATGGTCTTCCAGATGGAATCGATGCTGCCCATCTTATCGCGGGCCTCACGGATAACTTTCTGGTAGTCATCGTAGGAATCCAGTTCGTCGTGCCGGATGGAGATGGTAAAGCTCTTTTGGCCGAAGATGCAACCGTTGAGGCAGATCCAGCGGCAGAAACCAACCTCATATCTGAGGACGCTGCGGCGGTTATAGCTGTTGGTAATGCGAAGAAAAGGAATCCAGGATTCGTTTGGGTTGCCGAAAATCTCCTCAAAGTTGTTGGGAATGATGAGGTCGATTATGCAAGAGCCACGTGAACGGGAAACACGTACATTGTAACAGACGAAGTCGTGGATGGTGCGGCCCGTGAATACGCCCCTGATAATGAGGTCGGCAAGTTCGTAAGCCTCCTTGTTGAGGATGAGTTTGTAATTGTCCGTGACAACGGACAGCGTTTTCCCCCGTTCCGCATCCACGATGGCATGGTAGCCGGGAATCCTGGTGCTTCGTCCATAAGGAGTCTCCAAGCAAATGTTCTGCTCAATCACGGGAAACATCGCTTCACTGATGTCTTTGGGTGTCCAAGTGCGAGTAATCATAAGTCGTTCGGTTTTGTTGGTAGCAAAGGTAGCCACCATCCATCAAGGGATAAAATCCGCACAAGGCTTGTGTAAACACAGGGGAACAAATCAGAAGCAAATGCCGCAGTCATATTTTGCCAAGTTCTTGCCAGACAACTTTTTAATAGAAATAAAGCCTTTTCCGAAGCGAACTTCTTTCACAATCTGATTCAGACCAGCCCAGTCGCTCCAATAGCAGTACTTCACGTTGAAAACATGTTCTGCAACTTGAGTGACAGATGGTAATATTGAGGGATCATTCAGGTATTTCAGGGCTTCACGAATCTGGTCATAAGTCTTATACCCGAAGATGGGCGTTTTCCAGTGCTTACGGGGCAGTTCCTCAACGGGGACCTCCTTAACCTCAAGTGGCAGGCCTGTATTCTTCTCTACGTACTGTGGGATGCCGGCTATTTTGGGGTAAGTGTCTAAATTGGTAATATAATCGATAAGCCCATAGCAGGCGTGCTGAAACATTGGAAGCCGTCGGTACAAATCTTCCAGCAGTACAGCCTCCCAGGCTGATTCGGGAGAACCATCACTGACCATCTTTTCCAATGGCGAGTAGTATCCGTCCGGAATGTTGTCTGACCATCTCTCCCATTGGAATTCATTTAACGGCCGTCTGTCCCGGGGCCTGATATAGGGAATTGAGTGATCGCTCAAGCAGCGAGAAGGATTATCTGTATACACCGCCTCAAACGCATAACCAGCTGCCACGTGCAAGTGAGGGAGGGACGGCATAATGATAGCAAGCGGGAGCACCCAGTTTCGCCCTTCCGGTCTATGTATCAGGGAATGGCAGGCCTCCACGTGCTTCTCGCAGATCTGCCCAAAAACATTTGTTCGCATATTGCCTCCTTTGTTATAAGATAAAGGGCCGGTGGCAGGACTCGAACCTGCGACCGCAAGAATGCTCTGCCAACTAAGCTACACCGGCCGAAAGTTATGACCGGAAAGGCATCTATCAAGCTGCTGCTATTGGGCAGAGTCTGCCAATCCATTTGCGCGAGTTATAGCCCAGGCTCAACGCATTAGAATATTGCCGGTCAAAGGTGAGAACTTTTCCTGAGAAGTGAAAATTCGTACAAGGCTTGTATGTCCACGTCCACAGAGGTGTGGAAGATTTCTGGAGTGTGGACGGTTGAGGCCCTGCGCCTGTCCCGTCCCACAAAAGGCGTGGGACGGATGGGACAGTCTGAGACAACCAAATCCAGGGATAATGACTATCTTTGCAGTCGCAAGTACAATCATTTATGGCAAAAATCTACGTCGCATCCAGCTGGAGGAACCCATACTTCCCCGAAGTGGTCGAGGCCCTCAGGGCCGCCGGGCATGAAGTCTATGACTTCCGCAACCCGCCCCACGGCGGAGCCGGTTTCCACTGGA